>Ga0065165_1001515_pt1 | contig 24511 bp, 24 predicted proteins | sample AraplaMF_Cvi_mMF_FD_63813 | JGI IMG/M metagenome (GOLD analysis project Ga0065165, IMG submission 63813) | Arabidopsis root microbial communities from the University of North Carolina, USA - plate scrape MF_Cvi_mMF (version 2) (version 3) | ecosystem: Host-associated > Plants > Roots >... | reverse complement strand
CCGGTCGGCTTAGAGGAACTGGTCATCGCCGCCGCCTCCGAGCACGATCTGGCCTTCATCGCTCAGGCGACGCACGATCTTCAGCATTTCCTTCTGCTCGGCCTCGACCTCGCTGACGCGCACCGGGCCGCGCGATTCCAGGTCTTCGCGCAGCGTCTCGGCGGCGCGGGTCGACATGTTGCGGAACACCTTCTCGCGCATCTCCGGCGTCGCGCCCTTCAGCGCGATCACCAGCGATTCGGACTGCACTTCCTTCAGCACCATCTGGATGCCCTTGTCGTCGACCTTCTCCAGGTCGTCGAACGTGAACATGTTGTCCATGATCTTCTGGGCCAGCTCGTTGTCGGCCTCGCGCACGTAGTCGAGCACCGCGGTCTCGATGCTGCCGCCCAGCAGGTTGATCATCTCGGCCGCGGTCTTCACGCCGCCGAGCGAGGCCTTGCGCAGTTTGTCGCCGCCGGCCAGCACCTTGCTCATCACGTCGTTCAGGTCCTTCAGCGCCGACGGCTGGATGCCGTCGAGCGTCGCGATGCGCACCACCACCTCGTTGCGCTGGCGCTCGGTGAAGCACTTCAGCACCGACGAGGCCTGGTCGAAATCCAGGTGCACCAGGATCGCCGCGACGATCTGCGGGTGCTCGTTGCGCAGCAGCTCGGCCACCGAGCTGGCGTCCATCCACTTCAGGCTCTCGATGCCGCTGGTGTCGCCGCCCTGCAGGATGCGGTCGATCAGCAGGTTGGCCTTGTCGTCGCCGAGCGCCTTGCGCAGCACGCTCTTCACGTACTCGTCGGTGTCGGTGACCAGCAGGCTCTGCTCCTGGGCCTGGTTGGCGAAGCGCTCCAGCACCATCTCCACGCGGTCGCGCGGAATGGTCTTCATCTTCGCGATCGTCTCGCCGAGGCCTTGCACCTCTTTCGGCGTCAGGTGCTTGAACACCTCGGAGGCTTCCTCCTCGCCGAGCGACATCATCAAGATTGCCGCGTCTTCCAGTCCCTTGGTGTCCATCGTCTGTTCCGTGGTTCTTGTGGTCGGCGACGGTCAGGCGGCTTCGCCGCTGACCCAGTCGCGCACGATGCTGGCCACGGCAGCGGGGTTGTCCTTGGCATAGGCGCGGGCGGCGATCAGCGTCGGGCTGATGCGCGGCGACTCGAGCATCGGCACCTGGCTTTCTTTGCCGAGCTTCGGCAGCGATTCGGCGTCGTCGACCACCGCATCCAGCGTGGTGCCGCGCGCATCGGCCGGCGGCACCGGCTGCGGCAGCGCGGCCTTCAGCGCCGGGCGGATCAGGCCGAACACGATCACCATCGCGACCAGGGCCAGCGAGGCCGGTACCGCGGCGGCGCGCAGCATGTCCAGCGTCTGCGGCTGCTTCCAGATCGGCGTGGTGTCGGGCTCGATCTTCTCGATGCGGAACGGCGCGTTGATCACCTTCACCGAATCGCCGCGCTCCTGCTTGAAGCCGATGCTCTCGCGCACCAGCACGTTCAGCTTCTCGATCTCGTCGGGCGTCAGCGGCACGGTGGTGGTCTTGCCCTTGGCGTCGGTCACGCTGCGGTGGTTGACGACCACCGCGGCGTTCAGGCGCTTGACGGTGCCGGTCGCGTTGCGCGTCACCCGCACGGTCTTGTCGACCTCGTAGTTGGTGACTGCTTCCTTGCGGCTGTTGGTGTTGCTCGCGGCGCCGTTCTGCGCGGTCTGCAGCGGCTGGGCGGCGCCCGTCACCGGGGCGGTCGCCGGCACCGGCGGCTGGTTCGACGCGGCGCCGGGGATGCCGGTGGCGCCCGCGCCGCTCTGGCCCATCTGCTCGCTGCTCTGCTGGCTGCGCACGCTGGCCTGGGCGTTCTCGCCCTGGTTCGGCTTGAACTCCTCGGCGGTGGATTCGACCTGCGAGAAGTCGATGTCGGCGGTGACCTGCGCGCGCAGGTTGTCGCGGCCGATCACCGGCTCGAGGATGTCGAGGATGCGCTTGTTGTAGCTGGCCTCGATCTGGTTCACGTACTGCAGTTGCTGCGCGTCGAGGCCGGCGCCGTTGGTCGCGTCGTTGGCGGCCGACAGCAGCGTGCCGGTCTGGTCGAGCACGCTGACGGCTTTCGGGTTCATCTCGGGCACGCTGGACGACACCAGGTGCACGATGCCGGCGATCTGCGAGCGGTCGAGCGTGCGGCCGGGGTGCAGCGTCAGCATCACCGACGCGCTCGGCTTCTGCTGTTCGCGGAAGAAGCCGTTCTGGTTCGGCAGCGCCAGGTGCACGCGGGCGTTCTGCACCGCCGACATCGCGGTGATCGAGCGGGTCAGCTCGCCTTCGAGGCCGCGCTGGAAGGTCAGGCGTTCCTGGAACTGGGTCTGGCCGAACTTGGCGCCGTCCATCAGCTCGAAGCCGACGATCGAGCCCTTCGGCAGGCCGGCCGACGCCAGCTTCAGGCGCAGGTCGTGGACCTGCGCCGATGGCACCAGGATCGCGCCGCCGCCGTCCGAATAGCGGTACGGCACGTTCATCTGCGACAGCTGGGCGATGATCGCGCCGCCGTCCTTCTCGGACAGGTTGGCGTACAGCACCTTGTAGTCGCCCTGGCTGCTCCACAGCGTGATCGCGGCGAGCACCGCCACCAGTGCGGCGATGCCGAGGCCCAGGCTGGCCTTGCTCTTCGCCGGCAGCGCGGCGAGGCGCGCGCCGAAACCCGCCGGCGCCGGGAGCTGGCTGGGGTTGGCAAGGGTGACCGCGTTGTCCATGTTGTTCGCTTGGTGCTGAGACGGCAAAGGCCGGCTGACGGAAGCGATTATTTGGAAACTTGAGGTTTCAATTGCGTTGAACAGCCGGGGAAACGGCCTGCAGTTCGCCCCATCCGACTCCGGGGTCTTGTCTACAGTCCGATCCCATGGACGTCACCCTCAAGCCCTTCAACTTTGCCCAGGCTGCGGCCCGTGCGGGGCTGAACCCGAACGGCACGCCGCTGGTCAACGGCAGCAAGGCCACCGAGGGCGCGGGCTTCCAGCAGGCGCTGACGCAGGCGCTGCGCGGGGTCAGCGATTCACAGCTGAAATCGGACGAGTTGCAGCGCCAGGTGTCGCTGGGCAACCCGACGGTGAGCCTGGAGGAGACGATGGTCTCGATGCAGAAATCGCAGATCGGCTTCCAGGCCACGCTGCAGGTGCGCAACCGGCTGGTGCAGGCTTACTCCGACATCATGAACATGTCGGTGTAACGCGTTGTCAGCGTGCCGCTGTAGTGTTCTGTCGTGACGTGCTTGTCGTGACGGAATCGACAGCCCGGCAAGACCCCCCATTCGCGTGTACCCGAAGGCGCAAGTGCCCGAAGTTCGGGACAATGGCGGCCTGATATCCGACGCTGCCGCGCACCACAAGGTGCTGCCGCGCGGCGTCTCACCGTTGGGCTGCTGTTTGAAATCCGCGTTCGTTATTCCGGGGCTGCTGGCTGCCGCCCTCGTGACCTGCCTGCCGGCCCATGCCGACGATGCCGTCGAGCAGATGGTGGCCGGCATCGATGCCGTGCTGTTCGTCTGCATGCCGGTCGACCCGAAGAGCATGAAGCCCGGGCAGGACATGCTCGTGCAGCTGGCGGCCAAGACCAAGTCGGACCTGTCGTCGGTGCGCAAGAGCGACGGCTACCGCAGCACCTACAACTCCGAGGTGAACCGGATGCTGTCGATGCCGGCGAAGGACAAGCTGGCCACCTGTCAACGAGCCTTCTGACGCGCCCCCAGTCGCTCTCGCTCCTGCCTTGCAGGCCGCAGGACTGTTCATGTCCGGGCTCGGCCCCCAAGGGGCGCCGCCCAGCGGCCCGGCAAAGCCGGTTCCGCGGGTGTTGCTCGATAGTCGCGAGGCGCTTCGCGCTCGCGACCTACTTCAACGCTTTGTAGCGCAAGCGCTTCGGTTTGGCGCCTTCTTCGCCCAGTCGGCGCTTCTTGTCGGCCTCGTACTCCTGGTAGTTGCCGTCGAAGAACACCCATTTCGAATCGCCTTCGCAGGCGAGGATGTGCGTCGCGATGCGGTCCAGGAACCAGCGGTCGTGGCTGATCACCATGATGCTGCCGGCGAATTCGAGCAGCGCGTCTTCGAGCGCGCGCAGCGTTTCCACATCGAGGTCGTTCGACGGTTCGTCGAGCATCAGCACGTTGCCGCCCTGCGCCAGCGTCTTCGCCAGGTGCAGCCGCCCGCGCTCGCCGCCCGACAGGCTGCCCACCAGCTTCTGCTGGTCGTTGCCCTTGAAGTTGAAGCGGCCGATGTAGGCGCGCGACGGCATCACGAACTTGCCGACGACGATGTTGTCGAGCCCGCCCGACACGTCCTGCCACACCGTCTTGTCGGCTTCGAGCGATTCGCGGCTCTGGTCGACGAAGGCCATCTTCGTGGTCGGGCCGATCTTCACGCTGCCCGAGTCCGGCTGTTCCTTGCCGGCGATCATGCGGAACAGCGTCGACTTGCCGGCACCGTTCGGGCCGATGATGCCGACGATCGCGCCGGCCGGCACCTTGAAGCTCAGGTCGTCGATGAGCACGCGGTCGCCGAAGCTCTTGCTGACGTTGGTGAACTCGATCACCTCGTGGCCCAGGCGGTCGGCCACCGGAATGAAGATCTCGTTGGTCTCGTTGCGCTTCTGGTAGTCGACGTCGGACAGTTCCTCGAAGCGGGCCAGGCGCGCCTTGCTCTTGGCCTGGCGGCCCTTCGGGTTCTGGCGCACCCACTCCAGTTCCTTCTTCATCGCCTTCGTGCGCGCGTCCTCGGTCTTCTGTTCCTGCTCGAGGCGCTGTTCCTTCTGGTCGAGCCAGGTGCTGTAGTTGCCCTTGTACGGAATGCCGCGGCCGCGGTCGAGTTCCAGAATCCATTCGGCCGCGTTGTCGAGGAAGTAGCGATCGTGGGTGATGGCCACCACGGTGCCGCTGAAGCGGCTCAGGAACTGCTCCAGCCAATCGACCGATTCGGCGTCCAGGTGGTTGGTGGGTTCGTCGAGCAGCAGCATGTCGGGCTTGGACAGCAGCAGGCGGCACAGCGCGACGCGGCGCTTCTCGCCACCCGACAGCTTGCCGACCACCGCCTCCCAGGGCGGCAGGCGCAGCGCATCGGCCGCGATCTCGAGCTGCAGGTCGGTGTTCTCGCTGCCGGCGGCAGCGATGATGGCTTCGAGCTCGGCCTGCTCGGCGGCCAGTGCGTCGAAATCGGCATCGGGCTCGGCGTATTCGGCGTACACCTCGTCGAGGCGCTTCTTCGCGGCGAGCGAACCGCCCAGGCCTTCTTCGACCGCCTGGCGCACCGTCTGGTCGGGCGCCATCACCGGTTCCTGCGGCAGGTAGCCGATGCGCAGGTTGGGCATCGGCGTGGCCTCGCCTTCGATGTCCTTGTCGATGCCGGCCATGATCTTCAGCAGCGTGCTCTTGCCGGAACCGTTCAGGCCGAGCACGCCGATCTTGGCGCCGGGGAAGAAGCTGAGGGAGATGTCCTTGAGGATCTGGCGCTTGGGCGGGACGATCTTGCCCACGCGGTTCATCGTGAATACGTACTGAGCCATGGCGTGTGGTCCTGGAGAGCGGGAAGAGCTGGGGTGGAGCTGCGAGCTGGAATGGCCGGCCGCAGAACGCGGCGCCAGGGCGGTATTGTCGCCGCTCCGCGGACCGGCTTGCGCGGGTGCGCGGATCAAGCCCGCGCCGACCCCGCAGTTCAACCGATGAAAACGCGTTCAGCAGGTAGAATGCCGCCACCAGCGCAGACACCAGTCACTTCGCTGCCGTCATCCCTGACCTGAGCCTCGCGCTCGCCTCACCGTCTGCCTGCGACTGGCGCCGAAGATCTCGGCGACGGGCCGATCTCCTGATGGATCCCCATGTCTTTTGACACCCTCGGCCTGTCCGAGCCCCTGCTGCGTGCCGTTCACGAACAGGGCTATACCGTTCCCACGCCCATCCAGGCACAGGCCATCCCGGCCGTGTTGTCCGGCGGCGACCTGCTCGCCGGCGCCCAGACCGGCACCGGCAAGACCGCCGGCTTCACGCTGCCGATGCTGCAGCGCCTGTCGACCAAGCCGGCGGTGCGCGATGCGCGCGGCAAGCTGCCGATCCGCGCGCTGATCCTCACGCCCACCCGCGAACTCGCGGCGCAGGTCGAAGAAAGCGTGCGCACCTACGGCAAGTACCTGCCGCTGACGTCGATGGTGATGTTCGGCGGCGTCGGCATGCAGCCGCAGATCGACCGTCTGCGCAAGGGCGTCGACATCCTGGTGGCCACGCCCGGCCGCCTGCTCGACCACCACCAGCAGCGCACGCTCGACCTGAGCCACGTCGAGATCTTCGTGCTCGACGAGGCCGATCGCATGCTCGACATGGGTTTCATCCACGACATCAAGAAGGTGCTGGCGATCGTGCCGGCGCAGAAGCAGAGCCTGCTGTTCTCGGCCACCTTCAGCGACGAGATCAAGACGCTGGCCGACCGCCTGCTGAACAAGCCGGCGTTGATCGAAGTGGCGCGCCGCAACCAGACCAACGACGCGATCGCGCAGAAGGTCCATCCTGTCGGCCGCGAGATGAAGAAGGAGCTGCTGACGCACCTGATCAAGTCGAACGACTGGCACCAGGTGCTGGTCTTCACGCGCATGAAGCACGGCGCGAACCGGCTGGTCGAGCACCTGCTGAAGCAGGACATCAGCGCGATGGCGATCCACGGCAACAAGAGCCAGAGCGCGCGCACCAAGGCGCTGGCCGACTTCAAGACCGGTGACCTGCAGGTGCTGGTGGCCACCGACATTGCGGCGCGCGGCATCGACATCGACCAGCTGCCGCACGTCGTCAACTTCGAGCTGCCGAACGTGCCGGAAGACTACGTGCACCGCATCGGCCGCACCGGCCGCGCCGGCGCGCAGGGCGAGGCGGTCTCGCTGGTGTGCGTCGACGAGAACGGCTTCCTGCGCGACATCGAGAAGCTGATCAAGCGCGAGATCCCGAAAGAGATCGTGCCGGGCTTCGAGCCCAGCCCGGGTGAGCGCCCCGAGCCGATCGTGCTCGGGCGCATGGTCATCGGCGAAGGCGCCGGCCGCGGCGGTCACCGGCATGCCGGCGGCGGCGGTGGCGGCCGCGGTGCTGGCGGCGGTGGCGGACACGGCGGTGGTGGCCGCGGGCGTGACAGCCGCGGTGGTGGCGGTGGTGGCGGTTCGGCCCCGGCGCGCTCCAGCGGCGGTGGTGGTGGCGGTGGCGGCCACGCCCGCACCGGTGGTGGGCAGGCGCCGGCAACGTCGGCGGCGCGGCCGAGCGGTCCGCGTCCGTCGCAACCCGGCAACGGCCCGCGCCGCGATGGCGCCAAGCCGGCCCCGCGCCTGACCCAGCCGAAGCGCTGAGCCCCCCGAATCACGGCTGTCTGACAGTTGCCGAGGGAGTCGGCACTCACAGACAGCCGGATTTGTATCCAGTTGTTCCGGCTATCGCGGGGATCGCGACGCCAGGGCTTGCTGCCTGACGCGTCTGGATACATATCGAGTCGACATGGGGCGTACCGTCGACGCCCGCCCATTCGACTCGAGAGACAACCCCATGGACAGCACCTGGCACACGGCCTGGCAAGGGCCGGACATCGTCGTTTTTCACGACGATGCCGAAGTCGACCGCTTCAAGGCCGCCGACGTACAGCGCGTGATCTTCGTGCAGCACGGCAGCGGTGAGCACCTTGGCGACCTGTCGTACTCGGTGGTGGAGCTGCCCGACGAGTTCCTGCTGCTGCCGGCCAACACCGGATTCGCCGGCCGCGTGCACTTCGAGCGGCTGGCCTTCTGGGCCGAGAAGCGGTGCATTTTCTGGGCGCATGAGTCCCATGCCCCGCTGCCCGGGCGCCTTCGCCGCGGGCTGCGCCTGCTGAAACCCGCGCTGCCGATCTTCGGCAGGGTGCCGCGCGTGGAACTGCAAGACATGATTGCCCGCTGGACGCTGGTCGGTCCGCAGACCTGGGACGAGCGCAAATGGCAACGGATCGCGCTGAGCCGGCCGTTCGCCACCGCGGTGGAGGCCGCCAAGCCGCGCTTGCGCGCCTGATCGTCAAGCAAGAGATCGCGACGATCGAGGCCGCGAGCGGGCCGAGCGCCGGGCCGCCCCAAGCCGGCCCGCAATCCCCTCGGGGGATCGGCAAGGTACCCTTTGCCGAGGGGTTCAAGTGCCCACAAAAAACCCGGCCTGAGCCGGGTTTCCTGTGCCTTGGGGCGCTGACGCCCTGAAAGCTGCCTGGATCTCAGGCGGCCTTCTTTTCAGCCTTGGCCTTCTTGGCCTTCTTCGTCGACTTCTTGGCAACCTTTTTCTCGGAAGCGGCCGGAGCAGCTTCCTTGGCGGCCGGTGCGGCAGCGGCCGGAGCCGAAGCAGCTTGGGCGAACGCGCCCAGCGAGAAGGTGGCGGCGATCAGCGCGGCGATGAGTTTGTTCATGGGGGGCTCCTTTGCAAAGGTCGAGCAACACGCTCGACGGGCACAACGGGAGCCTGCGCCGGTTCGTTGACGAAACATCAGCGTTTATTTACGAACAGTTCGTGAGCGTGACTTTCATCAAGTCTCAGCACGGGCGTGACGCAGCAATCGACCGGTGCGAGCAGCGCCCACCAAGCGGACAGCGTGCGGGTAAACACCAGGTCGGCCAACGCATCGCGCAGGGCCAGCGACTCCGGGCTGCCGATCTGCAGCCCGAGCGACCAGTGCCGGTCCGACCAGTCGGGGCGCTCGATCGCGACGCACAGGCGCTGCCAGAACGGCAGTTCGAGCGCACCGACCGCCAGGTGCCGTCCATCGGCCGTGCGGTAGACGCCGTAGCACGGCGCGCCGCCCGACAGCAGGTCGCTGCCCGGCTGCGGCGCGCGGCCGGTCTGCGCGACCACCAGGTCGGCCAGCACGTGGTGGCGGCGGACTTCATGGGTCATCGAGATGTCGACATGGCGCCCGCTGCCGCCGCGCTGCACCGCGAGCAGGGCCGCGAGGATCCCGGCCACCGCCGCCTGCGTCCCGCCCATCAGGTCGCCGATCTGGAAGTTCGGTGCGACCAGTTCGCCGTCGGGTGTGGCCAGCTGATCCAGCACGCCGGCCATCGCGATGTAGTTGATGTCGTGGCCGGCCCGTTCTGCCCATGGCCCGGTCTGGCCGTAGCCGCTGATCGAGCACATCACGAGCCGCGGGTTGCGCGCCGACAGCACCGGCCAGCCGAGCCCGAGCCGGTCCATCGCACCGGGCCGGAAGCCTTCGATCAGCACGTCGGCCCCGGTGACCTCGTCGAGCAGCGCAGCGCGATCGGCGTCGTCGCGCAGGTCGAGCGTGCGCAGCGCCTTGCCTTCGTTCAGGCGGCGAAACATCAGCGCCGGCTCGCCGGCCGCGCGTTCGGCGTCGGTGCGCCACAGCTCTCGCGCGCCGTCCTGCTGGCCGGGCGGTCCTTCGATCTTCAACACCGATGCACCCAGGCGCTGCAGCTCCAGCGCGGCCAGCGGGCCGGGCAGCAGCCGACTCATGTCGACGACCTGAACTCCAAGCAGCGGCGGGCGCATCGATCGATCAGGCAACGCCCGCGGATCCGGCTTTGCCGGGTCGCTGGGTGGCGCCCCTTGGAAAGCAGGAGCGAAGCGACGGCGGGCTATTCAAACTTGCCTTCGCGCATCCACTTGGTGGCGACCCATTTTTCGCCTTCGAGCACCGGCGCGCCGCCATGCAGCGTGCGCGTCATCGGGTGCGGCCGGTCGTAGCTGAAGAACACCGCATTGCCCTTGACCGGCGACACCTCCAGGTGCACGTCGGGGAAGGTGGTGGCGCCACCGCGCTTCGGTGAATTCAGGTAGACCACCAGCGTGCCGACACGCTGGCCGCCGCGCTTCAGGATGGTCGGCGTGCCCGGCTGCGCCGGGTCGAAGTAGTCGTAGTGCGGCTTGTACTCCGCCCCCGGCTGGTAGCGCAGGATCTGCAGGCCCTCGCCATTGTCGAGCGGCCAGTTCAGCAGCTTCGCGATGCGCTCCTCGACGCGCGCGCAGATCGGGTTCTCGGCGCGGCCGAAGAACATGCCCTCGCTGGTGCGCGCGACGTTGACCTCGCTCGCGCCGGTGGTCGTGACCACCGTCTCGGAACGGGCCAGCCGCTGGCGCGCCAGCGCGACCAGTTCGTCGCACTCGGCCTCGGTCATCAGCCCGCCGAACACGACGACGCGCGGGTTGCGCATTGCCATCACGATCTTGATTTCATGGCCGTCGACCACCACCGAGCCCGGCGCATCGAGCAGGTCGGGCTCAGGCACTGGAACCGGTACCGGCAGGCCGTTCGCCTTCGCGTGGTCCTTCAGGAATCCCTGCAGGGTGTTCTCCAGCGCATCGATCGCGACGTCTTCGGTCCAGCCGCTGTCGATCATGGACTTCAGGACGTCGTCCGGGCTGCGGCCGGCCTTGGCCTGGTCGACGATCCATTGCCGCAGTTCGGGCGTGATGTTCTGCTTGGTCGTGCTGTTCATGGTGGCTCAGCTCAGTTGGACGCGACCGGCCCGCCCTCGGGCAGGCGGCGACGAAAGACCAGCCGGTCGGGTTGCGACTCGGCGGGATCGAAACGGTAACCGTCGGCGTTGAATTTTTCCAGCCCCTTCGGCGTGGCCAGCCGCTTCTTCACCGCGTGGCGGGCCATCAGCCCGCGGGCGCGCTTCGCGAAGAAGCTGATGACCTTGTACTGGCCGTTCTTCCAGTCCTCGAACACGCAGTCGACGACGCGCGCCTTCAGCACCTTGCGGCGCACCGCGCGGAAGTATTCGTTCGACGCGAGGTTGACGACCACCGGGCTGGCATCGGCCGCGAGGCGGTCGTTCAGGTGCTCGGCCAGCGTGTCGCCCCAGTAGTCGTACAACGTGGCGCCGCGCGCGGTGGGCAGCGGCGTGCCCATCTCGAGCCGGTAGGGCTGCATGCGGTCGAGCGGGCGCAGCACGCCGTACAGGCCCGACAGGATGCACAGGTGCTGCTGCGCCCAGGCCAGGTCGGTGTCGCTCAGCGTCGGGGCCTTCAGGCCGTCGTAGACGTCGCCGTCGAACGCCAGCGCGGCCGGGCGGCTGTTGGCGTCGGTGAAGCGCGGGCTCCAGGCCGCATAGCGCTCGACATTGAGGGCCGACAGCGATTCGGAGAGGTGCATCAGCGCAGCGATGTCGGCGACCGACCGCGTCTTCAGCACCTGGATCAGCTCGGCCGATCGCGGCAGGAAGGACGGCATCGTCGGCTCGTGCGCGGTGCGCAACGGCGTGTCGTAGTCGAGGGTCTTGGCGGGCGAGAGCAGGAACAGCATGAAGCCGATGCGCGGTGCAGGAAGAAACGGAAACCCCGAACTCTATCGAATCGGCGCGCAACATCTGGTTTCCAGGTGTGCCGCCACTGCAGGCGCGTCAAAGGACTTCAGCGGAAATCGCGACTTCTCGCCACCAGGCCGCCGAGCAGCGATGTGTGGTCGATCATCTTGACCGCCAGCAGGTGCATCACGTCGCCCTGGCGCTGCCACTGGCCGTAGACCGTCAGCAGCCGCGAACCGAGCAGGGCCTGGCGCTGGGTTTCGAACACCCGCGGCCAGACGATGATGTTGACCGCGCCGGTCTCGTCTTCGAGCGTGACGAAGATGGTGCCCTTGGCGGTCTGCGGCCGCTGCCGGTGCGTGACCAGCCCGCTCGCGCGCGCCAGCCGGCCGTCGGGGTAGCCGCGCAGCACCGCCGCGGTCTGCACCTGGAAGGCTTCGAGCTGCGGGCGCAGCAGCGCGAGCGGGTGGCGCTTCAGCGTCAGCCCGAGCGCCTGGTAGTCGGCCAGCGTCTCGTCGGCCTCGGCCGGCTCGGGCAGCTGCAGCGCGGGCTCGTCGACGCGGGTGCGGCTCAGCATCGCGGTGGGCCGGGTGTCGACGCCGGCCACCGCCCAGGCCGCCTGGTGGCGGTGGCCGCTCAGGCTGCGCAGTGCATCGGCCTGCGCCAGCGACTGCAGCTCGTGCGCATTCAGCCCGGCGCGCCGCGCCAGGTCTTCGGGGCTCGCGAAGGGGCCGTGCTCGCGGGCCGTGGCAATGCGCCGGGCCGCGGCCTCCGACAGGCCGCCGACGCGGTTCAGCCCCAGCCGCACCGGCCGCAGCCCGTCGCCGTGCGTGCGCGGCTCGTCCAGCAGCCACTCCAGCGCGCAGTCCCATTCGCTGCAGTCGACATCCACCGGGCGCACCTCGACCCCGTGCTCGCGCGCATCGCGCACCAGCTGCGCCGGGCCGTAGAAGCCCATCGGCAGGCTGTTCAGCAACGCGGCCAGGAAGGCATCGGGGTGGTGGCGCTTGATCCAGCTGCTGTTGTAGGCGAGCAGCGCGAAGCCGGCCGCATGGCTTTCGGGAAAGCCGTACTCGCCGAAGCCCTCCATCTGCTTGAAGATGCGCTCGGCGTAGTCGAGCGTGTAGCCGTTGGCGACCATGCGGCCGACCAGCCGTTCATGGAAGGGCCCGAGCCCGCCCTTGCGCTTCCAGGCCGCCATCGCACGGCGCAGCTGGTCGGCTTCGCCCTGCGTGAAGTCGGCGGCCAGCATCGCGATCTGCATCACCTGCTCCTGGAAGATCGGCACGCCCTTCGTGCGCTCCAGTGCGGGCCAAAGCTTCTCGGGGCAGTCGATCTCCTTGATCGGCAGGTTGCGGTTCTTCAGGTAGGGGTGGACCATGCCGCCCTGGATCGGCCCGGGCCGCACGATCGCCACCTCGACCACCAGGTCGTAGTACTTGCGCGGCTGCAGGCGCGGCAGCATGCTCATCTGCGCCCGGCTTTCGATCTGGAACACGCCGATGGTGTCGGCCTTGCAGATCATGTCGTAGGTGGCCTCATCGCCCTCGGCAATGTCCTGCATGCGGAACGGATGGCCCTTCTTGTGGCCGATGAACTCGAGCGCGCGGCGCAGCGCGCTGAGCATGCCGAGCGCGAGGATGTCGACCTTGATGAGCCCGAGCGCGTCGAGGTCGTCCTTGTCCCACTGCACGACGCTGCGCTGGTCCATCGCGGCGTTCTCGACCGGCACCAGTTGCTCGATCTGGTCGCGCGCGATCACGAAGCCGCCCGGGTGCTGGCTCAGGTGGCGCGGAAAACCCACCAGCATGCCGGTGAGTTCGGCCCATTGGCGCACTACCAGCGAGTCGGGGTCGAAGCCGTTCTCGCGCAGCCGGTCGGCGCTGATGCCGCGGCCGTCGAACCACTGCTGGCTCTTCGACAGCGCATCGATGCGCTGCAGGTCGATGCCGAGCGCGCGGCCGACATCGCGCACCGCGCTGCGCGGGCGGTAGCTGATGATCACCGCGGTGAGCGCCGCGCGGTGGCGGCCGTACTTGCCGTAGATGTACTGGATGACCTCCTCGCGGCGCTGGTGCTCGAAGTCGATGTCGATGTCGGGCGGCTCGTTGCGCTCGGCGCTGATGAAGCGGCCGAACAGCAGCGTCGCCCGCCCCGGATCGACCTCGGTCACTTCGAGGCAGTAGCACACCAGCGAGTTGGCCGCGCTGCCGCGGCCCTGGCACAGGATGTTGCGATCGCGCGCCCAGCGCACGATGTCGGCCACCGTCAGGAAGTAGGCCTCGTAGCCGAGCTGCTCGATCAGCGCGAGTTCGTCCTCGATCTGCCTGGCCCACTCGGGCTTCAGCCCGTTCGGAAAGCGCTTCGGCACGCCGGCGTAGGTGAGCCGGCGCAGGTGGGCGATCGGCGTGCTGCCCTCGGGCACGACCTCGCGCGGGTATTCGTACTTCAGCTCGGCCAGCGAGAAAGTGCATTGCGCGGCCAGCACCAGCGTGTTGTCGAGCCACGCCGGCTCGTAGAGGCCGGCCAGCCGGCCGCGCGAGCGCAGGTACTGCTCGGCATTCGGCGCGAGCTGCAGCCCGCATTCGGCGAGCGGCAGCTTCAGCCGCGTGGCGGTCAGCGTGTCCTGCAGCGACTTGCGCGAGCGCAGGTGCATCAGCACGTCGCCGGCCGCGACCACTGGCAGGCCGACCCGCCGGGCGACGTCCGCCACGGTGGCGAGCAGTTCGTCGTCGCCGGGTCGGTGCAGGCGCTCGACGACCAGCGCGGCCCGCTCGTGGAACCAGGTCTTCAGCCACATCGCATGCGCGAACACCGTCTCGAACGGCTGCGAGGCCTCGGGCACCAGCAGCGCGAGGCAGTCGGGCAGGCCAGCCAGCGTCGGCGCATCGGGCACGCCGCCTTCGAGGTCGGACGGGTGGGCGCGGTAATGCCCCTTGTCGGCACGGCGCCGCGCGACGGTGATCCAGTGCGACAGGTTGCCGTAGCCGCGGCGCGTCTTCGCGAGCAGCACGAGCCGCGCATGCGGGGCGCCGTCGGCCGGCAGCGTGAGCCGGATCTCGCTGCCGATGATCAGGTGCAGCTGGCGGCGCTGCGCTTCGACATGCGCGCGCACGACGCCGGACAGCGAGCATTCGTCGGTGATCGCGAGCGCCGCGTAGCCGAGGTCGGCCGCACGGTTCACCAGCTCCTCGGGGTGCGAGGCGCCGGTGAGGAAGCTGAAGTTGCTGCGGCAGTGCAGCTCGGCGTAGGACGGAAGCATCTCTGAGAGGGACTGTATGTTCATACAGTATATGAAGCGCCCGCCGGACTGCAAACGTGTTCAGGACAGATGGACCGCCCACCAAGCTGCTCGTGGAGTCAGGCACGCGGCAGAATCGCTGCCCCTCCCGACGAGATCGCCCCGATGCCCCACGCCTTCTGCCGGCCCCTGCGGCCGCTTCGCACGCTGTCCCTCGCAGCGGCGGCCGCCGCCGCGTCGTTCGGCTGCGCCTACCCGCGCACCATCCACGTCTACGACGAGGCCTGCCAGATCACGGCGCGCCAGATGGTGCTCGACGTGACGGAGGTCAACACGATCTCATCGTGCAGCGGCAACCACTGCGTCGTCCAGCTGGTGGGCCAGGCCGCGGTGCTGGCCGCCTCCACCGTGATCTCCGGCAGCATCGTCGTGACCGGCAACGTCGTCTACTGGCTCGAGAAGAAGCGTGACTGCCGGCCGAAGCCGGCGCCCTCCAACGCAATCGATGCAGGCACACCCGCATGATCGTCCGGTCGTGATCGAGAGGAACCGGTTCGAGGAAGCCGGTTGCGCGCTGGTGCCTGCGGTCCGGCGCTGCGCGCCTGGTCCGAGAAGGAAGGCGTGCTGTTCGTTCAAGCGCCGGTCGACTTCCTGGCGCAACTGGTTGCCGTGCGCGTCCACCTCGACGCCTGCACCGCGCAGGACGGGCCGCTGCGTACCGTCCCCGGCACCAGCCGTCGCCGGGTGTTGCATTTCCTGTTTGCACCGCGACACCCACCGCACGGCCTGCGGTGGCACCATGCGGCGTAGCCCACCGCACGCCTCCACCATGGCCGAGGCGCCACCGACCATGTCAGATCCGAACCCTTCTCCCGCGGCGTTCACCGTCGGCAACCTGGCGACACTCGAAACGCTGTTCGCCCCGGTCGGCGAAGCGTCGATCCGCAAGGAGGTGCCGTCGCTGCACCCGGTGTACCGTCGCTGGCTCGAAGCCGCGCCGTTCGCGGTGCTCGCCACCAGCGGCCCGGGCGGGCTCGACGCCTCGCCGCGCGGCGACCCGGCCCCGCTCGTCACCGTGCAGGACGAGCACACGCTGCTGCTGCCCGAGCGGCGCGGCAACAACCGCATCGACAGCCTGCGCAACATCGTCGCCGACCCGCGCGTCGCGCTGCTGTTCATGATCCCCGGCGTCGGCGAGACGCTGCGCGTCAACGGCCGCGCCCACCTCAGCGTCGACCCTGCGCTGCTCCAGCGGCTCGCGATGGACGGCCGCCCGCCGACGTGCGTGATCGTCGTGCACATCGAGACGGTGCTGTTCCAGTGCGCCCGCGCGCTGCAGCGCTCGAAGCTGTGGGCACCGCCCGCCTCCGATGCCCGCAGCACGGTGCCGTCGGCCGGCGCGATGCTGGCCGCGCTCACCGACGATGCGATCGACGGCGACGCCTACGACCGCGCGTTGCCCGAGCGGCAGCGCGGCACGCTGTACTGACACCGTCGGCTTCACGATGACGACCCCGCCCCCTTCCCCCGCCTCGGTCACGCTGCGCACCGAGCGGCTGCTGCTGCGCCCCTTGCACGACGACGACGCGGCCACGCTGCTGGCGATCTTCGGCGACCCCGAGGCTATGCGCTACTGGAGCGTCCCCGCCTGGACGAGCCTCGACCAGGCGCACGCGATGCTCGGGCGCGACCGCGCCGAGCGGGCCGCCGGCACCCACCTGCGCCTCGGCCTCGAGCGGCGGGACGACGGTGCGCTGATCGGCGTGTGCACGCTGTTCAACCTGAGCGCCACCTGCCGCCGCGCCGAGGTCGGCTATGCGCTCGCCCGGGCCGCCTGGGGCCAGGGCCACATGAACGAGGCGCTGCGCGCGCTGCTGCGGCATCCGGCGGATGAACGTGTCCGGAAACGGCCACCGCTGACCCGCCATCGCCCCTACGCTGGGTTCGTCAACCGGAGATCACGATGGCCTCGATCCGCAAGCAAGTCTCGATCAACGTCCCCGCCGGGCAGCTGTGGAATGCGGTGCGCGATGTCGGCGCGCTGCACACCCGGCTGGTCCCCGGCTTCGTCACCGATTGCCGGCTGGAAGACGGTGCCCGCGTCGTGACCTTCGCGAACGGCGTGGTGGCCCGCGAGCTGATCGTCGACCTGGACGACACCGCGCGCCGGCTGGTCTGGAGCGCGGTCGGCGGCCGGCTCACGCACCACAATGCGTCGGTGCAGGTCTTCGACGAAGCCGATGACGAAGGCGCCTGCCGCCTGGTGTGGATCGCCGACCTGCTGCCCCATGCGATGGCCCCGGCGATCGCCGAGATGATCGAGCAGGGCCTGCAGGCGATGAAGGCGGCGCTGGAATCCGCCGAGTCATCGCGCCACAATGAGCCCCCTCCTGTTTGAGCGGCTGAAAGGAAGGCCTCGATGATCTTCGACCACATCGGCTTCAACGTCAGCGACTTCGCCACGATGCGCAGCTTCCTCACCGCGTCGCTGGAACCGCTGGGCATCGGCATCGTGAAGGAAGCCGACGGCTGGGCCATGATCGGCCGCGACGGCAAGGGCCAGTTCTGGTTCGGCAGCTTCGGTGCGCCGCCAGGGCCGATCCACCTCGCGTTCGCCGCGCAAGACCGCGAGCAGGTGCGCCGCTTCCATGCCGCCGCGCTGGCCGCCGGCGCGAAGGACAACGGCGCCCCCGGCCTGCGCCCGCACTACCACCCGAACTACTACGGCGCCTTCGTGATCGGCCCGGACGGGCACAACTTCGAGGCGGTCTGCCACAACCCGCAGGCGTAGCCGGGCACCCGCACGCTCAAGCCACGAACCGGCACGACGACGCCGGCGTGCGCGTGTCCATGTTGCGCCCGCGGTTCAGGTGGTCGTCGATCTCGGCGGCGCAGCCGAGCATGCGCGGCACCAGGAAGACCGTGAATGCCGCCGTCTCCAGGTCGCGTTCGGCCACCTCGCCGCGCCGCAGCCGCTTCCACAGCATCTTCAGCAGCAGCGACGCGATCACCGCATCGACGTTGACGCAACAGACATTGCGCGACACGCCGGCGTCGAACAGCGCCTGCACCAGCGCGCGGTAATACGCGTGGAACACGTTGTGCTCGCCGCGCTGCTCGAACAGCTGCGCGATGAAGACTTCGCGCGGATCGTGGTTGACTGGCTTGTCCTTGAAGACCGGGTGGTTCACGCCCGGCAACTTCGCGATGTCGGTGCTGCCGATGCTGCGGCGTTCGGCCTTGTAGCTCGCATAGCGCTGCGCGGTGCGCCACGCGAGCGCCGCCAGGTCGATGCCGTGCTCCGGATCGCCCGGGTCGGCGAGGCGGGTGTCGCGGAACTGCTCGTTCAGGAACGCGATGCCTTCGTGGCCGTTGCCGCCGTGCGCATAGCCGGTGTGGGTCAGGAAGCCCATCAGCGCCTTGTTCAGCTGCACGCGCTGCGCCGCCTCGGGCCCGTCGGCCGACACCGCCCCCTTCGCGCCCTGCGCCGAGATCGCCCCCGGGCCATTCGTCAGCAGCAGGCCGAACAGCGTCTGGAACACGAACAGGTCGTCGTCGACCGGCGGCAGCCCGATCAGCGCCGCGAACGCGGTCTCGGCAAGCGAACAGCGGCCGAGCAGCTGCGCATCGTCGAAGCCGCAGAAGTGCCCGTCGTGGTGCCGCGTGTCCGGCGCCGACGCGCCGATCAGCGTGCCGAACAAGGCCATCCACCACGGCAGGTTCTCGGCGGTGAGGCGAGACACGCGCTTGGCCATCAACGGCGTCCAGGCCAGCGTCGTCGTGGTGGCGGCGAGCACCGCATCAGCGGTCGGATGGCCGGGCAGCGCACGCAGCCAGCGCAGCAGCACGGATTTGGCGCCACGCGCATCGAGCGCGGCCAGCAGCGCCTGGCCACGCGCATCCGGGGCCGCACCGACCAGCCCCTCGCAGCCGAGGATGTCGACCTTGCCGAGGTCGAAGCGCTCGTCCTGCGGGTCTTTCAGGCCGGCCGCGGCGAAGCGGTCGATCAGCAACCGGGCCGCCTCGCGCGCGCCCTGCTGGCAACGCGGTCCGACGATCGCGACGGCCGCCGCGATCACCGCATTCGGCGCGTTGCCGGCCTCGCGCGCGGCCTGCGCCGCGGCCAGCGCCGGCGTGCCATGCAGGTTGACGTGCGCGGCCACCGCGGTCGCGACCAGGCGCCGGTCGTTCTCGTCGCCGACCTCGTGCAGCAGCGCGAGCTTGACGAGCGACTCGAAGGCCAGCGTCGCCGCCTGCAGCATCGAGACGCCGTACAGGCTGCCGAGCTGCGTCTGCGCGTCCATCTGCGACGCGCCGGACGCATCCTTCATCGCCTGCCGCGGCAGGGTGCCGCCGACCTGCCGGTTCACCTGCTCGACCTGCGCGCCATAGGGCGCGGCCGGCGCCACCACCTGCAGCGCGAGCGAGGCCGGCAGCGCGAGCCCGGCATCGGAGGCGAACCACGGCTTCAGCACCAGGCTGCCCTCGGGCTCGAAATCGGGCAGGGTCGCGTTGGCCCGCATCACCGCCATCAGCGCGCCCGGGATGTGCGCGATGTTGGTGACCAGCGCGCCGCGCGCCGAGAAGCGCGGCTCCTCGGGCGTGAAGATGCCGTCGACGCCGAACTTGTCCATGAACCAGCGCTCCTTCGCGCGGGCGTCGTCCTCGCAGCCGGCCATCGCGCCGGCATGGCCGACCGCGCGGGTCAGCCGGCTCTTCCAGCGGCCGACCACGCAGGCCACGACCGGCTTCGTGAACCGGGCGTCGAGCTCGTAGGTGCCGCCCGGCTCGCAGTACAGCACCGCGGCCTTGCTGCGCGCGTCGTTGGCGAGCGCGAACGCGAACTCCGGCGCGGCATAGTGGATGTAGACGTCCTTGCCGCTGGAGATCACGGTGGTCGTGCCCCAGCCGCTCATGCGCAGGTACTGCGCGATGGTCGTCGAGAAGCCGCCGGAGTTCGAGAAGATCGCGATCGAGCCCGGGCGCAGCGTGTCGCCCGGGGCGTCGCCGCCGAGCGCCCCGCCGATGCGCACCCGGTTCCAGGCATCGGCCACGCCCAGCCCGTTGGCACCGAAGATGTCGACGCCGGCCTGCTGGCCCATCGCGCGGATCTCGCGCGCATCGTGCACCGCGATCTTCTCGGTGACGACGAACACCTTCTTCAGCTGCGGGTTCACGCGGATCAGCTCGGCCACCCCGTCGCGCGCGGCCGCCGGCGGCAGGTAGACCACGCCGCAGTTGAAGCGGTGGCCGGCCTGCAGCCCGTCGCGCACGTTGTTGTAGACCGGGATGTCGCCGGCCGCGGTGGCGAGCACCTGCCCGCCCTTGCCGGGCGCGGTGCCGAACACCACGTTGCCGCCCGACCAGGCATGGCCGACCGGCGTCACGTCGCTCGATTCGGCGCCGAGGATGTTGAGCACGCAGACGCGGTCGTCGCGCGTCGCGATCTGCGCGAGCGAGCTGATGCCGACGTAGTACCTGAAATCGCCGACGCCTTGTTTCTGCAATGGATTCATCTGCATGGGGGTCCTCTCTCGTCAGGCGGTTTCCGACAGGCCCAGGCCGGCCGCGAGCTGCGCGCGGCCGCCGGCCTTCATCCAGGCATCGGCCTGCTTCGCATAGGCGATCACCTGGCTGATGTCCGAATCGAAGCCGAACATCCGGTACGGCAGCCCGAGCTGGTCGCAGGTGTCGCGCAGCGCGGCCATGCCGCGCACCAGGTTCGGCCCGCCGCGCCCGAGCACCACGTACAGCGGCGTCGCGCCGTGCAGCCCGACGTGCTCGCGCAGCGCGTCGGCGATCGCGCGCAGCGTCTCGTGGATGTCGGTGTTGTTCGACTTGCCGCCGATGATGAACAGCACGTTGGCCTGCTTCAGCCAGTGCCGGAAGCAGATGCGCGCGACCTCTTTCATCTTCTCGTACGGCGGGTTGCCGCCGAAGTCGGACGAGATGATGGCCGCATCGCCGAGCATCTCGGTGACCAGCGAATTGGCGCCGCCGCCGAAGGTGGGCGCGAGGATGGTGCCCGCGTCGTTGACGACATAGACGTCGCTCTGGCCCTGGTGCGTGCGCAGCTGGTTGATCTCCTGCTCGAAATCGGAATGGTCGGCAGTGAACAGGTGCGCCGGCAGCCCGAGCCGCGCCCAGCGCGGGTCGTCGCGGTCGAAGCCGCACTTGAAGTCGCAGGCCACCGGCAGCAGCCGGCCCTTCGCGTCCTCGCGCAGGCGGATCGGGTTCAGCTCGAGCGTGGTCATGCCGAAGTCGTGGAACAGCTCCCACAGCTTCGGCAGCTGCTGCACCAGCGGCGAGATGATCTCGCGCGGCGCGCCGATCTCGCTGAGCGCATTGGCGACGACGAAGGCCTTCAGGCCGGTCAGCGGATCGAAGGGCACGACCGCGAGGTCGCGGCGCTCGACCTCCTCGATGTCGATGCCGCCGCGGTGCGTCAGCGTCATCGTCGGCGCCCGGAAGCGCGTCGAATCGGTGATCGAGAAATAGACCTCGTGCCGCGCCGGCACGCCGGCCTCGAAGGTGACGCCGTTGGCCTTGGCCCGCTGGTGGCCCACCGCATGCTCGGCGAAATACAGGCGCTCCTTCTCGGCCAGCGCGGTGCGCAGGTCGCTCGCCCGGCCCAGCAGCCCGGCCTTGCCCTTCTGGCCGATGCCGCCCTTGAACATCGGTTTCACGAACACCTGCCCGTGGCGGTCGATCAGCGACTTGATCTCTTCCTCGCTGGCGCCGGGGCCGAGCACCTCGGTGGCCGGGAAGCCGACGAACTGCAGCAGGCGCGCGCCGTGGAACATGCCGGTGATCTGCATCGGTGTCTCCTTGTCGTCGCTGGTGCCGCAACGTGGCCGCGATGATCGGCAGGTGCGCTGTCGAAGTGCTGTCATCCGACGTTCATTCGGGCTGTTCGACGCACAATGTCCGCCTGTCCTGCCCTGGCCTGCCCGGCCCGCCCTGGAGAACGACGATGCCGACGCCCGACACGCTGGAGCGCTTCATTGCGATGGTCCAGAGCAACGCGCATGCGCAGGCCTGCGAGGCGTTCTACACCGAGCACTCGACGATGCAGGAGAACCAGGCGCCACCGCGCACCGGCCGCGATGCGCACGTGGCCGGCGAACGCAAGGTGATGGCGCGCGCGCGGTCGGTGCGCTCGCAGTGCGTGCGGCCGGTGCTGGTGAACGGCGACCACGTCGTGATCCGCTGGATCTTCGATTTCGAATGGCTCGACGGCAGCACGACGCACATGGAGGAACTCGCGTGGCAGCGCTGGGAGGGCGAGCGCATTGCCGAGGAGACCTTCTTCTATGATCCGGCGCAACGCGTGCCGCGCCCGGCACCCTCCTGAATCCCCCGGAGCACTTCGATTGGCATTGACCTGGACCACCAGCTGGCACGGCATCGGCTGGGATGAACTGGAGGCGCTGTACCGCGCCGCGGCACTGGGCAGCAAGAGCGCCGCGCTGCTGCAGACGGTGTTCACCAACAGCCGCTTCAGCTGCTTCGCGCGCGACGCCGACGGCCGGCTGGTGGCCGCGGGGCGGGTGCTGTCCGACGGCGCCGACTGCGCCTACCTGTGCGACGTCGCCGTCCACCCCGACCGGCAGGGGCGCGGCGCGGGCGCCGAGGTGGTGTCGCGGCTGCTCGCGATGTGCGCCGGGCACCGCAAGATCATCCTGTACGCCGTGCCCGGCAAGGAGCCGTTCTACCGCCGATTCGGCTTCCGGCGGATGCGCACCGCGATGGCGATCTTCGACGACCAGGCGGCAGCGTTCGCCAAGGGACACATCGATGCCGAATGACGGGTTCTCGCTCGCGATCGTCGGGGCCTGAGCGATGCGTCCGGACCAGTGGCCGGCGCAGGCCGCCCTCGCGACGATCGGCCTGTACCAGCGCTTCGTCTCGCCGCACAAGGGTTTCCGTTGTGCGCATTCGGTGCAGACGGGCCGGCGTGGCTGTTCGGCGCTCGGTGCGCGGGCGATCCGCCGCCATGGGCTGTGGAACGGCTTGGACGTGCTCGGTGGCCGGCTCGATGCCTGTGCGCTGAGCCACGAGGAATTGCGGGCGGTACGCAACAAGCCGGGGCTGCACCCGCAATCGGGCCTGTGCGACTTCGATTGTGGCGGAGCCGATTGCAACCCCTTCGATGCCTGCGATGTCGCCGAGTGCGCCTGCGATGCGGCGGACTGCCTGGATTGCTTCGACCGTCGCAAACGCTGCAGCCGGAACTCCTCCGCCGACGCCGCCCGCGAGCGGATCCTCGCGCGGCAGAATCGGCGCAAGGCGCCACCGCACTTGACGCCACCACCCGCCACCGCACCGCCGAAGGAGCCTTGATGCGCACCGCCCTGTTCCTGACCGCCGGCCTGCTGCTGCTCGCGTCGATGCTGGTGCTGGCCCGCCTGTTCGTCGCCCACTACCCGGCCGCGGTGACCTGGGCCGGCGCCGGCTTCCTCGCGCTATGGCTGCTGATCTGCGCCGTCAACATGTGGGTGGGCGTGGCCCGCGCGGGCTATTCGGTGGGCGAAGAACTGCCGATCCTGCTGCTCAACTTCGCCGTGCCGGCTGCGGTCGGCCTGCTGCTGGCCTGGAAACTTCGCTAGGAGACACCCGATGTGCCGCAACATCAAGACCTTGTTCAACTTCGAGCCGCCGGCCACCGAGCTGGAGATCCGCGATGCGTCGCTGCAGTTCGTGCGCAAGCTGAGCGGCTTCACGGTGCCGTCGAAGGCCAATGAAGCGGCGTTCGAGCGTGCGGTGGCCGAGGTCGCCGCGTCGGCGCGCCGGCTGATCGATTCGATGGTGACCAGCGCCGAACCGCGTGACCGCGAGGTCGAGGCCGCGAAGGCGCGCGAACGAAGCGCCGCGCGCTTTGGCACTTGAGGCACTTGAGCGTGAGTCGGTGGTAGCCCGGATGGGCAACCGGGCTACGGCTTCAACATCTCGGCCACTTTCGCCAGCAGGTCGGGCTTGGAGAACGGCTTGTCCAGCCCGGCGCAGCGCGTCGCCTTCAGGAACTCGCTGGCATCGGGCGACAGCGTGTCGCCGGTGACGAACAGGAAACGCTGCGCCAGCTCCGGCTGCCGCGCCGACGCGGCCCGCCATAGCGCCGCGCCGTCCATGTCGGGCATCCGCAGGTCGGACACCACCGCGTCGAAACGCGCCGCGTCCAGCAGCTCCAGCGCCACCGCGCCCGACAGCGCCGTCGCGACCGCATAGCCGGCACGCTCCAGCATGTCGCGCAGCAGCTCGGCCAGCTCGGGCTCGTCGTCGACCACCAGCACCTGCGCCAACGCCGGCACCTCGGCCGGCGGCGCCACCGGCTCCTCGGCGGGCGGCTCGGCCTCGCCGCTCAGCGGCAGGCTCAAGCGGAACGACGCGCCCTGCGCCGTCGATTCGAGCACCAGCTCGCCGCCGTGCTCGCGCGCCACCGAGCGCGACACCGACAGGCCCAGCCCGGTGCCCAGTCCTTCCGGCTTGGTGGTGAAGAAGGTCTCGAACAGCCGCGCACGCACCTCGGGCGCGACGCCCGGTCCGGTGTCGACGACGCGCAGCCACACCCGCGGCTCGCGGTCGGTACGGCGCTGCTCGACGCCGCTGCTGACGTGCACGCGGCGCTCCCCGACCGTCAGCGTCAGCGCCTGCTGCGCATTGACCATCAGGTTCAGCACGATCTGCGAGATCTGGTCGCCGTCGCCCATCACGCTCGGCAGCTGCGGCGCCAGGTCGAGCTGCAGCGCGACGTTGTGGCTGCGGTAGGTGTAGCCCAGCAGGTCGGCCGCCGCGCGCACCAGGTCGTTCAAGGCCACCGCGCCGCGCTGCGACGGCCGGCTGCGCGCCATGTTCAGGAAGGTGCGCACGATGCGCCCGCAGCGTTCGGCCGCCTCGCGGATGCGCTGCACGTCGTGCTGCAGGTCGCGTCGGTCCTCGCACTTTTCCTCGAGCAGCGTGGCGCGGCCCATCACGATCGCGAGCGGGTTGTTCAGCTCGTGCGC
>Ga0065165_1001514_pt1 | contig 24527 bp, 20 predicted proteins | sample AraplaMF_Cvi_mMF_FD_63813 | JGI IMG/M metagenome (GOLD analysis project Ga0065165, IMG submission 63813) | Arabidopsis root microbial communities from the University of North Carolina, USA - plate scrape MF_Cvi_mMF (version 2) (version 3) | ecosystem: Host-associated > Plants > Roots >... | reverse complement strand
CGAGAAGGCCGCCGTCACGCCCTGGCCGAAGTCAGCGGTGTAGGTGAACTGGTTGACACCAGTGACCGTGCCGCTGCCGCCGACGAGACCGTCGAAGTTGTTGCCGGGATAGTTGGTCCAGGGCGCGTCGAACTGCGACACGGCCTTACCCATCGTGAAGCCGGCGAACTGGATGAAGGCGTAGTACACGCCGAGCGAACCGCCCGAGGTGTTGCCGTCGGTCGAGTTCACGCCGCCCGAACCCGAACCGAACAGGCCCGTGGTGGTCGCGCCGGGGTTGGTGGCCGCAGCCAGCGTGCCGCTGTAAGCGGTGGAGCCGGTGGCCGAACCGGTGCCGACGTAGTTGCCGGTGGTCCAGGAGAACACGCCGTCGAAGAAGGTACGGACGACGCCGTACTCGGTCGCGGTGCGCGTGTCGACGTTGAGATCTTCACGAGCGCGCATGGTGTAGTAGTTGGTCAGACGGTTCATCGAACCGTTGTTGGACGAGAACTGACCGCTGTAGACCGAGTTGGTGTTCAGCGCGACTTCAGCGCGCAGATAGCCACCCAGCTTGATGCAGGTGTCGGTGCCCGGGATGTAGTAGAAACCCGCGCCATACAGCGAGCAGATCTTCACGTATTCGACGGCCTTGGCCTTGACGGGAAGATCGGCCGCGAACGCACCGGAGGCGGCCATCAGGCCGGCTGCCGAGCCGAGAAGAAGCGACTTCGTAAACTTCATTAGTAAACCTCCAGGTCGGTTCAGGGGGCCCGGCTCCTCGTCGGAGCCGCTCTACCCTCTTAATTTTCCGTTCAATTCAGCGCCGTACTGATGGTCCGGACTGAAACGACAGTGAGGTGCCCCCCCTCCGTCGTAGGTTCACGTATAGTTTATAAAATCAATCTCCTCAATTTATTGATTTGATGAATTGCAAGTTCGGAGGGAGATGTTGCCCGAGCGCAACAGCGCTGCTTAAGACAAAAGTAACCGTATGAACTAAAATGAAAAAGCCCTCAGGGGGCATCCCGAGGGCTTTCTTGGAGGTCTCACAGCGCTGTCCAAGAGACGGTCAAGAGCAGCAAACTTTGAGTAAGCAGAGACGTAATTGAATTAATTGTTTTTTGCAAGTGTCAACTTGCAAACTGATTTTAGCCCTGCGGCATCTGGTCCTTCGCCGAAGCGCGATAGTCGAGACGGCCCCGCAATTTACCTTTAAAAGGTTGCTGCGGGGGTAACAGGGGAGCCACATGATCGAGAAACGACTCGACAGGGCGATCACGGAGTTCATCTGGAACGTCGTCGAGATCAATTCGCAGCTGGAAGACATTCGCACCAGCTGGGCCTCGCTGCTGGGCATCACCGAGCCGCAATGGCTGATTCTGATGGCTATTACCGAACTGGACGAGGGACGCGGCGTCGCCGGGACCGACATCGCGAACAAGCTGCGGGTCCATCCGGCCTTCGTCACCAATCAGACCAAGAGCCTCGAGAAGGCCGGCTTGCTCTCGCGACGTACCGCGCCGGACGATGCACGCTTCGTCCTGATGTCGTTGACGACGAAGGCGACGACGGAAATCGAAAAACTGTCCAAGCGAAAGCTCGCCCTGAACTCAACCATGTTCAACGAACTCGACGAGAAAACGCTTGCTGACCTCAATGCCGCGCTCGCGACCATCGCCAAGAACGCGAGGCTCGCGGCCCGCCTGCTGGCGATCGACGTTTCGTAGTCTGCCGAAAGGCGATCGGGGCCCAGGCCGGCATCCCGGCTAAAGATAGGTCACGGAATCGAACCGCCGTGCGGCCCCCAGCTTGCTGCCAAGCCATTCAAAGATGAAATCGTCCACGGCGGCGAAGTTCTCGACCTCGCCCAGCGGGTGCGGGATACGGTTCGGCACGACAACCGCGCAATCAGCGCCAACCTGACGATACGAGGCTTGCAGGGCGAGGGCATCCTCCTCCATCATCATCGAGCGGCTGCCGACAACCACCAGAAGCGGGCACGGGATTCGACGCGACGGCAGCGAGGAACCGGTCGACGCCCCGTCAGTGGCTCCCTCCCCCTGGCCGATCGTCCAGTGCCACGACGCGCGGCGGATGATCGGCGTCAAAACACCGCCATCACATACCGCGGCGGCGATCCTGCGATCAGAAAGAGCGAGGCGAGACGCGTGAATGGCTCCCACACCCTCGCCATAGATCGCGATCCGCTGCGGATCGGCATCCGCGCGCATGACCAGATAGTCCAGCCAGCATTGCAGGATATACTCCGGCGAACCGGACGGGCGAGACGACGGATCGCCCGCATCGACGAGCAGGAGCGACACGCCCCCGCGGTATGAAGCGGATAGCAGCCTACTTGCCATCGATCCCAGGCTTTCGCGGTCACTGACGCAGACCACGACGGGCGCGGCGGCGTCCCGATGAAACGCCGGGAGATAGAGGCCGGTCAGCACCCCGTCATCGGAGCTGCCGATCGTCACGCGCTCGATGGCTGGGCCCGCGTCTTTCTCGAACCCTGTCAGGCCGCTCCCGACATTGCCTGCAAGGTCCAAGCTCCCGGAATCTCCGGGGCAGGACAAATTTCTCACGACCTCGAGCGAGGTCAGGGCGCACAACCAGGCTTCCTGTGCGTTTTGAGCCAAACCGTTCTCGCGCGCGGACCGGGCGCGGGTCCGGTACCCCTCCGCAATGCCCAACCAGTCCGCTATCCATCGTTGCCTATGCGCGCCTTGCGCAAGCTCCGCGACGGAAAGGCTCTCAAAGAAGCCGGACGCGCGCTTTCGCAAGCGTGCGAGGCCTCGCCCGGTCCCGTCGCACGAGCGATAAGGCCCGCCATCAATCTCCATGTTCGCTCCCGAACGTCGCCGTCAACGCCTGCCGGACCGACCGGCCTCGCGTTCAGCGCCGCGTCCCGCATGCCGTGCCGAAGCACGCGCAGAAGTCCTCAACTGCGTCCGCCAAACCCACATCTGCGGATGTTGCTCGTCCCATGAGCCACGTTCGCCGCGGCCCAGGTAGCACGTAGCCATGGGCTCCCAGCGTCCGCTTCTCCGGTCAATAGGATGCGACCCGACCCGATGGTCGTTCGGCCTTCGCCCTACCCGGTGCGAGCGCCGAGAAATATTTCCGGTCCTGCAAACGAATGAACTTGAATACAAACCCGCTGGAGCGACCGTCACGTCCCAGCCCCAACTGATTGCAATAACTTTCCTCGCCACTCTGCCATTCCTGGTCCCGGTTCTGGATCTTTTTGTCGCGACAGGCGATTTGAAAAACAGCAGTTCAATAATAGAAGAGGCGAGTAGCGAAAGTTTCAACTTGTCGTGAATTCTTCTTGCGCTATCCGATAGCCGCTATGCGCAGACGAACTGCATCATCATGTGACGATCGACGAGAATAGTTGCAGCTTGCGCGTTGACGCACGCGCCGCGAAAGCCAATCGAAGGTATCGCGCGCCATCCCGACGCACGCCGAATACGATTAATCGGAATTTCGTGCGAGCAGAACTTCGAACGTTGGACGCCGCATCGTGGGCGCGAAGCAGTTCGCGATGACTCAGATCTGGCTTCGCCAGGGACGAGAGCACGACTCAGGTGTCGGACCCGCCTAAGCTCCTGTACGAGCTAGGGAATATCCGCCGCCCTTTTGTATTCATTATACCAGTTGCCATCCCCCGGGACTTCGCCTTACATGCCCGTAACCTGACCGCAGACGACGGCCGGGGCTCAAAAAATCACACACATTCCAAAGGGACGGACATGGCGCGCAACATCCTGATTCTGGGAGCATCCTACGGCTCCCTGCTCGGCACCAAGCTGCTGATGGCCGGGCACAACGTGACCCTGGTCTGCCGTGCCAAGACCGCCGAATTGATCAACCGAGAAGGTACCGAGGTCCGGATCAAGCTGCGCGACGAGGCGGCGCACCGGGCGATCTTCTCGCGCGACCTGCCCGGCAAGCTCGATGCGGTGACGCCCGGCAATGTCGACGTCTCACGCTACGACATGGTCGGCCTTGCGATGCAGGAGCCGCAATACACCAACCACACGGTGCGCGTTCTCATGGTCAAGATCGCCGCGGCAAAGCTGCCGTGCCTGTCGATCATGAACATGCCGCCGCTGCCTTATCTCAAGCGCATCCCCTCGCTCGCAGACATGGATCTCGAAGAGGCCTACACCAATGCGCAGGTGTGGGAGCGGTTCGAGCCCGGCCTCGTGACGCTGTGCTCGCCCGATCCGCAGGCCTTCCGCCCGCCGGAGGAAGCGGCGAACGTGCTGCATGTCGGCCTGCCCACCAATTTCAAGGCGTCCGCCTTCGCCGACGAGAAGCACAACAAGGTGCTGCGCGAGCTCGAGGCCGACATCGATGCGGTGACGCTCGACGGCAAGGACGTGCCAGTGAAGCTGAAAGTATTCGACTCGCTGTTCGTGCCGCTGGCGAAATGGTCGATGCTGCTGACCGGCAATTACCGCTGCATCACGCCGAACGAGCCGCAGTCCATCCGCGACGCCGTGCACGGCGACCTCGCGCGCTCGCAGACGATCTATGATCATGTCGATGCCCTCGCGCGCCGCCTCGGCGCCGATCCCGAAGACCAGGTGCCGTTCGCGAAATACGCCAAAGCCGCCGAGAGCCTGCTCAAACCGTCATCGGCCGCACGCGCGGTGGCGGGCGGCGCGCCCTTCATCGAGCGCGTCGACCTGCTGGTGAAACTGATCTCGCACCAGCTCGGCACGCCCAACGCCGAGATCGACCGCACGGTCGAGACCGTGGATATGAAGCTGAACGAGAAGATCGTGCACGGCGGATCGGGCGCGGAGTAACGCGCCCGCCTCATTCTCTTGGAGAACGGCGACGATCGCGCAGCGGGAGTGCAGACAGTTCCGGGTGTCACGCAACAGCAACGCGACGCGCGATCGTCTCGTGGCGCGCCTCGATCACGTGAACGTGTCGCCCGTGCGCAATCATTGTCACCGCGCGTCGTTGTCACTCCTGCGTGAAGCGAAAGCAGGTTGGCTTTCAAATCGCGACGGGCGACGCGCGAAAAGCGTGCTGATTGTACACGAATCCCACGCAGACGCCGCGACTGAGCCATGAGGCGCGCTTAAATCAAGTCTCGCGTCCGACGCGCGATCCTGCATTTGCGCAAGCGCCGCATGCGCCGGCGCCGGGCTCGCCTTCTTGTGACTTCGTCCCATGCGCGCAAGATGCGCTTGCCGAATTGTCCCTCGGTGCGACGTGCATTGACGCCGACTTCGTTGCGGAAGGTGTTCGAGCGCCGAAGCGCAATAGCAAGCCAAAAGAATAAAAAGCCAACGAATAAGAAAAGCAGATGGATGAGGCGATGCTGAGCGTCGTCCGCGCGGTCGAGGCAGGCGCGACGACGATGAAGGGCATGATCGACGCCACCGGACTGTCCCGTCTCAAGATCGAACGTGCCTTGAGCGCGCTGGAGAAGCAGAAGCTGCTGGTGCGTGACGGGCAGGGCTTTCGGGCGACCGCCCTGCCGAAGACGGCGCCGCCGACCCGGCAATGCGGATCATGCAACGCCTGCTGCGATATCCTGGAGGTCGCCGCGGTCGACAAGCCGGTGAACCATCTCTGCCGGCATTGGCAGACCGGCACGGGGTGCAGCATCTACGACCGCCGCCCGCAGATGTGCCGCGCCTTCGTCTGCGCCTGGCTGCAGGGCCATCTCGACGACGCCTGGTTTCCGGCGAGGTCTGGCATCATCGTGCATTTCAGCCAGGACGCCGTGAACGTGACGGTCGACGACCATTGCCCCGATCGCTGGCGCGAGGAACCTTATTTCAGCAAGCTCGCCGAATGGGCGCTGAACGGGATCCGGCGAATCGGCAATCGCGGTTACGCCACGCTGATCGTCTCCGGCGAGAACCGGTTCCTGCTGCTCGGGCGCACAATCGTTCCCGAGCCGACGCTGTTCGGCACGGCGTTCCTGCCGCTCACCGCCGACACGTTCCGGTTCTGGCGGGCGACTTCGCCCGAACATCTGCAGCGGCTGCACGAGCGCATCGCCGAGATCGAGCGCATCCGGCGGGAATTCGGCTCCTGCGCCATCCCGGAGAATGAGGACGACGATCCGCAGCCGCCCTACCGGCCCGCACTTCTACGGCAATCGAAGCTCGGCTGAAACTCCGCCGTGGGCAACGCGGCCTGATTCGCGCACGAGCGCTCGACGCGCCCCGGCCGGATTGATAAAGCCCCTGTCCGCAGAGGATGGGACTTGAGTCGGGCATGACGGTTGCGATCGAGATGGGGCAGACCACGGCAGGCGCCGCGGCGGCCATGGACCTCGAGGAACTGCTCGCCACCCGTCTCCTGGTGCAGGGCAATTCGGGCTCCGGCAAGTCGCATCTGTTGCGGCGGCTCTTGGAACAGAGCGCGCCCTGGGTACAGCAGGCCATCATCGATCCCGAAGGTGACTTCGTGACGTTGGCTGAACGGTTCGGGCATCTCGTGATCGAAGCCGAGGACCACACCGAGCGGGGCCTGCAGGTGGCAGGCGAGCGCGCGCGGCTGCACCGTGTCTCCACCGTGCTCAATCTCGAAGGGCTCGACGCCGAGAACCAGATGCGGCGTGCGGCTGCGTTCCTCAGCGGGCTGTTCGACGTCAGCCGCGACCATTGGTACCCGATGCTGGTGGTGGTGGACGAGGCGCAGCTGTTCGCGCCGGCCGTGGCCGGCGAAGTCTCCGACGAAGCGCGCAAGCTCTCGCTCGGCGCCATGACCAATTTGATGTGCCGCGGCCGCAAGCGCGGCCTGGCCGGCATCATCGCGACGCAGCGCCTCGCCAAGCTCGCCAAGAACGTCGCGGCCGAGGCCTCGAACTTCCTGATGGGCCGCACCTTCCTCGACATCGACATGGCGCGCGCCGCCGACCTGCTCGGCATGGAGCGGCGGCAGGCCGAATCCTTCCGCGATCTCGAGCGCGGACAGTTCATGGCGCTGGGACCCGCGCTGTCGCGCCGTCCGCTGCGTCTCAATATCGGCGCGACCGACACCCAGCCGCGCAATTCGACGCCGCGGCTCATGCCGCTGCCGGAGGCGCCGATGGAAGACATGCGCGCCGTGATTCTGGCCGCGCCGCCGCCGGATGCCAGCCGCCCGCAGCGGCGGCCCGCGCCCGATCTGCTCGAGCAACTGCGCGCCGCGAAGGCCGCCGCGACGCCGGAAATCCGGCCTGAACTGGTCGAGACGCCCGTCAGCGCGGAAGAGCTGGCGGAGCGGCGCGAGCGCGTCGATCGCACGCTGCGCGCCGTGCTGGCCGAGCCCGACGCAGGCTTTCGCGCGATCGGCGTGCTCTACCAGGAGTTCGTGGTCCGCTGCCGCATCGAGGGACTTGGCGCGGCCGTGCCCGATCTCAACGAATTCCGCCGCATGCTGACGCATGCGCGCGCCGGGCTCGGCACGGATCTCGCCGAAGACGACGCCTGGCAGGATGTCTCGCTGCGCGCCTCGATCCTGCCCGACGACATGCAGGGCGTATTCATGATGATCGCGCGCGCCGCCAAGGAAGGCTGGCCCTGCCCCGGCGATGTCGCGATCGCGCGCGCCTACGGTTCGCACTCGCTGCGCCGCGCCCAGCGCCTGCTCGGCTACATGGAGGAGCAGGGCCTGATCGTGGTCCAGCTCGACGGCGGCGGCCGGCGCATCGTGACGCTGGTGGAATTGGCCTGGGCGACCGCACCGGGCGATCCCAACGGCGACGACCAGCCGGCCGAGCAGGTCGCGAGCGCGGCGTCGGCCTAGAACGCGCCCGCTATGGTCAGGCGGAACGTCAGCGGCTCCACGGGGTGCAGCACGTAATCCATCACGCCGTTCTGGCAGACGGACGCCGGCGCGACGCCGCCGGTGCAGAGATTGTAGAGCGTGTCGGTCTTGAGCAGCGAGCCGTAGGCGTAGGTGATCTGGTTCGCCTGCGTGTTGAAGAGATTGAGCACGTCGAGTTGGACGCGCCAACCATTGTCGATGCGATAGCCGAGCCGGCCGTTGAAGATGCTGGTCGCCGACGAGCGGAACGCATTGTCCTCCGTCAGCGGGCTCGACGCCAGATAGCGCCAGCGCAAGAGGCCGAACCAGCCGGTCTTTTCGCCGAGCGTGATTCCGGCCGAGGCCACCATCGCCGGCGCGTTCGGAATGCAATTGCCGGGCGCGTTGCCGATCTGCGCCTCGCGATAGCCGGCAAGCGAAGCGTAGACCTCGGCCTGCTCGCTGTCGAAGCCGCGGAAGCGCGCATGGGTCATGGCGAGATCGGCGTCGATATCGATCCAGGAGCGCGGGCGATAATGGTTGGTCCACTCGAAGCCATAGCGCCGGCTGGCGCGGGTCGCCGAGGTATCGCCGGCATCGCCCGAGAACAGGATCTCCGAATCCTGATCGAGGATGAAGAGGCTCAGCGATGTGTCTAGACCCGGGACGATCCTGCTGCGGACGCCGATTTCGGCGCCCTTGGTCCGAACCAGCAACGGCGACGGCGTGAGTTTTGTCGCGGGATCGGCGGGGTCTTCCGTCGTGGTCGCGCCGCGCGCGTCGTTGGAGTGCATGCCGGTGCCGGCACCGAAGAAGAACTCCGTGTGGTTGAAGGGGCCGAGCACCATGCGGAATTTCGGGCTGGCGAGCGCCGCATCGGCGCGGCCGGAATTATTCGTATTGAACAGCGAGGTGACGTCGGCGGCGAAGTAATCGCCGCGCAGGCCGACCGTCGTTCTCAGCCAGTCGGTCCAGCGCACGGTATTCTCGGCATAAAGGCCGACGCTGCCCTCGCCGACCTTGTCGCTGCGGATGTTCGACAGGAAGCCGCGCTGGAACGTATTGGTGAGCGCGAGATCGATCGCGTCGTAACGCGATTGCAGGCCGATCGTGGTCTGCATCGGCAGGCCCGCGAACGAGCCGTTCAGCGTGCGCGAGATGTTGGCGCCCGCCATCAGTCGATCGTCGTGCTGGTGAAACTGGTCGCCGCGCACGGGATCGCCGAGGAAATAGGTGAAGTTGTTGAAGAGATCGAGCCGGCTCTTCACGACATAGGCGTTCGCCTTCCACGACCCGAGATCATCGCTCTGCGCGACGCGGCCCGAGAGCGCGAACCGGTTGGTGTTGCCGCCGTCGCTCGGGTCTTCCGAGCCGAAGCGATCGAGAAAGCCGGACGTGATCGCGCGCTGCGGCACCTGGTCGGTCGAATTCCATTTGTTCGCATAAGCCATGCCGGTGACGGAGGCGCCATCCGTCGCGGTGCCCTGACTGTAGCGCACGAGACCGTTGAGCTTGCGGACATTGTCCGGATTGTCCCACGGGCTGTTGTAGGTGCCGGCCTCGCCGGCGACGAGCAGCGCACCGTCGCCGATCCTCGCGGAATTCATGCCGAGCAGGCGGCGATAGCCGAAGCTGCCGGCGGTGATTTGCGCGAGGCCTTTCTCGGTGCGGTCGATCAGACCGACATGGACGCTGCCGACCGACGCGAAATCGCCTTCGTCGACGAAGTACGGCCCCTTGCGCACATCGATGGCCGCAATGGTCTCCGGGATCAGCCAGTTCAGATCGGCATAGCCCTGGCCGTGGGCGTGGGTGCGCATGTTGACGGGGACGCCGTCAACGGTGATGGCGAGATCGGTGCCGTGATCGAGATTGTAACCGCGCAGAAAATACTGGTTGGCTTTGCCCTCGCCGGAATGCTGGGTGACGATCAGTCCCGGAACGGCTTCGAGCGCCTCGCCCGGCCGCGTGAACGGGCGCGCGTTGACCTCCTCGCCGGAGACGGTGATCTCGCTCGCCATGCCCGGCGGACCCTTCGCACCCGAGGCGGCGCTACGCGTTTCTGACACTTGTGCGGCCGCCGGCGAGGCGACGACACGTTCGCCGGGCTGCGCGGGCTTACCGGCGCGCCGCGATGCAGCGGGTTTTCTGTGCGGCTTCGCTTCGCCGCCGGAGACCTGGATCGGCGGCAGTTCCCGCGCGCCGCTGCTCTGCGCGAAGGCGAGGCCGTCATCTGCGAGAAGGACGATGGCCGAAAGTGCCATCACTCCGCCGTAACGACTGACAGACTCAGGCCGCCTCAGTCGCATCGGCGCCTCGAAGCACATCTTCGCGCGACGGATCGCCCGCGAACATGCGGCGATAGAGCAGAACCGACACGAGCCAGGCGAACGCGAACAGCGCGATCACGGCAAAGCCGACATTGGCGAGCGACTCGTTGAGGCCATCGACCAGCGCCCAGACGCCGCCGGAGAGACCAAGTCGGTCGGCGATCAGGCCGAGCGCCTCGATGCCGCCGATCAGCAGCGCCACCGCGACCGAGGCGCCGGTGATCGTGAGATTGTACCAGAGCTTTCGCAGGGGATCGACGAAAGCCCAGCGATAGGCGCTGACCATCAGCGCGGAGTCTGCGGTATCGACCAGTGCCATGCCCGCGGCAAACAACGCGGGGAAGACCATGACATCGGCGAGCGAGGCGCCGCGCGCGGCTTCGCTGGCGGAGATGCTGAGCAAACCGACTTCAGTTGCGGTGTCGAAGCCGAGGCCGAACAGGAAACCAAGCGGATACATGTGCCAGGGCTTTGTCACGAGGCGAAACATCGGCCCGAGCAGGCGCGCCAGGAAGCCGCGATTGACGAGCAGTCTGTCGAGGCCCTCGGCGTCATGGACGCCTTTCGCACGGGCCTCGCGAAACGTCCGCCACAGGCCGATGAAGATGACGAGATTGATGGCGGCGATCAGAAGCAGGAATAGCGCGGACACCGAGGTGCCGATCAGACCGCCAATGTCCTTCAGCAGGCTGTCGCCGCCGAGGCTCACCACGCCGAGCGCGAGCAGCATGGTCGCGACCACGACGATGGTGGAATGTCCCAACGCGAAATAGAGGCCGACGCTGCGCGGCGCGTCGCCGGCCTGCATCAGCTTGCGCACGACATTGTCGATGGCGGCGATGTGGTCGGCATCGACGGCGTGGCGCAAGCCGAATACCCAGGCCAGCAGCGCGGTCGCCATGACGGTCGGGCGGTCGCCGAACGCCGCGAAAGCCCAGGCCCATGCGGCGACATTGGCGGCGATGAGCCCGCCGAACAGCACCACCACGCCGGGCTCGACCGCCCGCAAAGACCATCTCGACACGAACATCATTCCGTCCGCTGCACGCCTCATCGCGGCATCGGTATGATCTTTTCATAGAATGATCACACTGACCAGTGCAATCCCGCAAGGCCGCCTTGCAGCGGTGTTTGCCGCCATCCTTCGAGACGCCCGCTTTGCGGGCTCCTCAGGATGAGGTCGGAATTCGCTGCTATTTCCTAAGATTGTCGCCACACACTCCGTCCTCATCCTGAGGGCCCGCCGTAGGCGGGCGTCTCGAAGGATGCGCCGCGGGCGGGCCTGGCGCCACGTTCGTCGTGAGGCGAAGAGACGTGGATGGCCGGGTGAAGCCCGCCCATGACCATGTGGAGGCACTGGTGCACCTAATCGCTACGCAGCTTCCGACCCACCGAGATAGGCATCACGCACGCGCGGGTCGTCCTTCAGTTCGCGTGCGGGGCCTGACAGCACGATCTTGCCGGTCTGGAGCACATAGGCCTCGTGCGCGATCTCGAGTGCGAGACTGGCGTTCTGCTCGACCATGAAGACCGAGACGCCCTCCTGGTTCACGGTCCTGATCAGCTCCAGCACACGGTCGACATAGAGCGGCGATAGACCCATGGTCGGCTCGTCCATCACGATCAGCCTGGGGCGGCTCATCAGCGCCCGCGCCATCGCGACCATCTGCTGTTCGCCGCCCGAGAGCGAGCCTGCGCGCTGCGACAGCCGCTGGCCGAGTTTGGGAAACAGCGTGAGCATCCTGTCGAGATCCTGCGCCACGGCGTCGCGGTCGTTGCGCACGAAGGCACCCATCAGGATGTTCTCGCGCACGCTCATGTCGGCAAACAGCCGCCGCGCCTCCGGCACCGAGGCGATGCCGCGGCGGACGATCTGCGGCGTCGTCAGCCCCAGCAGCGAGGCGCCGTCAAAAGTCACGTCGCCCGAGCGCGGTTTGACGAGACCCAGAATGATCTTCATCGTCGTCGACTTGCCGCTGGCATTGCCGCCGAGCAGGCAGACGATATGGCCGCGGCCCACCGTGATCGACAGGTCGAAATGCACCTGGGCCTGGCCGTAGAAAGTATTGACCTTCGAAAGCGCCAGCAGCGGTTCGGTTACGTTCGCATTCATGCCGCGGTCTCCTGCCCGGTCGTCAGGCCGTGGCCGAGATAAGCCTCGATCACCTTGGGATCGACACGCACCTCCTCGCCCGGCCCTTCCGCGATCTTCTTGCCCTCGTCCATGACGATGACGCGATCCGACAGGCGCATCACCATTTCCAGCTTGTGCTCGATCAGCAGGATGGTCAGCCCTTCCGCCTTCAGCTCGGCGACGAGCGCCTGCATCTCCGCGGTCTCGGTCGGGTTCATGCCGGCGGTCGGCTCGTCGAGCAAAAGAAGGCGCGGCTTCAGTGCGAGCGCGCGCGCGATCTCGACGCGGCGGCGATTGGCATAGGAGAGGCTGTAGGCCGGCTGGTCGATGCGCGGAAGCAGCCGCTCGCCGAAGCGGGCGAGAATGGCTTTGACCTCTTCGCGCAGCCGCTCTTCCTCGGCCTTGACGCTGGACGGTCGCACGAGCGCCAGCCCCAATTCCAGCAGCGGACCGATCACCGGCACGGCCGGCTTCACGGCGCGGAGCCGCGCGTGAGCGCCGATCAACACATTGTCCATGACGCTGAGATTGCCGAAGACGCGGCCGAGCTGGAAGGTCCGCGCGATGCCCTGCCCTGCGAGCCGTTCCGGCGAGAGGCCCGTGATGTCCTGGCCTTCGAAACGGACATTACCCGCATCCGGCCGGTCGAGGCCGGTGACGAGATTGAACAGCGTGGTTTTGCCGGCACCGTTCGGACCAATAATGCTGATCAGCTCACCCTTGGCGAGGTCGAGATCGATGGCATCGACGGCAGTGAGGCCGCCGAAGCGGCGCGTGAGCCCGCGCAGAGAAAGCATGTGAGACTGCTCCGCCATCACATCGTCCCCAGCAAGCCCTGCGGCCTGAACCGCACCAGCAGCAGCAGCACGATGCCGTAGATCAGGATGCGGTACTCCGCCGCGATCCGGAACACTTCCGGCAGACCAACCAGCGCGACCGCGCCGAGGATGGCGCCGACGACATTGCCGAGACCGCCGAGGATCACGACCGTCAGCGCCAGGATCGACTGCTGGGTGTTGAAGGTCTCATGGTTGATGTAGGAATAAAGATGCGCGGCGATGCCGCCGCTGACACCGGCGGCGAAGCCACCGAAGATGAATGCAAGCGACTTGTAGCGGTTCAGGCTGAGCCCATAGGCCCGCGCGGCAATGTCGTCGTCGCGGATGGCGCGGAAACTGCGCCCGAGATGCGAGCCGAGCAGCCGGCCCTGGAGCAGCGCCAGCACGACCATCACGATGAAGCTGAACCAGTAGATCGCTGACGGGCTGATCAGGTCGTAGCCGAACAGCGACAGCGGCGGAATGCCGGAGATGCCGATCGGGCCGCGTGTGACGCTCTCCCAGTTCAGGATCACCAGCGACACGATCTCGCCGATCGCGAGCGTGGCGATCGACACATAGTGCCCGCGCAGTCGGAACGACGGCGAGATCAACAGCGTGCCGAGCGCGGCGCTCATCAGGCCGCCACCGATGATGGCAAGGCCGACCGGAACACCTGCCGTCAGCGACAGCAGCGCGGAGGTATAGGCACCGATCGCGAGCAACGCGGCATGCCCGAGCGAGACTTGCCCCATCGTGCCCGCGACCAGCGTCAGGCTGAGCGCGAGCATGCCGAGCAGCCAGGCGTTGATCAGGGTCTGAAGCACGTAGAACGACACCGGGAAGAACGGCAGGACCGCGAAGATCGCGGTCGCGGCGAGCAGCGCCCAGCGCGGAATGCGCACGGGACGGCTCGGCGCAATGAAGGTACCGGTGAGCGGCTCGGGCGGCGCCTGCCGCGCGCTGGCGAACAGGCCGTTCGGCCGCAACACGAGCACGACCACCAGCAGCAGGAAGGCGAACAGATTGCGGTAGCTGGTGCCGAAGACGGCGACGCCGTAGCTCTCGACCAGTCCCAACAGGAGGCTGCCGATCACCGCACCGGGCACATTGCCGGCACCGCCGACGACTTCTGCGACGACGCCCTTCAGCGTCGCCTGCAGGCTCATCGCGGTGTCGATCTGGTTATAGTACATGCCGACCAGCATGCCGGAGACGCCGCCGAGCGCAGCCGCGATGCCGAACACCGCCTGATTGACGCGGTTGACGTCCACGCCCATCTGCATCGCGGCGTCGCGGTCTTGCGAGGCCGCGCGCACCGCCCAGCCGAGCTTGCTGTAGCGCAGGAACACGAACAGCAGGAGCGCGCTGGTGAGGCCGACACCGGCAATCAACAGATCGAGCGGGCCAATCGTGCCGCCGCCGACCTGGAAGCGGACATCCGGCAACTGGCTCGGGAGCGCGCGCGGATTCGGCGAGAAGGTCAGCATGACCAACTGATCGAGCACGAAGCTGATGCCGATGGTCGCCAGCAGCGGCGCGATGCGCACCGAGTTCTGCAGCGGCCGCAGCCCGAACCGCTCGATGATGAGCCCGACGATCGCAGAGGCTACGGCCACAACGATGATGGTGAGCGGCAGCGGCGTATGCAGTTGCACCACCGCGACCCAGCCAATATAGGCGCCGACGAGATAGATCGAGCCCTGCGCGAAGTTGATCAGCCGGCTGACGCCGAAGATCAGCGCAAGCCCGACCGCAACGAGGGCGTAGACATTGCCGACGATCAGCCCGTTGATCGTGTAGTCGAGCCAGGAAGACACGCTGAAGTCCCGCGTCGAGAGGAAAGCGGCCGGGACCCCCGCCCCGGCCGTCAGATCATGTCAGGTCGGCTTGCCGTCCCAGAGCGCGAACTGGCCCTTGCGCACGACCAGCTCGGCGTTCATGGCACCCTTGACGCGCCGGGTCGCGACGTCGAATGTCGCGGTGCCGAAGATGACGCTCGGGACGTCCTTGACCTTGGTGAAGGCCTCGCGGATCGCCTTGCGATCGGCGCCGCCGATCCTCACCACGGCCGCCGCCATGTTCATCGCATCGTAGGCGTAGGCGTTGAAGGCGTCAGGCTCGAGCCCGTTGTACTTCTTCTTGAAGCCGGCAATGAAATTCTGCACCTCGGGCCGCGGGTCTTCCGGGAAGTAGCGCGTGCCGACATGGACGTCCTCGACCGCCTCGCCGCCGAGCTCGATGAATTTCGGCGAGTAGACCGAGCTTGCGGCACAGATCACCTGCTTCAGTCCGACCTGGCGGGCCTGACGCGCGATCAACGCGCCGTCTGAATAATAGGAGATCAGGATCAGCCCGTCCGGATTGGCGTCGCGCACCCGCACCAGGGTGGACCGGAAGTCGCGTTCTTCGGCGATATAGCCTTCGGTGACCGCGATCTCGGCGCCGTATTCCCTGGCGGCGTTGACGAAGTAGTCGCGGCTGGTGCGGCCCCAATCGGTGTTGAGATGCAGGACCGCGAGCTTCTTCAGCTTGAGGCGCTTCACGGCGTAGGACGCCAGCAGCGGCTGCTCGTCGGCCTGGCTGACCGAGGTGCTCCACATGAAGTCGCCGCCCTTGGTGAAGTCAGGGTGCGAATTGGTGAAGCCGAACTGGACGAGGCCTGCACGCTGATAGATCGGCGAGGCCGCCATCGAGGCGGGACTCGAGAAGTCGCCGAGCTCCATCACGATGCGGGGATCGGAGACGAATTTCTGCGCGATCGCGACGGACTGGCGCGGATCGCTCTGACTGTCCTCGAACTGATAGGCGAGCTTGCGGCCGTTGATGCCGCCCGCGGCCTGGATCCCGTCGAGCGCGAGATCAAAACCCTGCTTCCATTGCGTGCCGTATTGCGCGTTCGGCCCGGTGAGCGGACCGCTGACGCCGAGCAGGATCGGCTCTGAGGATTGCGCAAAGGCGCCGCGCGAGAACGCTGCGCCCGCCATCATGGCGGCGAGCGAGCCCTTGACCAGGGTACGACGATCGATGTTGCTCATGTAAGGCTCCATCCACTCACTGTTGATACGGCGGCTTGATCAGGCAGCAATTCTCGTGCCGGTGAGATTGCCTATTTCGAGGGCTCCCCGAGCGACAGCATCAGCCGGTTTGCCCAGTTGAAGAACGAGGCGCCGTTGATGACGTCGACGATCTCGGCGTCGTCGAGGCCGGCGCGGCGCAGCTCGGCGATATTGTCGGGGCCGAAGGCGATCGGCGTCGCGGCCAGCGCCACCGACGCCTTGACCACGGCGTTCCAGCGCTCGCCGAGGTCGACATTGACGCCTTCGTCGAGCAGCCGCTGCACGTCATCACGGCGCTTGGAATAGGTGCTGGCGAAACGCGCATGCACCGAGGCGCAATAGATGCAGCCGTTGTAGCGCGAGGTCGCGGCCGCTGCAAGCTCGCGCTCGGCGCGCGGCAGGCCGTCGGCGACGTTGTAGAAGATGTCCTTGTCGGTCTTGGTGCGCGCTTCCAGCACCTCGGGATCTCGCACCAGCAGGCGGAAATATTCCGACTTGGCGCGGGAGCGATCGACCAGGCCATTGAAGTGCCGTTCGGTCAGGTCGGCCTCGAGCAGCGGCTCGATCCACGAGACCCAGCCGAGCTCGTCCTGGGTAAAGACGACGGGCGGATTGACGGGGGCGTTCATGAGGCAGCCTCCTTTCATGCGTTCGCGGCGGCGAGCGTGCGCAAGCCGCTGACGACCCGCACCTGAAACGACAGGAACGCGACGAGTTGGGAGAAGGTGACGATGCCGGTGTCCGACCAGCCGGCGGCGAGCAGGGCCTTCATGTCGGCGGAAGAGGCATCGCGGGGCCGGAACACCAGCAGATGCGCGTGCTCGAGCGCCGCGGTCAGCCGTGCGCCAAGCACCTGTTTGCCGCCAGCGCTAACGCGATAGATCAGGCCGGCCGTGTTCTCGACCGAGAGCGGACCGGCCGGAAACGAGCCATAAGGGCCCGAGGTCCTGCCCCGCACGATCTCGGCGTCGATTGCCTCCAGCAGGCGTGCACCGTCCGCGTTCGCGGCGAGCTTGTCGCGATAGAAGGAGGCGACGGGAGACTCACCATGGAGGCCGGTCACGAAAGCCGCGACCACCTCGCGTTCGGCAAGCGAGAAATCGCCTGCGTCAATCGGCTCGAACAGCGAAAGATAGCTCTTCTGCGCATTCTCGCGTGCCTGCAGGCGCTTCGCGCGGATGGCATCAAGTGCCGACCCCGGCGCGATCCCGGCGAGCGTGTCGATAATATCTGGTGTTGCCATCATTCTGCCCCGTGCAACGCAATCACATTCATGTCGATCAGCCCGCCATCGCCACAACCGGCGCCGTCCTGGTCCAGCCCAGCGCCGGCGCGACCTTCTCCGCGACCAGATCGATCGAGCGCAGGACGTAAGGGTGCGGCGCATCAACCGAATGGACCTGGAAGACGAGATCGGTCACCCGCTCCAGCGTCGCGTCGCCGCGGAGCGAGGCGATGACGTGGTCGGCGTCGCCGACATGGGTGTCGAACGCGGTGATCATCTCCGCCAGCGTCTCGCCCGGTTTGGCGTGACCGCCCTTGAGGAATTGCGGCAGCGCCCGGCGCAGGCCGATATCGGCCAGGCGCATGGCCTCGGCCTGGTCGTCGGCGACGAAGATGCTGCGCGAGGCCATGATGCGAGGCTCGGCGCCCTTGGGCAGCGCTTCGAGATAAGCATCGATGACCGGGTTCTGGATCTCGGCAAGGCTCGCCTTCGGCGCATCCTTGCTGCGCGGTTGGGTGCGCGAGAGCAGGAGCCCGTCACCCGCCTTGCCGGCGCGCGCCCCACCAGCGACCGAGAACGTGGCCTGCCAGATCCGCTTGTCCAGTTGCGGCCGCTGCGGATAGATCGTGTCGCCGCCTTCGAGTGGCTTGCCAGTCAGCGCGGTGCGGACGATATCGAGATTGCGCGCAAAGATGTCGTTGCGCTGGGCGCTGTCGAGCCCGAAGGCGGCGAAGGCCGACGGATTGCCGCCGGTGCCGACACCGAGCTCGAAGCGGCCGTTGCAGATGAGATCGAGCACCGCGGCGTCTTCCGCCACCCGGACCGCGCTTTCCAGCGGCAGCGTGACGATGCCGGTGCCGAGGCGGATGCGCGAGGTCTGCGCCGCGACATAGCCGAGGAACGTGAACGGCGACGGCAGGCCGCCCTCGCGCTCGTGAAAATGGTGCTGCGCGATCCATGCGGAATCGAGCCCCGCCTTCTCGGCGCGCACGATCTGCTCGGCCGCGAAGCGGTAGCGGTCCGCCGGCGGCGCCTCGTCGAGAAGCCGCGTGAAAAATCCCAGGCGTTTCAGGTTTGCAAAGCGTTTCATACGACCCCTGTCGGGCGAGGATGGCCAGGCCCCCGATGATGTCGGTTGCCGCCGCTCCAGACAAGCGGGCAATGCGCAACGCTGCCCGCTGACATCGCCTCTGCGCTGGTACTGGGCAGGTTGCCTACCAGCTCGGCAGCACCGCGCCTTTGAACTTGGTCAGGACGAACTCCTTCACCTCCGGCGTGTGGTAGCTGTCGACGAGGATCTTGACCCAGGGCTTGTCCTTGTCGGCGCTGCGGATGGCGATCAGGTTGACGTAGGGTCCCTTCGGGTCCTCGCGCAGGATCGGATCCTTGACCGGGTCGAGGCCGGCCTGAGTGGCGTAGTTCGTATTGATGGCGGCGGCATCGACATCGTCGAGCGCGCGTGGTGCCTGGGCGGCATCGACCTCGATGAACTTCAGCTTCTTCGGGTTCTCGGTGACGTCGAGCACCGTCGGCTTGAAGCCCGTGCCGTCCTTCAACTTGATCACGCCCTTGTCGCGCAGCAACAGCAGCACGCGGCCGCCATTGGTCGGATCGTTCGGGATCGAGACCTTGCCGCCCTCGGGAATGTCGGCGAACGATTTGTGCTTCTTCGAGTAGACACCGATCGGGAAGTTCACGGTGAGCGCGACCGCCTCGATCTTGTAGCCGCGGTCCGCTTTCTGGTTGTCCAGATAGGGCTGGTTCTGGAACGAATTGGCCTGGATTTCGCCGGCATCCAGTGCGGCGTTGGGCACCACGTAGTCGGAGAATTCAAGCAGCTGGATGTCGAGGCCCTGCTTGGCCGCGATCGGCTTTACGGCCTCGAAGATCTGCGCATGCGGGCCCGGAGTCACGCCGATCTTGATGGTCTCGGCTGCGGCCGCGGCCGACCAGACGGCGAGCATGGTCGAGAGGATCAGGGGCAGGCGAAGCGACATCTTGGTCTCCATCAGGCGGGCGGCAATCAATGGAACCGTCTTCGCTTCTCCGCGAGGTGAAATCAATGAAATGGAAAACCATATTGTTCGCCCGCGGCGGATACACGTTCTCCATTCGGAGCAGAATGGGAAACGAATTCGCAGGTGATAAGGCGGCTTGCGCAAGCGTGATGGGCATCACGGCAAAGTGTCACCGGAGATGCAAGGTTGGCGGCCAGACCCGCCAGGAATTCAACCAAGGAGTTCAGCCATGACCGCCCTCGCCGCCCCGAAGCCCACCGGCCGGAACCGCATCGAATGTCTCGCGCTCTATGCGCTGCTGCAGGGCGTGCCGTTCTATTCCGGCGTCGCGTTGATGATGATGCTGATCAACGCCGCCGAATTTGCCGATCAGCGCTATGGCGCCGCGATCTTCATCGCGATGGCCTCGACCTTCCACGCCCTGCTGACGCCGTGGCTCGGACCGAGATTTCCGCGCTTCTTCCGGCACTATTACGAGCCGCTGTTCGCCGATCCCGCGCTGTCCTTCTCCGAGAAGGTCTCGGGGTGGTTGGCGCAGCCGAAAGTCGCGCTGCAGCTGCTGACCAACCTGCTGATGCTGTCGGTGCTGGGCGTGGGTGTCGCCAGCCTCCATTGAGACCGGTCTATTCGGTCCGCCAGGTCGACGGCGACAGCATGATCAGCACACAGATCGCAGCGTAGGCAGCGAGCGACAGCGCGACCATGACGGCGAGGCCCGCCATGCCCGCACCGAAGCTCGCCACCGCGATCCAGCCGCCGCCCGCCGCGATCAGAATGCGCGCGAAGGACGACGCCAAAGGGCCCATCGCGCGGCCGGTGCCTTGCACTGCGAACGAGCTGACGAAGCCGAAGCCGAGTGCCGCATAGGCCGGCGCGACGACGCGCAAGTAAGTGACGCCTTCGCTGACGACCTCGGCATCGTGGCTGAAGAGATGAATCCAGGCGGTCGGGACGAACGCGACCAGCAGGCCGATCGCGCCGGTCATGATCATTCCGACCACGCCGCTGATCCAGCCGATGCGGCGTGCCCGCGCGATCTGGCCCGCGCCCATGTTGACGCCGACCATGGTCAGGGTCGCGGTGCTGATGCCGAACAGCAGCGGGATCAGGATGTAGTCGAGCCGCGAGGCGATACCGTAACCGGCCAGCGCCGAGGTACCGAACAGGCCGACCGCGCCGGTGACGAGGATGACGGTGAGATTGGTCAGCACCGCGTTGAACGCGGTGGGGATGCCGACCTTCAGCATGTCCCCGAAGATCTTTGCGCGCAGCGGCGTGATGTGCAGCTTCAACCCGGTCGCGCCCGAGGCCATGTAGCGCAGCAGGAACAGCATCGCCGCGCCATAATAGAGACCGAAGGCGACGCCGGCCCCGCCGATGCCGAGTTGTGGGATCGGCCCGAAGCCGAAGATCAGCGCGGGCGAGACCGGAATGGTCACGATGGCGCCGACCAGCGTCACCAGCGCGGGCACCCGGACATTGCCGGCACCGCGCAGCGCGGCGGCCTGGAGATTGACGATCCAGACCGGAATGGCGCCCGCGAACAGATAGTTCGAATAGGTGGTGGCGGCTGCCAGCGCGCCATCGGTGCCGCCGAGGGCACGATAGAGATGCGGGCCGCCGACGATGACGCCGAGCGTGAACAGGCCGCCAGCGATGATCGCCAGGATCACGGCGTGAAACAGCGCCGCCTCGGCATCGGCGCGGCGGCCGGCGCCGACCGCACGGGCGACGGAGGATGCGACGCCGGAGCCGAAGCCGCCGTTCGACATCATCGTCATCAGCATGAAGATCGGAAATACCAGCGCGGCACCCGCCAGCGCATCGGTGCCGAGGAAGCCGACATAATAGGCTTCGGCGATATTGACCGCGGTCTGTGCGACGAGGACGGTCACCGTCGGCAGCGCGAGCTTGAGCAGCGTGGGCAGGATCGGTGCGGTGAGCAGCGCGGCGCGCCGCTGCTCGGCTGCGGTGGGCGCGGCTGGCGCGGCCTGGCGAAGCGGGGGTGCGGCGTGGGCCACGAAGGGCGTGGCGGACAGGGCCGGCGCGGCGGCATCTTCAACGGACATGGGCTGGATCCCGTAATTCTTCGGACCGCCCGATCGGCCGCCCATTGCATTATGACTATAATGTATTATTATGATCGTAATGCAATAGGCCTTGCATTACATTTTGTTGCCGGGCTGAAAGCCGGGTCGGAGGAGGCGGAATTGGCGCGCTACGACAAGGGTCACAAGGACACCACGCGGCGGCACATCATCGATGTGGCCTCGTCGCAGTTCCGCGAGAGCGGCATCGCCGCGGTCGGCCTCGCCGGCATCATGGCGGAGGCGGGCCTCACCAACGGCGCCTTCTACACGCACTTCGCCTCCAAGGAGGACCTGGTACGCGCGGTACTGCTCGACATGCTCGAGCGGCGCGAGCAGCGGCACAGGGACAATATCGATAACGGCGTCGCGCTGGAGACGGTGATCCGCGACTACCTCTCCCTCCGGCACCGCGATGGCGCGGCAACCGGCTGCCCGGCGGCCGCGCTGGTGTCCGAGGTCGCGCGGCATCCGAAGCCGACGCGGCAGGCCTTTACGGGAAAGGTCTCCGACATCCTCGCGCTGATGGCGAAGCAGATGCCGGACGGCTCGCCCGCGGAGCGGCAGCGGCGCGCGCACGTGGTCTATTCGACCTTGATCGGCGCGCTGCAATTGTCGCGTGCGGTAAGCGACAGGCAATTGGCCGAAGAGATTCTGGCCGACGCGGCGGACGCCGCGATCGCGATTGCGAACGGGGGCTGATCCCTCGACGCCTGCGGAGCAGGCATCACCTTACATCACCTGTACGACGCTCATCTTGCCGCGCGAAGCGCCCATCCCGGGCGCTCGCGGGCCTCGGCTCGATTGCATTGAGCGGAGATGCCGATTACCAAGGCGAAATGAGCACCGAATCCCAATGGCATGGCGAGGACCCGCTTTCCCTGCCCGCGCAGCGAAGGCGATGGCCCTACGTCCTCCTGTTCATCGTCATCCTGGCGCTGGCCGGTGGTGGCGGCGCCTATGCCTGGATGAACCTGGATCAGGTCATGGATTTGGTACAGGGCAAGCAAGCCGAAGCCAAATCCGCCTCAGGCGACGAAGCCATGATGACCGACCTGCTCGCCGCGCAGCAGAAGACTAACGAGGACCTCGCGACGCTCGAGCGCAAGCTTGCCGAGCAGCAGCAGCAGTTGAAGGACGTCACCGACCAGCTGGCCGACGTGACGGCGAAGCTCGGCGCGTTGAAGGGCACGGTTGCTCCGCCGCCTCCGGTGCTGCTGCCTCCCTCACCGACGCCGCCGCCGGTCGCGAGCGCGCAACCACCTGCTCCTGCGCGAGCAGCCCCAAGGCCGAAGCAGCCGCCGCGACCTGCGCGGCCCGCGCCTGCCTCGGGCCCCATCTCCGTCGGCGGCGCGCCACTGAACGCGACCGCCGCCCCCGGAACGCGCTGAGGTCAGCCGACCTCCTGACGCACCCTGGCCGCGGCGTCGCACATCGCCTTCAGCTTCCCGAACGCGGTCGCGCGCGGCATGTACTTCATGCCGCAATCCGGCGCCGGAACCAGCCGATCCGGCGAGACGTATTTCAGCCCGTTGCGGATGCGGTCAGCGACCGTGTCGACGCTCTCGATCGCGGGATCGGCGAGATCGAGCACGCCGAGCATGATCTTCTTCGACGAGAGATCCTTGAGCACACCGAGGTCGAGCTTCGGCTGCGCCGCCTCGATCGAGATCTGGTCGGCGATGGTGTCGTCGAGCTCGGCGAGGAAGGAATAGCCGGCCGGCTTGTTCGAGCCCGGCACGACCGCGGCATAGCCGAAGCAGAGATGCACGACGGTCGGCACGGTGATGCCCTGCAAGGCGCGGTTGATCGCCTTGACGGCATAGCGCTTGGCGAGGTCCGGATTGTTGCGCACCCAGGGCTCGTCGAGCTGGATCACATCCGCGCCCGCCTTCTGAAGATCGAGCGCCTCGGCATTGACGGCCTCGGCGAGCGCCATCGCGAGCTCTTCCTCGTCCTTGTAGAACTCGTTCTTGGCCTGCTGGCTCATCGTGAACGGACCAGGCAGGGTGATCTTCGCGGCGCGCTCGGTGTTCTTGCGCAGGAACTGCATGTCATGCAGCTCGACCGGTCCCTTGCGCTTGATCGGGCCGACGACGCGCGGCACCGGCGTCTGGGTGTTGCCGGTGCGGGCGACGATCATCGCGGGATTGTCGCCGTCGATGCCGTCGAGCGCGGTGGCGAAGCGGTTGGAGTAGCTCTCGCGGCGGATCTCGCCATCGGTCACGATGTCGATGCCGGCGCGTTCCATGTCGCGGATCGCGACGATGGTGGCGTCGTCCTGCGCTTCCTCCAGATGCTCCGCGGGCAGCCGCCACATGTCGTGCAGGCGGGTGCGCGGCACCACCTTCGACAGCATCGCGCGGTTCACCAGCCATTCCGGCTGCGGATAGCTGCCGACCACGGTGGTCGGCAGGATGTGCGTTGGCATGGGCATGGGGGTCTCCTTCTTATTGTTGCCGAGCGCAGCCGGTCAGGCTGCGCGTCCCTCGTCCTTGACCGGATTGCTGAGGATGCCGATGCCGGAGATCTCGATCTCGACGGTGTCGCCGCCCTTCATCCACAGCGGCGGCGTGCGGTAGGCGCCGACGCCACCGGTCGTGCCCGTTACGATCACGTCACCCGGCGCGAGCTCGGTGAAAGTCGAGCAATAGGCAATCAGGGCCTGGACGTCGAAGACGAGGTCGGAGATCGGCGCCTTCTGCACCTCGACGCCGTTGAGGCGCGTGATCAGCGTCTGCTTGGTGACGTCGGTCAGTTCGTCGGTCGTGACCATCCAGGGGCCGAAGCCGCCGGTGCCGGCAAAGTTCTTGCCCGGCGCGAATTGCGAGGTGTGGCGCTGCCAGTCGCGGATGCTGCCGTCGTTGTAGCAGGCATAGCCAGCGACATGGCCGAGCGCGGCCTCGCGCGAGATGCGGCGGCCGGCCTTGCCGATGATGACGGCCATCTCGCCCTCGTAATCGAAACGCTCGGACTCCAGCGGCCGGATCATCGGCTGGCCGTGGCCGACCTGGCTGTTGGCGAAGCGGGTGAAGATCATCGGATGCGCCGGCGTCGGATGACCGCTCTCGGCCAGATGCGTGGCGTAGTTGACGCCGATGCAG
>Ga0065165_1001513_pt1 | contig 24537 bp, 25 predicted proteins | sample AraplaMF_Cvi_mMF_FD_63813 | JGI IMG/M metagenome (GOLD analysis project Ga0065165, IMG submission 63813) | Arabidopsis root microbial communities from the University of North Carolina, USA - plate scrape MF_Cvi_mMF (version 2) (version 3) | ecosystem: Host-associated > Plants > Roots >... | reverse complement strand
GCCTGGGCGATGGTGCCGTCGTCCAGCCAGTCCAGCTCGCCGCCCACCGGCACGCCGCGGGCCAGCATGGTGACGCTGACGTCGGCGCTCGCCAGCCGGTCGGCCAGGTAATGGGCGGTGGTCTGGCCGTCGACCGTGGCCGGCAGGGCCAGGATCACCTCGCGCACGCCTTCGTCCGACGCCCGGCCGACCAGCGGCCCGACCCGCAGGGCGTCCGGCCCCACGCCGTCCAGGGCCGACAACAGCCCGCCCAGCACGTGGTAGCGGCCGCGGAAGGCGCCTGCCCGCTCCATGGCCCAGAGCGCCCCCACCTCCTCCACCACGCAGATCAGCGAGGCGTCGCGGGCGTTGTCGGCGCAGATGGCGCAGGGGTCCTGGGTGTCGAGCGAGCCGCAGACCTGGCAGGTCTTCACCCGCTGGGCGGCCTCGCTGAGCGCGTCCGACAGCGGCAGCAGCAGCTGGTCGCGCCGCTTCAGCAGCGCCAGCGCCGCGCGCCGCGCCGAGCGCGGGCCGAGGCCGGGCAGCTTCGACAGCAGTCCGATCAGGCGCTCGATCTCAGGTCCGGCGGAGGCGCCCACGTCAGCTCTTCGGGACGCGCGTCGCCTGGCTCAGCACCACGACCCAACGGCCGCCGCGCTTCTGCCAGACGTCCACGAAGCGCAGGGTGACGTCGTAGGGCTGGCCCTCGGACGTCCCGCGGGCGCGGGCCACGCCGCCCAGGACGGCGGAATCGCCCATCACCTTCTCGACCTTCTGCTCGACCGTGAACGGCTCCAGCTTGTAGCCGGGCGCCACCTGGTCGGCGATGAAGCTCTGCTTGTCCTGCCGCTGGCCGGCCGAATTGTGCAGCACGTAGTCGTCGGCCAGCAGGCGTTCGAGGGCCGCCTTGTCGCTGTGGACCTGGGCCTCGTCGTACTCGTGCGCCGCCTTCGCCAGGTCGGCGGGCAGGGAGACGGCGGCGGCGAGGATCGCGGCGATCAACATCAGAACTTCGGCATCCCTGGAATGTTCATGCCCGCCAGCGGCCCGGCCGCCTCGCGCATGATCTCGGCCTGTTTCTCGTCCAGCTTGCGCTTGGCGTCGGCGTGGGCGGCGACGATCAGGTCGGCCACCACCTCGCCCTCGCCGGGCGCCATCAGGCTCTCGTCCAAGTCGACGCGGGCGAGCTCGCCCGTGCCCTTCAGCGTGAGCTTGACCATGCCGCCGCCCGACGTGCCCACGACCTCGATGGCGGCGATCTTCTCCTGGGCCTCGGCCATGCGCTGCTGCATGGCCTGGGCCTGCTTCATGATGGAGCCGAGGTCTTTCACGGGCAGGTACTCACTTCAGGGGTTCGGTCAGGGTCGCGGCGGCCTTGGGCGTCACCATCACCACCACGATCCGCGCCGGCTCGGTGGCCGAGGCGTTGACGATATAGTGCGCCTGGTTCGGGATTTCCGACCATTGCTCGCCGGCCTTGTAGCGCCGCTCGGCCTGGTCGCCGAGCCGGTTCACCACCTCGCCCGCCACCACATAGGCGTAGGTCGACCCGGGATGCCGGTGGCCAGGCGTCCCCACCGTCGTCGCCGGCTGCTTGGTGTTAGGCGGCAGGTCCACGGTCAGCATGGTGGTGGTGTAGTTCGGATCCAGGCCCAGCGGCTCGCTCATCAGCGGCATCACCCGGTTCTGGGCCTGGGCGCTTCCCGCCGCGGCCAGCAGCACCAGGACGAGCAGCCTAGTCCTCATCGTCGTCGTCCTTCTCGGCCGGCGGCTCGGCCTCGGTGGGCTCGGGCTGGGTCAGGCGCCTGACGCCCACGATCTCCGTTCCGGGGAAGGCTTGCATCACCCCCTGGATGAACGGGTGTTGCTCGATCTCGGCGCGCTCCTCGCGCTCCTCGCGCTTCTGCTTCTCCCAGAGGCTCTCGGCTCCGCCGCCGCCCTCGGCCGCGATCAGCCAGCGCTCGCCGGTCCATTCCTTCAGGCGGCTGACCAGGCGTTGCGCCAGGTCGCCGGGCGCGCCGGGCGCGGGCTCGTAGGTGATGGCGCCCGGCCGGAAGCTGATCGGCCGGATGAACCGCTCCACGTCCAGTTTCAGCCGGATGTCGCGGCGCCGGTCGATGAGGGCGAGCATGTCCTCGAAGGTCTGCAGGTTGGCCACCGGCTCGACGCCGGGCTGGCTGGACGGCAGCTGCTGCCGCGCCACGGCGTTCGTGGCCACGCTGGCCCGGGCGCCGCCCCCGCCACCGCCACCGCCGCCCGGACCGCCCGCGGGCCCCGCGCCGCCGGCCGGGTTCTCGCCCGCCTGCAGCCGCTTGAGCGCCTCTTCCGGGCCCGGCAGGTCGGCGGCATAGGCCAGCCGGATCAGCGCCATGTCCACGGCCGCCGCCGCGTCGGGCGCGCGCCGCACTTCGTCGTAGGCCTTGAGCGTGAGCTGCCAGATCCGCGAGAGCGTGCCGGCCGACACCGCCGCCCCGATGGCGGCCAGGCGCAGCGCCTGCTCCTTCGGCATCACCAGGGCGTTCGGCCCGATGGCCTTGGCCACCGACGCGCCGTGGGTGTGGTCCAAAAGGTCCATCACCACCTGGTCGGGGTTGGCGCCATAGCCGTAGAGCTGGCGGAAGGTCTCGATGGCGCCGCCGGCCTCGCCCCGCATGATCTGTTCCAGCAGCGTGATCGTCTGCGCCCGGTCGGCCAGCCCCAGCATGTCGCGGATCGAGGCGGCGGTGACCGTCTGGCCCGGCTCGGCCTGGACGATGGCCTGGTCCAGCATCGACTGGCCGTCGCGCACCGAGCCCTCGGCGGCGCGGGCGATCAGCATCAGGCCCTCGGCCTCGACGCGCGCGCCCTCGTTCTCGCAGATCATCTCCAGGTTCTTGACCAGCACCTCGGGCTCCACCCGGCGCAGGTCGAACCGCTGGGTGCGCGAGAGGATGGTCACCGGCACCTTGCGGATCTCGGTGGTGGCGAAGATGAACTTGGCGTGGGGCGGCGGCTCCTCCAGCGTCTTCAGGAGCGCGTTGAACGCCCCCGTCGACAGCATGTGGACCTCGTCGATGATGTAGACCTTGTACCGGGCCTCGACCGGGGCGTAGCGCACCCCGTCGAGCAGCTCGCGGATGTCGTTCACGCCCGTGCGGCTGGCGGCGTCGAGTTCCAGGACGTCCATGTGCCGGCCCTCGATGATGGCCCGGCAGTGGATGCCCTCTTCCTTCAGGTCCAGCGACGGCTCGTGGACCGTGGCGGTCTCGTAGTTCAACGCGCGGGCCAGCAGGCGGGCGGTGGTGGTCTTGCCCACGCCGCGGACGCCGGTGAGCATGAAGGCGTGCGCGATCCGGCCCGTGGCGAAGGCGTTGCGCAGGGTGCGGACCATGGCCTCCTGGCCATAGAGGTCCTCGAAGCTGCGGGGCCGGTACTTCCGCGCGATGACGGTATAGGCCGCGCCCTCGTCGTCGGCGCGGTACGGCGGGACGGCGGGCGCATCGCCGCCGAACATGTCGCCCGTGTTCGGGTCGCGTTCGGGGATGTCGTCGTCGGGGAAGTCGCCCATACGGCCATCTAACGGGACGCGCAGGTCCCGCGGAAGTGGGCGCCCTCAGAAATCGGGGGAAAGGTGGAGACCGGACAACGACCCGAGCCGTGACCCGTTGTGGCTGCTTCCTTCCGGACCTGACCAGGTTGGCGGGGCGTTCGTCCGCCGCCGATCTCCGCGGCGGCATATGGCGGATCGGCAGCCGGAGGGCAAGGGGCGGGTGAGTCGCAGCCCCTCGCCTCGCGCGGATGCAGGTCTGCCCCCTGCAATTCCGCAGCCCCTGGCTGCGGAGGTCGCAATTGTCGCGCTCCGGGCGTCGCCCTATTCCCCCGGACCTCCCCACGGCGAGGCCTCCCCGCCCGCCGGACACCCAGTGAGGATTTGAGAAATGCTGAGTAAAATCGGCGCCTTGAGCGCCTGCGCCCTGCTGCCTGCCGTTCTGGCCGCCAACCCCGCGGACGCCGCGGTGGTGATCTATTCCGGCTTCGACCCCGGCGCGTCGAGCAACGCGACCAAGCCCAACGCCGACGCCGCGCGCGCCGCCTTCCTGGGCGCCCTGGCCGGGCTGGACGATGTCTACACCCAGACCTTCGAGGGCGGCCCGCTGGGCAAGCTGCCGGTCTACGACATGGGCCACGGCGCGACGATGACCGGCGCCGACGGCAATAAGAACCCGCAGAACGTCACCAACCAGCCGCTCTGCCAGTACAACGCCTGCGGCGGCAACACGACGGCCGGCGGCAAGACCTATGTCTCGGTCAACACCGGGACGGTGACCTTCAGCTTCGCCGACCCGATCCAGGCGTTCGGCGCCTATTTCACCGGCCCGCAGCTTCCGGGGCTGACGCTCACGTTCAACGACGGCACCTCCCGGACCATCGACGTGCCCGGCCAGTTCGGCGCCGACTACGTGGGCTTCACCGACTTCGGCGCGGCGATCACCCAGGTCACCTTCAACGCCCGCGGCGACATCATGGCCCTGGACGATGTGACGTTCGCCCTCTCCCCGGCTCCCGAGCCGGCGTCGTGGGCGCTGATGATCCTGGGCTTCGGCGGGGCCGGCGGCATGCTGCGGCGACGGCGCGCGACGGCGCTCGTCTAGGGATATCCGCGCCTTCTCCCCTTGCGGGAGAAGGTGGCCTGCATAGCAGGTCGGATGAGGGGTCGCGCCGACCTCTCTTCGCCAAATGAATAAGGGGTCGCCGGCCAACGCCGCGCGACCCCTCATCCGTCACCCTTCGGGCGACACCTTCTCCCGCAAGGGGAGAAGGGCGCTCGTTCAGCTTTAGGCCTTGGCTTCGGCGGCCGCGGCCAGCGCCTTGTCGATGTCGCTGGCGTCGTGGCGTTCCAGGATCGCCGGCTCGCCCTGGGCGCGGTTGACGATCCGTCCGCGCTTCACGGCGGGCCGCTGGCTGATCTGCTCGGTCCAGCGCTGGACGTTCTTGTAGCTCTTCACATCCAGGAACTCGCCCGCCTCGTAGGCGCCGCCCTTGGCCACCAGGCCGTACCAGGGCCAGGTGACGATGTCGGCGATGGTGTACTCGCCCCCGCCCAGGTACTCGCTCTCGGCCAGGCGGCGATCCAGCACGTCCATCTGACGCTTCACCTCCATGGCGTAGCGGTCGATGGCGTATTCGATCTTGAAGGGCGCGTAGGCGTAGAAGTGGCCGAAGCCGCCGCCCAGGAACGGCGCCGAGCCCATCAGCCACATCACCCACGATAGCACCTCCGCCCGCTTGGCCGGGTCGGTGGGCAGGAACTCGCCGAACTTCTCGGCCAGGTGGATCAGGATCGCGCCGCTCTCGAACACCCGGATCGGCGTCGGGCCGCTGCGGTCCATCAGGGCCGGGATCTTGGAGTTGGGGTTCACCTCGACGAAGCCCGAGCCGAACTGGTCGCCCTTGCCGATGTTGATCAGCCAGGCGTCGTACTCGGCGCCCTTGTGGCCGAGGGCCAGCAGCTCCTCCAGCATCACCGTGACCTTCACCCCGTTGGGCGTGCCCAGCGAGTAGAGCTGCATCGGATGCTTGCCGATGGGCAGCTCGTGCTCGTGGGTCGGGCCGGCGATCGGGCGGTTGATGGCGGCGAAGCGGCCGCCGCTCTCCTTGTTCCAGGCCCAGACCTTGGGCGGGACATAGTCCGCAGGGTGGTTGGGCGGCGGTTTCGCGGCGTCGTCGGCCATGCTGGAGCTCCCTCTCTCTTTGCCCACCGATGTGGGGCCTTGCCGCGCGTTTGGCGAGTCAGGCCGTGCATTTCGCGGCGCGCGCCCCAGGGCCTTCGCTGTCGCGGAACGGCCATGGCGACTCAGAGAAGGTGACGAACCCGCGCCGCTCCCTTTAGAAACGTCGCCATGCCGCTTTCCTTTTTCCAGAACACCTTCGCCGGAAACCCGCTCAACCGAGCCAGCGACCGGCGAGGCGACGAAGCCTGGCTCGCCGCCCAGCTCGCCAGCTCCGACTCGCTGGGGCTCGCCATCTGGAACGGCAAGCCGCTGGCCGAGAAGACCAAGGACGGCGGGATCCAGATCGCCTACCTGCCCGCGCGCATGGCCGGCGAGCTGGCCGGCGGGACCGAGCGCCTGCTGTTCATGGGCCTCTGGAACGAGACCGCGGTCTTCGCCGTCGACATCGACGGGCCCAACGATCCGGCCCAGGGTCCGCTTCAGGGCCTGGGCGAGTTCATGGACCTGCGCCAGATCGCGCTGCGCCTGCCGGGTCCTGACGCCGGCATCCTGGCGACCGCCAAGTCGATGTTCGAATGGCGCCGCCGCCACCAGTACTGCGCCGTCTGCGGCCAGCCCTCGGCGGCGAAGGACGGCGGCTGGAAGCGCCAGTGCCCCGCCTGCGAGGCCGAGCACTTCCCGCGCACCGACCCGGTGGTGATCATGCTGGCCTACCACGGCGACCGCTGCATGCTGGGCCGCCAGGAGGCCTGGCCCCCCGGCATGTTCTCGGCCCTGGCCGGCTTCCTCGAGCCCGGCGAGAGCATCGAGGAGGCCTGCGCCCGCGAGCTCAACGAGGAGGCGGGCCTGCGCACGCGCAACGTCCGCTACCACTCGACCCAGCCGTGGCCCTATCCGTCGTCGCTGATGATCGGCCTGATCGCCGAGGTGGAGGACGACGAGGGCACGCCCGACCAGACCGAGCTCTCCGAGGTCCGCTGGTTCACGCGCGACGAGGCGAAGAGGCTGATCAAGGGCGAGGTCGAGGGAACCTTCTGCCCGCCCCCGCTCGCCATCGCCCATCAGCTCATCAAGGCCTGGGCGGACGAGGCCTAACGTCCGGCCGCCGTCGCCGCCAAACGCTTCGAAGGAACGTCGGCGCCGCCGGAGTGGGGCCGGCGGCGCCGACGGGGCCCTGCGCTAGCCGGCCGCGATCGCTCGGCGGCGGCGCATCAGGGCGCCGACCCCACCGAAGCCCATGATCATCATCGTCCAGGCGGACGGCTCGGGGACGCCGCCCACTTCGTCGAACGTGACGTTATCGATGACTTCGATGAGGCCCACATTCGTGCCCGGACCACCCGTGAACGGGTCGCCGGCGGCGTTGGTGTAGGCGAGGGTGAAATTGTCGAACGGCCCGAACATGAAGCCGATCGTCTGGTTCATCACGTCGTCGCGGTTGAACACGACGAAGGTGGAGCCGACGAGGGTCGCGCCCAGGTAGACGGTCAGCACCGCCCGGTCGCCGGGGACCGTGAAGAACTCGTCGTCGTTGCCCAGGTCCATGCTGAGATACGAGTGCGAGCCGTCGGTGAAGCGACCGGTGATGTAGTTGCCGTTGGTGTCGTTGCGAGCCAAGAGGCCCTGGCCGTCGCTCTGGACGCCGAAGTTGCCGACTTCCAGGCCCTCGCCCAGGGCGGTGCCGAACTCGATCTGTGGGAAGCCCCCGGAGGCGAAGCCGTCGGCGACGAGGCCTGAGGCGTCTCCTTCGAAGGTGATCGTCGTCAGCGCCTGTGCGGCGCCGGCGACAGCGAGACACGCGGCGCAAGCGGCCGCAAAGAGTGCAGGTTTCATAAGCGCGCTCCAAGATGTTGTGGGAACTCTGGATACTGCGCGCGCGCCACCTGCAGCCGAACTCGGCTCGACCCCCGACAAAGCAGCTACGCCATGCCACACTACCTAATGTAGTGAAGGAGTCTACTCTTATCGTTAATTTCAGGAATCTAGAGTTGTATGATGTTTAGTTTGAATCATACTTTCCAAATACAGTAAATCGACTTGCGACGAGCAGATGCTCCAGCCACGACAAGGCGTGCGCAGCGCGCGTCACCGGCACACCAACCTTTGGGTCGAGACGAATGTTCCCGCGCGCCTCACCGGCTGCGGAACGGGTCCGCCGGATAGACGCCGAGGATCTCGAAGCGCTCGGAGAAGAAGCTGAGCTCCTCGAAGGCGCGGGCCAGGCCGATGTCCTCGGGCCGGCCGTCGACCTCGGAGTAGAAGAACGTGGCCGTGAAGGCGCCGTTCTCCATGTAGCTCTCGAGCTTGGTCATGTTGACGCCGTTGGTCGCGAACCCGCCCAGCGCCTTGTAGAGCGCGGCCGGCAGGTTCTTCACCCGGAAGATGAAGCTGGTCACGCAGGGCGCGGTGAACGGCGGCGGGGCCGGGGTCTTCTCCGCCGTCATGATCAGGAAGCGGGTGGTGTTGTGGTGCTCGTCCTCGATGTCGCGCGCCAGGATCGTCAGGCCGTAGAGCTCGGCGGCCAGCGCCGGCGACACCGCCGCCTTGGTCGGATCGGGATGCTCGGCCAGCATCTTGGCCGCGCCGGCCGTGTCGCCGGTGGCCTCGGTCTTCAGCCCCATGCGGCGCAGCGTCTTGCGGCACTGGCCCAGGGCGATGGGCATGGAGACGGCGGTCTTCACCTGGTCCAGCGTCACGCCCGGATTGACCATCAGGTTGAAGTGGATCGGCTTGAACCGCTCGCCGACGATCTTCAGGCCGGACGACGGCAGGAGGTGGTGCACGTCGGCCACGCGGCCGGCGATGGAGTTCTCCACCGGGATCATGCCCAGCTGGCAGTCGCCCGACCGGACGGCCTCGAACGCCTCCTCGAAGGTGGCGTGCGGCACGGGCTCCATCTCGGGAAACGCCGCCGTGCAGGCCTCATGGCTGTTGGCGCCGAGTTCGCCCTGGAAGGCGATGCGTCCTTTAGTCATGGAGTGTCCTTGCGTGGGCGCGCGCCCGTTCGAGATCAGAGGGGTTGTCCACCGAGATCGGGGCCTCGTCGATCACGGCCGCCCAGATGGACATGCCGAGCTCCAGCGACCGCAGCTGCTCCAGCCGCTCGCGCAGCTCCAACGGCGACGGCGGCGCGGCGGTGAACCGCTCCAGCGCCTCGCGGCGATAGCCGTAGACCCCGTGGTGCAGCCAGATCGGCCCGTCGCCGTACAGCACCGAACGGGTGAAGTAGAGCGCCCGCGCCGTGCGGCCCCCGGGCGCCATCGAGGCGACCACCTTGGGGATGTCGGGGTTGGTCCGTTCCGACGGATCGGCCTCGGCCACCATGACGGTGGAGATGTCGCATGAGGGCTCGTCGGCCAGCAGCCGGGTGGCCGCCGTCACCACCTGCGGCGCCAGGAAGGGGATGTCGCCCTGCAGGTTGATGACCACGTCGTGCGCCCGGGCCGGGTCCAGGTCGCTCAGCGCCGCCAGGATGCGGTCCGAGCCCGAGGGCAGGTCAGGGTCGGTCAGCACGGCCCGGCCGCCGGCCTTTTCCACGGCCTGCACGATCTCGGCGTCGCCCGCCGCGACGGCCACGGGGCCGACTCCGGCGGCCTCCGCCTGGCGCAGCACGCGCACGATCATCGGTACGCCACCGATGTCGGCCAGGGGCTTCCCCGGCAGGCGGGTCGCGGCCATGCGCGCGGGGATCAGGACAATCGGGTTCATGCCGTGAGGGTGGGACGTCTTGGGCGTTGCGCGAGCGCCGGTAGCGTGTAAGAGAGCCGCACGCAATAAGGGGCGGGATTCCCGCGCGTCCGCGGGCTTGCCTGCGGCCGATGAGAGGCGTGACTAGGGGACTATGAGCGACCTGACGTTCAACAAGATCGCCGGCGCCGTGCTGGCGACCGGCCTGGCCATCGTCGGCCTTCGCGAACTTTCCGCGGGCGTCTTCGAGCCCGAGCACCCGGCCAAGGCCGGCTATGTGGTGGAAGTCGCCGAAGAGGGCGGCGAGGGCGCCGCGGCCGCCGACACCCCGCCGGATTGGGGCACCGTCCTGCCGGCGGCCAACGTCGCCGCGGGCGAACAGGTCTTCGCCAAGTGCAAGTCCTGCCACACCGACACCAACGGCGGCGCCAACGGCACCGGCCCCAACCTCTGGGGTGTCGAGGGCCGCAAGCCGGGCAGCCATGGCGGCTTCGCCTACTCGCCGGCGATGACCGACTTCGGGTCCAAGCAGGCCCAGTGGGACTACGACCACCTCTACGAGTTCGTGAAGGGCCCGCAGAAGTACATCCCCGGCACCAAGATGACCTTCGTCGGTCTGAAGAAGCCGGAAGACCGCATCAACCTGATCGCCTACCTGCACTCGATGGGCGGCACGCTGCCGATCCCGGCCCCCGATCCGTCGCGCGCCCCGGGCGCCGCGGCCCCGGCGGCCGGCGCGGCTCCGGCGGCGGAAGGCGCTGCGGCTCCGGCCGCGGGCGCCGCCCCTGCCGGCGCGCCCACCGGCGTCGCGGCGGCTCCGCCCGCTTCGACCACCGGCGGCCCGGCCGGCCAGGCTCCGGCTCAGCCGGGCGCCCCCGCGGCGGCCCCGGCCGCTCCGGCGAAGAAGTAGAACAACCCTTCTCCCCTTGCGGGAGAAGGTGTCGCCCGAAGGGTGACGGATGAGGGGTCGCTCGGCATGTCCGGCGGCCCCTTCGTCGTTTCAGACTGACAGGTTTATGCGACCCCGCATCCGGCCGCTGCGCGTCCACCTTCTCCCGCAAGGGGAGAAGGACGCCCTAGACCCGCCGGTAGCCGGTCGGCTGGCCGACGCCGGCGGCGTCGATGCGGGCGATAGCCTCGGCCAGCGGCTCGATCACGGTGGCCATGTGGTGGCCGTTGGCGTGGACGATGCGGCCCTCGCCGATCCCCATCGCCACGTGGCCCTTCCAGAACACCAGGTCGCCGCGGCCGAACTCGGCCGCCGCGATCGGCGCGCCCAGGGCCTGCTGCTGATCGGTGTCGCGTGGGCAGGCCCGGGCGCAGGCGAACAGCGCCTGTTGGATCAGCCCCGAGCAGTCCAGGCCCAGGCTCTCGCGGCCGCCCCACAGGTAGGGGGCGCCCACGAAGCGCTCGGCCACGGCCGCCCAGTCGTCCTCGAACTCGCCGATGGGGCTGAGGTGCGCGGCGGTCATCCAGCCCGCGCCGGCCACCTTGGCGAGCTTGCCCTCGACGGCTTCCACCGTGACCAGGCTGTTGATCGAATAGGGGCCGATGGCGCGCGACTTGATGCTGGCCTCGGCGAAGGCGTAGGTCCGCAGGGCCGAGACGCGGTGCGTCGGCATGGCGCCGGCCGCTCCCAGGGCCGAGGCGTGGACGAAGCCCACGTAGCCGTCGCGGGCCGCCTGGCCGAACAGCCACTCGCCGTCTTCCTCGAGCACCTCGAAGCGCTCGCCGAACAGGATCTGGTCCATCTGCTCGGAGTCGTGCGAGGCGGCGGCGCGGATGGCCGACGCGGGCGCCGTGCAGCCCATGGCCTTGGGATCGAGGTAGACCTCGGCTTCCAGCACGCCCTCGAGGCTGCGGGCGGCGATGCCGTCGCGCCACGGCGTGATGCGCGGATCATGTTTCATGCGAAACGCTCGCGGATCATGCGGTAGAGACCGCGGATGGCCTGGGCCTCGCCGCCACCGGGGAATCCCGGGCGGGCGCGAGGGTTCCAGGCGAAGATATCCAAATGCACCCACGCAGATGTGGGCGCGAATTTCTGAAGAAACAGTGCCGCCGTCACCGACCCCGCCTGGGCCCAGCCGTCGGGGTCGTTCTTGATCTCGGCCACGTCGCTGTCCAGCGCGTCGGCATAGGGCTTCCAGAGCGGCATCCGCCACAGAGGATCCGATTCCGCCTTGGCCGCCGAGTCGATCTCCGCCGCCAGGCCGTCGTCGTCTGTGTAGAACGGCGGCAGCTGCGGCCCGAGCGCGATGCGCGCCGCCCCGGTCAGGGTGGCCATGTCGATGGTCAGGACGGGGTCCAGCTCGCAAGCGCGGGTCAGGGCGTCGGCCAGGATCAGGCGGCCCTCGGCGTCGGTGTTGCCCACCTCGATCGACAGGCCCTTGCGCGAGGCCAGCACGTCGCCCGGCCGCATGGCGTCGCCCGAGATGGCGTTCTCGACCACCGGGACCAGCACGCTGAGGCGCACCGGTAGCTTGCCGGCCATGATCATCCGGCCCAGCGCCAGGGCGTGGGCGGCGCCGCCCATGTCCTTCTTCATGTTGCGCATGCCGGCCGACGGCTTGATGTCGAGGCCGCCGGTGTCGAACACCACGCCCTTGCCGACCACGCAGACCAGCGGCTTGTCCGCCTCGCCCCAGCTGATCTCGATGAAGCGCGGCGCGCGGGCCGGGTCGGCGGCGCGGCCCACGGCGTGGACGGCCGGATAGTTGGCTTCGAGCAGCCCTTCGCCCTCGATCACCGTGATCTGGGCGCCGTGCTGTTCGGCGATCTCTCGGGCGATGGTCTCGATCTGCAGCGGGCCCATGTCGTTGGCCGGCGTGTTGACCATGTCGCGGGCCAGGGCGCAGGCGTGGGCCACGTTGCGCACCTCGGCCAGGTCGCAGCCCTCGGCCAGCAGGCGCGGGCGTTCGCCGCCCCTGTCGCCCTTTGGGCTCTTGTAGCGGTCGAAACGGTACGACCCGAGCGCGAAGGCCAGGGCGGCCTGGTCGGCGCTGACCGTGTCGGGCTTGGCGGCGAGGCGATAGACGCCGGCCGGCAGCTTGGCCGGCAGGGCGCGCAGGACGCTCCAGCCGTCGCCCGCGCCGAACAGCACGCGATCCAGCGCGCCGTCGGCGCCGGGGACCAGCAGCAGTTGACCGGACTTGCCCTTGAATTCGGCGGTGCGGGCCAGGCCCGCGGCGAACGGATCGGCCGCGAGCGCGGCGGCGGTCTCGGCCTCGGTGAGGACGTGGATGGGGATGACCGGACCGTCGAAGGCCTCGAGCAGGGCGTCGGACATCTCAGAGACCCAGGATCGGCCCGAAGGGCGACGCCGACAGGGCCATGCAGGCGCCTGCCGCGATCGCGACGCCATAGGGGATGCCCTCAGCCTTGTCGCCCAGGCGCACGATCCAGCGCGGGCCGAGAAGCGTCAGCGGCCGGAAGGCGGTCGACCGCAGGCTGAGGACGACCACGGCCAGGAAACCTCCGGCGGTCGCGGCGCCGAGCAGGAACTGCGGAAGCGCGGCCCAGCCCAGCCACAGGCCCGCGGCGGCCAGCAACTTGGCGTCGCCGCCGCCGATCCAGCGCAGCGCGAACATGGCCACGCCGACGGCGAGCAGCGCGGCGCCCACGCCGACATGCTGCGCCACCGTCATCAGGGGCAGGCCGGCGGCGAGGGCCGCCAGCGGGAAGATCGCCAGCAGCGCCAGCGAGATCCAGTTCGGGATCCGGAACGTCATGGCGTCGCTCACCGCCGCCGTCAGGACCAAGGCGGGAAGGCAGAGCGTCAGGGCGACAGCCAGCATCGGCATCATGGCAAACGAAACCTCTCCGGCGATCTTATGCGCATCCGGGAATGAACGGAGCGTTGCAGCCAAGCTTGAAATGAAAAGGCCCCCGGCGTTTCCGCCGGGGGCCTGATCGGTCGACCTGGGCCTACGCTTACGCGCCGGCGTCGTCCAGGGCGCTCTTGATCTCTTCGAACTTCGAATTGAGGCTGCCGCCCACGGCGGTCAGCGCGCCGACGAGCACGACGGCGATCAGAGCGGCGATCAGGCCGTACTCGATCGCGGTGGCGCCGGATTCGTCCTTCAGGAAGCGGGTCACGAACTTCGACATTGGGCTCTCTCCTTGGTGTTAGCGAGCAGACTATGCTGGGGCCTCAAGCTCTTGCCTGCTCGCCCCTAAGAACACGTCCAAGTTCGCCCACCGCGTTTAAAGCCGCATGAATCCGGATGACTAATATATCTACATCATTAGCCGGTATTAATGGTTTCCCGGCGTAAACCATACAATGCTCAAGCTTGTATTTCCCCAGCGGAATCAAGCTTCGCCTATCGGCTGTACGTCGAGCCCCGCCCGCCGCCGCGCACCATCGCCAGGCCCACCAGGCCCACAGCCAGCAGTAACAACAGGGTCGCGAAGCCCCCTTGCTGCGTGCCCGTCGCGCGGGTGCCGACGTTGACCAGCGTGGGCGCGAGCCAGGCTGTGGCGACGCCCGACAGCGCATAGACGCCGAAGAACGCGCCGGTCTGTTCCGGCGGCGTGATCCGCGTCAGCAGGGTGCGGCTGGAGGCGTACTGGGCGGTGATGAAAACGGCATTCACGAAGCCCACCAGCACGAAGACCACGTCGGGCAGGTGGGTGAAGACGGGCCCGTTCCACAGCGGCCCGTGGGCGGCGGCGTCGTACGGCCAGAAGAACAGGATCTGGTCGGGCCGCATGCCCAGGAAGGCGGTCAGCCCCAGCATGGTCATGAAGATCTCGATGCGCAGCGCGTTCTTCGGTCCGATCGCTTCGTCCAGCCAGCGGGCCACGAACCCGCCCGCGACCGCGAAGATGCTGAGCAGGATGCCGTAGGCCAGCATCTCGAGCGCGCCCCACTTCATCACGCCGACGGCATAAACCCCCGCGTAGACCAGGACGCCGTTCATCCCGTCCACGAAGAACATGCGCGAGCCGATGTAGACGGCCGCGTCCCGGAAATGGGTGATGGTCTTCAGCATCGTCCACAGCTCGCCCGCGCCCTGGGCGAAGGCGCGCAGGACGGGCGTACCGGTGCGCGGCGCGTCCGGGGTCCAGAGGAACAGCGGGATCGAGCCGAAGAGCAGCAGGCCCGCCGCCAGCCAGGCCACCACCCGCTCGGGCTCGTGGGTAGCGGGGTCCAGCCCGAACAGCGGGGCCGAAGGCACCCAGCTCCAGTCCACCTTGCCCGGCAGCGCGAAGGCCCAGGCCGTGAACACCAGCGCCAGCACCGAGAACAGGTTGCCCAGCGACAACGCCAAGCCTGACGCCTTGTGCGCCCCCGACAGTCCGGCCGCGCGCACCAGCAGCGAATTGTGGAAGATCTCGTTGTAGGCGAACAGCACCTGCACGGTCATGGCGAACAGCATCGTCATGCCCACCGACAGGCCCGTGCCGTCGGGCTTGGCCCACCACAGCGCCGCGCACAGCGGGATCATCAGGCCGACGATCAGGCCCAGCCAGCCCTTGCGCCGGCCCAGCTTGTCGATCGAGGCGCCGATGAAGGGCGCCGTGGCCATCACCGTCCAGCCGGCCAGCTGCTGGGCGTGGCTGATGATCTCTTGGCCCTTCACCGGGTCGCCCACCATCGAGGCGGCGACGTAGGGCATGAAGATGTAGATGGTGATCAGGATGACGAAGGGATCGCGGCCCCCTTCGAAGATCGACCAGGCGAGGCCGCCCCGGTCCAGTCGTCCATCGGCGGACGAACCACGGGCGTCCACGTCACTCAGGTCTTTCACGCAAGGCATCCCCGTACGGCCGTTCTGGGCGACGGCCTTCGCCGCCACCGTACGCCGCGGGGATAGGTTGTCGATGATTACCTGAGCTTCGCGTCCGCCGCCGCGATCACGGCCTTGGCATCGATCGCCACGCCCTGCGCGGCCAGCGCCTCGCCGAGCGCGGTCAGGCACAGGCGCACGTGCCACGGCGTCGCCGAGGCGCCCATCAGGCCGATGCGCCACACCTTGCCCTTCAGCGGCCCCAGGCCCGCGCCGATCTCCAGGTCCCAAGCATTGAGCACGTGGGTCCGCACCGCCGCCTCGTCGACGCCCTCGGGGACCAGCACGGTGTTGAGCTGCGGCAGCCGGTGCTTCTCGTCGACCAGCAGCTTCAGGCCCGCGGCCTCCAGTCCGGCGGCCAGCGCCTCGTGCATCCGCGCATGGCGCACCGTGGCGGCCTGCACGCCTTCCTCGAAGATCGCCACCAGCGACTCGTGCAGGCCGTACAGCGCGTTGATCGGGGCCGTGTGGTGGTAGGTCCGGCCGCCGCCCCCGCTTCCATCTGGGCCGCCCCAGTAGGACATGAGCAGGTTGAAATCGAGGAGCCAGTTCCTGACCTTCTCCTTGCGCCCCGCGATGGCCGACTGGGCCTGCCTGCTGATGGCGATGGGCGACAGGCCGGGCGGCGCCGACAGGCACTTCTGGGTCCCGGAGTAGATCACGTCGGCGTCCCAGGCCGCGGCGTCCACCACGATCCCGCCCAGCGAGGTCACGCAGTCCACCACCGACAGGGCGCCGTGCTTGCGCGCGAGGCCGCACAGCGTCGCCGCGTCGCTGCGCGCGCCCGTCGACGTCTCGGCGTGCACGAACGCCAGCACCTTGGTCGGCGCCTCGGCCAGGGCCGCCTCGACCCGCGCGGGATCGACGGGCTGGCCCCACTCGTGGTCCACGGTGACGACGGTCGCGCCGGCGCGGCCCGCCATGTCGGCCATCCGCCCGCCGAACGCACCGTTCACCGCCACCACGCAGCGGTCGCCCGGCTCCAGCAGGTTCATCATCGCCGCTTCCATGCCGGCCGTGCCCGGCGCGGGCAGCGGGACGCAGGCGTGGTCCGGGGCGTTGAACAGCCGCTGCAGCGCCGCCTTGATCTCCTCCATCAGCGCCTGGAACTGCGGGTCCAGGTGGCCGATCGTCGGGCGCGCCAGGGCGGCCAGCACGCGCGGGCTCACGTCGGAAGGGCCCGGGCCCATCAGGATCCGGCGGGGCGGTTGGAAGCTCTGCATCTTGGAATCCTAGGCGAGGAGCCGGTCGTGTAGGCGACCCCGGAGGTCGGCGTCGAGCCCCAACGCCTGGTCGAGATAGCCGTCCAGCGAGCCGTGCGCCTCGCGCATGACCCGGAAGGCCTCCGCCAGGTACTCGGCCTCGACCCGCATGGCCACCATCAGCGCCTCGTCCGAGGCGGTCTTGCCCGTGGCCTCCTGGATGACCTCGCGGATCATCGGCAGGCGCTTCTCCATCCGGGCGGGGTCGTTGGTCAGCAGGTAGTCGGCCTGGATGTCGTCGTCATGCACGCCGGCCACATGGTGGGTCAGGGCGCAGATGATGCCGGTGCGGTCCTTGCCCGCCGCGCAGTGCACCAGGATCGGCCCGTCGGTCTCGGCCAGGGCGCGGAAATAGCGCTGGTAGAGGTCGATGTGCCGGCGCTGGAACGGCGCGTGGCGGTAGTAGTCCATCATGTACGCGTGGAACGACTGCACGCTCAGGTCGGACGTCTGGATGAACGTGCCCCATTCGTCGGCGGTGTCCTGCCCGAGGTCGTTCTCGATCACCTGGGCGGCGAAGCCGGTCCAGCGGCGCGAGGGCTCCTTCTCTCGCTCGTTCGCGCGGCGCAGGTCGACGATGACCGAGATGCCTAGGCCGCCCAGCTTCTCCAGGTCGGCGTCCGTCGCCCGCGACTGCGCCGCCGAGCGGTAGAGCAGGCCCTGTTTCAGCCGCCGCGCGCCGGCCGCGTAGTCGCCGAAGTCGCGGAAGTTCTCGATGGCTTCGAACGGGATGTGGCGCATGCCGGGTCTTCTAATCGCCTTCCGCGCAGAATTCGAGACGGCCGCAGCGTCAGGGTTGGCGGCGCGCCACGAAGTCCGCCACCGCCTGGTCCAGCGCCCGATCGTCCAGCGGATCCGGCGCGTGGGCCAGGAGCGCCCGGAAGCTCGCCGCGCAGGCCACCTGGTCGTTCAGCATCCGGGCCGCGACCTCGGTGTCGTGCGGCGCGAGCCGGCCCTCGGCCACCCACTGCTCCAGCGCCCGCCGGATCAGCGCCTCACCGCCCGCGAAGGCTTCGCGCAGGGTCGCCGCGAACTGCGGGTGCCGTTCGGCCTCGGCGGCGACGATCCGCTCCAGGCGCACGCACCCGGGCGAGCGCATCAGTTCGCGCGAACGGCGGGTCAGCGCCAGCAGCCCGGCTTCGGGGTCGGCCGGCAGGTTCTCCACGCCCGGCAGCTGGGCCTCCACATTGCGGCAGCCGCGATCGACCACGGCGGCGAACAGCGCGTCCTTCGAGGCGAAGTGGGCGTAGACGGTGCGCTTCGTCACCCCCGCCGCCTCGGCGATGCGGTCCATCGAGGCCTGGCCATAGCCCTCCTCGAAGAACACGTCCTTGGCCGCGTTCAGGATCGTCTCGCGCCGGGCCTCGACGGCGGCGACTCGCTGCGGCTGCACATTCATCGCCTCAGACTACTTCCCAACCTGCGCCGATGCGAGTATCCTATACGGTATAGTATACTTCGGGAGAACGACGGATGGGACTGGAGCAACAGCCCGATCGGCGCGCGGTGTTCGGCGTGGCGGCGGCGGGCATCGCCACCGGCCTGGCGGCCTGCGCAACGCCGCAGCCGGCCGCCGCCGCGGTGGTGTCCCGGCGGTTCGAGGGCAAGGTGGCCGTCGTCACCGGCGGCACGTCGGGCATCGGCCGCGCCACGGTCGAGCGCCTCGCCGCCGAGGGCGCCCGGGTGGCCTTCTGCGGCCGGCGCGAAGGCCTGGGCCGCGAGGTCGAGGCCGGCGTGCGCAGGGCCGGCGGCGAAGCGATCTACATCCGCGCCGACGTGCGGCGGCCCGAGGAGGTGCAGGCCTTCGTCGACCAGGCCGCGCGCCGCTACCGCGGGCTGGACGTGGCGGTGAACAACGCGGGCGTCGGCGTGTCGCGGCCCATCCATGAGATGAGCCTCGAGGAATGGACAGACGTCATGGACACGAACGTCCGCGGCGTCTTCCTAGCGATGAAGGCCGAGGTGCCGCACATGCTGGCGCGGGGCGGCGGCGCGATCGTCGTCACCTCCTCCACCAACGCCTTCGCCACCCGACCCGGCTCGTCGGCCTACAGCGCCTCGAAGCGGGCGCTGCTGGGCCTCGTACAGTCCGCCGCGCTCGAGTACGGCACGAAGAACATCCGGATCAACGCGGTCGCGCCCGGCACCGCCGACACCGCGTTCCTCAAGGCGATGACCGGCATGCAGGCCCTGCCCGACCCCGTATGGAAGGTGGGCGCCGCCCAGTGGGCCAAGGGCCACGTCCCCGGCATGGAGCGCCTGGGCCGGCCCGAGGAGCAGGCCGCCGCCATCGCCGCCCTGGCTTCCGACGACCTCAGCTACATGTCCGGCGCCGTCCTCGTGGTGGACGGCGGCAAGCTCTCGGCCCAGCCATGACCCGCGCCATCGTCGTCGATCACGCCTCCCCTGGCGGCCTGTCGCTAGCCGAGGTGGCCGCGCCCTCGCCCCACGCCTCCGAGGCCCTGGTGGCGGTGAAGGCCTTCTCGCTCAACCGCGGCGAGGTGAAGACCGCCCTGACCGCTTCGTCCGACGGCGCGCGACCCGGCTGGGACTTCGCGGGCGTGGTCGAACAGGCCGCCGCCGACGGTTCCGGCCCTCGCGCGGGCGCGCGCGTGGTGGGAATGATGATGGCCGGCGCCTGGGCCGAGCGGGTCGCGGTCGCGGCCTCGATGATGGCCGAACTGCCCGACGCGGTGTCGTTCGAGGCCGCGGCCGCCCTGCCGGTCGCGGGGCTGACCGCCGTCCAGTGTCTGAAGCGCGGCGGCGATCTTCGGGGCAAGAAGGTGCTGGTCACCGGCGCCAGCGGCGGGGTCGGCGTCTTCGCGGTTCAGCTCGCCTCGGCCGACGGCGCCGTCGTCACCGCCGCGGTCCGCAACCCGGCCAACGCGGCGCTGATGACCCGGCTGGGCGCCGCCCACGCGGTCGGCATGGAAGCCGCCCGCGCCCACGGCCCCTACGACCTCATCCTGGAGTCGGTGGGCGGCGAGACGCTGGGCGCGGCGCTTTCGATGATGGCCCCCGGCGCGACCTGCGTGCTGTTCGGCGCCTCGGACACGCCCATGACGACGTTCGACGCCAGCCGCTTCCGCGTGGGCGGCACGACGCTGTACGGCCTGTTCCTGGGCTACGAGTTCCGCACCGAAGCGCCCAGCGCCGGCCTGCGCCGCCTGGCGGACGCCATCGCCGCCGGGACGCTGGACCCGATGGTGGAGGTCGTCGCGCCGTGGACCCGCACCGCCGAGGTCGCCGCCGCCCTGATGGCGCGGCGCTTCACCGGCAAGGCCGTTCTGACGGTTGGCTAGCCGAGGACCCGCGCGTGCAGGCGCTCGCGCAGCGCCGCGTCCACGCCCAGCACCTCTTCGAGGTAGCGGTCCACCGAGCCGCACCGGCCGCGGATCTCGTCGAAGGCGGCGTCGAGGAACTCGGGATAGACCTGCACCCACGCCCGCAGCGCCGCGTCGGACGGCCTGCGCCCGACCACGCGTTCCACGAAGGCGCCGGCCTGCGCCATCTTCCGCTCCAGCCGGCTCTCGTCGTTGGTCAGCAGGTAGTCGGCGATCATGTCGTCGTGGTGGACGCCCGCGATGTGGTGGAGGAAGGCGCAGGCCAGCCCGGTGCGGTCCTTGCCCGCCGCGCAATGCACCACCACCGCGCCGTCCGCGTCGCCCACGGCGCGCAGGAAGCGGCCGAACAGGTCGACGAGGCGCGGCTCGAAGACGTTGATCCGGTAGTGCCGCATCGTGTCGGCCACCAGCGCCTCCGCCGTCAGCGGCGAGGCCTCCAGCTCGGCGACCCAGTCCTGGGTGGAGAGGATGTCGTTCTCCACCACCTCGCCCGCGAAGCCCGCCCAGCGGCGCGACGGCTCGCGTTCCCGCTCGGTCGCCTGGCGCAGGTCGACAATGGCGGCCACGCCCAGCGCCTGCAGCCTGGCCAGGTCGGCGTCCGTCGCAAGCGCATGGTGGCCTGACCGGTACAGCCGCCCCGAGGCCAGCCCACGCCCGCAGCCGGTCGCATAGCCGCCGAAGTCGCGGAAGTTCTCGATCGCCTCGAAGTCGATGTGCCGGGTCATGGCGCGGACGATCCTCCGAGTCGGCGACACCGCTAAGACCACGCCCTTCTCCCCTTGCGGGAGAAGGCGGCCTGCGCGGCAGGTCGGATTAGCGGTCGCACTCCGCCATCCGACGCACCGCGCGCCGGAGGCGCAGTCTTGTTCGACCACGAACCACACGAACCACGCGAACGCGTAGCCCCACGGCCCGGATCAGCTTGCCCCGTTCGTGCGGTTCGTGTGGTTCGTCGTCAATAATTTCGGCGCTGACGCGCCACCGTAGCCGAAAGGCTAGCGCAACCCCTCACCCGTCAGCCTTCGGCCGACACCTTCTCCCGCAAGGGGAGAAGGACTCCGGATTCAGCCCGCCGGCAAATCCGCGAACGTCAGGCCGATGCGGAACAGGCTGTAGCCGTCGCGCTCGACGTCGGTCCGGACCTGGTCGTTGACGTCGGCCGCCTCGCGGACGCGGGTCTCGCGCCAGTCGGCCTCGATCCCGGCGGCGGGGAACGCCGCGCCTTCGCGCACCACCAGGCGGAAGGCCTCGTGGCGGCGGTGGACCATGAACCGGTAGCGAGCGCTCACCGGAACGGCGGCTCGTCGAAGCTGCGCAGCTTGCGCGAGTGCAGGCGGTTGCCTTCCTTCTTAAGGAGGTCGATGGCCGCCAGGCCGATCTGCAGGTGCTGGCCGATGGCGCGGTCGTAGAAGGCGTTGGCCTGGCCCGGCAGCTTGATCTCGCCGTGCAGCGGTTTGTCCGACACGCAGAGCAGCGTCCCGTACGGGACCCGGAAGCGGTAGCCCTGGGCGGCGATGGTGGCGCTTTCCATGTCGATGGCGACCGCCCGGCTCTGGTTGAAGCGCAGGGCGCTGGACGAGTACTTCAGCTCCCAGTTCCGGTCGTCGGTGGAGACCACCGTGCCGGTGCGCAGGCGCCGCTTCAGGATGTCGCCGGTCTCGCCGGTCACCAGTTCGGCGGCGCCGTTCAGCGCGAGCTGGACTTCGGCCAGCGGCGGGATCGGGATCTCGGGCGGCAGCACCTTGTCCAGCACATGGTCGTCGCGCAGGTAGGCGTGGGCCAGGACGTAGTCGCCGATCTTCTGGCTGCCGCGCAGGCCGCCGCAGTGGCCGATCATCAGCCAGGCCTGAGGCCTCAGCACCGCAAGATGGTCACAGACCGTCTTGGCGTTGGACGGGCCGACGCCGATGTTCACCAGCGTGATCCCCGCCCGGCCGGGCGCCATCAGGTGGTAAGCCGGCATCTGATGCTTGCGCCAGGTGCCCGCGGCCACGGCGGCCTCGGGGTTCGGCGTGTCGGCCGTGACCATCACGTGGCCGGCGGCCGAGAGCGCGGTGTAGGGCCCGCCCTCCTTCAGCTGCCTGCAGCCCCAGGCCACGAACTCGTCCACGTAGCGGTGGTAGTTGGTGAACAGGATGAACTGCTGAGTGTGCTCGGCCGGCGCGCCCGTGTAGTGGGCCAACCGCGCCAGCGAGAAGTCGGTGCGAAGGCCGTCGAACAGGGCCAGCGGCCGCGGCTCGTCGCCCAGGCCGATCCAGGCGCCGTCGGCCACCTCGTCGCCGATGTAGGCCAGTTCCGTCGTCGGGAAGTGCCGCGCGATCTCCACCGAGCTGACGTCGGCCATCGCCATGTCGGCGGCGTCCAGCACGTAGGGGAACGGGATCTCCTGGTTCGACCGGCCCACCTCCAGGGTGACGTCGAAGTCCTCCTGCAGCAGGCTGAGCTGCTCGACGAGGTAGTCCCGGTAGAGCTCGGGCCGCGTCACGGTGATGGCGTAGCGGCCCGGCGCGGGGATGCGCGCGAAGGCGCGGCTGGTGCGGGGATACGAGAGCCCCGGCGGCCAGGTCAGGCGCAGCTCGGGATAGACATAGGCCCCACTCCGCCGCGCGGCGGAGTCGGGGGGCGGGCCGCCCGACAGGAAGGATTTCAGGGCGGTGCGGAGAGACTCGACGCTTTGGCGGTATTCCGTCTCTAGCCGATCGACGATGCCGGCTGCTTCATGTTTCTTCATCACGCGGCTTATAGCGCCGGTCGGTGACGGTTGCGAATCTCATCCGCTGGACGGCAGGCCGCTTCCCAGCGAAAAAGGCGCCTCGTTTTGACCGGGGGTCGCATGAACCGTCTCTTCACCGCCTTTGTCGTGGGCGCCATGTTGCTCGGCGTCCTCGTCGGGTACGTGCTGAACCAGTCGCTGCCCGCGGAGAGCGCGAAGGAGGTCGCGGCCAACCTCTCGATCATTACCGACCTCTTCCTGCGGCTGATCAAGATGATCATCGCGCCGCTCGTGTTCACCACCCTGGTCGCCGGCATCGCGCACATGGGCGACGCCTCCGAGATCGGCCGGGTGGGCGTGAAGACCATCGGCTGGTTCATCCTGGCCTCGATCACCTCGCTGACCATCGGCCTGATCATGGTCCACCTGATCCAGCCGGGCTCGGGCCTGTCGCTGGTCGCCCCGCCGGTAGACGCCGCCTCGGGCGTCGAGACCGCCAAGTTCACCCTGAAGGATTTCGTCACCCACCTGGTGCCCAGCTCGATCGTCGACGCCATGGCCAAGAACGAGATCCTGCAGATCGTCGTCTTCTCGGTCCTGGTCGGCACCGCCGTCTCGGCCATCGACGACAAGGCCCCTGCCGTCCTGAACCTGGTCGAGCAGGGCGCCGCGATCATGCTGAAGGTCACCGGCTACGTCATGAAGACCGCGCCGTTCGCCATCTTCGCCGCCCTGGCCGCCAGCGTCGCCACCCAGGGCCTGGAGGTGCTGGGCACCTACGCCAAGTTCGTCGGCGGCTTCTACCTCTCGCTGGGCATCCTCTGGGGCCTGCTGATCGCCGTCGTCATCCTGATCGTCGGCAAGCGCGCGCTGAAGCTGATCGGCGCTCTGCGCAGCCCGGTGCTGCTGGCCTTCTCCACCGCCTCGTCCGAGGCGGCCTATCCGCGCACCCTGGAGGAGCTCCAGAAGTGGGGCGTCAGCCGCAAGGTGGCCAGCTTCGTCCTGCCGCTGGGCTACTCGTTCAACCTCGACGGCTCGATGATGTACTGCACCTTCGCGACGCTGTTCATCGCGCAGGTCTACGGGATCGAGCTCTCGATCGCCCAGCAGATCACCATGCTGGCGCTGCTCATGGTCACGTCGAAGGGCATGGCCGGCGTGCCGCGCGCCTCGCTGGTGGTGATCGCCGCCACTCTCACCTTCTTCGACCTGCCCGAGGCCGGCCTGCTGCTGATCCTGGCCGTCGACCACCTGCTGGACATGGGTCGTTCGGCGACCAACGTGATCGGAAACTCGGTCGCCGCCGCCGTGGTCGCCAAGTGGGAAAACCAGATCGAGGAGCCGTCCGCCGAGGCGGCGCCGGCCCAGGCCTGAATTCCGGCGTCGGGACGCGGTCCGCCCGGGCTGCGTCCTAACGTCCGGTAACCCTACGCTTTAACGCGGCGTTCGCCTCGTATGGGGAATGGTGGGCTCTTACGCAGGACCACCGCAGAGCGCCCGTGCCGCAACTGTCGAACAGCCTTTCCGAACTCGCCGCCCGCGTGGCCGAGCTCGAAGCCGAACGGGAGATGACCCTTCGGCTGGCGCAGACCGATTCCCTCACGGGCCTGGTCAACCGCGGCGCCTTCACGTCCGGCCTGTGCGAACGCCTGGAGGCGGCGCGCGCCGGCGGGGGCGCCGTCGCCCTGTTCGTGATCGACCTCGACCGCTTCAAGCATCTGAACGACAGCCTCGGCCACCACGCGGGCGACCTCCTGCTGGCCGAGCTGGGCCGCCGCCTGCGCGAGGACGCCCAGCCCGACGAGCTGATCGCGCGCCTGGGCGGCGACGAGTTCGCCCTGGTCTCCTCCGACACCGACGTGGCCGCGCGCGCCGAGCGCCTGCTGACCGCGCTCAGCCAGCAGCAGCTGATCTACGGCCGCACCGTCGTTCCCGGCGGCTCGGTCGGCATCGCGGTCTTCCCGCACGACGCCCACGACGCCGCCGACCTGCAGCGCTTCGCCGACATGGCCCTCTACCGCGCCAAGTCGAGCGGCGGCCGCCGCT
>Ga0065165_1001511_pt1 | contig 24586 bp, 20 predicted proteins | sample AraplaMF_Cvi_mMF_FD_63813 | JGI IMG/M metagenome (GOLD analysis project Ga0065165, IMG submission 63813) | Arabidopsis root microbial communities from the University of North Carolina, USA - plate scrape MF_Cvi_mMF (version 2) (version 3) | ecosystem: Host-associated > Plants > Roots >... | reverse complement strand
GATGCGCGAGGGGCCTTCGTCAATGCGGTGGCACGCGGCAGCGTCGCGGCGTCGCTGGGCCTGCGCGTCGGCGACATCGTGGTCGGCATGAACGGCCGGGCCCTCGGCGACAGCGGCGACTTCGTGCGCGCGCTGCTGTCGTGGCGCACGCTGGCGGGCACGCGGCTGACGGTGTTCCGCGCCGGCGGCTACCTGGAGCTGCGCAGCGCGGCACCGCGCTGAGGCCGTGCGGTTCCGCACGCGGGCAGGGCACGCGGCCGCCCGGCCCGCCACCGCTTGACGCCGATCAACTGCCCGCCCGCGGCGAATGCCGAGACTGCCGCCACAGGTGCCGCTCCCGGCACCGGGAGCACCGACATGCGGCAGCCGACCGTGTTGATCGTCGACGACAACCCCGACAACCTGCAGGTGCTCGGCGAACTGCTGCAGGTCGACTACCGGGTGCTCGCGGCGCGCAGCGGCGAACGCGCGTTGCAGCTGGCCCGCCGGCATCCGGCGCCCGAGCTGGTCCTGCTCGACCTGATGATGCCGCTGATGGACGGCCACCAGGTGCTGCAGGCGCTGCGCGACGATCCCGCCACCTGCGACATCCCGGTGATCTTCGCGACCGCGATGGATTCCACCGACGACGAGCGCCACGGGCTGGCCGAAGGCGCGGTCGACTACATCACGAAGCCGCTGCGCCCGGCGGTGGTGCTGGCGCGGGTGCGCACCCACCTCGCGCTGAAGCAGGCGCGCGACAGCCTGCGCGACGAGAAGGCGGCCTTGCAGGCCGAGCTGCTGCTGCGCCGGCGCGAGAACGAGCGCATCCAGGACGTCGCGATGCGCGCGCTGGCGCGGCTGGCCGAGACGCGCGACAACGAGACCGGCAACCACCTGCTGCGCACCCAGGCCTGTGTGGAGGCGCTGGCACGCCGCGCCGGCGGCCACCCGCGCTTTCGCGCCGAACTCGACGAGCATGCGATCGCGCTGATCGCCAAATCCGCACCGCTGCACGACATCGGCAAGGTCGGCATCCCGGACCGCGTGCTGCTCAAGCCGGGGCCGCTGACGCCCGACGAATGGGCCGTGATGAAGACCCATGCCCGGCTCGGTGCCGATGCGATCGCGCATGCGGTGGCCGACACGCATGCGCCGGCGCCGTTCCTGTCGTACGCCTGCGAGATCGCGCTGCACCACCATGAGCGCTGGGACGGCAGCGGCTATCCCGACGGGCTGGCCGGCGATGCGATCCCGCTGGCCGCGCGGCTGATGGCGGTGGCCGACGTGTTCGATGCGCTGATCTCGCGGCGCGTCTACAAGTCGGCGCTCGGCTTCGGCGAGGTGCGCTGCATCATGGCGGCGCAGCGCGGCCGGCATTTCGATCCGGACCTGCTCGATGCATTTCTCGCCGATTTCGACGCCTTCTGCACCATCGCGCAGTGCCATCCCGACGAACCGGAACCGGTGCACGACGGCGTGCCGCGCGAGCCGGTGGCGGCGTGATGCCCTTGCTCTTCCCCTTGCCCTTGCCCCCGGTCGCGCTGACCTTGCTGGCCTGCGGGCTCGCGCTGGCGAGCCTCGCGCTGCTGGCCGTCGAGCGCCGGGCGCTGCGCCGGCTGCAGGCCGAGAAGGTGGCGCTGGAAGGCCGCGTCCGGGCGCTCGGGCTGCTGCAGGCGATCGTCGACGGGTCGAACGACGCCATCTTCGCGAAGGACCTGGAAGGCCGCTACCTGCTCGCCAACCCCGAGGCCTGCCGCGCATTCGGCCGCAGCGCCGACGACGTGATCGGGCACGACGACCTGGCGCTGTTCCCGCCGGAGCAGGCGCTGCTGGTGCGCGGCAACGACCTGCTCGTGATGGCCGAGGACCGCGTGCGCACCTGCGACGAGGAGCTCAGCACCCGCGACGGCAGCGTCAGCTACCTCGCGACCAGGGGGCCGCTGCACGGCGAGGCCGGCCGGGTCGTCGGCGTGTTCGGCATCTCGCGCGACATCACCGCACGGCGCCGCGCGGAACGGGCGCTGCGCGAAGCCCATGAACTGGTGCAGGCGGTGGAGGATTCGGTGCTGGACCACATGGCGGTGCTGGACCACCGCGGCGTGATCGTCGGCGTCAATGCCGCGTGGCGGCGCTTCGCGGCGGCACAAGGCACGGATGCCGAACTGGCGGCCCGGGCCGGGGTCGGCATCGACTACCTCGGGCTCTGCCGCGCGGCCGCCCGCGCCGGCGCGCGGAGCGGCGCAGGGAGCGGCACCGGGGCCGATGCCGAGCGCGTCGCCGACGGCATCGCCGACGTGCTGGCCGGCCGGCGGGCGCTGTTCTCGCACGAGTACGCCTGCCACGGGCCGGGCGGCGCCGGCTGGTTCCACATGACGGCGACACCGCTGCGGGCCGGCCGCGGCGGGGCGGTGGTGGTGCATGCCGACGTGACGCAGCACCGCCTCGCGGCCGATGCGCTGCGGCGCAGCGAGGCCCAGTACCGCTCGATGGTGTGCGCGCTCGACGAGGGCATCCTGATCGTCGGCTGCGACGGCCGCGTGCAGGCCTGCTCGCCGCAGGCCGAGCGCTTCTTCGGCATGGACCTCGCGCAGCTGCGGCAACCGGCCGCGCTGGCCGGCTGGCGCACGCTGTGGCCCGACGGCACGCCGATGCCGCGCGCCGCGCTGCCGATGCAGCGCTGCCTGCGCGATGGACAGCCCTGCCACGACGTGACGGTCGGCGTCGTGCCGCCGGGCGGCAGCCTGCGCTGGGTGCTCGCGCATGCCGAGCCGATGCGCGAGGAAGGGCGGCTCACCGCGGTCGTCACCTCGTTCACCGACATCACCGAGCGGCATGCGACGCAGGCCGAACTCGATCGCCACCGGCACCGGCTGGAGGAACTCGTCGAGGAGCGCACGCGCCAGCTGCAGCGGCTCAACCTGGCGCTGGTCGAGAGCGAGCGGCTGCTGGTCGTCTCGCGCGACAAGGCCGAGGCGGCCAACCACGCGAAGAGCGCCTTCCTCGCGAACATGAGCCACGAGATCCGCACGCCGATGAACGCGATCATCGGGCTGACCCACCTGCTGCGCCGCGACGTGCACGAGCCGGGCCAGGCGCAGCGGCTGCGCAAGGTGTCCGATGCCGCCTCCCACCTGCTGCAGGTGATCGACGACATCCTCGACCTGTCGAAGATCGAGGCCGGCCGGCTCGACCTGGAACGCACCTGCTTCTCGCTGCGCGCGCTGCTCGCGCGGGCGCGCAGCCAGGTGGCCGAACGGGCCCAGGCCAAGGGGCTCGCGCTGTCGCTCGGGGCCGACGACGACGTGCCCGACCTGCTGCACGGCGACCCGACCCGGCTGCTGCAGGCGATGCTGAACCTGCTCAGCAACGCGGTGAAGTTCACGTCGCACGGCAGTGTCGCGTTGCAGGTGCAGCGGCTGGCCGACCCCGCGGCGGGCGTGCGGCTGCGCTTCGCGGTGCGCGACACCGGCATCGGCATCGCGGCCGACCGCTTCGCGTGCCTGTTCGAGGCCTTCGTGCAGGCCGACACCTCGACCACGCGGCGCTTCGGCGGCACCGGCCTGGGCCTGGCGATCACGCAGCGCCTGGCCGCGATGATGGGCGGCGAGGTCGGCGTCAGCAGCGAACCGGGGCGGGGCAGCGAGTTCTGGTTCTCCGCCTGCCTGGAGCCGGCCAGCGCGGCGCTCGCCGGCCCGCCGGACACGGCCGCGCCGGCGGACCCCGGCCTGCCCTGCGCAGAGGCGGCGCTGCGTGCGCAGCAGGGCCGGCTGCGCGTGCTGGTGGTGGAGGACAACCAGGTCAACCAGGAGGTGGCGTGCGACGTGCTGCGGGCCGTGGGCATCGACGCGGAGGTCGCCTGCGACGGCGCCCAGGCGCTGGAACGCGTGCAGCACGGGCCGTTCTCGCTGATCCTGATGGATTTGCAGATGCCCGGCATGGACGGGCTGGAGGCGACGCGGCGCATCCGTGCGCTCGGCGACCGCACACCGATCCTCGCGATGACCGCGAGTGCGTTCGACGAGGACCGCGCCGCCTGCCTGGCTGCCGGGATGGACGGCCATGTCGCGAAGCCGGTCGAGCCGGCCGCGCTCTACGACGCGCTGCGCCGGCACCTGGCCCTGCCGGTGGCCGAGCCGATCGGGCAGCCCGCGGCTGTCGCGGCCGGGGCGGTGCAGATGGCGGAGCTGGCCGCGTTGCTGGCGGCCGGCGATTTCGAGGCCCATTCGCTGTTCGAGCGATTGCGGCCGGCGCTGCTGGCGCGCTTCGGCGCGTCGCTCGGGCGCCTCGATGCCTGCCTCCAGTCGTTCGACGACGCCGGCGCGCTGCGCGCGCTGCACGAACTGGCGCCTGAATGACCGCGAGCGGGGCGATGTGCCGCGTATAGTGCTGCCGGGCGGCAGGGAGGCAGGCCGCCGACCGCGCAGCAAGGGGGCATTTCGTGACATCGCAGGGGGTTCCGCAGCACATCGCCGTGCTGGACGACGAGGTGGACATCACCCAGTTGCTCGCCAACTACCTTGGTGGCCAGGGTTTCCGCGTTTCGCAGGTCCACCAGGGCCGGGCGCTCGATGCGCTGATGTCGCTCGATCCGCCATCGCTGGTGCTGCTGGACCTCGGACTGCCGGGCGAGGACGGTTTCGCGATCGCGCGCCGGCTGCGCGAGCACCACCAGTGCGGGCTGATCATCATCACCGGCCGCGGCGATGCGGTCGACAAGGTCGTCGGGCTGGAGATCGGCGCCGACGACTACGTGACCAAGCCGTTCGACCTGCGCGAGCTGCTCGCGCGGATCAAGTCGGTGCTGCGGCGCGTCGCCGCCCCGGCGGTCGCCGCGGGCGCCGCGCCGGCCGCGGCGCCCGCGGCCGCGCAGGGGCCGGCCGAGCGCCTGCGCTTCCTCGACTGGGAGCTCGACCTCGCCGCGCGCCGGCTGGCCAACCGCGCCGGCGTCGAGGTGGCGCTGACCAGCGGCGAGTTCGACCTGTTGAGCGTGTTCGTGCGCCACCCGGGTCGCGTGCTGTCGCGCGACTTCCTGCTCGAAAGCACGCGCGGGCGCGAGGCGGCGCCGTTCGACCGCACGATCGACGTGCAGGTGGGGCGCCTGCGCAAGAAGCTCGAGGCCGACCCCGAGAGCCCGCAGCTGATCAAGTCGGTGCGCAGCGCCGGCTACATGCTTGCGGTGCCGGTGGTCGGCGCCTGAACGAGGAAGCCGCCATGCCACCGCACCGCCTGCCGCCGCCGACGCCCGAAGAAGGGCGCCTGTTCCGGTCGCTGTTCTCCGCCTATCCGGATGCGCTGCTGCTGGTCGATGCGCAGGGGCTGATCGTGCGGGCCAATCCCGCGGCCGCCGGGTTGCTCGGCTACCAGGTGGAAGAACTCGTCGGCCTGCCGGTCGATGCGCTGGTGCCCGACAGCATCCGCCCGCGCCATGCGGCCTACCGCGGCGCCTACGGCATGAGCCCGAAGCCGCGCCCGATGGGCACGCAGCTGGAGCTGACGGCGCGGCGCAAGGACGGCAGCGAGGTGATCGTCGAGATCGCGTTGAGCCCGGTGCAGGACGACGGCCTGCCGTTCGTCGTCGCGGCGATCCGCGGCATCGCCGCGTACCCGCGGGTGCAGCAGGCGCTGCAGCAGGCCCGCTACAGCGAGCACGTCGCCAAGCTCGCGCGGCTGGCCGTCGACACCCGCGATCCGCAGGCGCTGCTGCGCCAGGTGCCGCAGATCGCCGCCGAGGGGCTGCAGGTCGAGACGGCGGTCGTCTACCTGCTGGAGCCGAACTGCATCGAGTTCCGGCTCGCCGCCGGCGTCGGGCTGGAGGGCGACGAGGTCGAGGGGCGCCACGTGCCGAACCGGCCCGACACGCCGCCCGGCTTCGTGCTCTCGGAAGGCCGGCCGGTGGTGGTCTCCAACTACGCGCGCGAGACGCGCTTCAAGGTGCCGCCGGACTTCCTGGCGCGCGGCCTGGTCAGCGGGCTGGGCGTGCCGCTGTCCGAACGCGGCAGCATCGTCGGCGTGCTCGCGGTGCGCAGCCGCGAGGCGCGCCGTTTCGGCGACGACGAGCTGCGCTTCCTCGATTCGCTGTCCAGCCTGCTGGCCGCCAGCCTGCAGCGCGCGCAGACCGAGGACCAGCTGAACCATGCCCAGCGCATGGAAAGCGTCGGCCAGCTGACCGGCGGCATCGCGCACGACTTCAACAACCTGCTGACGGTGATCCAGGGCAACCTGCAGGTGCTCGAGTACGAGCCGCCGGTCGCCGACGAGCCGCGGCTGCAGCAGATGCTGGGCGCCGCCACGCGGGCGGCCAAGCGCGGCGCCGAACTCACCGGCAAGCTGCTCGCGTTCTCGCGCCGCCAGCGCCTGGTGCCCACGCGCGTGGAGCCGGCGTTGCTGCTGCGCTCGCTGGCCGACATGCTGCACCGCACGCTCGACGAGCGGGTGCAGATCGTCGTCGACGCGCCCGACGGCTGCCCCGGCTGCCGCGCCGACCCCGGCCAGCTCGAATCGGCCTTGCTCAACATCGCGATCAATGCGCGCGATGCGATGCCCGACGGCGGCACGCTGTCGTTCGCCTGCCGCCCCTGCCGGCGCGTGCCGGCACCGCTGGTGGCCGAGCTGGGCGAGGCGGCACAGCGCGACGACGGCTTCGTCGAAATCAGCGTCTCGGACACCGGGCACGGCATGTCCGAGGCGGTGCGCGACCGCGCGTTCGAGCCGTTCTTCACGACCAAGGAGGCCGGCCGCGGCACCGGGCTCGGGCTGAGCACGGTGTACGGCTTCGCGAGGCAGTCGAACGGCGCGGTGGCGCTCGATTCGGCGCCGGGCGCCGGCACGCGGGTCACGCTGTACCTGCCGCGCTTCGATCTGCCGAGCCTCGCCGAGGCGCGGGGCGAGGCGCTGGCCGCGTTGCCGCCCGGCCTGCGCGTGATGGTGGTGGAAGACGATCCGGAGGTGCTGGCGGTGTGCCGCACCTTCCTGCTCGCGCTGAAGTGCGAGGTCACGGCCCATTCGAGCGCCGAGCCGGCGCTGGCCGCGCTGGAGCAGGCGCAGCCGATCGACCTGCTGCTCAGCGACGTGATCCTCGGCGCCGGCCTGCGCGGCACCGACCTCGCGCGCCGGGCGAAAGTGCTGCGGCCGGCGCTGGCGGTGCTGCTGATGTCGGGCTATTCGTCCGAGGCGATGGTCGGCGACGGCGTCGGCCTGCCGTGGGAGCTGCTGCGCAAGCCCTACTCGCGCGAGGAGCTGTCCGATGCGATGGTGCGTGCGATGGTTCGTGCGGACCTGCGGGCGGCCGTCACTGCAGCACCCGCGACGCCGGCGTCATCGCCGCCTGGATGAACGACGCGAGCGCCTCGGTGCTCGCGATGCACAGGTCGCGCCGGCCCTTCTCGGTGAAGCGGATCACGTTGCTGCGCGCCATGCGCGACAGCGCGCGGCTGACGCTCTCGAGCGTCATGCCGAGGTAGTTGCCGATCTCGGCGCGCGTCATGCGCAGCGTGATCTGGTCGGCGCGCAGGCCGCGCTGCGACAGCGACTCGGCCCAGTAGCGCAGGAAGTCGGCGACGCGCGCATCGGCCGGCAGCGTGCCCAGCGACAGCAGCGAGTCGCGGTCGCGCGAGATCTCGCGGCTCATCGCGGCGTGCAGCAGGCCGAGCAGCGCCGGCTGGCGGGCCGCGGCGAGCAGCAGCGTGTCGTAGCGCACCGACCAGACCTCGCCGGTGTCCATCGCGATCGCATCGCAGCCGTACTGGCCGTGCGCGATGCCGTCGAAGCCCATCCAGTCGCCCTTGAAGTGCAGGCCGACGACCTGCTCGCGCCCGTCGGCCGCGACGTTCAGCGTCTTGAAGAAGCCGGAATTGATGATGTACAGGCACTGGAAGCCCTGGCCGCCCTGGAACACCGTGTCGCCGGCATGCACGATGCGGCGTTGCACCTCGACCGATTCGGCCAGCAGCTTCAGCGATTCGTTGACCCGGGCGCACACCGTGCCGGCATCGGGGCGGGCCATGCTGCGCGAGGGCGCCGGCAGGGCGGCCGTCATCGGCATCGACGGACGGCTGGCGGACTCGGCGTGCAGCGTGGCGGTGTGCATGGTGGGCTCCTGGGGGGGTTGTCGTGGAATGGACGAGAGCTTAGGAATCGCCTGTCAATGCAGCGCGACCAGGCGGGCTCGCTGGGTAACAGCCGGTGAACCGTCTGTATCCGGTCGGTATCCGGTCGGCATCAGGCGCGCCGGCGATGCGTGGTGCGGCGCCTGACGCGTCGGTGGCTTGACGGGCATCAAGGCCGGCACGGCCGTCCCGACTAGGCTGACTCCATGCCCGATCGAGGGCTTTTCCAGGAGATCGCCATGTCCACCGTCGTTGCCCTCCCGCCGTCGCGCAAGCGCCTGCCGGCCGCTGCAGGCGCGTCCGGCCGCGGGTTGCCGCTGGGGGCGCTGGCGAGCCTGGTGATCGGCTCGATGATCGGCTCGGGCGTGTTCTCGCTGCCGCAGAACATGGCGGCCGGCGCCGGTGCCGGCGCGATCCTGATCGGCTGGGGCATCACCGCGCTGGGCATGCTGTCGCTCGCGATGATGTTCCTGCAACTCGCGCAGGCCGAGCCCGACGTGGCCGGCGGCGTCTACGGCTACGCCCGGGCCGGTTTCGGCGACTTCATCGGCTTCCAGTCGGCCTGGGGCTACTGGCTGTCGGCGCTGATCGGCAATGCCGGCTACCTGATCGTGATCGTCGCGGCGCTGTCGAACCTGCTGCCGGCGCTGGGGCTGGGTGCGGGCAACACCGGGGTGGGCGTCGCGCTCGCGTCGGCGCTGCTGTGGGCGTACCACGCGCTGGTGCTGCGCGGCGTGCGCACCGCCGCCGCCGTCAACACGCTGGTGACGCTGTCGAAGCTCGTGCCGCTGCTGCTGTTCGTGGCGCTGGTCGCGCTGGCGTTCAAGGTGCAGACCTTCTCGCTGTCGATGTGGGGCGATCCGAAGCTCGGGCCGGTGTTCGACCAGGTGCGCTCGACGATGCTGGTCACGGTGTGGGCCTTCATCGGCATCGAGGGCGCGTCGGTGTTCTCCGGCCGCGCGCGCAGTGCCGGCGACGTCGGTCGCGCGACGATGCTCGGCTTCGGCGCGACGCTCGCGCTGTACATGGCGATCACGCTGCTGTCGCTGGGCGTGGTGCCGCAGGCCGCGCTGGCGCAGATGGCCAACCCGTCGATGGCCGGCGTGCTGCAGCAGGTGGTCGGGCCGTGGGGCGCGGCGCTGGTGAACCTCGGGCTGCTGGTCTCGGTCGGCGGCGCCATGCTCGCGTGGACGCTGCTCGGCGCCGAGGTGCCGTACAGCGCCGCGAAGGAGGACGTCTTCCCGGCCGGCCTGGCCCGCGAGAACCGCCGGCAGTCGCCGGTGGCCGCGCTGTGGTGGAGCAACGGCATCGTGCAGGCGGTGCTGCTGCTGTCGCTGATGGCCGGCAACGCCTACCTGGCCCTGATCAAGCTCGCCACCTCGACCATCCTGCTGCCCTACCTGCTGTGCGCGCTGTTCGCGCTGCGCCGCGGCACGGCCTCGCGCGGGCTGCTGCTGACCGGCGCGGTCGCGACGGTCTACAGCGCGTGGCTGGTCTACGCGGCCGGGCCGGTGTACCTGTTGTTGACCGCCCTGGTGTACGCGCCGGGGCTGGTGGTGCATGCGCTGGCGCGGCGGCGCCGGGGCCTGCCGGTGTATTCGGGAGCGGGCGAGCAGGTGGCTGCCGTGCTGCTGCTCGCGGTGGCGTTCGTGACGCTCTGGCTGATCGCCGGCGGCACGCTGGACTTGCAGAAGATCTGAGAGGCGTGGACAAGGCGATGAACTGGGGCGTGCATTCGGAAATCGGGAGGCTGCGCAGCGTGCTGGTGTGCCGGCCGGGGCTGGCGCAGCAGCGGCTGACGCCGGACAACTGCCGCGCGCTGCTGTTCGACGACGTGCTGTGGGTCGAACGCGCGCAGCGCGACTTCGCGCACTTCGTGTCGGAGATGACGCGCCGTGGCGTCGAGGTGCTGGAACTGCACGACCTGCTGGCCGAGACGCTGGCGCAACCCGAGGCGCGGCGCTGGGTGCTGCAGCAGCGGGTCGTGCCCGACAGCGTCGGCCTGGGCATGCTCGACGACCTGCAGGCGGCGCTTGCCGAGCTGCCGCCGGCGCGGCTGGCGGAGCTGCTGATCGGCGGCATGACCAAGTCGGAGCTGCCGTTCCGGCCGAACGGCCTGCTGGGCCCGTACCTGGACCTGCACGACTTCGTGCTGCCGCCGCTGCCGAACAGCCTGTTCACGCGCGACGCGAGCAGCTGGCTGTATGGCGGCGTCGTGCTGAACCCGATGTTCTGGCCGGTGCGCCGGGGCGAGACCTTGCTGAAGGCGGCGGTGTACCGCTTCCATCCGCGTTTCGTGAATGGCGGCTTCGAGACCTGGTGGGGCGGCGAGGTGCGCGACCACGGGATGGCGACGCTGGAAGGCGGCGACCTGATGCCGCTCGGCCGCGGCGTGCTGCTGGTGGGCATGGGCGAGCGCAGCAGCCCGCAGGCGGTGGTGCAACTCGCGCACCGCCTGTTCGAGCACGGCGCGGCGCGGCGCGTGATCGCCGCGCAGATGCCGCGGGCGCGGGCGGCGATGCACCTGGACACGGTGTTCACGCCGTGTTCGCGCGAGGTGGTCACCTATTTCCCCGAGGTGGTGGACCGCATGGTGTGCCACGAGCTCGAACCCGGCCCGCGCGGCGGGGCACCGCGCATCCGCACGCTGGCCGGCCAGCACCTGCTGGACGTGGTGAGCGCCGCGCTGGAGCTGCCGGCGCTGAATGCCATCGCGACCGGCGGCGACGACTTCGAGAGTGCGCGCGAGCAGTGGGACGACGGCAACAACGTGCTGGCGCTGGAGCCGGGCGTCGTGATCGGCTACGACCGCAACACGCAGACCAACCGGCGGCTGCGCGCGGCGGGGATCGAGGTGATCGAGATCCCGGGCGGCGAGCTCGGGCGGGGGCGGGGCGGGGCGCATTGCATGAGCTGCCCGCTGAGCCGCGACGCGGTGGTGTTCTGAACGCGCAGAGGAAACGCAACATGGCCTACAACCTGAAGAACCGCAACCTGCTGTCGCTCGACGAGCTGAACGCGCGCGACCTCCAGCACCTGCTGGAGATGTCTCACGAGCTCAAGCGCGCGAAGGCGGCCGGCACCGAGCAGCCGACGCTGCGCGGGCGCAACATCGCGCTGATCTTCGAGAAGTCGTCGACGCGCACCCGCTGTGCGTTCGAGGTCGCGGCGCACGACCAGGGGGCGCACGTCTCGTTCATCGGCCCGGGCGATTCGCAGCTCGGCGAGAAGGAAAGCGTGAAGGACACTGCCCGGGTGCTGGGCCGGCTGTACGACGCGATCGAGTACCGCGGCTTTGCGCAGCAGACCGTGCAGGAACTGGCCGCGCATGCGGGCGTGCCGGTCTACAACGGCCTGACCAACGAATTCCACCCGACGCAGGTGCTGGCCGACCTGATGACGATGCAGGAGCAGTGCGACAAGCCGCTGCGCGAGATGCGGGTGGCCTACCTGGGCGACGCGCGCTACAACATGGGCGATTCGCTGCTGCAGGGCGCGGCGCTGATGGGCATGGACCTGCGCATCGCCGCGCCGCGCGCGCTGTGGCCGGCGGCCGGGATCCAGGCGCAGTGCGAGGCGCTGGCGCGGATCAGCGGCGCGAAGCTGAGCTTCACCGAAGCGCCGTTGCAGGCGGTCGAGGGAGTCGATTTCATCTACACCGACGTCTGGGTGTCGATGGGCGAGCCTGAAGCGGCCTGGGCCGAGCGGATCGCGCTGCTGAGGCCATACCAGGTGAATGCGCGGCTGATGGCGGCGGCGGGGAACCCGGCGGTGAAGTTCATGCACTGCCTGCCGGCCTTCCACAACCGGGCGACGCGGCGCGGCGAAGAGATGTTCCAGCGCTTCGGCCTCGACGGGATGGAGGTGACCGAAGAGGTGTTCGAATCGCCGGCCTCGATCGTCTGGGACCAGGCCGAGAACCGCATGCACACCATCAAGGCGCTGCTCGTGGCGACGCTGGCATGAGGATCGTCGCAGCCCTCGGCGGCAACGCACTGATCCGCCGCGGCCAGCCGATGTCGGTGCAGGTCCAGCGCGACAACCTGGTGGCCGCCGCCCGCGCCCTCGCACCGCTGGCCGCCGACCACGACCTGGTGATCACGCACGGCAACGGGCCGCAGGTCGGCTGGCTCGCGCTGCAGGCCGCCGCCTGGCAGGACAGCCGCGCCGGCGCCGGAACCGACGCCACGCCGCTCGACGTGCTCGGCGCCGAGAGCGACGGCATGGTCGGGTACCTGGTCGAGCAGGCCCTCGCCTGCGAGCTTGGCGGCCACCCGATCGCGACGCTGCTGACCCAGGTGCGCGTCGATGCCGACGACCCGGCCTTCTCGGCACCGACCAAGCCGGTCGGTCCCGGCTACCGCCGGCCCGAGGTGCAGCTGCTCGCCGCGCGCGGCTGGCAGTTCGCACCCGACGGCGAGCTCTGGCGGCGCGTCGTGGCGTCGCCGCAGCCGCGGCAGATCGTCGAGCTGCCGGCGATCCGCCACCTGCTGAAGGCCGGCGTCGTCGTGGTCTGCGCCGGCGGCGGCGGCATCCCGGTCGTCGAGCGCGACGGGCTGCTGCGCGGCATCGACGCCGTCATCGACAAGGACGCCGCCAGCGCCTTGCTGGCCCGCGAACTGCAGGCCGACATCCTGCTGCTGCTCACCGACGTCGACGGCATCCAGCTCGGCTTCGGCACGCCGCAGGCGCACCGCCTCTCGGCCGCCACGCCGCGCTCGCTGCGGCGGCTCGAGCTGCCCGCCGGATCGATGGGCGCGAAGGCGCTCGCCGCGGCCGGCTTCGTCGAGACCACCGGGCGGCGCGCGGCGATCGGACGGCTCGACGACGTGGCCGCGCTGCTGGCCGGCACCGCCGGCACGCAGGTCACGCGCGACGAGACCGACCTCGGTTGAGGTGCATCAAGACGCCGCGGCGGCAGCGGCGTACCTTGGCGGCATGTCGCAACGCCTTGCCACCGTGAACCCGGTCCGCTCGATCCTGATGCTCGCGGACACCTCTGCGCACACCGCGAACCGGCTGACGATCGCGCGCGAACTGGCCGAGCGGCACGACGGCGAGGTCACCGCGCTGTTCGCGGCGACGCCGCTGCACGCCGAGCCCGACGGCCGCTTCGGTGCCGTCGCCGGGGCGGCCGCCACGCTGGCCGAACCCGACACCCGCCAGCGCGCGCGCGAACGGCTGCTGCAGGACCTCACCGGCGGCGAGGAACTCTCGCGCGTGCGCTGGGCCGAGGTCGTGCGCGAGCCGGTGCTGCAGGCCGTCGTCCAGCATGCGTTGTGCACCGACCTGCTGGTGCTCGGCCAGCGCGACCCGTCGACCGTCGGACACGACCTGCCGGCCGGCTTCACCGAATCGCTGCTGATCGAGAGCGGCAAGCCCGCGCTGATCGTGCCCGACCGCGGCATCGCGAGTTCCGCGCCCGACTGCGTGCTGGTCGCGTGGAAGCCGTCGCGCGAAGCCGCCCGCGCCGTGGCCGCCGCGCTGCCGTTCCTCGCGCAGGCGCGCGAGGTGCACGTGGCGAGCTGGTCGCGCGCCGCCGTCGTCGGCGCTGCCGGCGGCCTGGACATCGTCGGCCACCTGAAGGCCCACGGCATCGCGCCCGTCATGCACCAGCGCGGCTACGAGCCGCGCTCGATCGGCGACGAACTGGCGGCGCTGGCCGCCGAGGTCGGCGCGCAGTGGCTGGTGATGGGCTGCTACGGCCACGGCCGGCTGCGCGAGCAGGTGCTCGGCGGCGCGACCCGTTCGCTGATGCACACCGCGCGGCTGCCGCTGCTGATGGTGCACTGAGTCCGACACCCTTCCACCACCCCAAGGAGAGAGACCATGAAGATCCTGCTGGCCGTCGACGGCAGCGCCTGCACGAAGCAGATGCTGGCCTACCTGGCCGCCCACGACGAGTTCCTCGGCGCGGGCCACGACTACACCGTGCTCACCGTCACGATGCCGGTGCCCGCCCATGCCAAGGGCTTCTTCGACCGCGAGACGGTCGCGAACTACTACCGCGCCGAAGCCGACGAGGTGATGAAGCCGGTGCGCGCCTTCGTCGCGCAGCAGAAGTGGAACGCCAGCTTCGTCGAGAAGATCGGCCATGCGCCGACGGTGATCAGCGAACTGGCCGACAGCGGCCGCTTCGACCTGGTCGTGATGGGCTCGCACGGGCACTCCAGCTTCGGCTCGATGGTGCTTGGGTCGGTGACGACCCGCGTGCTGAGCCAGTGCAAGACGCCGGTGCTCGTCATCCGCTGACCGGCGGCGCCTGAAGCGGCAGCACCAGGCGCAGCGCGTCGCTGTCGCCGCCTCGCTGCTCGAAGCCCAGGCGCTGCATGAAGGCGCGCATCGCCAGGTTGTCGTGCAGCACCAGCCCCACCAGGCGCTGCGTGCCCTGCGCAGCCTGGTAGGCGATCAGCTTGCCCATCAGCAACCGGCCCAGGCCCCGGCCCTGCAGGTCGCTGCGCACGACGACCGCGAACTCGGCCTCCTGGTTGTCCGGATCGACCGCGGCCCGCGCGACGCCCAGCGTCTCGCTCGTGCCGTCGGCGCTCGTGCGCACCGCGACGAACGCCATCTCGCGGGCGTAGTCGATCTGCGTCAGCCGCGCGAGCTCGCTGTGCGCCAGCTCGCGCCGCGCATTGAAGAAGCGAAAGCGCAGGTCCTCCGGGCTCAGTTGCTCGACGAAGCGGCGGTGCGCCGGCTCGTCTTCGGGGCGGACCGGCCGCAGCGTCAGCGCCTCGCCCTGCCACGGCAGCGTCTCGACCAGGGCATCGGGGTAGGGCCGGATCGCGAAACGCGCCGCGCCGGCGACCGGTTCGCGGCCCAGGCGGATGCGGGCGTCCAGCGCCAGCACGCCGGTGCCGTCGGCCCACAGCGGGTTGATGTCGAGCTCGGCCAGTTCCGGCAGGTCCGCCAGCATCTGCGACACCGCGATCAGCACGTCGCCCACCGCGTCGAGCCGCGCGGCAGGGTGGTCGCGGTAGCCCGCCAGCAGGCGCGACACCGCGGTGCGCGACACCAGCTCGCGCGCGAGCGCCCGGTTCAGCGGCGGCAGCCCGATCGCCCGGTCGGCCAGCACCTCGACCGCGGTGCCGCCGTGGCCCAGCATCAGCACCGGGCCGAAGCTCGGGTCGATGCTCGCGCCGACGATCAGCTCCTGCGCCATCGGCCGGCTCGCCATCGCCTGCACGCTGAAGCCGCCGACGCGGGCCTGCGGCAGCACCCGGCGCACCGTGTCGAGCATGCGGGCCGCGGCCGCGCGCAGCGATGCCTCGTCGGCCAGGCCGAGCGCGACGCCGCCGACGTCCGACTTGTGCGTGATGTCGGGCGACGCGATCTTCAGGGCCACCGGGTAGCCGATGCGGCCGGCGGCTTCGGCGGCGGCGTCGGCGTCCGCATCGACGCGCAGCGTCCGCACCACCGGGATGCCGTAGGCCGCGAGCACCGCCTTCGCTTCGTGCTCCTGCAGCAGCTCGCGGCCGTCGGCCCGCACCGCGTCGAACACCCGGCGCGCCGCGGCGAGGTCGGGTGCGGCATTGCCGCTGGCGGTCGGCGTCTCCAGCAGCGTCGCCTGGTTGTGCCGGTAGCAACGCAGCATCGAGAACGCGTTGACCGCTTCTTCCGGCGTCGCGTAGTCGGCCACGCCGGCATCGGCAAACAGGCCGCGCGCCTCGGCCACCGCGCCGTCGCCGAGCCAGCAGGCCATCAGGCGGCCGGTGGCCTCCCGGGCCAGCGGCAGCAGCGAGCGCGCGATGTCGGCGCTCGGCACGATCGCGGTCGGCGCATGCATGAACAGCACCGCGCCGGCCTGCGGCTCGGCCAGCACCGCCTGCAGCGCGTCGACATAGCGCTGCACCGGCGCGTCGCCGATGATGTCGACCGGGTTGCCGTGCGACCAGGTGGCCGGCAGCACCGCATCGAGCCGGGCCTGCAACGCGGGCGTCGGCTCGGCCAGCGGCACGCCGCAGCGCGCGGCCGCATCGGCGGCCAGCACGCCGGCACCGCCGCCGTTGGTGACGAGCGTCAATCGGTCGTCGCGGTTCGCACCGAAGCGCGCCAGCGTCTGCGCCGCGACGAAGAGGTCCTGCAGCGTGTCGACGCGCAGCATGCCGGCGCGACGGATCGCGGCATCGAACACGATGTCGGAGCCGGCCAGCGCGCCGGTGTGCGACGCCGCCGCGCGCAGGCCGTTGCCGGCGCGGCCGGCCTTCACGACGATGACCGGCTTGTTGCGCGCCGCCGCGCGCGCGGCCGACATGAACTTGCGCACGCCGCCGGGCGATCCGCCGATCGATTCGATGTACAGCAGGATGGCGCGCGTGTGCGCGTCGCTCGCCAGGTGGTCGAGCAGGTCGCCGAAATCGACATCCGCATGCTCGCCGAGCGACACCAGGTGCGAGAAGCCGATGCGGCGCGCACGCGACCAGTCGAGCACCGCGGTGACCAGCGCGCCCGACTGCGAGACGAAGGCCAGGTTGCCGGGCAGCGCGTCGGTGTGCGCGAAGCTCGCGTTCAGCCCGAGGCGCGGCGTCAGCAGCCCGAGGCAGTTCGGGCCGAGCAGGCGCAGCATGTGCGGCCGTGCGGCCTCGAGCACCGCCTGCTTCTGCGCGGCGCTCAGCCCGGCGGTCATCACGATCGCGGCGCGCGTGCCGAGCCGGCCGAACTGGTCGACCAGGTCGGCCAGCGTCTCGGGCGGCGTGCACAGCACCGCCAGGTCGGGCGGCGCCGGCAACTGGTCGGGGCGCGAGAAGACCGGCTGCCCGTCGAGCGTGCGCAGCCGCAGGTTCAGTGCATGCAGCGGGCCGCGGAAGCCGGCGCGCAGGTTGCGCCAGACGGTGGCACCGACGCTGGCGGGGCGGTCGGAGGCCCCGGCCACAGCGACCGATCGGGGTTCCAGCAGGCGGTCGAGGTGGCGGATGCTCATTCGTCAGTGTGACATCAGCAGCGGCACCGTCGCACTGCCGATGAGTTGCCGCGTGACGCCGCCGAGCACCCGCTCGGTCCAGCGCGAATGGCCGTAGGCGCCCATCACGATCAGGTCGGCACCGATGTCGGCTGCATGCGAAAGCATCGCATCGGCGACATCGATCGAGGTCGTCTCCACGCGGGCGTCGGCGCTCACGCCGTGCCAGGCGAGCCACTGGCGCAGCGCATCCAGCCGCGGCACCGGCGGTTCGCCGGCGGCCGGGCCGGGCGGGTTCCAGCGCACCACCTCGACCGTGCTGGCCCGCTGCAAAAGGGGCAGCGCGTCATTGAGCGCGCGCACCGCCTCGCAGCTTTCGTCCCACGCGACGATCGCCTTGCTGCCGATCGTCTCCAGAGCCCGCGGCGCGCAGGCATGGGGCAGCAGCAGCGTCGGGCGGGCGCTGTACAGCAGCACCTGCTCGACCACCGCGCGTGCGCCGCGGTGGCCGGGGGCCGACGGATCGGCCTGCGTCAGCACGGTCAGGTCGCTGCAGTGCGCGTGGGCGATCAGCGACGCAGCCGGCTCGGCCTCGTCGATCACCGTCTCGATCGAATGCAGCCCGGCGCTGCCGCAGGCGGCGCGGAACCGGTCCGCGGCGCGTTCGGCCTCGTCGCGCAGGCAGTCCCAGGCAAGCGCCGCCAGGTCGCTGAGCGTTGCGCCCGGCGAACCCGGCAGGTCGAGCAGGCCCGTCGGCGCCAGCCCCGCGAGGTGGCAATCCAGTCGCCGGGCCAGCCGGATGGCGGCCTGCGTGCGCGCGTCGCAGGTCGGGTTCTGGTCAAGGTACAGGAGGATGCTGCGGTAGCTCATGGTGCGGGCCTCTCGAAGGTCACGGGATCGCGGTCGAGCGGCGGCTGCTGCCGGCGGCCACCGCCTTCCCGGCTCTCAATCTAGGACGCGATGCGGCGGATGCATTGACGTACCGCAAGATCGCTTCCGCGAGCGGCGTGGACAGTGCGACGACTTGTCCGGGAACCACCGATGAACGATGCCGATCTGGCGATGACGGGGCCCGAGGGCCTGAGCGATGCCGAAGCCGCCGCGCGCTTGCTGCGCGACGGTGCGAACCGCCTGCCCCCGCCGCAGCACCGCAGCGCCGCCGCGCTGCTGCGCGAGGTGCTGACGCAGCCGATGGTGCTGCTGCTGCTGGCGTGCGCCATGACGTACGGGCTGCTCGGCAATGCCGTCGACGCGCTGGTGCTCGGCGGCTCGCTGGTGCTGGTGGCGGCGATCTCGGTGGTGCAGGCGCTGCGCACGCAGGCGGTGCTGGAGGCGCTGCAGGAGCTGGCCAGCCCGCGCAGCACCGTCGTGCGCGGCGGCGTCGCGCGCCGCATCGCAAGCCACGAGCTGGTGCGCGGCGACCGGCTGGTCGTCCAGGAGGGCGACCGCCTCGCGTGCGACGCGCTGCTGGTCGAGACGCAGGGCCTGCGGATCGACGAATCGATGCTGAGCGGCGAATCGATGCCGGTCGACAAGGGCGGCGACCGGCCGCACGCGCGGGAGCTGATGTCCGGCACGCTGGTGGTGCAGGGCGACGGCAGCGCGGTCGTCACCGGCACCGGAGTGCACACCGCGCTCGGGCGCATCGGCGGGTCGCTGCAGCAGCTGCAGCCGCCGCCGAGCCGGCTGCGCCGCCAGCTCGACCTGCTGGTGCGCCGGGTCGCGCTGGCGGCGCTCGCGACCTGTCTCGTGGCCGCCGCCGTGTTCGCATGGCGAGACGGTTCGTGGACCGCGGGGCTGCTGGTCGGACTGACGCTGGCGATGGCGATCGTGCCCGAGGAGTTCGCGGTGGTCTGGACGGTGATGCTGGCGCTCGGCGCCTGGCGGCTCGCCCGGCTGCAGGTGCTGACGCGCCAGCCGCAGGCCATCGAGGCGCTCGGCACGGCCAGCGTGCTGTGCGTCGACAAGACCGGTACGCTGACCTGCAACCGCATGACGGTCGTCGAGACCAGCGGGGACGATGTCATGCGCTGGGCCGCGCTGGCAAGCGTGGGCGAGGGACTGGAGCCGATGGACCGGGCCATCCTTGCGCTGCAGCCGCAGGGCGACGCGACGCTGCTGTGGCGCGAGGGCGTGCGGCCGCAGCGGCCGTTCGTGCGGCACGCCTGGCGGCGCGCGGGCGACGCGGGCTGCGTGGTGGCGATGAAGGGCGCGCCCGAGGCCGTGCTCGCCTGCTGTGCCGACGATGCCGTGCGTGTCGCGCTCGCGCAGCGTGCCGCCGCGTGGGCGGCACGGGGACTGCGCGTGATCGCGGTCGCGCATGCGCCGTGGCGCGAGGGCGAGCCGCGGCCGGCGCAAGGGTTCGTCGCCGACGGGCTGGTCGGCTTCCAGGACCCGCTGCGCGACGACGTGCCGGCCGCGCTGGCCCAGTGCCGCGAAGCCGGCGTGCGCGTCGTGATGATCACCGGCGATGCGCCGGCGACCGCATCGGCGATCGCACGCCAGGCCGGCTTCGAGCGCTGGGACGGCGACGCGGTGTGCACCGGTGCCGCGCTGGCCGCGATGGACGACCGGGCGTTCGATGCGGCGGTCGGCCGCATCGCGGTCTACGCCCGCGTCAGCCCGGACCAGAAGCTGCGCATCGTGCAGGCGCTGCAGCGCCGCGGCGAGGTGGTCGCGATGACCGGCGACGGCGTCAACGACGGGCCGGCGCTGCGTGCCGCGGACGTCGGCGTCGCGATGGGGCAGCGCGGCACCGACGTGGCGCGCGAGGCGGCGGCGCTGGTGCTGCTGGACGACCGCTTCGCGTCGCTGGTCGATGCAGTGCGCGCCGGTCGGCGCATCTTCACGAACCTGCAGCGCGCGGTCGGCTACCTGTTCGCGGTGCACCTGCCGATCGTCGGGCTGTCGCTGCTGCCGGTGCTGGGCGGCCCGGTGCTGCTGCTGCCGGTGCATGTGGTGCTGCTGGAGCTGATCATCGACCCGGCGTGTTCGCTGGTGTTCGAGGCCGAGCCGGCGGCCCGCGACGCAATGAAGGTGCCGCCGCGTCCGGCGGGCACGGCGCTGTTCGGCCGCGGCGCGGTGCAGCGGGCGCTCGGCGTCGGCGCGATGGCGCTGGCGGCAGTCGTCGCGGTGCAGGTGGCCGGCCGCTGGGCCGGCTGGTCGGACGAGGGGCTGCGCCTCGCGGGCCTGGCGACGCTCGTCGCCGGCAACCTGGCGATGCTGCAGTGGTTCCGCGGCGGACGCGATGCGCTGGCGGTTCGCAACGGCAGCTTCGACCTGCTGGTGCTGGGTGTCGCGGCAACGGGCGCGCTGCTGCTGCTGGTGCCGCCGCTGGCGCGGCTGTTCGGACTGCCGGTGCTGCCGGCGGCGGTGGTGCTGCCGCTGCTGGCCGTGCCGGCCGCGGTGCCGAGCTGGCGGCTCGTGCGGGGTCGATTCCGCGGGCTCAGCGGGGCCTGAGCGCGTCGAGCTGCCGGCGCAGCCCGTCGATCTCGTCGAGCAGCTGCAGCACCAGCGCCGTGCCGCCGGGGCCGAGCTCCAGGTCATGCGCGAGGCGCAGCGCCTTGCGGGCACGGGCCAGCTCGCCGACGCCGAAGCGCCAGCGCTCCGGCGCTTCGCCCTGCGGCACCAGAACGCCCTCGTCGACCAGCGCGACCAGCCGCTCGCGCTCGGTGCCGCACACCTGCACCAGCTGCGTCAGCGTGAAGTGCTGCGTCTCGTCGATCAGCACCGCATCGACGACGGTGGATTGCCGCTGTGCCATCTCAGGTCTCCAGTCCGCTGCGCGCATCGAACCCGGCGAACGCGCGGGCGAGCCCGGCATAGGCCTCGCGCTGCGCGTCGTTCGTGGCGGCCGGCGCGCGCACCGCCAGCACCACATACAGGTCGCCCGGCGGCGTCCCCGGCAGCCCCTTGTCCTTCAGCCTCAGCCGCCGTCCGGCGGCCGAGCCGGCCGGCACCGTCAGCTCGAGGCGGCCGTCCGGCGTCGGCACGTGGACGCTCGCGCCGAGCGCGGCCTCCCACGGCGCGACCGGCAGTTCCAGCGTGACGTCGCGCCCTTCGACGCTGAACTGCGGGTGCGGTGCGATCTCGATCTCGAGGTACAGGTCGCCCGCCGGCCCGCCGCCGATTCCCGGCGCGCCCTGGCCGGCCAGGCGCAGCTGCTGCCCGGTGCGCACGCCGCGCGGGATGTTGACCTCCAGCTGCCGCTCCCGGAACACGATGCGGCCGTCGTCGTCGGGCACCGGGGCGCGCAGCGACAGCGTGCGGCGCGTGCCGCGGTATGCGTCGCCGAGTTCGATCACCACCTTGGCATGGTGGTCGCTGCCGCCCGCCCGTGCGCTGCCGCGTGCGGCGCGGTGGTGGCGGCCGAACAGCGACTCGAAGAAATCGCTGTAGTCCGCCGGATCGCCGGGCCCGGCGTCGCGGCCGCTGAATTCGAAGCCGCTGTCCCAGCCGGGCGGCGGCTCGAACCGTTCGCCGCCGCGGTGGCGCCGGCCGATCTCGTCGTAGGCGGCGCGCTTCTCGGGGTCCTTCAGCGCCTCGTAGGCTTCGGCGACCTCCTTGAAACGCGTCTCGGCGTCGGGCTCCTTGCTGACGTCGGGGTGGAACTTGCGCGCGAGCTTGCGGTAGGCGCGCTTGATCTCGTCGTGCGTGGCGGCGGGCTCGACCCCGAGCGCGGCGTAGTAGTCCTTGAACTCCATGGCGTGGCAGATCGTCAGTGCGAGGGAGGCGGGGAGGGCCGAAGTCTGCGCCAGGCGAGAGCGGCCAGCCATGCCAGCTTCAAGACCCTGAGCAGCAGGTGGATTCGCCCGCTCGACGCGGCGGGCGCGATCCCGCCGCGGATCAGGTCGGCCGCCTGCCGCAGCTGGAGGCGCTGCAGCTGCGCCTCCAGCTGCAGCAGGTCGCGGCGCCGGGCGAGCAGGTCACGGCGGTTCATCGCGACGCCGCCACGAACGCCGCGTGGTCGCGCTGCAACTCGGCAAGCGTGGCCTGCAGCAGCGGCGGGCGGCGTTGCACCAGGTGCCGCCAGCGCCACCCGCCGAGTGCGGCCGCGCCGGCAAAAAACGCGGTCGCGAGGCCCACCGCCAGCGGGCGCTGCGCCGGTTCGCACAGCAGCACCAGCCCGGTGGCGAGCAGCACGCTCGCGACCAGCGCGCTGAACACCGTGACGGCCGCGGCGATGAAAAGTGCGGCCAGGCGCAGCCGCTCCTCCTCGATCTCGACCGAAAGAAGCTCGAGCCGCGTGCGCCCGCTGTCGAGCAGCGTGCCCAGCAGCTGCGGCAACGCGTCGGCCGCCGACTGCATCAGCGGCGGGCCGCGAGGAAGCCGACCAGCAACCCGACGGCTGCGGCGATGCCCATCGCGCCGTACGGGTGGGCGTGCACCGCGTGGTCGGCCTGCCGCGCGGCGCGGCGTGCCTGGTGCACGGCATCGTCCTCGAGCTGCTCGAGCTGGCTGCGCATCTCGCGCACCTGCTCGGCCAGGCGCTGGCGCACCGCGTCGACCTTCTCGTCGCCGGTCTGGGCCACGCTCTTCAGCACGCGTTCGGCTTCGTCGACCATCTGGCGCAGGCCGCCGGCCAGCGTGTCGCTGCCGTTGCCGGCAAAGGGGTGGGTGTGCATGGAGGTCCTCCGGATCGCTGCGCACGCCGGGATCGGCGCGGCTGCATCGTAGGCAGGCCATGCCGGCTGAGGGCTTGCGCAAACGCAAGGCGGCGCGACGCGCCGGTGCGCATCGTCGGGTGTTCCAATGGCCGCTCGCAAGGAAACCCCGCGATGACCCGTCCGCCACGTCCCGAAGCGGCCTCGCCGGCGTCCGGCCGGCGCTCGGCCGCCGACGCGGCCTGGCAGGGCGCGGCGCTCGCACTCGACGTGCTGGCCGTGCCGCAGGGCACGCCGCAGGCGCTGGCGGCGCGCCAGGCGCAGCGGCTCGCGGCGCTGCTGCAGTCGGCGAAGCGCGACTCGCCGCTGTACCGGCGACTGCTGCGCGGCATCGACCCGGCGCGTGCGGCGCTGCCCGACCTGCCGGCGATCGACAAGCACACGCTGATGCACCGCTTCGACGACTGGGTGGCCGATCCCGCCCTGCGCCTGGCCGGATTGCGGCGCTTCATCGCCCAGCCCGAGGACATCGGCCGGCCGTACCTCGGGCGCTACCAGGTGTGGGAGAGCTCGGGCAGCCAGGGCGAGCCGGCGCTGTTCGTGCAGGACGAGGCTGCGATGGACGTCTACGACACGCTGGAGGCGTGCCGCCGGCCGGTGCTGCAGCCGTGGCGGCGGCTGCTCGACCCGTGGCTGCTGGGCGAACGCATCGCGTTCGTCGGCGCCACCGGCGGCCATTTCGCGAGCACGGTGAGCGTCGAGCGGCTGCGGTGCCGGGTGCCGGCTTGGGCGCCCCGGCTGCGCGGTTTCTCGTTCCTGCAGCCGGCCGCGGCGCTGGCGGCGCAGCTGCAGGCCTTCGCCCCGACCATCGTCGCCACCTACCCGAGCGTGGCGTTGTTGCTGGCCGGCGAGCAGGCGGCGGCGCGTTTGCGCCTGCGCCTGGCCGAGCTGTGGACCGGCGGCGAGACGCTGACGCCGGCCGCGCGCCTGCGCGTCGAGCAGGCGTTCGCCTGCCCGCTTGCGGATGCCTACGGCGCGTCGGAGTTCCTGCCGATCGCATCGCAGTGCCGGCTTGGCCGGCTGCACCTGAACAGCGACTGGGTGCTGCTGGAACAGCTGGACGCGCAGGGGCGGGTGCTGCCGCCCGGCGAGAGCGGCTGCCGCACGCTGCTGACGAACCTGGCGAACCGGGTGCAGCCGCTGCTGCAGGTGACGCGCTGCGCCTGCGGCAGCGTGCTGCCGGTGGTCGAGGTGGAGGGGCGCTGCGACGACAGCCTGGTGCTCGGCCGCGACGGGGCGCAGGCGACGCTGGTGCCGCTGGCGCTGTGCACGGTGCTGGAGGAAGAGGCGGGCCTGTTCGATTTCGAGCTGGTGCAGCACGGGCCGTGCGAGCTGGCGCTGCGTGCGGCCGCCGGCGATCGCGATGCGCCGGCGGCGTTGCGGCGGGCCGGCCGTGCACTCGGCGGCTTCCTGCGCCGGCACGGGGCGCTCGGGGTGCGCATCCGCCTGTCGAGCGGGCCGCCCGCCGGCTGCCTGCCCAGCGGCAAGCGGCAGCGGGTGCGGGTGCAGCAAGCTTGCGCCTGATCAATGGCGGTGGCGGGCGCAGGCGGCACGCTGGGCGCGCGTGCCTCAACCACCACCAGGACCACCATGAAACAGCTCCCCCAGATCCAGTTCCTCGGGATCGACCCGTCGCCGGCGCTCGAGACCGACGTGCGCGAGCGCCTGGAGCGGCTCGATCGCTTCTGCCCCGACCTGATCGCCGGGCGCACGACGATCGAGCTGCTGCACACGCACCAGCAGCAGGGGCGCACGTTCGCGGTGCGCCTGGACATGACGCTGCCGGGTCACGAACTGACGGTGAGCCGTGTCCATCACGAGGATGTGTACGTGGCGCTGCGCAATGCCTTCGACGACATGACGCGCCAGGTGCAGGACACGGTGCGGATCGCGCGCCAGCGTCACCAGGACGTTGCCGCGCTGCAGCCCGATGCCGA
>Ga0065165_1001510_pt1 | contig 24595 bp, 22 predicted proteins | sample AraplaMF_Cvi_mMF_FD_63813 | JGI IMG/M metagenome (GOLD analysis project Ga0065165, IMG submission 63813) | Arabidopsis root microbial communities from the University of North Carolina, USA - plate scrape MF_Cvi_mMF (version 2) (version 3) | ecosystem: Host-associated > Plants > Roots >... | reverse complement strand
CAGCAGCGGCGTGCCGGCGCGGTTCAGGTCGATGCCGGTCTGGCCGGCATAGTCCTCGTGCAGCGACTTGCCGGCGTCTTCCTCGAGGTGCGCGCGCGTCAGCTGCACCTTGTGCTTCAGGTCGCCGACGAAGAACTCCACCGAGCCGCCCTGCACCACCGGCGTCTCGTACTGGCTGATCTGGTAGCCCTTCGGCAGGTCGGGGTAGAAGTAGTTCTTGCGCGCGAAGATCGACAGCGGCGCCACCGTCGCGCCGACCGCGAGCCCGAAGCGGATCGCCCGCTCGACCGCGCCGCGGTTCATCACCGGCAGCGTGCCCGGCAGCGCCAGGTCGACCGGCGAGGCCTGCGTGTTGGGCGCGGCACCGAACTGCGTGCTGGAGCCGCTGAAGATCTTGCTGCGCGTGGACAGCTGGGCGTGCGTCTCGAGGCCGATGACGACCTCGTAGCCGCGGATCAGTTTGGAAAGAGTCGCCATGGTCAGATCGAGGGGGCTTTCGCGTGCCAGTCGGTCGCCTGCTGGAAGGCATGGGCCGCGTGCAACAGCGTGCCCTCCTGGAAGTAGTTGCCGATCAGCTGCAGGCCGACCGGCATGCCGCCTTCGCCGGTGCCGGCCGGCAGGCTCATGCCCGGCAGCCCCGCCAGGCTGGCCGGCAGCGTGAAGATGTCGGCCAGGTAGTTCGCGACCGGGTCGTCGCTCTTGTCGCCGAGCTTCCAGGCCACCGTCGGCGCGACCGGGCCGGCGATCACGTCGCACTGCGTGAAGCAGTGCTGGAAGTCGTCGGCGATCATGCGCCGCAGCTTCTGCGCCTGCAGGTAGTAGGCGTCGTAGTAGCCGTGGCTGAGCACGTAGGTGCCGATCATGATGCGGCGCTTGACCTCGGCGCCGAAGGCCTCGGCGCGGCTCTTCTTGTACATGTCGAGCAGGTCGGTGTACCGGGCGGCGCGGTGCCCGAAGCGCACGCCGTCGAAGCGGCTCAGGTTCGAGCTGGCCTCGGCCGGCGCGATGATGTAGTACACCGGGATCGACAGCTCGGTGCGCGGCAGGCTCACGTCGACCAGCGTCGCGCCGAGCTTCTGCAGCTCGGCCAGCGCGGCCCGCACCGCGCCGTCGACGTCGGCGGCCAGCGCGGCCGGGAAGAACTCGGCCGGCAGCCCGATGCGCAGGCCCTTCAGCGGCTGCGCGGCGCTGGCGCCGGGGCGCGCCGTGCCGAGTGCCGCGGTGTAGTCCTGCGGCGGGCGCTGCGCGCTGGTGGCGTCGCGTTCGTCGAAGCCGCTCATCGCCGACAGCATCAGCGCGCAGTCCTCGGCGCTGCGGCCGAACGGGCCGGCCTGGTCGAGGCTGGACGCGAACGCGATCATCCCGTAGCGCGAGCACACGCCGTACGTCGGCTTGATGCCGGTGATGCCGGTGAAGCTGGCCGGCTGCCGGATCGAGCCGCCGGTGTCGGTGCCGGTGGCCACCGGCACCAGCCGCGCCGCCACCGCGGTGGCCGAGCCGCCCGACGAGCCACCCGGCACGCGCGCCGCATCCCACGGGTTCTTCACCGGGCCGAACGCCGAGTTCTCGTTGCTGGAGCCCATCGCGAACTCGTCGCAGTTCAGCTTGCCCAGCGTCACGGTGCCGGCCGCGGCGAGCCGGGTCACCACGGTGGCGTCGAACGGGCTGCGGTAGCCGGCCAGCATCTTCGAGCCGGCGGTGGTCGGCAGCGCCTCGGTGACGAAGATGTCCTTGTGCGCGAGCGGCACGCCCAGCAGCGCACCCGTCTCGCCGGCGGCGCGGCGGGCATCGGCCTGCGCCGCCTGGCGCAGCGCGCCTTCGGTGTCGACGCACAGGAAGGCGCCCAGGTGCTCGTGCGCGGCAACCCGTGCAAGCAGTTGTGTCGTCGCTTCGACGCTGGAGACCTGGCGCGCGGCGAGCGCGCGCGACAGCTCGGCCGCGCCCAGTTGATGCAGGTCCTTCATGTCTCGATCACCTTCGGCACGAGGAACAGGCCGTCTTCGACCGACGGCGCGCTGCGCTGGTTGGCCTCGCGGCGATCGGTTTCGGTGACGACGTCGTCGCGCAGGCGCAGTGTCACTTCGTGCACCGCCGACAGCGGCGTGTACAGCGGCTCGATGCCGCTGGTGTCGACCGCGCTCATCTGTTCGACGATCGAGAAGAAGCCGTTCAGTTGCTGCAGCATCGCCGCCTCTTCGGCGGGCCTCAGTTCGAGGCGGGCGAGGTTCGCGATGCGGCTCACGTCTTTGGAGTCCAGTGCCATTGGAATTTGAGGGGAGATGAGGGTGCCGACGGGGCTGGAAATCAGGGGGGTTGGGGTATTATCCCCGGTTATCCACAAGCCTCTTTCGGCGTGCAAATTCAAGGGTTTGCAGGACTTTCGAGCGGCTCGCGGACCCTGCCCGGACCCCCATTCGCGATTGCGGCGATCCGCCCGACCCGGCCGATCGGCGCCAACAAGAACTCTCCCGCACATGTTTGCATCCCTGCGCCGCTACTTCTCCACCGACCTGGCCATCGACCTCGGCACCGCCAACACGCTGATCTACGTGCGTGGCAAGGGCATCGTGCTGGACGAACCGTCGGTCGTCGCGATCCGCCACGAGGGCGGCCCCAACGGCAAGAAGACGATCCAGGCGGTCGGCGCCGAAGCCAAGGCGATGCTCGGCAAGGTGCCCGGCAACATCGAGGCCATCCGGCCGATGAAAGACGGCGTGATCGCCGACTTCACGGTCACCGAGCAGATGCTCAAGCAGTTCATCCGCATGGTCCACGACTCGCGGATGCTCAAGCCGAGCCCGCGCATCATCATCTGCGTGCCCTGCGGTTCCACGCAGGTCGAGCGCCGGGCCATCCGCGAATCGGCGCTCGGCGCCGGCGCGAGCGAGGTCTATCTGATCGAAGAGCCGATGGCCGCGGCGATCGGCGCCGGCCTGCCGGTCAGCGAGGCGAGCGGCTCGATGGTGGTCGACATCGGCGGCGGCACCACCGAGGTCGGCGTGATCTCGCTGGGCGGCATGGTCTACAAGGGCAGCGTGCGGGTCGGCGGCGACAAGTTCGACGAAGCCATCATCAACTACATCCGACGCAACTACGGCATGCTGATCGGCGAGCCCACCGCCGAATCCATCAAGAAGAACATCGGCTCGGCCTTCCCCGGCTCCGAGGTCAAGGAGATGGAAGTCAAGGGCCGCAACCTCAGCGAAGGCGTGCCGCGCAGCTTCACGATCAGCAGCAACGAGATCCTCGAAGCGCTGACCGACCCGCTCAACCAGATCGTCTCCAGCGTCAAGAACGCACTCGAGCAGACGCCGCCCGAACTGGGCGCCGACATCGCCGAGCGCGGCATGATGCTGACCGGCGGCGGCGCGCTGCTGCGCGACCTCGACCGCCTGCTCGCCGAGGAAACCGGCCTGCCGGTGCTGGTTGCCGAAGACCCACTGACCTGCGTCGTGCGCGGCTGCGGCATGGCCCTGGAGCGGATGGAGCGCCTCGGATCCATCTTCACCTCCGAGTGAACGTGATCCTTCTCACACGGCCGGCGCGTCACTGACGCGGCCGGCTTTTTCACTTCAAGTTCGCCGTACAGACATGCCCCTCGGCACCCTTGATCGGACACCGCCACCCTTCTTCCGGCAGGGCCCCTCGGCGCTGACGCGGCTGATGTTCTTCTCGGCGCTCGCGCTGTTCCTGATGGTGGCCGACACCCGCTTCAAGCTGACGCAGCCGGTGCGTGCGGTGCTGGCGACGGTGCTGAACCCGGTCGAGCGGGCGCTGCGGGCGCCGGTCGACGCGGTGAGCGCGGCCGGCGACTACGCGATGGGGCTGCAGGATGCGCTGTCGGCCGAGGCCCGTGCCCGCCGCGAACTGGCCGAGCAGGCGGCCCGCTCGGCGCGCGTCGAGCAGCTCGAGCAGGAGAACCTGCGGCTGCGCGCGCTGCTCGATCTGCGGCCGGGCCTGAAGGTGCGCTCGCAGACGGCCGAGGTGCTGTACGACGCGCCCGATCCGTATTCGCGCAAGGTCATCATCGACCGCGGCACGCAGCAGGGCATCGCGGTCGCGTCGCCTGTCATCAACGAGGCCGGCGTGCTCGGCCAGGTGACGCGGGCCTTCCCGTACAGCGCCGAAGTCACGCTGCTCACCGACAAGGACGCCGCGATCCCGGTGCTGAACATGCGCACCCAGGTGCGCAGCGCCGCCTTCGGCAACTCGACCGGCGCCGGGCTGGAGCTGCGCTTCATGGCCGGCAATGCCGACGTGCAGGTCGGCGACGTGCTCGCGACCTCGGGCGTCGACGGCGTCTATCCGTCGGGCATCCCGGTCGCGAAGGTGGTCAGCGTCGACCGGCGCGTCGACACCGGCTTCGCTCGCATCGCGCTGACGCCGGTCGCGCAACCCGACGCGGTGCGCCATGTGCTGGTGCTGGAGCCGCTGGGGGTGCAGATGCAGCCCAAGCCCGAGCCGGCGATCGATCCGAATGCCAAGCCCGGCGCCGCCAGCGGACGAAAGGGACCCCGCAGATGATGCCGCGTGGCGCCGACCAGCTGCTGTTGCCGGCGAACCCCTGGTTCATCTGGGGTTCGCTGCTGCTGGCCTTCCTGTTCAACTTGGTGCCGTTCGGCCGGCTGCCGGCCATCCCCGACCTGCTGGCGCTCGCGCTGGTGTTCTGGAACGTGCACCAGCCGCGGCGCATCGGCGTCGGCATCGCGTTCATGTTCGGGCTGCTGATGGACGTGCACGACAGCGCGGTGCTGGGCCAGCATGCGCTGGCCTACACGCTGCTGAGCTTCTTCACGATCACGATCCACCGGCGCCTGCTGTGGTTCGGGCTGCCGCAGCAGGCGCTGCAGATCCTGCCGCTGTTCGTCGCGGCGCACGCGGTCTCGCTGATCGTGAGAATGTTGGTGGGCGGCATGCTGCCGGGGTGGGAACTGATGCTCGCGCCGGTGTTCGAAAGCCTGCTGTGGCCGGTAGCCTCGTGGGTGCTGCTCGCGCCGCAGCGCCGGCCGCCGGATCCCGACCAGAACCGGCCCTTGTGATCCTCGTGCGGTCCCGTCATGACTGAGTTGAAGAACGTCGAGCAGGAACTGGGGCGGTTTCGCACCCGGCTGCTCGCGGCCGCGCTGTTCGTGCTGTGCGCGTTCGGGCTGCTGGTGTTCCGCCTCGTCGTGCTGCAGGTGATGCGCCACGACGAACTCTCGACGCAGGCCGAGAACAACCGCATCGCGGTCGTGCCGATCGTGCCCAACCGCGGGCTGATCGTCGACCGCAACGGCGTCGTGCTGGCCAACAACTACTCGGCCTACACGCTGGAGATCACGCCGACCAAGGTCGACGACCTCGATGCGCTGATCGACCAGCTGTCGGAAGTGGTCGAGGTGCAGCCGCGCGACCGCAAACGCTTCAAGCGGCTGATGGAGGAAACCAAGAGCAGCTTCGAATCGCTGCCGATCCGCACCAAGCTGACCGACGAGGAAGTGGCGCGCTTCACCGCGCAGCGCTTCCGCTTCCCGGGCGTCGACATCAAGGCCCGGCTGTTCCGCAACTACCCGCTCGGCGAGGTCGGCAGCCACCTGATCGGCTACATCGGCCGCATCAACCAGGCCGAGAAGGAAAAGATCGAGGAGTCGGAAGACGACGCCAACTACCGCGGCACCGAGTACATCGGCAAGCTCGGCATCGAGCAGGCCTACGAGGCCCAGCTGCATGGCGCGACCGGCTTCGAGGAGGTCGAGACCAGCGCCGGCGGCCGCGCGGTGCGCCAGCTCAAGAGCAACCCGGCGACGCCCGGCAACACGCTGGTGCTGTCGATCGACATCCGGCTGCAGGCGCTGGTCGAGCAGCTGTTCGGCGACCGGCGCGGCGCGCTGGTGGCGATCGACCCGCGCAACGGCGAGGTGCTGGCCTTCGTCAGCAAGCCCAACTTCGATCCCAACCTGTTCGTCGACGGCATCGACGCCGAGAACTGGAAGGCGCTTAACGAATCCGAGGACAAGCCGCTGCTGAACCGCGCGCTGCGCGGCGCCTACCCGCCTGGCTCGACCTACAAGCCGCTGATGGCGCTGGCCGCGCTGACGCTGGGCAAGCGCACGCCGCAGCAGGCGATCAGCGACCCCGGCTTCTTCTGGTTCGGCAACCACAAGTTCCGCGACGACAAGGAAGGCGGCCACGGCGTGGTCGACATGTACCGCTCGATCGTGCAGTCGTGCGACACCTACTACTACATCCTCGCCAACGACATGGGCGTCGATGCGATCCACGACTTCATGGCGCCGCTCGGGCTCGGCCAGATCACCGGCATCGACATGCAGGGCGAGCTGCGCGGCACGCTGCCGTCCACCGAATGGAAGCGCACCAGCTACAAGCGCAAGGAATTGCAGAAGTGGTACCCCGGCGAGACCATCTCGCTGGGCATCGGCCAGGGCTACAACACCTTCACGATGCTGCAGCTCGCGCAGGCCGAGGCGACGCTCGCGGCCGGCGGCAAGCGCTTCAAGCCGCACCTGGTGCGCGCGATCGAGAACGTCGAGACGCGCAGCCAGCAGACGCTGAGCGGTGACGCACTGGAGCCGCTGCCGTGGAATCCCGACCACGTCGCGGTGATCCACCAGGCGCTGTACGGCGTCACGCAGGAGGGCACGGCGGCGCGCGCGTTCCAGGGCGCGCCGTACCGCTCCGGCGGCAAGACCGGCACGGCCCAGGTGATCCAGATCAAGCAGAACGAGAAGTACGACGCCAGCAAGCTCGACGAGCGGCACCGCGACCATGCGCTGTTCACCGCGTTCGCGCCGCTCGAAGAGCCGCACATCGCGATCGCGCTGGTGGTCGAGAACGCCGGCTTCGGCGCCGGCGCCGCGGCGCCGATCGCGCGCCGGGTGTTCGACTACGTGCTCGAAGGCCAGTACCCGAGCGAGGAAGACATCCTCGCGACGCGCGGCGGCCAGACCTACGCACCCATCGGCAAGCCTCGGCCGGCCGCCGGCGTGCCGCTGCCGGGCGTGTCGATCAACAACGTGGCAGCCGCGCCCACCGATGTGCCGCCGGCGCTGGTGGTGCCGGTGGCTGCATCGGCACCGTCGCTGCTGGTCTCGCCGCCGGCCGCGTCGGCACCCGCCTCCGCCGTCCGATCGGCCGGCCGCGCGCCATGAGCGTCGTCTTCGAGAAGCCGTCGGTCTGGCAGCGGCTGAAGCCGGTCTTCACCGGCTTCGACGCGCCGCTGTTGGTCGGCCTGCTGCTGCTCGGCGCGGCCGGGCTGGTGACGATGTACTCGGCCGGCTTCGACAACGGCTCGCGCTTCGTCGACCACGGCCGCAACATGGTCCTCGCGCTGATCATCCTGTTCGTCGTCGCGCAGGTGCCGCCGCAGCGGCTGATGCAGCTGGCGGTGCCGCTGTACACCGTCGGCGTCGCGCTGCTGATCGCCACCGCGGTGATCGGCGTCACGAAGAAGGGGGCGACGCGCTGGCTGAACGTCGGCATCGTGATCCAGCCGAGCGAGATCATGAAGATCGCGATGCCGCTGATGCTCGCGTGGTGGTTCCAGCGCCGCGAGGGCCAGCTGCGCGTGCTCGACTTCGTCGTCGCGCTCGGGCTGCTGGCGGTGCCCGTCGGCATGATCGTCAAGCAGCCCGACCTGGGCACCGCGATCCTGGTGCTGTCGGCCGGCCTGTACGTGATCTTCTTCGCCGGGCTGTCGTGGAAGCTGATCGTGCCGGTGCTGCTGGTCGGCGGCGCCGCGATCACCGCGGTGGTGGTGTCCGAGGACCGCATCTGCCAGCCCGACGTGGTGTGGCCGATGCTGCGCGACTACCAGAAGAACCGCGTCTGCACGCTGCTCGACCCGACCACCGACCCGCTCGGCAAGGGCTTCCACATCATCCAGGGGATGATCGCGATCGGCTCCGGCGGCATCGAGGGCAAGGGCTTCATGAAGGGCACGCAGACCCACCTGGAGTTCATCCCCGAGCGCACCACCGACTTCATCTTCGCGGCCTTCTCCGAAGAGTTCGGGCTGGTCGGCTGCGTGTCGCTGATCCTCGGCTTCACGTTCCTGATCTTCCGCGGGCTGGTCATCGCGGCCGATGCGCCGACGGTGTTCACCCGGCTGCTGGCCGGCGCGGTGACGCTGAGCTGGTTCACCTACGCATTCGTCAACATGGGCATGGTCAGCGGCATCCTGCCGGTGGTGGGCGTGCCGCTGCCGTTCATCAGCTATGGCGGCACCGCGATGCTGACGCTCGGGCTCGGGCTCGGCATCCTGATGTCGATCTCGAAGAGCCGGCGGCTGATGCAGCGCTGAGGCCGCGCGGGTGCGCGCGTGGGTGCGATACCCCTGCCGGCACGCTAAGCTTGCGCCTCGCCGCCACCACCGGACGACCCCCATGAGCCTGCAGCACCCCGCAGACGCCGTTTCCGCTTCCCACCCGGGCCCCGCCCGCTGCGTCGGCATCGTCGGCGTCGGCAACATGGGCGGCGCGATCGCGGCGCGGCTGTTGTCGCTCGGCTGGCAGGTCGCGGTGCACGACATCGACGACCGCTGCGAGGCGCTGGCGGTCGGCTCCGGCGCGATGGCTTGCGCGACACCGTCCGGCGTGGCCGCGACGAGCAGCGTGCTGATCGTCGCGGTCGTCGATGCGGTGCAGACCGAGGCGGTGCTGTTCGGCCCGCACGGCGCGGCGCGCGGGCTGGCGCGCGGCGGCACCGTGCTGCTGTGTCCGACCATCGCGCCGGCCGATGTCGAGCGCTTCGCCACCGGCCTGCACCGGCACGGCATCGCCTGCATCGACGCGCCGATGTCCGGCGGCCCCGACCGTGCCCGCGACGGCAGCATGAGCCTGATGCTGGCCGGCCCGGGCGACGCGATCGAGCGGCACGGCGCGCTGATCGACGCGCTGTCGTCGCGGGTGTTCCGCATCAGCGAGCGGCCGGGCGACGGTGCGCGCACCAAGCTCGTCAACAACCTGCTGGCCGGCATCAACCTGGCCGGTGCGGCCGAGGCGCTGGCGCTGGCCGAACGCATGGGGCTGGACGTCGCGCGCACGCTGCAGGTCGTCGAGCAGTCGAGTGGCCAGAGCTGGATCGGCAGCGACCGGCTGCACCGCGCGCTGCGCGGCGACTACCTGCCGCGCGCGCACACCCGGCTGCTGAACAAGGACACCCACCTGGCGCTGGGCGTCGCGCGCCAGGCCGGCGCGGCCACCGCGCTCGGCGAGGCGGCGGCCGCGGTGTTCGCGCGCGCCTGCGAGCGCGGCTTCGCGGGGCTCGACGACGCAAGCGTCTACGAACTGCTGCGGCAAGCACGTTGACCTCGCGACGCCAGCCTTCCGCGTATGCGTCCGACGCGCCCGAGGCGCACCTGCGGCGCATGAACCGCGTGCTCGACCACATCGATGCGCACCTGGCCGACGACCTGCGGCTGGAGACGCTGGCCGAGGTGGCGGCGTTCTCGCCCTTCCATTTCCACCGGGTGTTCCGCGCGTGGACCGGCGAGACGCTGCTCGACTTCGTGCGCCGGCGCCGGCTCGAGGTGGCCGGTGGGCGGCTGCGCCATGCGCCGCGCGACAGCATCACGGCGATCGCGTTCGCGGTCGGTTTCGAATCGGGCGAGGCGTTCTCGCGCGCGTTCAAGCAGCACTTCGGCATGACGCCGACCGCCTGGCGGCGCGGCGGGCAGCTGTTGTGGGAGCGCCGCCAGCGCATGGTGCGCACGCGGCCGGCACCGATCGGCCCGCATTACCCGGTGGTGCTGAAGCAGCTGCCCGAGCGCGAGGTGCTGTACTGGCGGGTGCAGGGCCGCTACGACACGATGGTGTCGCCGGCCTGGGCCGCCTTCACGCCGCACATCGAGGCGCTCGGGCTGGCCGGGCAGCCGCGGCTGGGCATGGGGCTGGACGATCCGGACATCGCGCCGGTGTCGCGCTGCCGCTTCGATGCCTGCGTGGTGCTGCCGCCGAACTGGCACGAGCCGGTCAGCGGTCGGGTGTCGCGCAAGCGGGTGGCCGGCGGGCTGCACGCCTGCCTGGCTTATGACGGTCCGGGTCCGCTGATGCACCAGGCGTGGCGGCAGCTGCTGAACGACTGGCTGCCGACCTCGGGGCTGGTGGTCGGCGACGTGCCGTTCTTCGAGGTCTATCCGGTGGAGCAGGCGCTGCCGAGCAAGGGGTCCGTGGTCTGCGAACTCTGCATGCCCGTCCAGCGGTAGGCTCCGTGTCGGGCGTCAAGCGGGCCGGGCGCCGGGCCGCCCCGATCCGGGACGGTCCGACGCCGAACCCGGATCGGCATCCGGCTACGCGGCGGTCAGGCCGTGCCGTTGGCGCACCACGCGCCGGTGCGTCGCGCGTGCCGACGGCACCCAGCCGTGCCGGTACCAGCGCGCGGCCATCGTCAGCCCGCGCAGCCATTCGTCGGCCGCGTACGCGATCCACACGCCGACCAGCCCGAGCCCGAAGTAGACGCCCAGCAGCCATGCGCCGCCGGCCATCACGAACACCATCGACGCCGCGCCGGCCATCACCGGGAACTTCGCGTCGCCGGTCGCGCGCAGCGCGTTGATCACCACCAGGTTGAAGGTGCGCCCCGGTTCCAGCACCACCGTGATCCACAGCAGCGTCGTCGCCGCCTGGATGATGTGCGGGTCGTGCGTGAAGAGCTGCATCGTCCAGCGTGCCGTCAGTGCGCCGACCAGCGCGAGGCTGGTCGACACCACCAGCCCCCAGCGCAGGCTCTTGCGCACCAGCCGGTGCGCCGCATGCAGCTGCCCGGCACCGATCAGGTGGCCGACCAGGATCTCGCTGGCGAAGCCGATCGCGAGACCGGACACCAGGATGAAGTACATGATCTGCATCGTGTAGCTGTGGATCGCGAGCTCGGCCGCGCCCATGCGCGCGACCAGCGCGATCGTCACCAGCAGCGCGAGCCGGTAGGCGACGTTCTCGGCCGCGCCCGGCAGCCCGATGTGCAGCACCGGCCCGAGGCGGCGCCAGCGCATCACCCACCAGTCGCGCGCGCTCGGCACCAGGTCGAGCCGGCGCTGCCACAGCCACAGGTGGAAGCCGACGCCGAACGCGCGGCTCAGCGCCATCGCGAGCGCGAAGCCCGGCAGCCCGAGCCCCGGCACCGGACCGAAACCGGTCATCAGCGGCGTGCAGATCAGCAGGTGCAGGCTGTGCATCGCCAGCATGTTCATCAGCGTGTCGCGCGCATGCAGGTGGGCTCGCATCACCGACGACATGCTGGCGTTGAACGCATCGAGCGCCAGCGCGACGGCCAGCACCCGCAGGTAGGGCCCGGCGATCGGCAGCACGTCGGCCGGCGCGTTCAGCAGCGCGAGCAGCGGGTTCGCGCAGGCGGCCACCACCAGCCCGGCGCCGAGTCCGAGCCAGGTGCTCGCGCCGAGCGCGGCGCGCGCGGTCTGGTCGGCCCCGAGCCGGTTTCCGGCCCCCAGGTTCTGCGTGATCACCACGCTGACGCCCATGCTGATGATGCGGAACAGCAGGAAGAACGAGGCCTGCACGTTGTTCGCGAGCGCGAATGCGCCGGACGCGGTGTCCGATTGCTTCGACGCGAGCCACAGGCCGGTCAGGCCGACCAGCAGCCCGAGCACCAGCTCGGCCAGCAGCGGCCAGGTCAGCGCGATCAGGCTCGGGCGGTGCAGCGGGGCGATGGGCGGGGTGGCGGGCATGGTGCGGGCGGCGCGAAAGCGCGATCATCGCCGCAAACGGTTGCCCGAGTCTGTCGCGGCTTGCGTTGGCGGGATGCCGATCCGGGGGGCCGTCGATGCGAAGGACGATTCCCGGCGGGGGCATCCGCGCTACGGCTTGTGCTTCTTCGGGCCGCGCAGGAACTCGCGGTCGACGTCGAGCGTCGACTTCACGCCGATGTCGGCACGGTGCTTCTTCAGCCAGTTCGTCGCCGCGGCGCGGCCGAGCGCGAACAGGTCGTCGAGGAAGGCGCGGTCGGTGTTGAACTTGCTGTTCGCGCCATAGGGCCCGAGGCCGTCGTCGTCGGCCACCATGTGCAGCCGCAGGTCCTTGTAGCGCCCCGGGTCCAGCTTGCCTTCGCGCACCAGCCGCGAGACGAACGAGATCGCGCGCATCTCCGACATCAGGCTCGCGTTGAAGGTGATCTCGCTGAGCCGGTCCATGATCTCCTCGCTGCGCGTCGGCGTGCCCTCGCGCACCAGCGGGTTGATGCGCACCAGCAGGATGTCGAGTGCCGCGGTCTGGTAGATCAGCGGGTAGATCGCCGGGTTGCCGGTGTACCCGCCGTCCCAGTACGGCTCGCCGTCGATGTGCACCGCCTGGAACAGGAACGGCAGGCAGGCCGACGCGAGCGGCACGTCGACCGTGATGTCGCGGCCGGTGAACACGCGGGCCTGGCCGGTCGTCACGCTGGTCGCGGTGATGAACAGCCGCAGCCCGCTCTCATGCACCGCGTCTTCGTCGACATGGCGGCGCAGCACGTCGCGCAGCGGGTTCAGGTTCAGCGGGTTGAATTCGTAGGGGCTGAACGAGCGGAAGAACGAGCTCATCCACTGGTAGCCGGGCAGCTTGTCGAGCTTGAAGTTGTCGCCCAGCGAATGGGTCTGGCTTGCCGAGAACGGCGAGAAGATCGAGCCGGAGCGGCTGACGTCGCGCCAGAACTCGGTCAGCGCCTCGCGCGCGCCGTCGCGCCCGCCCTTCCTGTAGCCGCTGGCCATCACCGCGGCATTCAGCGCGCCGGCGCTGGTGCCGGAGACGCCGCTGAAGTGCAGGCCATCGTCTTCGAGCAGCCGGTCGAGCACGCCCCAGGTGAAGGCGCCGTGCGAGCCGCCGCCCTGCAGCGCGAGGTCGAGGCCCAGGGTGGGGGCGGATGCTTCGTGGACTGCCATTCGGAATGCCTTCGGGTCAACCCGGGGCAGTCTAAGTCGGATGGGCTTCGTCCGTGTTTCCGCTGGTGTTTCCGTCGGTCAGCGGGCCCGTCTCTGTCGTGGGTCCGGCCGCGGGCCCGGCCGTGGGTTCGACAGGAAAGCGCACCGTGAAGCGCGCCCCGGGCCCGAATGCCGCGCCGCCCTGGTCGTTCAGCCCCGGGCGATGCCGCAGGTTGGCGTCTTCCAGCGTGATCTCGGCGCCGTGCTGCTGCGCGATCTCGCGCACGATCGCGAGCCCGAGCCCGGAGCCGTCGACGTTGGTGCCCAGCGAGCGGTAGAACGGCTGGAACACCTTGTCGCGCTCGCCGGCCGGGATGCCGGGGCCGGAGTCCTCGACCTGCACCACCACCACCTGGCCGAACGGGTCGTCGACCGCCCGCACCGTGACCGTGCCGCCTTCGGGCGTGTACTGCAGCGCGTTGTCGACCAGGTTGCGGATCAGCTCGCGCAGCAGCACCGGCTGGCCGGAGACCGACAGCCCGGCCGCGCCGCGCCGCGCGGTATACGCCGTATCGGGGCCTTCGTAGCCGAGGTCGATGCGCTTCTCCAGCGCGCGCGGCACGAAGTCGTGCACCGCCTCGGCCGCCAGCCGCGCCAGGTTGACCGGCTGGCGCTGCAGCGCCTGCGAGGCGTCCTCGGCGCGCGCCATCGCGAGCAGCTGGTTGACCATGCGCGCGGCGCGCTGGCTCGAGCGCGCGATCTGCTGCAGCGACTTCTTCAGCGCCTGCGGATCGCGCTGGCCGGCGTCGATCTCGCGCTGCGCCAGCTCGGCCTGCGTGCGCAACCCGGCGAGCGGCGTCTTCAGCTGGTGCGCGGCGTCGGCGAGGAAGTGCTTCTGCGCGCCGATGCTGCGGTCCAGCCGGGCCAGCAGGTCGTTGATCGCGCGCACCAGCGGCGACACCTCTTCCGGCGCGTCGCGCTCGTCGATCGGGCTCAGGTCGTGGCTCTCGCGGCGGCGGATGCGCTGCTGCAGCTCGTTCAGCGGCGCGATGCCGCGCGCGAGCGCCAGCCACACCAGCAGCACCGCCAGCGGCAGGATCACGAACTGCGGCAGCATCACGCCCTTGATGATCTCGGTGGCCAGCCGCGAGCGCTTGCCCAGCGTCTCGGCCACCTGCACGATCGGCGGCTCGACGCCGGCCGGCGCGGCACCGGCGGCGCTCGCCGGCAGCCCGATCCGCACGTACGCGATGCGCACCGGCTCGCGGTTGATCTCGTCGTCGCGGTAGCGCACCACGCCGGGCGCGGCGCGCTCTTCGTCGTTGGGCATCGGCAGCGCGCGGTCGCCGCTCAGGTACTGGCCGTCCAGGCCGAGCACCTGGTAGTACAGCGTGTCGGTCTCGTCGGTATGCAGCAGCTCGGCGGCGCTCGCCGGCAGCGCGAAGCTGGCCGACGGCAGCGTGCCGCCGCCGGCGTCCTGCACCGTCACCTGCTGCGACAGCACGCGCGCCATCTCGCCGAGCTGGCGGTCGAAGGGCTTGTTGGCGATGCCCTGCGCGACCAGCCAGGTCAGCACGACGCTCATCGGCCAGAGCAGCAGCAGCGGCGCGAGCATCCAGTCGAGGATCTCGCCGAACAGCGAGCGTTGCTCCTTCATGACGACCCCTCGCCCGGCGAGTACGCCAGGCGGTCCCCCGCGGGGACGCGGGCCGGCTTGGGGCGGCCCGGCGCTCGGCCCGCCGAACCGTGGCGGAAGGGTGCTCGCAAGTTCAAGCCGCGATCTTTTCCAGGCAGTAGCCGAGCCCGCGCACCGTCGCGATCCGCACCGGTCCCTGCTCGATCTTCTTGCGCAGCCGGTGGATGTAGACCTCGATCGCGTTGTTGCTGACCTCTTCGCCCCATTCGCACAAGCGCTCGACCAGCTGGTCCTTGCTGACCAGCCGGCCGGCCCGCTGCAGCAGCACTTCGAGCAGGCTCAGCTCGCGCGCCGACAGCTCGACCATCTGCTCGTTCAGGTAGGCGACGCGGCCGGTCGCGTCGAAGGTCAGCGGGCCGTGCCGGATCACGCTCGACGCGGTGCCCAGGCCGCGCCGCGTCAGCGCGCGCACGCGGGCTTCGAGCTCCTGCAGCGAGAACGGCTTGGCCATGTAGTCGTCGGCACCGAGGTCCAGGCCCTGCACCCGCTGCTCGACGCTGTCGGCCGCGGTCAGGATCAGCACCGGCACCGCCGAGCCGCGGGCGCGCAGCTTGCGCAGCACCTCCAGCCCGTGCAGCTTCGGCAGCCCGAGGTCGAGGATCAGCAGGTCGAACTCGTGGGCCGACAGTGCGGCGTCGGCCTCGGTGCCGCTGGCCACGTGGTCGACCGCATAGCCGCCATTGCGCAGCGAACGCAGCAGCCCGTCGGCCAGCACCTGGTCGTCTTCGGCGATCAACACCCGCATGGCTGCCTCCAGTGCGGCGCATGAACTCGGCCGCTGCCGGGATTGTAGGGAGGGGTCCGTGACCGGCAGAAAAGACTGTACAAACATCCAGCCTTTGCGATAATCCGCGCAACTCAAGGAGATCGCCCCATGGATGCCCCCGTCAAAGTCGCCACCCTCAACACCGAAAAGGCCAAGGCCCTGCAAGCTGCGCTGGCGCAGATCGAAAAGCAGTTCGGCAAGGGCTCGATCATGCGGCTCGGCGAAGGCGAGGTGATCGAAGACATCGAAGTCGTCTCCACCGGCTCGCTGGGCCTCGATGCCGCGCTGGGCGTCGGTGGCCTGCCGCGCGGCCGGGTGGTCGAGATCTACGGTCCTGAATCGTCCGGCAAGACCACGCTGACGCTGCAGGTCATCTCCGAAATGCAGAAGCTCGGCGGCACCTGCGCCTTCATCGACGCCGAGCACGCGCTCGACACCTCGTACGCGCAGAAGCTGGGCGTCAACCTGCAAGAGCTGCTGATCAGCCAGCCCGACACCGGCGAGCAGGCGCTCGAGATCGTCGACGCGCTGGTGCGCTCCGGCTCGGTCGACCTGGTGGTGGTCGACTCGGTCGCGGCGCTGACGCCGAAGGCCGAAATCGAAGGCGAGATGGGCGATTCGCTGCCCGGCCTGCAGGCCCGCCTGATGAGCCAGGCGCTGCGCAAGCTCACCGGCACCATCAAGAAGACCAACACCATGGTCATCTTCATCAACCAGATCCGTATGAAGATCGGCGTGATGTTCGGCAGCCCCGAAACCACCACCGGCGGCAATGCGCTGAAGTTCTACGCGTCGGTGCGCCTGGACATCCGCCGCATCGGCAGCATCAAGAAGGGCGAAGAGGTCATCGGCAACGAGACCAAGGTCAAGGTCGTCAAGAACAAGGTCTCGCCGCCGTTCAAGACCGCCGAGTTCGACATCCTCTACGGCCAGGGCATCAGCCGCGAAGGCGAGGTGATCGACATGGGCGTCGAAGCCAAGGTGCTCGAGAAGTCCGGTGCCTGGTACGCCTACAACGGCGAGAAGATCGGCCAGGGCAAGGACAACGCCCGCGAGTTCCTGCGCGAGAACCCCGACCTGTCGATCGAGATCGAGAACAAGGTGCGCGAGGCGATGGGCATTCCGCTGCTGCCGACCGGTGGCGGCGCGGCGCCGGCCGCCGATGGCGCGAAGCCGGCCAAGAAGGCCGCGAAAGAGTCGAAAGAGCCCAAGGAACCGAAGGAAGACCGCGAGTAAGCGGCTGGTGTAAGCGGCTGGCGTCGGCGGGTCGATGATGCGGCAGCGGCTGTCGCTGCGCGGGCGCGGCGTGCAGTTGCTGTCGCAGCGCGAGCACAGCCGCCAGGAACTGCGGCGCAAGCTGCTGCAGCACCTGCGGAAGACGCAGCGCGAGGCCGCGGAGAGCGCTGCGCTGCTTGATCCTGCGCTGCTTGATCCTGCACTGCTTGATCCTGCGTTGCTTCAGCGTGCATCGCCCGACGCTGTTGGCGAAGACGATGCCGATGCCGATGCCGATGCCGACCAGCAGGTCGACGAGGTGTTGTCCTGGCTGCAGGACAAGGGCTACTTCAGCGAGCAGCGCTTCGTCGAAAGCCGGGTCCATGTGCGCGAGGGCCGCTACGGCAACCTGCGCATCCGCCAGGAACTGGCGCAGCACGGTGTCGCGCTCGATGCCGACACCGCGGCAAAACTCCGGGACAGTGAACTCGCACGGGCCCACGAGGTGTGGCGGCGCAAGTTCGGCGTGGCAGCCACCGACCCGGCCGGTCGCGCGAAGCAGCAGCGCTTTCTCGCGCAGCGCGGCTTCTCGGCCGAGGTGATCCGCCGCGTGGTGCGGAGTGAGGGCCGGGGCGGGGGACCGGACGACGTGGACGACGGCGCCTGAGCAGGCGAGCGGTCGTCAGCCTGCGCGGCCGTCGTCGCCCCGGTCCGTTCAGGACGCGATCAGGCGGTCGCCTTCTTGCCGGCGGGCTTCGCGGCCGTGGCCGCTTGGGCTGCCGCTTCACGCACCAGGCGCTCTTGTTTCTTCGCGTCCTTCGCACGCTTTTGCTTCACACGGCGAATTCCGCGGTCCTTGTCGGCGCTCATGCCAATCTCCAATGGGTTGAAAGAGCCGAGGTTTTACCACCTCCGGCACATCGCCCGTCACGGACACGCCAACGCTGGTACAACCCGGGCTCCCCACCGATGAGGACTTCGCATGAACTGGATCATCCTGGTGGCCGCCGGCCTGTTCGAAATCGGCTGGGCGATCGGCCTGAAGTACACCGACGGCTTCACGCGTCTGTGGCCGAGCGTCGGCACCATCGCGGCGATGGTCATCAGCGTGTGCCTGTTGGGCTACGCGATGAAGTCGCTGCCGGTCGGCACGGCCTACGCGGTGTGGGTCGGCGTCGGCGCGGTCGGCACCGCGATCCTCGGCATCGTGCTGTTCGGCGAACCGGCCTCCACCGCACGGCTCGTGAGCCTGGCGCTGATCGTGGCCGGCATCGTCGGGCTGAAGCTCGCGAGTCCGGCCTGAGCCGCGCCGGGGCTCAATACAACAGCCGCGACCGGATCGTGTCCGGCAGCGACGCCAGGTCGGCCAGCGCCGCCTCCGGCGCCGCGGTGTCGACGTCGATCACGACGTAGCCGACCTCGTCGCGCGTGCTCAGGTACTGCGCCGCGACGTTGATGCCGGCCTTCGACAGCCGCTCGTTCACCCGCGCCATCACGCCCGGCACGTTGCGGTGGATGTGCAGCAGCCGGCTGCGGCCGGTGTGCTCCGGCAGCGCGACCTCGGGGAAATTGACCGCCGACGTGGTCGATCCGTTGTTGCTGTACCGCACCAGCTTGGCCGCGACCTCCTTGCCGATGTTGGCCTGCGCCTCCAGCGTCGAGCCGCCGATGTGCGGCGTCAGGATCACGTTGTCCATGCCGACCAGCGGCGATTCGAAGCGCGCGTCGTTGCCCTGCGGCTCCTCGGGGAACACGTCGATCGCGGCGCCGAGCAGGTGGCCGTCTTTCAGCGCCTCGGCCAGCGCGTCGATGTCGACCACCGTGCCGCGCGACGCATTGATCAGGTGCGCGCCGCGCTTCATCGCGCGGATCTGCGCGCGCCCGATCAGGCCCTTGGTCGACGGCAGCTCCGGCAGGTGCAGCGTGACCACGTCGGAGGCGGCCAGCAGCTCGTCGAGGCTGTCCAGCGCACGTGCGTTGCCGAGCGGCAGCTTGGCCTCGACGTCGTGGAATACAACCGCCATGCCCAGCTGCTCGGCCAGCACGCCGATCTGCGTGCCGATGTGGCCGTAGCCGACGATGCCGAGCGTCTTGCCGCGCACCTCGAACGAGTTCTCGGCGCTCTTGGTCCAGCCGTTGCGGTGCAGGATCGCGTTCTTCGCCGGGATGCCGCGCATCAGCATGATGATCTCGGCCAGCACCAGCTCGGCCACGCTGCGGGTGTTCGAGAACGGCGCGTTGAAGACCGGCACGCCCAGGTCCATCGCCGTGCGCAGGTCGACCTGGTTGGTGCCGATGCAGAAGCAGCCGACGGCCGCGAGCTTCGGCGCGGCCTTCAGCACCTCGGCCGTCAGCTGGGTGCGCGAGCGGATGCCGAGGAAGTGCGCGTCGGCGATCGCCGCGTGCAGTGCGTCGCCGGCGAGCGCCTTCGGCGACGTGACGACCTGCGAGTAGCCGTCGCGCCGCAACACGTCGGCGGCCGACGCGTGAATGCCTTCGAGCAGCACGAACTTGAGCTTGTCCTTCGGGACCGAGAGTCGGTGGTTCATGCGCCGATTGTTGAACAGCCGCAGCGGCCCCATGCGGTGGAAGGGCATGCGCGCTGGCGGGCCTGCGGGGCACACCGGTTAGAGTTCCGGGGCTTTTCCGCCGTACCCCAGCCTTTGTGAGTGCCTCCCCCACCGTGAATCTTCCCAACCCGCGCCATGCGGCGCGCGTGCCCGCGCACGTCTCGCCCGAGCAGCTCGCCCGCATCCGCCAGGCCGCCTACGCGCTGCCCCAGGTCGTCAAGCCCGCCGACTATTTCGACGAACACGCGTCGGGGCTCGACGAGCGCCTCGACAAGCTCGGCCTCGTGCTGCTGCAGAAGGCGGTGGCCGGCGCCCGGCCGAGCCGCTGGATCGCGCCCGACGTGATCGACGCGGCGCTGCAGCACCTGGACGAGGTCGGCAACGGCCCCGAGGTGCGCACCGTGATGCTGGACCGCACCGCCGCGCTCGATGCACTTGGCATCGTCCGCGAAGGCGGCCGCTGGACGCGCCTGATCAGCCAGCCGTTGCAGCTGGCCGACGTGAACTGGCGCGTGCCGGTGATGTTCCGGATCCCGATCGCGTCGGAACCGGTGTGGGCCTTCTTCCGCAACGGCGACAAGCCGGCGCTGCTGGCCGCGCTCGGGCCGATCGCGGCCTGGCCGCACGCCGGCGAAGTGCAAGCGGCGCTCGAGGCGCTGGTGCAGCGCAGTCGCGCGCACAACCCGCGCCACCTCGACATGCTTCTGCCGCGCCTGCTGGCCGAATGCGCGACGCCGCAGCCGGTGGCCGACCTGCGTGCCGCCTGCGTGCGCGCGCAGGAGCGCTGGGAACACCAGGTGGCCGAACTCGACACGCTGGCCGGGCTGAACAGCGAGCTCGCGTTCCAGGGCTACCCCGACACCTTCGTGAAGGCGCGCCGGCTGCAGCGCAACGTGACGCTCTACGTCGGCCCGCCGAACAGCGGCAAGACCTACGCGGCCTTCGAGCAGCTGGCGCGCGCGCACGACGGTGCCTACCTCGCACCGCTGCGGCTGCTGGCGCTGGAAGGCCGCGACCGGCTGGTCGGCCGTGGGGTCGCGTGCTCGCTGCTGACCGGCGAAGAGAACGTGCCGGCCGAAGGCGCCGGGCTGGTGTCCAGCACCATCGAGATGGTGAACACCAGCAAGGTGGTCGACGTCGCGGTGATCGACGAGGCCCAGATGATCTTCGACCCGTACCGCGGCTGGGCGTGGACGCAGGCGATCGTCGCGGTGCCGGCCAGCGAGGTGATCATCATCTGCTCGGCCTATGCGGTGCCGGCGATCGAGAACCTGCTCGGGCTGTGCGGCGAACGCTGCAGCGTGCGGCACTTCGAGCGCAAGCAGCATGTGCAGCTGATCGAGGCGCCGGTGCCGATCGGCGCGCTGACGAAGGGCGATGCGGTGGTGGCCTTCAGCCGGCGCGACGTGCTGACGCTGCGCGACCAGATCGCCGCCGGCGGCCACCCGGTGTCGGTGATCTACGGCGCGCTGCCGCCCGAGGTGCGCCGGCGCGAGGCCGAGCGCTTTGCGCAGGGCGAATCGCATGTGCTGGTCGCCACCGACGCGATCGGCATGGGGCTGAACCTGCCGATCCGCCGCGTGCTGTTCAGCACGATGAGCAAGTTCGACGGCCAGGGCGACCGGCCGCTCGATGAATCCGAGGTGCACCAGATCGGCGGCCGCGCCGGCCGCTTCGGCATGCATGAAGAGGGCTTCGTCGGCGTGCTGAAAGAGGCCGAGCCGCAGGCGCTGCGCATGCTGAAGGAGCGGCTGCCGCGCACGCCGCGCGCGCCGCGCGACTTCAAGGCGCCGGTCGCGCCGAACGGCTGGCATGTGGACACCATCGCGTCGCGGATGCGCAAGACGCAGCTGCGCGAGGTGCTGGGCGTGTTCATGGAGCAGCTGAAGCTCGACAACGCGCACTTCGCGGTGGCCGAGCTGGAGCAGATGCTCGAACTGGCCGAGCAGCTCGACCGCAGCGCCGCGAAGCTCACGCTGAAGGAGCGCTTCATCTACGCGCAGGCGCCGGTCGACACCCGCACCGTCTCGCAGGTGCAGGAGTTCCTCGACTGGAGCAGCAGCCATGCGCTGACCGGCCGCGCCGGCTCGCCGTGGTTCCTGCAGGACGTCGACGGCCACAGCCGGCTCGACCGCATGGAGCAGGCGCTGCGCTCGTGCACGCTGTGGCTGTGGCTGGACCTGCGCTTCCCCGGCGTGTACGGCAAGGTCGACGAGGTGACGGCATTGCGCAGCCAGCTGAACGACGGCATCGAGCGGCAGCTGAAGGGCAAGCGGCCGCTGGCCCAGGTGCGGCACCGCGCGCGGCGCTGAGTGCCCGGCGCCCTCACCCCCTGACACACCGACCTGGCCGCACGGCGTCACAATCCCCTCCTTTCCCGCTTGTCGCTTCCTCCATGAGTTCAACGCCCCCTTCCCCGGCCACGCCGTCGGCACAGCCGCCTGTCGACGGCAGCCCCGTGGCAGCCACCTCCGCGGCCGACGCGCCCGTCGAGGCGTCCGCCGAGTTGCCTGTGGAAGCGCCTGCCGACGCATCGGCCGACGCGCCTGCCAAGGCACCGGCACCCGCCAAGGCCCCGGGCATGAGCCCTGCCGCCTGCGCGCAGGCGCTGCGCCAGCGCTTCCCGGCGCTGTTCGACGGCCCGCCGAAGCCGCTGAAGCTGCGCACCCACGTCGACATCGAAGCGCGTGCCCCCGGCGTGTTCAGCAAGCAGGTGCTGACGGCGTTCTTCCGCCGCTACACCGGCAGCACCTCGTACCTGCTGTCGGTGGCACGCGGCCGCCAGCGCTTCGACCTCGACGGCAAGCCCGGCGGCGAGATCAGCGACGAGCACCGCCAGATCGCGATCGACGAGCTGACGCGACGCGGCGTCGGCCTGCAGTCGCGCCGCGAGCTCGAAGAGCAGCAGCGGCGCAACCGGGCCGGGCTGTTGTTCGACTACGAACGCACCACGCTGACGCGGGCCAATTTCTGCGTGCTGAAGCAGGTGGCCGAGGAAGAACTGGACGGGCTGCTGGAGATCGCCCGTGCCGAAGCGGCGCAGGACCAGCAGCGGCGCCCGCCGCCCGATGCGCGCCCGCAGGGCCGCCCGCCCGGCCCGCGCCGCGACGGCCCGCCGCAACGCGCGTCGCAACGCCCGTCGGAACGTCCGTCGCAAGAGCGACCCCAAGGTCCGCGTGGACGCGGCCCGCGCAATGACGAAGGCCATCGGCGCTAGGGTGGACGGGCCGATCGCCGCGACGCCGCCGGACGCTGCCGAATGGGGTGACTTCGCAGCCGACCTCGACATCGCCTACGCCTACCGGCAGTTCGCCGACAAGACGCGCGAGCAGGCGCTGGCGCTCTTCGAGCACAGCGACGTGCTGTCGCGCGCCGAAGACCTGGGCGCGATGCCGGCCGCGCCGTTCCGCTTCTACCTGCCGGTGTTCCGCGACTTCGTCGTGTCGCCTCGCATCTTCGAGATCAACCAGGGGCTGTACGCGTCGACCGCGGCCGATGCGTTCCTGAACCTGATCCTGCGGCGGCTCGAGGACGAGCCCGAGGCCATCGTGCCGCTGATGCCCGAGCTGCTGCCGGCGGTCGAGTACCTGGCCGAGAACCAGGCACGCTACGACGCCGACGAAGATGTCTACGGCAGCTTCTTCGACGTGCTGGCGGCGATCCGCGAAACGCTGCGCGTACTGGCGGGCGAGCCGTCGCTGCAGGGGCCTCCGGCGCAGTACCGGCACGTGACCCCCGGTGGCGGGCTGCCCGACCTGTCGGCGCTGGCGCCGTTCCGCGCCGTCGTGATGATCGATGCCAAGCTGACAGTGACCTGGCAGATCGCGGTCAGCGAGTGGCTGGTCGACAGCGGCTGCCTGCACGTGATGGCCTGGGGCCGGGATGCGAGCCTGTGGGACCACGCGGTCGCGATGGCCAACCTGGAGCAGTTCAGCTTCGGCCCGATCCCGCCCGAAGGGCAGGTCGTGACGACTTCGCACGAGGTCGAGTCGCTGGGCGAGGTGCTGTGGTTCTGCAAGCACTGCGCGAACCACCCGGTGGTCGAGCTGCAGCACACGGTGCTGATCGAGATCAGCGACCGGGGGGACGAGGAGATGGTGCTGCGGGCGTATGCGGATGCTTGAAGCCAACTGACTCAATCGCGCGCCCTGACCCGCCTGCCCCGTTCGCCCCGCCCCGTTCGCCCTGAGCAGGGACTGAGCTTGTCGCACCGGCGCCTGGTCGTCGACAGTCGGCCAGGCGTCCTGCTCGGCGAGTTCGAGCAGATGGCGCGTGCCGTCGGTGATGTCGATGACCTGGGCGAGCAGGCGGCTGATGCGGCGGGCCGTCATCGGCTGCCGAGTCAGCCTTGAATCGAGGGACATGGCATCGGCCTTTCGTTGCGCCGTGCAGCCAAGCGAAGCGCTGTATGCGAATTAGTGTTTATGCGAATGAAGGCATAACACCGACAGTTCTGCCTGTGAAACCGAGCCTGTCCCAGCAATTCGGAGAGTGTGTGCGGACGCTGCGAACCGAGGCGGGCCTGAGCCAGGTCGAGTTCGGCGAACGCTGCGGGTTCTATCAAACCTACCTGAGCCGGATCGAGAACGGCCACGCCAATCCGACGCTCAATGCCATCGAAGTCATCGCCAATGCGTTGGGGATGACGGTCTTCGACTCGTTCGACCAAATGCGTCCGGCGATGGGTGCGCGCAAGAAGTGAACGAGCGAGTGCGCTCGGCATCGATCGGCGGCGTGCCGGTAGAGTAGGCCCCAAGGAGGCCCCCCATGCTTGGAGCAATCGCTGGCGACGTGATCGGCTCGATCTACGAGTGGAACAACATCAAGACCAAGGCGTTCGAACTCCTCAGCCCGCGCTGTTCGTTCACTGACGACACCGTGCTGACCGTCGCGCTGGCCGAGGCCATCCTCGACGGCGTCGACTACGGGCCGCTGCTGAAGGCCTACGCCGCCCGCTACCCGCGTGCCGGCTATGGCGGGCGGTTCAAGCAGTGGGCGCGCTCGCCCGACCCGACGCCGTACCACAGCTGGGGCAACGGCGCGGCGATGCGCATCAGCCCGGTCGGCTTCGCGTTCGACACCCTCGACGAGGTGCTGGCCCAGGCCGATCGCTACACCCGCGTCACGCACGACCATCCGGAAGGCATCAAGGGCGCGCAGGCCGTCGCGGCCAGCATCTTCATCGCCCGCACCGGCGGCAGCCGCGACGACGTCATGCGCTATGTCGAGACCACGTTCGGCTACGACCTGTCGCGCCGGCTCGACGACATCCGGCTCGTCTACCGCTACGACAGCTCATGCCAGGGCACGGTGCCCGAGGCGATCATCGCCTTCCTGGAATCGACCGACTTCGAGGATGCGATCCGCAATGCGATCTCGATCGGCGGCGACAGCGACACCATCGCCTGCATCACCGGCGGCATTGCGCAGGCGTTCTACGGCGGGGTCCCGTCGGCCATCGCGCAACCGGTGATGAGGACCCTCGACGGGATGTTGATCGC
>Ga0065165_1001509_pt1 | contig 24602 bp, 22 predicted proteins | sample AraplaMF_Cvi_mMF_FD_63813 | JGI IMG/M metagenome (GOLD analysis project Ga0065165, IMG submission 63813) | Arabidopsis root microbial communities from the University of North Carolina, USA - plate scrape MF_Cvi_mMF (version 2) (version 3) | ecosystem: Host-associated > Plants > Roots >... | reverse complement strand
GGCCGGTAGGTCAGGATCAGCGCATGCTTGCTCTCGAAATGCCCCTGCTCGCGCGCGAAATGCTCCCGCCGCTCGGCATCGATCGCGCGGGTTACCGGGTCGGGGAAATGGCAACGGTCTTCTGATGGATAGTCGATCGTCGGAATGCGGATGGCGTCGACCTGAATCATCCAGCCGCTTCCCAGCCGCGACAGAACGGCATTGATTTGCCTCGACAGCTCGTTGCGCTCGAGGTCGGTCGCACTTTCGGAATCCGGGCCAGCGAAGTACCAGCCGGCCATCAGGCTTCCGTCCTTCAAGAGAAGGACACCATTGTCGACGAGGCCGGCATAGGGAACGAGATCGGCAAAGGATGGGCCGGTCGCCCGGAAGCGTTTGAGAGCTACCATGGCCGCCGCCTCAATACCGGCGCCACGGCGAGGTGGTCGCCTTGTAGTAGGGCTTGTAGGAAATGTGCCTGATATAGACCTGCCGCATGAGCGGGTCGGACTTCGCCATCATCCTGAGCAGCCCGACGATCACGATCCAGACAGCGACGCCGAAGAGCGCCGAATAGGCCGTAAGCACGACGAAGATCAGGATCACGGCTGCAAGGCCGGTGATCAGGACCAGCTCCCGGTCGGCGCCCATGAGTAGGTTCGGGCGGGAAAGTGCGCGATGGATGCGGTTACGCCGCAGGCCGGACAGGGACTCAGCCATGATCGCCCTCCCCTCCTCCGTTCGAGCCAATTGACGTGATCTGCTCGTCGGTCAGCCCGATTGAAGCGCCGGTCGCACCGAAAAGGCCGACAATGTTGGTGGCGCCGAGCAGGATGCCGGCGACCAGAACGACGTACACAAGGCGCCGCGCGAAATCGTTGAGCTCGCCGCCGAAGATGAGCATGCCGCCGGCAATGGCCACGGCTGCAAGCGCGATCGCCCCCGCGACCGGGCCGGTTATCGACTCCTGAATCTGCTGCAGTGGCCCTTCCCATGGGAGGCTGCCGCCGGAACTGGCGAGCGCCGGCGCGACAGAGGCAAGAACGATTGGCCCCGCCACTAGTGCGGCGGCGATGAGGGTATGCTTACGCGACATGGCGCGCCTCCTGTTCTTCGGTGAGTTGATCGGATTCGATCTCGTATTGTCCGTTGATGAATCGCTCGACTTGAATGATGTCGCGAACAAGCCGCCCACGCGGCGTCCGCTCAATCGAAATGACCAGATCGACGGCCTCTCCGATCACCTCGTGCATTGGCTGCTGGCTTGCCTCGGCCGTAAGCTGCTCAAGACGGCGAAGCGCCGACATGGCAGTGTTCGAGTGAATGGTCGCCACGCCGCCTGGGTGACCGGTGTTCCAGGCCTTGAGCAATGTGAGGGCCGCGCCGTCGCGGACTTCGCCGACGACGATCCGGTCGGGACGCAGCCGCATTGTGCTCTTCAACAGCCGCGCCATGTCGATCGTATCGCTGGTATGGAGGAGAACGGCGTTTTCGGCCGCGCATTGGATTTCCCCGGTGTCCTCAAGAATGACGAGACGATCCTCGGGCGTGGACTTGACGATCTCGTTGATGACGGTATTCGCAAGAGTCGTCTTCCCCGAACCGGTCCCCCCGGAAATGATGATGTTGAGCCTCGCCGAAATCGCGCTGCGGATCGTCGACGCCTGGTATTCGGTCATGACGCCGGTGCGGACGTAATCTTCGAGCGGAATGAGACGTGATGCCCGGCGCCGGATCGTGAAGGCAGGCTTGGCGACGACGGGGGGCAACAGTCCCTCGAAACGGTGGCCGCCGATCGGCAGCTCGCCCGAGATGATCGGCTGTTCCGTGTCCACTTCGGCCTGAAGCGCATGCGCCACGGTTCCGATCACCATTTCTGCAGCGGCGGACGACATCTCGCCGGCCGGCGCGACGCCGTGGCCGAGTCTTTCGATGAACAGCTTTCCGTCAGGATTGAGCATGATCTCGACGACAGTCGCGTCGTCCAGGGCAACACAAAGCTGATCCCCGAGGGCCTCCTGAAGTTTGCGAACAAGCCGGGGATGAGAGCGAAGCTGGTTCACGGATGTCTCCTTAAGCTACCTGGCTGAGGCGGGTGAGTTCAGAACGGTAATTGGAAGGACGGAGCCTGTGGAACGTGTCCGTATTGGCGGGCAGTGTGCCCGCCACCGCCATCGTCACGCCGATCTTCTTAGGCTCGCCCAAACGCTGCAGCGGCCATCCGACGCGGGCAAGGATGCGCTCGAACCGAATATCGGTCACCGTGACAATCTCGGTGTAGCCATTCGCTATCGACCATTCGATGATGCCAGCGAACATGGTCAGCGTGGCTTCATGGACCGAGCCGTCGCCCCTCCCCTCCGCGAGAGCAGTGTCGACACAGAAGCGAGAACTCTCGATCATCGCGGCATGACCGTTGAGTTGACCGTCGGGGAGAAGCGACGAGAAAACGTCGGCCACCATTGTCGGACCAAGCGCAGGAAGGAGCCTCGCGCACCCCGCCAGTTGGCCGGTCTCCGCGATGGCGAGGACATAGGTCGGCCGAAGCGCGTCAAAGCAATCCGACTCGCACCCCGCCGTAACGTCGACCTCCCAGCCCAGGCGATCGGAAAAGACCCGTGCACGAAGCTGGTAGTGGATGTGTAGGAGATGGGCTTCTTGTATCGTCCGAGGCGTTGAGAGCGCGAGAACCTGCATGAATTTCTCCGTCGTTGTTGGTCCGCCGGAAATCAGCACAGTTTGGAATCGAGGGGCAGTTGTAGAATCCTACAAGGGAGGGCCTTGTGAGTCGGTCTGTGACAGGAATGGAACAATGCAAATTAGAGGCTGTAATTTGTAGGATTCACACCAGAACAGACTGCGAACTGCTTCCACCGCCAAAGACAATAAGCGTCTATTTTCGTTGCCAAATTCGTAATTCCGAGCGTAGCGTCCTACGACCTCTGGTGTAGGCGTTAAGGGCTTGTTAACCCTATTTCTCTTGCAGCATTCTTAGAATCGTGGCTAATCTTGAGACGGCAATAGCGCGTCTGACGCTAACAAACCGTCTGAAACCAGAGGCCAATGTGAACGTGATAGACAGGCACATCGATCGAGCATCTACTTCCGCTCGTATTACGCAGCGCGCCGAGGCGCTGTCTGCGAGGCTGAGAGCGGTTGGAGAGCGCGCATTTCCGCCAAGCGCCCAGAAATCGCTTCGCTCCTTTACGTCAGGCGAGGTCGCCGAGATCGTGGGTGTATCCGACGGCTACTTGCGCCAGCTGTCGCTTGACGGGCTTGGACCATCTCCGGATCTCGGAACCGGTGGTCGCCGTTCCTATACGCTGGCCCAGATCAACGAACTTCGTGAATATCTCGCAGGTGCACGGCCAAAAGAAGCCGGTAGGTTCTGGCCTCGGCGGCGTGACGGTGAAAAGCTACAGATCATAACGGTCGCCAACTTTAAGGGTGGCTCCGCAAAGACGACAACATCGGTCTATGTCGCCCAAGGGTTGGCATTGCAAGGTTATCGTGTACTTGCAATTGACCTTGATCCACAGGCCTCCCTCTCATCTATGTTCGGCTACCAGCCGGAATTTGATGTGGCGGAAAATACCACGCTCTATGGCGCAATCCGATACGATGACCAACGGGTCGCGATGAAAGACATCATCCGCCCCACGTATTTCACCGGGATCAGCATCGTGCCTGGCAACCTCGAACTGATGGAGTTCGAACATCAGACGCCGCGCTTTATGTTGCAGAACCGCGGGCGACCGGAGGATCTGTTTTTTCGGCGTGTCGCCGGTTCGATAGCTCAGATCGAGGATGATTTCGACGTCGTCGTCGTGGACTGCCCTCCCCAGCTTGGCTTTTTGACCATGGGCGCGCTAAACGCAGCGACCGGCATGATTGTGACAGTTCATCCCCAAATGGTCGATGTCGCATCGATGAGCCAGTTCCTGCTGATGACGTCCGACCTGGTCTCCGTCATCGAGGAGGCTGGTGGGCGCCTTGACTATGACTTCCTGCGCTTCCTCGTAACCAGGCACGATCCTCGAGACGTTCCCGAACAGGAAATCGTCGGCTTGCTAAGGGATGTCTTCGGATCAGACGTGATGGCAGCATCCGCTTGGAAGTCGACGGCGATCGCGAATGCGGGCCTGACGAAACAATCGCTCTATGAGCTTTCGCGGGGTGCCGTAGGAAGATCGACTTACGACAGGGCGATGGAATCCATCAACGCCGTAAACAAGGAAGTGATCGAGCTGATCAACGAGGTTTGGGGCCGATGATCACCATGGAAATTCAAAGATTACAATGGCTTGACGTGTTGTCAGCTGACTACTTCGTTGCGACGGATGGCGTTTTTCGTCAAGGAGGGTATCGATGAGCAAACGTACACAATCGATCCGCTCCATGTTCGCCGGTGGGTCCGACGAGCCGAGCTCGGAAGACACAAGGCAGCCGGTGCAGCGGGTTGCTTCCGGTGCGGTCCGGTCGTTGAAAGACACTTTCTCCGAAGTCGAGAGAGACTACGAAGAGCTGAAACAGCAAGTGGCCAACGGCGCTTTCCCGGTCGATCTCGATCCCACACTCATCGACCCCTCCCCCTTTGCCGATCGATTTGCTGATCAGGATCTTGCAGCTGTCGAAGCGCTCAAGACCTCGATCAAGGATCACGGGCAGGAAATTCCAATCCTTGTTCGAAAGCATCCGTCAGAACCCGGGCGCTATCAGATCGCATATGGCCATCGTCGCGTACGCGCGGCGACCGAGCTGGGGACGACCGTCAAGGCTTTCGTTCGCGACCTCGATGACGATAGGCTCGTCGTTGCTCAAGGGATCGAGAATTCTGCGCGAGAGGATCTGACATTCATTGAGCGAGCGTCATTCGCGCTCAAGCTCGAAGACGGCGGGTTCCAGCGAACGCTCATCCAGACGGCGCTTTCGGTCGACCGGCAAGAAGTTCACAAGCTTGTTGGCGTGGCACGAGCAGTCCCGAAATGGTTGATTGATTTGATCGGTCGCGCACCAAAAATCGGCCGGCCGAGATGGCAGGAATTGGCTGACCTACTGAAGGGGGCTGGCGCCGAGACGAAGGCCCGCAAAGCAGCCGAAGGTTCGTCGTTTAGTCACAAGGACACGGACGATCGCTTCCTGGCCGTGCTTCGGGCGGTCAAGGCAGATAGTGGGAAAACGTCGGCATCATCCCCGGTTCGACTGATAGCCAAGTCGTCTGAGGGACTTGAAATCGCAACGCTTGCTGTCGCCGGCAAGCATTGCAAAATTGAGATAAACCGAGATCGGGACGAGGCTTTTGCCAAGTTTGTGATGGAGCAGCTACCCGAACTCTACGCAGGCTTCAGGAAGGACAATCCGTCGTCTGAAGGTTAATTGGAGATAGGAACACAGCAAAAGAAAAAGGCCCCCAAACGTCGCCGTCGTGGAAGCCTCTCTCATAGGTCTAAGCAGCCTGAGAATCGCATTTCCATGAATCGCAGTCAAGAGTCTTTGGCGCCGTTTTGGTGAGCGGATTTCTTTTGCCTATTGGAAGGTGAAAGACGATGCAGACTGGAAGTGTGACGACGCCCTTTGGGCGGCGGCCGATGACGCTTGCCTTGGTGAAGACTCAGTTTAGAGCAGCTGAGATCAAGCAGGGCAAATCGGTCGACAAGTGGAAGGTCTATCGCGATGCCTGCGACGCTCGTTCCCTGCTGGGATTGCGCGACCGCGCGCTCGCGGTTTTGAACGCGCTGCTGTCCTTTTACCCCGAAACCGAGCTTAAGGAGGACGGGAATCTCGTAGTGTTTCCGTCGAACGCTCAGCTCATTGCGAGGGCAAATGGGATAGCCGGCACAACGCTTCGCGAGAACCTGGCAGTTTTGGTCGAGGCTGGGATTATCCAGCGAAACGACAGTCCCAACGGCAAGCGCTACGCCCGCAAAGATTCGGATGGCACCATCGAGACGGCCTACGGGTTCAGTCTTGCGCCTCTCCTTGCTCGCTCGGAAGAACTTGCCCTACTGGCTCAGCGCGTCGTGGAGGACAACCGAAATCTGAAGGTCACCAGGGAGCGGATTACCATTGCGCGCAGAGATGTGCGGAAGCTGATCTCCGCCGCTGTTGAAGACGGCGTCCCTGGCGATTGGGGGAAGGTTGAGGATGTTTATATTGCGGCAATGTCGCGACTGCGGCGTGTAAAGACACTGGAGGAGCTGACCGGGATCCTTGATGAGCTGGAGCTCCTCAGAGAGGAAGTGATCAATCTGTTGGAAAGTCATATCAATCGAGAAGAATCCGCCACCAATGATAGCGGATCCCGTCAGCACATACAGAATTCAAATACCGAATCTATCATTGAACTTGAACCATGCTTCGAGAAAAAGCAGGGCGCGAAGTCGAGTAAATTAAGCGAACGAAGTGCCGAGCCGATAAAGCCCTTCCCACTCGGGATGGTGCTGAGGGCCTGCCCGGAAATCTCGGCGTATGGTCAAGGGGGATCGATCGGGAGTTGGCGGGATCTGATGACGGCCGCGGTCGTAGTCCGATCGATGTTGGGAGTGAGTCCTTCAGCCTACCAGGACGCCTGCGAGGCGATGGGGCCTGAAAACGCCGCAGCCGCGATGGCGGCGATATTGGAGAGGGCAGGACATATCAATTCCGCTGGAGGTTATCTTCGCGACCTGACATCAAGAGCGCGGAGGGGCGAGTTTTCACTCGGGCCTATGCTGATGGCGCTTCTTCGAAGCCGAGAGGCGAGCAATCACATTTGGCAAGTTAACGGGAAGGGCGCCGCTTGACAGTCTGGCATGAATTGCATTCAGAGAGTTGCCTGCTTCGGTAGTCAGCTGACTACAAGCTAATTGATTGATATAATTAGCTCTGGCTTGGAAGGCGTTTCGGTATGGATGAAGAGGTTCGAAATCTGGGCGATCCTCGAAGAGGGCTATGCAACTGATGTATCACCAGTGAGAACGGGCGGCGGCATCTGCCTCTGGTGTCATCGATTACTCGAGAATCGTCGGCCGGGTCCACACCGGAGTTTAACTCTCTCACCTAGGAGAGGGCAGGGTGTCCCTCGCGATCCCGTTACTGGTCAAACTCTTTAGCAAGCGCTCGAACCTTGGCCGCTAACTCGGTCTCCAAGTTTTCCTCCTCCAGGCCCTGCGCTTTGTCGAAACTATCGACTTGGAGTTCATGCAACGCGAAAAAATCATGCGTATAGGTCGCCTTCTCGCTTCCAGGCGTTTTGACGAAGATAACGATGTTGTTCGTGTCAGCCTGTGCTTGAAGTCGGATCAGGTGCTTACCATAGGCGTCGAAATTCGGGTGAATGAAGCGATAGTTCTCACTATCCTGGAACTTTGTTGAATCATCTGGATCGACCACAAAGTCGTCACCACTGCGCTTAAATTGCATGTTGCAGCGCTTGCACGCCGCAGCCAGATTCCAAATGGAATAGCTAAATGGCTTATAAACTGGCTTTCCCTTGGGAAGGATGTGCTCACGGTCGGTCATGTACGGGCCCGCGCCATTGAGGTTGAGACGGCAATAGCAGCAATTTCCGCCGTGCCTCGAGAGATGGTAGGCGAGTACCTTGTCCTTGGCACTTTTGAGAGCCTGCAACTCCTTCTGATCCTCTGGCTTCCAATCCCAGGGTTTGTCGTCTTCCAGTGCTTTTGCAACCGCCGCGGTTTCGTCCGCGTTCAGCTCGAAATCCTCGAGCGCAGGCAGATAAGGATCAGCCATCGCGCTTTTCTGCCTCACGTCGCTGTGTATCCACCTGCCCGATCAGATCTCGCACAGCGCTGAAGAATTTTTGTTGTTTTTCATCAAAGCTGTTGCTCGCCATTTCGTTGACGAGTGCTATGGCGCTGTCGCGGGTGATTTCACCACGCTCCACGCCCGTCACGACACCTACCATCTCTTCGCTTACAAAGTGGCTTGCCGGCGTGATCACATCAAAAGCTCGCCAGAGAACTCCTTCGACGTTGGCGGCGGAGGCTTTGGCCGCCTTTAGATCGAGCGCGGATGGCTCGCCGTCTCGAATTTGGAATACTTTGACAATATCGGGCAAAGTGCCCAGGGCACCGGTAACGATAAGAGGAGCATGGGTCGCGACGATGATCGTTGCGTTGCGGTAGGAAACAGCGGCGAGGATCTTTTCGAGGTACTCGCGCTGCCAGCGCGGATGGAGGCTGTTTTCGGGTTCATCAATGAGGATCACCGGCTCCGGACCAATGGAGCTGATAAGGAATACTAAGGAAGAGATGAGCGACAGTTCGCCGGAGCTGGCATTCAGTAGCTCGATGATTTCGCCGTCATGTCTTTCCAAGAACACCTGGATTCCGCGAATACGTCCTTGCCTACGAAGGCTTTCCTCGCTGCGGAGAATAGCGCCAAATTCTCGTCCCAAAGAAAATGAAAGAGCCGACTCTCCTTGATCGACCCAAAGAACTTCCTTTGGATTATGCCGCTGCAAGAATGCAACAACTGCATCGTAATCGTTTGGATCAAACAGAAAATTACTTGGGTCAAGATGAGCCGAGAACGGGTCGGTATCGACGATGAACCCGAACCGCGGCCGATAACCGCAATAATCAAGGATCGCTCCAATCTGGTAAAAGCGGGAGTCGGGTTGGTCAATCGTCTTTCCGATTGCACGCTTGATGATGCTCTTCGGGGATCTGCTGCCTCTTCCGGCGGAGATACGCTTCAATCCGCGCAAGCCCGAAAAGCGATCATGCGCAGTATTAGAAATGATCGCGAGATCGCGGTCGCCACGGATCTGAAGCGCGAGTTCGCGGAGGAAGCGGCTCTTGCCCGACCCGTTCGGTCCGACAAGGATGGCCACCGTTTCTGCGGTGGGCCACTGGTCCGCCAGTCCAAGTCGTTGCAAGTTCGAGGGAGCCATCTGATATCCCGGCGGCACGTTTCGAGAGTAAAAGGAAAGCCTACGCTATCTACATGATGGGTCGATTCCAAGCATCGCCATGAATTGCAGGATGGTCATCCCCATTGCGATTACAACATGCGAGCTGCTCGCCCACTTCGACGTGTCGCGTTGTTGTAGTAGCTGGATGCCTGCTGAACGGACCGGTGACGGGATTGCTCCATCGCTTCGGGCAGGGGAATCCCACGATTGGCGGCTTCTGTGAGGTATCCCGACCGCAATCCGTGCGCCGAAAACTCCCCAGGCTCCAACCCAGCCATCTCCGCCCGTTGCTTCAGCATCGCGTTGACCGACTGCGGATCGATCGCCCGTCGCGAAACAGTCCCCCATCGCCCGATCGCCCGAAACACACTGCCATTGTCGATCTTCGCAGCCTGCAGCCAGGCGATGAGCGCCTCTACCGGCCGACCGGTCAGATAGACGATATCGTCCTGCTCGCCGGTGGTGGTTTTGGTACGGCAGAGATGGATGGCGAGAGAGGGGAGGGGAGGCCCGTCGGGCACCTCGATCGGCGGCTCTACGGTCAGCTGTTCGCGGCGCAGCCCGGCAATCTCGCTGCGTCGGCGGCCACCGGAGGCAAAGGCGACCATCAGGATCGCCCGGTCACGCAGATCGCGCAGACTGTCGGTCGCGCATGTCGCCAGCAGTTTTGCCAGCACGTCACCGGTGACCGCCTTGGCGCTCTTGCGAGGACGTTGTCTTGGCGCGGCTCGGATCGCCAGCCGAATGGCTGATTTAAGGGCAGGCGAGGCGAAGGCGCCGTCAAAACCGCGCCATTTGCTCAGCGTCGACCAGTTGGCCAGCCGCCGGCGCACGGTGGCTGGCGCGTGCGGGCCGACGGACTTGAGAAACCCCTGGCTTCGAAGGTTTTGGTCGACATCGGCCGGCATGCCGTGATCGGCATCGGTCTCGCGGTGTTGCGGGTCCCAGAGGTGATGGGCGACGAATTTCAACAGCAGTGCTTCGGGCGCCGGCCAGGGAAGGGAGCACCCGGTCGCCGCCAATCCCCAGGCTTCGAGGTAAGCGAGATCGGAGGTCAGGGCCCGCAATGTGTTGTCGCCCATGCCCTGGTTGACGAGATGGCGCAGCGTCTCGACGTCGTGGTCGGTGAGCAGCTCGGCGAGTTCGTCGCGGCGTTCCAGCGGCAGCACGGCGGCGATCGTGTCGAGCTCCTCGGCGCGACGCTCGACGGCGGTCAGTGATGTTTTGAGTTTGGTCACGGACGCTCCAAAAAACCGTTTCGGCGGTCTCCAGGACCGCGATTTGCACCGATCCTTCCTGATTTGCGGGGCAAAATCAATCTACCATCGATAAACGGTGGTTATCGTTGGTTTAAACGACAACCGGCAATCATACCATGTGACGAACCACAATATTCATATAGAGTTCCTTTAGCAAATCATTTACCATGTTTTCAATGGCTTACGATCTCGCGAAAATTGGCATGACAACCCTGATGCGGCCGGCTTTCGACGCCGGCACTGCGCTGACCCGTCTCGACGAGCGCATCGCCCGCTCGACGGTCGGCCAAGGTTGGATCGAGCGCACCCATTTCGCCGACGCCTGCGCCTCGCTGTGGATCGATGGCGAACTCGTTCATCTCGAAGACCTCGTCCTCCACGACGCCTTTCGTGACACCCGTAGCCCCACCCACGAACTCACTATCGCCCGCGACGTGCTGCGAACCCGTCGGCGCATTGCTGGGCAGTCGCCCGACTGGGCTTTTTCCGCCGACGGTATCCGGGTTTTGCGGCAGACTCAGGCGTGGCCTGGACCATCAGACGGTCCTGACAGCGCCGCGGACGACAGCATCGTCAGACCCGCAAAAATGGTCGATCTGGAAGGAGAGGGGGACGATGGTGACGAGGCGAACAATCTGCCCGGCGTCGACTATGCCGCCATCGATGCGATCCTCGCGCGCTCAGACGCGGCGATCGAGGATGCCACACGACCCGGCCGTGCCGGCGACAGCCGTGCATCGGATAGCCGATCCGAAAAGGATCCGATGATCTACGATCTCGACTGGGACGAGGATACCCGGCTCGACGAATGGCGCGGCGTGTTGCGGCAGGCCGAACACCTGCCGGCGGTGCTGCGGGCGCTCATCTCACTCGATGCCTGGAACGAACTGTCCGTCCTTCAGCACGCGCCCTGGCTCGGCCGGCTGTTTGCCGCGTCGATCCTGCGGGAAGCCGGCATCACCACCGGTGCCCATCTCGCCGCCATAAATCTGGGCCTGAAAACCATTCCGGTCGATCGGCGTCGCCATCGCGACCGGGAGACGCGGCTGCTCGCCATTGCCCACGGTTTGCTGGCGGCCGCCGAAATCGGCTTGAAGGAGCACGACAGGCTGACATTGGCTAAAACGATGTTCGAGCGAAAACTGGAAGGACGGCGGACATCTTCAAAATTGCCAGAACTGGTCGAGCTCGTCATGGCGAAGCCATTGGTGTCGGCCGGGATGGTGGCGAAAACGCTGGAGGTGACGCCGCAGGCGGCGCGGCGGATCGTTTTGGAGCTGGGCTTGAGGGAGATGACGGGGAGGGGGAGGTTTCGGGCGTGGGGAATTCTATAACACGCTGGGAAACTTTATTTATCGTCTTCGCGTCGGGTCGATTGCGAAATGATGTAATTGCCGCTTAGATTGTGTTCTAGTTGGGGAGCAGCCTGTGCCATCATTGCGAACAAATCTCGTTAAACGAATTGATCGTTTACCGAAGCCATCGAACACTGCCGATGCCATGCAGCCGTTGTTCGAAGCCGTTAGCAACTCTATCCACTCAACACAGGATCGTTTCCGCGAGAATGTGGCCCGCGATGGCCGCGTTGTGGTCACCATCGTCACGGGCCGAAAGCAGGCGCCTGTGAAGATTGTGGTTGAGGACAATGGAAATGGTTTAGACGAACGCAACTTTGAAGCATTCTCCACCACTGATACTGACAACAAGTTTGCTCGTGGCGGGAAGGGCGTGGGTCGTCTTCTGTGGCTGGATTGCTTTGAAGGGATAAAGGTCGAGAGTGTCTACACTGAAGGGCAGGCTGTAAAGCGGAGGAGCTTCAGGTTTGTCTTGTCGCTGTCAGATCAGATCCAGGACTACAGCGAGGAAGACCTAGGGAACTCGAGCACTGACACGGGTTTTCTAGTAGAGTTCGACGGGTTACGCGACAATCCGTACCGAGCAAAATTTCCGGGCCGGGCAAGCTACGTGTTTCAACATTTTACATCTCATTTCCTTCCAACCTTCATCGGTTCCAGGTCGCCTCGAGTGACCGTTCACTGTGGAGACGAGACACGACACTACCCGGACGAGATAAACTCGGTTATCCATCGAAAAGAGGTAATTCCGAGCATCGAAAGCGCCGAGTATGGCGAGCTTAGTCTCACACTCATGGAATGCGACAAGATTGCCAGCGCTGACTTACAGGGCTCACATTTTGTCCATTTCATTGCGCACGACCGCACCGTTCATTCTCATAAGATAGACGGCAAGCTGGGCTTAAAGTTCTTCGGCGAGAAGGGCGATCGAGTTTTCCATGCTGTGCTGACGGGCGCCTACCTCGACAAGAACGTCAACCAAGAAAGAACCAAATTTCAATTTGAAGACGCTGTACTAGACGATATCGTCAACGACGTTTGCTTCTCCTACATCGAAGCTTTTCTCGCGGCGCCATTGGCCGCTCTCCGCCAAGATCAGCGCACGCGTGTCAGAGCGATAACGGAATCATACCCGTCTGTTGCGTTCGGCGACATCGATGATCTCCAGGACAAGCTTCCATCGGGCGAGTTGAATGACGACGCAATATTTGGCCATCTTTCACGCGAACGGTTCCGGCGTGATCAGCGGCAAGCCGAGAAAATCCGGAAAGTTCTGGAACGGCTTAAAGAGCCATCAGTGGATGTGAACACTTTCTCGGCCGCAATTGAAGCCGCAGGCAAAGCCATTGAGGAAACCGAGCAGAAAAGCCTTGCGGAGTATATTGTACGCCGGAAGGTGGTTTTGGATTTCATGGAGATCTTGCTCGAAAAAGTTCGCGATGATTCTCGTGATAGTAGTTACCAGCGAGAGGACATTCTGCATTCGTTCATTTGCCCCTTAAGGATAAACACGTTGGCAGATGGTGCGAGGAAAGTCGTTCCGGCATCGTCGCATGACCTCTGGATAATCGACGAGAGATTGACGTTCGCGCAGTATTTCAGCTCAGACGACGAATTTCACAACCTGACCAGCGCCGTGGACAGTGATGAGCGGCCGGACGTCCTCATATTCGATCATGTTCACGGCTTACGTCAGACCGACGATCCGTCACGCGTGCTGCTCGTAGAGTTCAAGCGTCCAGGCCGAACGAGCTATGCGGACGACGAAAATCCCCAGCACCAAGTGGAGCGCTATGTGCGTCGACTACTGGGAGGGGGGCAGATCGACGTACGCGGAAGGCCCATCAAACTAAGAGAGGACACGGTTTTCTATTGCTTCATCGTCGCCGACATAGTGGGCAAAATGGATGACTGGACCTATTCCTGGGACCGAACAGCTGACGGTCGAGGTCGCTTTTATCAACCACGTAGCGGTTTCAAAGGTTCAATTGAGCTGATTGGTTGGGACACCCTTTTGAATGACGCCCGGGAACGAAACCAAGCATTTTTCGATCGAGCGGGGATATCCGGTAAGAGCTTCTTCGTCGAAGCACAGGAAGTTGCGCACGAGCGCCTGCGCGAGCCCGTGAATTCCAGGCTGGAGAACGTCGGTGGTTCGTAGATCGGTCGAAGATATTGCCCTACGCGCGTGTCTGACCCTTATCAGAAGTGAGGTAAAACTTTGTTTTTCAAGCTTCTAGCACACGGCGTAAGGCCACCGGCCGATGCTCGCGCCTGCGCGTTTCTGTTGACCGACAACTGGGATGACTGGTTCAAATATAATACCTTGTACCAATTGGTGGTCTTCGACGGGGACGGAAAACGCCATGACATAGGCGGCGTGAAGATTGGCCAGTTCAAAATGAAGAAAGAGCAGCGACGGCCAGAACTTCCCGTGGAATTTGACGAACTCGGCGATCAGTTTTTCTCACTGGGCCAAGACGACAGTTATTATGAAGATTTGAACCAACTCGGTGACGTAGCGCGCGACTTTATTCTGCACGGATTGCGGGACATGGCGTTCGATCTTGATCGTTTTCAGCTTGCCCGGGAAGAAAGCGTGACGGGTGTCTCCCTCTTGCGGTCGGTGACGCCGGCAACGGTGAGAGGACAGTATTCACGCATGTCGCATGGAGGCGCTCGGCTCTCAAAGTACCATTTTTCTTACACCGGGCCCAAACCTAGAAGAGCCGCTGTTGCGCCTCCCGTCTTTGCATTTGAAGTGGAGCCAGGTTCAAATCCGCCAACAAATGTACATGTAATTATTGGACGAAACGGCGTCGGAAAGACGCATCTGCTGAACAATATGACCCGGGCAATAGTCGATTCGAACGCTAGGGCAAGCGATGTAGGTTCGTTTGAAGGGAATCCAGAGGACATTCTGGAAGATCAGGTTTTCGCAAACATAGTGTCCGTGTCGTTCAGTGCATTCGACTCATTCGAGCCGCTGCCAAACCGACAGAACAAAAGTGAAGGCATTCTCTATACGTATGTCGGTCTCAAACGCATCGACAGTGCGGACAAGGATCGACGCCTTGTTCCAAAGTCTCCAGCAAGACTGGCAACAGAGTTTGCAAACAGCGTGCTCGTTTGCCGTCAAGGGGCTCGGGCCTCGAGATGGCAACGTGCCTTAGAAACACTTGAGACCGATCGCGTATTTAGCGATGCGGAAGTGGTCGACTTAGCAGACCCCGATCTCGACATCGAAGATGTGAAAGGCGAAGCCCGGCGCAAATTCGACTTGCTGAGCTCAGGGCATAAAATTGTCCTTTTGACGATCACTCGATTGGTTGAGACAGTTGAAGAGCGCACGCTGGTCCTACTTGATGAGCCCGAGGCGCATTTGCATCCACCATTGTTGTCAGCGTTCGTGAGGGCTTTGTCGGATCTACTAGTTAACAGGAATGGAGTGGCTATAATTGCGACTCACTCTCCGGTCGTCCTCCAAGAAGTGCCGATGAATTGCTGCTGGAAGATCCGACGGATCGGAGAGCGTTCTATAGCTGAGAGACCTGAAGTCGAGACGTTTGGCGAGAACGTCGGCATCCTAACACGGGAAGTCTTTGGCCTCGAAGTAACTCATTCCGGGTTTCATAAGTTGCTTACGGACGAGGTTCAGAGCGGATCGACCTTCAATGGGATTGTCGAAAAGTTTGACAACGAACTAGGAGGCGAAGCACGCGCTCTTGTGCGAGCCTTGATCGCAGCGAGAGATGCGAACGACATCTGATGCTGAAACTCGACAAACCCGCTCATAGCGCACTTGACACGTTTACCCTCTGCATTAGCCGTGTCAAAAACGTCAATCTGAAAAATCGGCTGAACGCTGCAACAAATGCTATCGTTGCGGCATCCGCCGCGTATGACGTGGCCGGACCCCTTCAGAACCTTCATTCCATTCCCAGGATCGCACCAGTTGTAGCGGTCACAAAGGATGAGATGGAGACCGTTTACACCCAACGAATGGCAAGCTCAAAAAGCCCCGGACGTCCAGTTTACGACGAAATATTTGCTTCTGCGCCTAACGGTCGTTGTCCCCTTTGTGCCCATCGCAACGTGATGACCCTGGACCACCACCTGCCCAAAGCCCACTACCCGGCGCTTGCTGTGTCGCCCTTGAACCTGGTGCCATCATGTACCGATTGCAACAAGGCAAAACTGGCGGGATTTCCGACTACGGCGCAAGAAGTTGGTATTCATCCCTATTACGATGACGTCGACTCCGAGAGATGGTTGGTCGCAAGCGTCGTGCCGACATCGCCCAGCGCGCTGCTCTTCGAGGTACAAGCGGTTGCAGCTTGGGATCCCATTCTTATGCAAAGAGTCAGAAATCATTTCAAGGAACTGAAGCTTTCGGCGCTCTATGCGTCACAGTCCGCTGAAGAGTTGATGAACATTCGGTACACTTTAAATCAAACACATAGCGCTGGGGGACTAAACGCTGTTCGAGATGAGTTAACGTCAAAGGCCATCAGCTGCAGCAACGCGCGCCGGAATGGATGGAGAACGGCCGCTTATTTTGCTTGGGCTTCGGACGATTGGTTTTGTGATGGCGGCTTCATGTAAGAAATTGTGACGAATGAACTCCGATCGATCTTCACAACCCCATTCGCATCGCTAAGTTATGGGCGGCGACCCAACCCCGATCAGATTGTCTTCTCTTTTAATGTCATCGACGCTGCGTCGTGCGATTTCGAGTGTGGCGCGGAGCTCTTTTCATTTAACAATTTTCAACTGAACAGGTTTCCTCGCTGTTCGCTCTCCTGATCCGTCAATTGAAAGCATGTTCGCCAAGCCAAAAAATAGTGCCTCGATCTCTGCAGCCGGAACTGCCAAGTCAGCCGCGATTTTAGCTTTGGTTATTCCCCTGGTTAACAGGTCATCAATTACATCCTGCAAAATGGCTGACTGCTCCCTCGCGAGCCCGTGAGGCTCTTGCTTCAGCCAGCCTCGGCGAGACATTTCGACATAGTTGCTGTTATAACGACCATCAGACAGTAGCTTTAATTCGTGGACTCTGTAGTTGAGAGCCGACACGGACACACCCCAGCGCCGCTTATAATCGATCAAGTCGTTAACGCTGTAGAGTGGTTTGCTGCATATCGCGCGGACATCAGCCTCCGGCATCAGAAAAGCTCCTGCAAAAGCATTCGCGTCCTTTTCGATATCGCTATATTGGTATGAACTTCCCGCGCCGCCATGTTTATGTAAGCAAAGATGTGCCAACTCATGTGCCGCGTCAAATCGGCTGCGCTCCGACGACTTGAACCTATTAAGAAATACGTACGGAGTATCATCCCGCCACAGCGAGAAGGCATCAACCTCTTTGGTATTCTCTGCAAGAGAGAAGACACGGATGCCATTAGTCTCAAGCAAATGCACCATGTTCTTAATGGGCTTGTCACCTAGGCGCCAGTGCTGCCTCATCAAAATGGCTGCAACCTCTGGCTTCTCGTGCTGAAGGTCGAGAACATTAGGCTCCGGCCTCATATATTCCTCGCCGATCCAATCGTCGAGGAGGAATGCTATGGTGCCGGAAGCTAAGGCCGCATCCATGATGCGGCCAGACTTGCTGGCCATGCCGCGAAAACTGGCGTTATCCCGACGCGGCTCGTCAACTTCCCTGCCCTCGAAGAATGGCACTGGGAAAGAAAGTACGGTGGCAATCTTCCGCACTGCCTCGTCGCCAGGCATGGACAGTCCAGCCTCATACCGATGAACAGTATTCGGTACGGCCCCAATTGCTTCTGCTAGAGTTGCCTTGCTCATGGCCCGGCGACGCCGAGCTATGCTGAGCCTTTTACCTTGAAACATTACCTTAGCCGCGCTTTTTGCGCGTTACCTTGGGACGCTCAACATCAGCGTATTCCTCTGGAACTTTGAGGCGACGAATGCCCGGAATCTCATGCGGGCGAGCGACGATAATTCGATCGGAAAAATTGGTTATTATGCCGCCGACCTCAGAGTCAGGTCTTGAGATTTCGATAGAGATGTATGCATCACAGAAATGACAGCAAAGGTACCATAGATCATCACACGGATCGTCCGTCGGCAAAAAGCTAAGCTGCGGGCTATTTTTTTCAATCAAACGGCAATTCGCCGGTCCTTTCTTGTGGACATTCTTTGGATTTTTTCCCGTACCGGTATTTGCATTTGTATTGCAGAAGACGAGCTTTACCCCTGTTTCGGCATTGCGGATGCCAGAGACCTGATCCTTTTCACAGGGAAGCCAGCCAAGCCGCTTCAACTCAGCGTGCTCACGCGAGTATCGGGTACCCCACCGCCAGGTCTCGAAGCCGACAACCGGGGGCGCGTCTAAAGGTGAGACGTTTGCTCTCTCACCGGCAACCTGTGATGCGATTTCCAATATTACCCATTGAGGCAGCTTCATCTGCGATAGCAGGGGCACGACTTCGGTTTCATCGGCATAGGTTCTGCTGGGCATATTGGATCCCTGTTGTGATTCCGGAAATTAATTAATAATCCAAATCATAACAGAGGGCAACTCTGTTGTTGGGGACTGGTCCTCGCATGTGCGCCGCTGCGGCGACAATCGCATCTAGGTCCTCCGGGGACGAGAGAAGGCGAGGCAGGCATTCAACCTCGCGGCGTTGAACGCCTGCCCAACATCGTCGTAGGCCGGTGCGGCAAACCCGTGCTGGCGCTTAAGATTAGAACAGCGGGGGCATGTCGCTTTCCGGCTGTCCTCGAGGATTTCGACCAGAACGCGGCCCGCGGCGTCGGTACTGTGAATTGGCGGCGAGCGGGCTGGGCGTCTGACCCTGATGCAAGAGGAGATAGAATGAGCGCGATAAATGAACGCATGAATTCGGTTTACAGCTGTCATCAACCTAACGTACTGCGGCTGAGGACGGGATTGCTTGAGCAGATAACCAGCCGTCGGGAGCCTCGTGTCATCGCCACGTACAGGTTACGCGCGTCGAGAACGTCGGTATCAAGAACTACAGAGACGTCCGCCTCAAGGCCTTTCAACAGAAGAGTACTTCCAACGGCGCGCTGAGGAACCGCCCTTCCGAGCACCCGTGACTGCTCTCGGGCACGTATTGCCATGTCATGAAATTCCGCTGCTGAACCGCAAGCGTTGAGCGCCTGTATACACGCCCGAAGGATAGCCGGTCGCAGCTGGGACACGCCGACTTGCCGGTTGATCTCAACCAGAAAGTCCAACGCTGATTTTGGAGCCGGATTGTTCGCAAAAAACATAGCGGCCTTCTCAGCGTCTGTTGGCGGCTTGTGGGATCGCCCTGCCAGCAATGTCGCAAGTCGCTGCTTAAGTTGCGCGGATCCTACCCCAGTGAGATTTTCACCAGCAAAATCGATAAGGGCATCCGCGGCTGCGGGCCCGCCGAAATCAAAACTTTCGGCGAACCTGATGAAATCAGACAAATCCGCATTTTCGACAACCACCGCTCCTTTCACCCGGCTTGCTATATCTCTGTGCCTACGGGGCAACCGGCTGTCGCACACGATCAAAGCCCCGCCGCCAGAAACCGGTGAGGCCGTGTATGCAGCGCGGGTTAAGGCCTGCACGTCGTCGGGCCCGGTAATTGGCACCCACGACACTTCGCTCGGAGCAAGCCGAAGATCGATCGGCTCGCCTCTTTTCAGCGCGTCTCGAACCCATAGGAGCCACTCGCCGAGAGCGGTACATCCGGCGTTATTCCACCGCCAAGGCGTGTTCAAGGCATTTAAGGGTGGAAATACCTTTTCAACCTCGCCCCATTCGACGAGAACATTTGTGCCCCACCCGAATATTGCCTGCATATCGTCGCCTAACACGCAGGTCGGCACGATCTCGGCAAGGCGACAGACCGTTTCATGTTGTTGGGTAACGCAATCCTGATACTCGTCAACGATCACCCGAGAATAGGTTGCGTTCAGAATCCCGCTCAGGTGTCCGGCCTGCAAGATGTTGAGGGCGCCCTGCCTAATTGCGGGGTAATCACTGGCAGGGGACTTTAAGGATAAAACCTTTGCGTCCTGGCCGCTCCGCGTCGGGAACGTTCCTACAAGTCGCATGGCCCAACCGTCTATCGTTGTGATGCGGTATCGATTACGCGGAACCCCCGCCGCGTCCAAGCGTGACCGAAGAGCGGCCACTCCTGCATTCGTATGGGTCAGAATCAAAACGGGCTTTGCCAGACCGGGGCCAAGAAGGCTGGTGGCTATCAAGTGGGTTTTACCGCATCCCGCCGGTGCGGCCAAACTGCCTTTTTCGCAGTGGAGAATGCCGCTCTCATCCATAGGTTGTTTGTGCCCAACCCAGAAGATCGTTGATCTTGATCGTTAGTGCCGGGCTAATCCCGTTAAAATTCGGAGCGAGGATGTTGAGCGCCACATGCTCCATATGGCTGACAGATTTAAACCACGCGTTCTTGCCACCACAGGCACGGGCTATGGTTTTTCGCTGAATGGGGGATGCGGTATGCTGTTGCGAGAAGAGAATGTTTCGAATGTTATCAAGGGTGTCTGATCCTTGCGACGCAGAAGAAATATGCGCGGCGATCAAAGCAGAACCATGAACAGAGATTGCGTAATCGACCATCTGAAGAAGAATGGCATCATTCACGTTGAACACGATCGCAGTTTCAATGTCTTGGCCCTCGTACCAGGTGAAAGTGGGTCCCCCGAGCGACGCCACCTCAATCTGTAAAGCTTGCGAAGGTAGGACGTCGTCATCCCTAAAGATTGCCGTACGATACCCCAAGGCAAGGAGCGCCTTAGCGCGCTGATAGGGGCGATCTGCATGGCCACCGCCACAATCAATGACAGCGACGCCGGCGGCCTGAATTGACGTGCGACCCTGTCGAACACAGTACTGATCAAAGCCGCGGATGAAGCCGACCTCCGTTGCACCCTCACACAGCAATACCGACGGGGCCAGAAATGCCTCCGGAAATGCTCGCAGTGTTCCTTGTGCATCTGCCGAGACTGCGTACGGGTGATGCGAGCCATTAGTGGTTCTTCGAAGCACGAATAACTGATGGTGAGCCAGCTCCCGTAGAACGATAGGAGAATGCGATGTCGCAAACACCTGCTGCGGCGCCGGCGTTGTCTTGGCCCCAAGCGACCCGATGAGGCGCATGATGCGATGAGGCTCGAGTCCGTGTTCGACTTCGTCCACAAGAAGGATTGATGACTTGTCGGCGACCTCGCGCTGCAACCCGGCGATCAGAAGCCTCGTGGAACCGATCCCGAGACCACGAAGAGGCACGCCCATCTCGTTATGAAGGGCGATCGTCCCGCCGCTGACTGAGACTGAGTGGGTATCAAGCAACGCCTTGGCAGCTGCACCGACCGGCACTCCTAATTCACGAGCCGCTTTGTTCACGATGGCCAAGGCATCACCTAACTGCCTTTCAGCTTCGTCTCCGAATGTTTTGCGCGCGTCCCTTGCCGCGTTGGACAGAGCTTTCGAAGCGTCTGGCTTCTCTTCGCTTAAACGGTTCAGGACCGATCCGCGGCGCCAAGCAAGGTTGTTTTCCGCCCAATCACCCAGGCGGGTGGGCGACAGTACTAGACGGTCTCCCCAATTTAGACCGCGATCTATTCCCCGATCCTGCGCTCGCTTGGACAGCAATCGCCACCTTGGCTCAAGATCGCCAGTTACGGAAAGGTTGAGCCGCAGGACAGTTTCAAGGCCGTGGCCAGGCTCATCTTCGATCCCTCCATCATCTCGAAGCCCGGAGAGGAAGTCGCCGTAAGTTTCGTAGTTTCTCAGGCTCTCGTTCAGCCGCCCAAGAACCAGTGTGATGGAGATGTCGTTCTCGACCTCAAGATTGTGAAAGTCAGAGTCGCTGATTGATAACGAGCGCCTGGCGCCAAGGCAGTAATCTATGGCGTCAAGAATGCTGCTTTTGCCGGAGTCTCCGGCGCCGATTAGGCAGTTGACACCATCCGTCGGGCGCCAGTCCAGCCATTTAATTGATCTGAAATTCCGGATCTCGATTTTGCGGATGACCGCCATGAACAACTTCCCGAAAAGCCGTGTTAGACGGCCGCTACTTGAGATCCTATCTGTACAACCTAATTTTTCACAACAATAACTTGTACCTCATCGTCCTCCATAAGTGTCTGATCGAGGCCGAGGTCCGGTTGCACGCTAACTGATGTGTCGTCATCATCCGGCTTGTCGTCGGACTTTACGGCGAAGGCTATCGCGCGCCCCGTCTCCATAACCTCTTTCATCCATCGTTCGATGACGGTTGACTGGTTGACGACAGTCCCCACCCATGCCCCCTTGACCATGCTGGCGAATGACGAATTATCAAAGTATCGACGTACGTTGGAATAAGCGAGACGGCGGCCACCACGGGGTCCAACAAGACCATCATGATCATTTAAGCGTTTCCAATACGACAACGGGACATACATGCCTTTGGTGACGCCGCTGGAGTCAGGGTCGAATTGAATGCGAGGGCAGAATTTCAGAAAAAATGGCTCGTTGCTCAGGCGAAAATCGTCGACCGTCCCGGCCTCCTTGAGCTTACTGAGTTCCGACAAGAAGACCTCCATCCGCTCAATTTCTTCCGACAAGTTCTTTTCCGGAAGTCGGAAAATCGCCCCCTCTTTTTGATCGCTCTCCATCGCCTTGTACTGAACCAGTATGAAAGACTTGAATGTCTCATTGTAGTAGATGAGATCCGTTCCGGTCTGCTCCTCAAGGGGGAGACGGTTGGCGAGGATGACGGTTAAACGAGTACCGGTTTCCGGATCGAGGAAAAGCGCCGCCGAAGCGTTGGGAACTCGACGGATAAACTCATATCCAGGAACTTCGGACATATCGCGGATGATCATTTCATCCTCGCGTTGCCGCGACTGAGAAAGGCCGTCGAGGAATGACGTGGGCGTTTCATCATCGCGAAGAACCCATTCACGCAAAGGCGATCGATCGATTCCGGCCAAGAGCATAGCTGTAGCGACGCTTTCTTTCTGCGCGCCGAGAGCTTCCCGAGCACTACGATCCAGGCTCGCGAGCCGACGGCGGGTCGATTTTGTAAATCGATCGATTGATCGCGCTGTCTCTGGAGCCAGACGCGCGACAAGATCGACAACCTCTTCGAAAGCTTTGGGGGTTAGCAGACCGCCCCGTTTGAACCGATCTTCGACCACCTTTCGATTTCTAGCCGGGACACCGTCGATGATGTCTTGGACGGTAAGACGGGTTTGGAGCGGTTCAATGTCCGACAGGTTGAGCCGGCTCTGGTATGTACCGGCGTTCACCCCTCGCCGCCCGTTCGCAATGTGCGAGATACGGCCTCTTGAATTCATGATGAAACAGACGAGCGGCGCGTTGCGCCCATGGGGGAAAGAAGGCACCGCCTCGGCAAACAGTTCCCGGTCTTCGAGCGCGTCTCGAAACACTGTCTCGCGGTCTCGCGCCAGCTTTAGCACATACGCCCCCGGTTTCGCCATCTCGACAACTTTCTCGCATGTTAGGTTACTACTGCGGCTACGACCGACCGAATAAGCCGCCTTTAAAGCATGCAATCATACGATGTGTCTCGCCAATCCCGCGGATCGCCCGTTGTTACGCTCGACAAACCTAGTTTTGAACGAGAAAGCTAACGTGCAAGGTCTGGAAGTCGATCTAACCGTCAGTTTACAGCAGAGTATCCTGTCCCATGGGTTCGCCGGATTTGGAAACGATCGTGGATCCGTACGGTTCGCGCGACGAGATGATCAGCGCGTCATTCGGTAATGGGCGAGCTAGTTCTTTTGCTTCATCCCAAGGCGCCCGCATCCACGTGTCAGTCTCTTCCTTTGAGAGCAACAGTACCGGCATAGCCTTTTCATGGATCGGCTTCACGAGGTCGTTGGGATCCGTGGTCAGAAAACCGTAGAGATCGTCCGTCGTGAGCCCGTCCCGGACCTTTCGGACACTTTTCCACTGCGGCACATGGATACCGGCAAAGAACATCAGCGACTTCGCCTCGTCCCGGGCAAACCAGGCATTCGGCACATTGCCACCTTCCTGTTTGCTCGCCGGATCAGGTTCGGCGAAACTGGTGACGGGAACGAGACACCTGTTCTCGACGCCGAACCATCGGATCCAGTGGGGGAAATTGAGTTTGCGCACATTGGTCGTACCGCGATCAGCCTCCATGCGGATCAGTTCTTCAAGATCGAAGGGCTTGCCCTTGGCCGCGAGCTTCCCGGCCTTGGCCTTGGCGCCTTTCTCGAGTGCGAAGCGAGGGGAGGGCAGGCCCCATCGCGCGTGGACTAACTGCTTCTTGCCGTCAGCCGTGTTTCGGACGATTGGCCCCATCTGATCGGGGTTCACCTGATAGGCCGGCATCAGGTTGATGAGGCTTTCGGCGTCCTGGGCCCATTTCGCGACCCAGTCCTTGTCTTCCATTCGATACAGGTTGCACATGCCGCGCCATCCCCTTCGCTCAGGTCGTGGGAGACAATCTAGCGGATGGCTCTGATTTCGCTAGTCGAGCTTGAAAACATCGGCATTGTCCTGCCGTTCCCGCAAGCCCTTGTAGGAAGCGTGCCGCAATTTGCCGTCCTCCGTCCAGGCCCGAAACTCGATCTCGGCGATCAGCGTCGGCTCGAGCCAGACAATGTCTGTTTTTCCCGAGTAGGGCACCGGCGGCTGCTTTCGCTTCCAGCGCAGTTTGTCGAGCATCTTACGCAGCCTGATCATCTCGGCCTCTTTGAAGCCCGTGCCGACGTTGCCGACATGGACGAACTCATCGCCGCGATAGGCGGCAAGCACCAGCGAAGCTAAGCCAACAGTCGACACGGTCGATGGCTCATAGCCGACCACCATGAAGGCTTCGCTCTGGACGCATTTGACCTTCACCCAATCGCCGGTGCGGCCGGAACGATAGGGGGCCAGAACAAGAGCAGTCCGAAATCGTACGCTAAGGTCGAACGGAATGAGAATTTACGCGGCGTCCCTTAGCCTAGCCGGAAGGCGGAGCGATCGGAATCCGTTGGGCATCTGATGTTCCGCATCCCAGGTGTAAATGCCGGTAAGGTTGATATGCTCCCAACTGAGCGGCGAGATGTGCTTCAACAGAG
>Ga0065165_1001507_pt1 | contig 24642 bp, 19 predicted proteins | sample AraplaMF_Cvi_mMF_FD_63813 | JGI IMG/M metagenome (GOLD analysis project Ga0065165, IMG submission 63813) | Arabidopsis root microbial communities from the University of North Carolina, USA - plate scrape MF_Cvi_mMF (version 2) (version 3) | ecosystem: Host-associated > Plants > Roots >... | reverse complement strand
TGGGATTCGCAGAGTCCCCCCTCAAGCAACATCCTTGGTCAGGGTCCCCCTGACCAACGGATGGCGCCCCGTGGGGACAGGAGCGAATCGACGGGGGGCCATAATCCGGCAGGGACTCATCGAGTCCCGCCCCCTCAAGCAACATCCTTGGTCAGGGTCTCCCTGACCAACGGATGGCGCCCCGTGGGGGCAGGAGCGCTAGCGACTGGGGGGCCTAAAAATGGATGAGATTTATCTGGATGCGAATGCCACCACGCCAGTGTTGGCACAGGCCCGAGCCGCCGCACTGGCAGTGATGGACCAGGACTTCGGTAATCCAAGCAGCATCCATAGCACTGGCCTCAAAGCCCGCGCCCTGATGGACGCCGTACGTGCGCGCGCCCGCCGTGTCCTGAAGGTGCAAAGCGGTCAGCTGCTGTTCCTCAGCGGCGCCACCGAAGGCATCCAGACCGCCGTGCTCTCCGCCCTCAGCGCCCTCAAGCAAAACGCCTCGGGCGTCGCCAACCAGCCAGAAGGCTCACCGTGCAGTGCCAGCGGCAAAGGGCTGCCCGCCGGGTCTTCCAATGGCGCGGTTGCCGCTCTCTCTGATCCATCAGCGTCCGCGCCGCACCCCGCCGGCCCGCTGCCCGCCGTGCGATGGCTCCTCTACGGCGCCACCGAACACAAGGCCGTGCCCGAAGCACTGCGGCACTGGAACCAGTTGCTGGGCCTGGGCCTGGAAGTGCGCGCAATTCCCGTCGGCGCCGATGGCCGACATGACCTCGCATGGCTGCGCGAACATGCTCCGCAAGCGGGCCTCGTCTGCACCATGGCCGCCAACAATGAAACCGGCGTGGTCTCCGATCTGGACGGCATCGCCGCCGTACTCGACGGCTGCAAGCGGCGCCCCTTCTGGCTGGTGGACGGTGTCCAGGCCCTGGGCAAGCTCCCCCTGCAGCTAGAGGCCTGGCGCGTGGACTACGCCCCCTTCTCCGGCCACAAACTCTATGCCCCCAAAGGCATCGGCCTGCTGTACGTGCGAGCCGACGCGCCGTTCACTCCGCTGATGGCAGGCGGCGGCCAGGAAAGCGCCCTGCGATCCGGCACCGAGAACATGTCCGGCATCGCCGCGCTAGGCGCCGTGCTGGCAGCGCTGGAGGAAGGCTCCAGTTTCCGGGACCGGCCCACACTCGACGCCTTCCGTGACCGGCTCACCACCGCGCTGCGCGACGCCTTTCCGGACCTGCAATTCAATGCGCCGCAGCACCTGTGCCTGCCCACCACGCTGAATTTCTCGGTGCCCGGCCTGAGCTCCAAGCTGCTGCTGGACCTGTTCGATGCCGCCGACATCCGCATCAGCGGCGGCTCGGCCTGCAGCGCCGCCAAGGCCCAGCCCAGCCATGTGCTGGAGGCGATGGGCCTGCCCGCCGCACAGACGGAATCGGCCGTCCGCCTGTCCTTCGGCCCGGCCGTGGACGACGCCTTCATCCGCGAAGCCTGCGCCCGTATCCGCGCCTGCGGCGAAGCCCTGCGGGACCATTGCCTCAGCGCTGAGGGCAACCATCCCCAACCAGCCGACGGCATCACCCGCTTCATGGTCGATGGCGCCTGCTGCTGGCTGGTCGCGGACGCCGCCAGCCGCCGCTGCGTGGTGATCGACCCGCTGCCAGAGCTGACCGAGCGCCTGGCGCAGTGGGTGCGATGTCAGGACTATCAACTCCTGGCCGTGCTGGATACCCATAGTCATGGCGACCATGTCTCATCCGCCGCCGCGCTACGCGAGGCCGCCGGCCCTCTGGCCGCTCCCGGCCCCTTCGACGCCCTGGGCTGGCCGCTCGGCCAGGAGACGCTGTCCCTGGGTAGCCGCCACCTGCGCCGACTGGCCACGCCGGGCCACACCGAAGATTCCACTGCCTACCTACTCGCGCAGGGAGACGCGGTCACCGTGGCCTTCGTCGGGGATACCGTCATGCCGGGCGCCCTGGGCCGCAGCGACTTCGCGCAAAGCGCCCCGCTCGCCTTCCGGGACTCCCTGCGCCGGCTCGCCGAAACCGTGGGGCCGCACCTGGTGCTCGCCCCGGCCCACGACTACGACCAGCGCTTTGCCACTACCTTCAGCACCGAGGCAGCGCGTCAGCCGCTGCTGGCGCACGCGCTGCGCGGCACGCTGGACGCGACCGCCTTCGCCGCCGCCAAGGCCGGCCTTGAACGCCACTTTCCCCTCACCGAGTTCAAGACCATGGCATGCGGCGCCCGGGTTGAACAGCCAGCCGCAGACGCTGGCCTGGCGGTGGAAGTCGATCTGGACACGCTGCGCGACCTGCTCCTGCGGTCGCCCCGGGCGCGGCTCATCGATGTGCGCGAACCCTACGAGCAGCGCCTGAGCCTGATGCCCGACCTGCCTGAACTCGGCCCGGGCCACCAACTGCACGCCACGCCGCTGTCTCGCCTGGTGGATGCCTTGCCGCAGTGGCTGCTCCTGCCCGCGGAAGTGCCCCTGGTGTTCTTCTGCCGCAGCGGTAACCGAAGCGCCCAGGCCGCACTGGCGCTGCGGCGCCTGGGCCATGACGCCGCCTACACGCTGGCCGGAGGTCTGGCCCTATGGCCGCGCGACCAGACGCTGCGGGCGCAGGCGCTGGATTCGGCCCTCTACATGTAGGCCGCAAGCCGCTTCGACTTCCCTCCTTCACCACCACTGCGACCACCAAGCCCCTCCGATTGCCGCGAACCCCGAAGCGCGGGCGCCCCTCTCGTCGCCTCGCCGCCGGGTTCCGTTCTTTGTGACTCAAGCCCCATGTCCGTCTCCACCACCACCAAGGGCCAAGCCGCTTCCATGACCGCTGAAGCCCGGCCGGACGCCGCTTCGCAGGCCCGCAACCCCGAGCCCGCGGACTCGGCGGGTTCTGCACCGACCGCCGTGGAGCATCAGCACAGCTCGTTCTACAAGTTCGTGGTGCTGGAAGACACCCCCTCGCTGGCCCAGCATTTGCGCGACGTGTACGAAGAGCAGGGTCGCCAGGTGGGCGGCAACATCCTTCTGGCGCCCGAGGGCATCACCGGGGCCATCGGCGGGCCACTGCAGGCGCTGGAAGCTTTTGAGGCCGCGCTGCGCGCGCATCCGGCCCTGGCTGACCTGCACTTCAAGCGCAGCTTCTGCACCACCCGCCCCTTCACGCTGCTCAAGGTCCACGAAAAGCCGGAGCTGGTGGCGTTCGGCCTGCCGGGCGTGTCGGGCCTGTCCGACCGCCAGGACACCCATGTGCCGCCTAAGGCTTGGCGGGAGCTGATCCGCCGGGACGACGTGGTGGTGCTGGACAACCGCAACCACTTCGAATTCGAACTGGGCCACTTCGCTGGCGCGGTCGATCCGCAGGTGCGCCATTTCCGGGACTTTCCCGCCTATGTCCAGGCCCATGCGGAAAGCTGGAAGCGCGAAGGCAAGACGGTGGCCATGTACTGCACGGGCGGCATCCGGTGCGAAAAGCTCTCCGGCTGGATGAGCGAGCAAGGGCTGACCGTTCGCCAACTCCAGGGCGGCATCGTGAACTACTTCGAGCAGATGCCCGATGCGGACCAGGACTGGCTGGGCGAGTGCTTCGTCTTCGACAAGCGCATCGCCATCGATACCCATCGCCGCGAGACGGCCACCACGGCCGAACAGGTCTATGGGGATGATCCGGCCGAGGCATGGCGCCTGGCCCGCGCCCGCCGGCTCGACCCAGGCACGGGTTCGTGAAAGAAAGTCACAGGATGACCGTCAGCCCCGGCTGGTCTTCGGTGCAGCGTCGATAATCAAGGCCTGATTGCTCCAACCGGTTCGCGCGGCCCATGTCCAACCTCATCGTCCACGGCGGCTCCCCCCTGAAGGGCCGCATCGTTCCCTCGGCCAACAAGAATGCCGTGCTGCCCATCCTGTGCGCCACGCTGCTGACGCGCGAACCCATCCGGCTGCATGGCGTGCCCGAGATCACCGACGTCAAGAAGATCCTGGAGGTCTTCCGCCAGCTTGGCAGCAGCGTCGCCGTCGACTTCAGCACCGGTGTGCTGGACCTGCACCACAAGGACACGCATTTCGACCCCGCCAAGGACCACCTGCCGGAAGAGATGCGCAGCTCCATCATGCTGGTGCCGGGCCTCATGGCCCGCTTCGGCGCCGCCCGCATCGAGGACGACGTGAAGGGCTGCACCCTGGGCGCCCGGGAGATTGACCCGCATGTGGAGGTGTTCGAGCGCTTTGGCGCGTCGGTGGACCGCGCGGCTGACGGCCTGCTGCTCAAAGTGGACGGCAAGCTGCGCCACAACGACCACTGGACCGACTACGCCTCCGTCACCACCACCGAGAACTTCGTCCTTTGCGCCGCCCTGGCGGACGGCACTTCCACGCTGATGAACGCGGCAAGCGAGCCGCATGTGCAGGAGTTCTGCCAGTTCATGCAGATGCTGGGTGCACGGCTGGAGGGCCTGGGCACTTCGCGCCTGACCATCCACGGTGTGCAATCCCTGGGCGGCGGTGAATTCACCTTCGCCGAGGACTTCCACGAGATCGTCACCTTCCTGGCGCTCGGCGCCATCACTGGAGGCGATGTGCGGGTGAAGAATTCCCATCCGGAGCAATTCCCGCTGATCGACCGCACCTTTGCCAAGTTCGGCGTGCAGATCGTGCATGAGGACGGCTGGTCCCGTTCGGTGGTGAATGGCAAGCTCAAGGTGAAGGAACCCTTCACCCGCAACATCCTGCAGAAGGTGGAAGCCGCGCCTTGGCCCTATCTGCCCGTGGACCTGCTGCCCATCTTCGTCGCCTTGGGAGTCAAGGCCGAAGGCAGCGTGATGTTCTGGAACAAGGTCTACGACGGCGCCATGGGCTGGACCACCGAGCTGTCCAAGTTCGGCGCGCACGCGTTCCTCTCCGACCCCCACCGCATGGTGACCTTCGGCGGCAAGCCGCTGACGCCTGCCGAAGTGGAAAGCCCCTACATCATCCGCGTGGCGATTGCCTTGCTGATGGTCGCGGCCAGCATTCCTGGCAAGTCGGTCATCCACAACGCCACCCCTGTGCGCCGGGCCCATCCGCAATTTGCCGAGAACATCACGCGCCTGGGCGCCCGCGTGGAATGGGTCGAAGGCGATTGAGCCTTCGTGGCGGACGGTGATGTTCGAGTGGCGCCTGCCCATGGTGCGACCGTCCATTGTCCTTGCCGAGCTCTTGGCGGCCTGCGTGACACTGGTCTCGTCACCATCGGTCCAGGCCCAACCAGGCGCCAGCGCGCCGGTGCCTCAGGCCAGCGGTCCTGCAGTCGCAGCGTCGGCGCAAGAGCCCGGCGTCGCCGGCCCCAGCCTCATTCGCTGGGTGGTGGCCGATGTGCCGCCCCACTTCAGTTTCAAGCACGGCAAGGCGCCCCAACGCCCGCAGGACCTGGGTGACGGCGAGGTCGATGGGTTCCTGCGGCTGCTGCTGCAGCGCATGCCGCAGTTCCAGCACGAATTCGTTGAAGTGAGTCTGCCCCGCTTCGAGGCAATGGCCCGCCAGGGTGACACCCTGTGCACGGTGCTGCATGTGCGCACCCCAGAACGACAGCAGTGGCTTTACTTCACCTCGCTGTATCCGCCCCAGGTGTCACGCCAGATTCACGTGGTGGTGCGCCGCGAGGACCTGTCCCGGTTCCAGTCGGGCGGCCAGACGCTGGCGCTGGCGGACCTGCTGCAACGTCGTGACCTCGTCGGGCTGCTACCCCGCAATCGCAGTTACGGGCCCCGCATCGACAAGCTGCTTGCCAGCCAGCCAGCCCACGCGCCCGCCACCGTCGTGGCCGGCCGCAGCACCAACCTGCTGGCCATGCTCAAGGCGCGACGCATGGACTACACGCTGGAATATCCGGCCACGGTCGACCAGTTCATGGCCCAGCATCCTGGCGCGCCGGAACTGGTGCGTCTGCCGCTGGCAGAGGGCAGCAGCACCACCGTCGCCACGGCGGGGTGCAGCCGTACCCCGGAAGGACGGGTGGCCATACTGGCCATTGATCGGGCATTGCGGCAGATGGCCATCGACCCGCAGCGGGACGCCTGGATCAGTCAGTGGCGGCGCCGCCTGCCCCTGGATGCCGACGACCGGCAACGGCTGCTGCGCTACCTGGACGAGCGTGGCCGCGGGCCGGCGCTGATCGACTGAGGCGATGGCACGCCCTCCCAAACTGGCATTGCCCCTCAGAGAGGGTGTGGCGGCCTCGGCCTTGTCCTGTCCCCCCGGTCCGTGGCCGCTGGTGCTGGACTTCCTGGCCGAGCGGCTGCCGCTGGTGGCGCGGCAGGATTGGGCCGAGCGCATGGCCCGCGACGAAGTACTGGATGAGCAAGGCGAGCCGCTGGGCCCTGATGCTCCGTTCTCGCGCTGCAAAGGGCGGCGCCTGTATTACTGGCGCTGGCTGGCCCAGGAACCACAGGTGCCGGGCGAGGTGCGCATCGTCCACCAGGACGACCATCTGCTGGTGGCCGACAAGCCGCACTTCCTGCCGGTGACGCCCAAGGGGCGGTATGTGCAGCAGACGCTGCTCACGCGCCTGCGCCGCCTCACCGGCATCGCCGATCTGAGCCCGCTGCACCGGTTGGACCGCGAGACGGCGGGCCTGGTGCTGATGTCGGTGAACGCCACGCACCGGGACGCCTATCAGCGTCTCTTCCGTGAGCGTGATGTGGACAAGGTCTATGAAGCCATCGCTCCATGGTCCGAGACGCTCAGCTTTCCCTGTGAGCTGGCCACACGGCTGGAGGAAGATACGGTGGACTTCATGCAGATGCGCACGGTGGACGGCCCCGCCAATGCCTTCACGCGCGTGAGCGTGATGGAGCGCCTCGGGAACGGGCTGGCCCGTTATGAGCTGCGGCCGAGCACGGGCGCCAAGCATCAGTTGCGGGCGCAGATGTGCGCCTTGGGGGTGCCGCTGCTGGGTGACCGCATCTACCCGGTGCTGCAGCCGGTGGAGGCCACGCCCGATTTCTCGAACCCGCTGCAATTGCTCGCGCGCGAGCTGAGCTTTGCCGATCCAGTCACTGGCGAGCAGCGGCGTTTTCACACCACCTTGAGGCTGGAGGCGGCCTCCGGCGACCGATAGCCGGCAAATAGGCGACCAATAGGCGGCCACTGACGGCAGGGCGCAGTGTTCGCCGCCCTGCCGCCCTGGCCGTTGTCAGCCTGGGCGTGGTGACAGCGGCTTAGTGCGCCAGGGCTTCCAACTGGCGCAGGCTGCCCAGCGTGGCGACCGTGGCGGCCGCCAGCTCGGTGCCTTTGTGCACCAGGTGCTCATGGAAGAACTGGTGATGCACCGCATGCTCGTGGAACGCCTGCGGCGTGAGCACGGCCGAGAAGACCGGAACGCCGGTATCCAGCTGCGCCCGCATCAGGCCGTCGATGACCGCCTGCGCCACGAAGTCATGGCGGTAGATGCCGCCATCAACCACAAGGGCACAGGCCAGGATGGCATCGACCTGGCCGCTACGCGCCAACTTCAGCGCATGCAGCGGGATCTCGAACGCCCCGGGGACCTGGACGTGGGTGATCTGGCAAGGGCCGGCGGCCTGAAGGCCTTGGACGGCGGCATCTCGACAGCGGCCCACCAGATCGGCATGCCAACTGGCCGACACGATGGCGATCCGTGGCTGGTCGCTGCCACCAAAGCAACGCAAGGAGGGGAACAGGGTCTGATTCATGATGACCTTCAACAGGTTGAACGATGAATCAGGGCGCGCACGCACAGCGCGGCTCCGTCACGCGCGTGCGGGCACGCGCGGCCGGGGGCCGACGATGAACGCGATCTCTTTCATCCGGACTATTACCGTCGGCCCTGGCCTCTCACCAGGTCTGCTGACCCCTGCGGCCGAAGGCCGCAGGGCGCTCGCGGGCTCTTGGCGACGGGCCTGGAGACCACGCGCCAAATACCGCCGGTGGGGAATTTCACCCCGCCCTGAGAACGCAGCCCCGGCAAGTGCCAGGGCGACGCCATTCTAGGACGGGCCATGCGTGGCGCCGGACTTCGCCGACTAGAAGCCCCACTGCAGATGGGCACTGAACATCTCGCCGCGGCGTCCGTAGACGTTGCCCCACAGGTAGGCGGCCTGCAGATCCACCTGTCCGGCCAGGGCGACGCGTACGGTCGGCCCCGTCCGCCAGCTATGGGGCTCGGCAAAGCCCTGCAAGCCAGCGCGCCATCCGGGGCCCCAGCGATGCAAGGCCTGCCACTGCAGGCGCGCTTCGTTGCGCCGGCGCGCATGGCTGTCATGCATCCAGAAGGCGTTCAGGTTGAGCTGCGTCAGGCCGATTTCCGTCTGCAGCAGCGGACCGACTTCAACGGCGTTGCCTTCGCCTCGCTGATGAATCAGCTGCACATGCAGCCCGAGATCCACGGGGCCCTCGCCTTGTGTGAACAGGAACTGGTGGATCCAGTTGATGGAGCTGAGCGTCTGCTCATCCCAGGCCGGGCCGATCCAGCTCAGCAGCAGCTCGCTGCTCCAGGACGGGGTCAAGCCATAGCGCAGGCCGGCCTCGGGCCAAAGGACGGACGATCGGCCGGGCGCGCGGGCTGTCCAGTAGCGCAGGTCCAGCGTGGCCTGACCGGGTTCGCTATAGGGGCGCACGAGGTAATAGCCGGGGTCGGCCCGTGCGTCGTCACCCAGTGCTGCGCTGAGCGCGCACAGGCCCATCAACAATAGCCTTGCGGCCCCTGCTACGGCGCCTCGGGCAGTCCCGCGTGAAGGCTCCGTGAATACGCGCCCTGTGGTGCAGCTGGGCCTGCGCATCACTGTGCGCATGGTTCCGCGCATCCTGATCATTGTGGTGTTCCCTGTGTGGCGGGCTGCCGGCCCCAGGCAAGCGCACGCGTATAAGGCGCGGGGCGGGGAGGATAGTGCTCCACCGGTCTCTCCGCGCCGCGCGGTGCAAGCCTTGCGCAAGCGCCCGCGAGCTGTACATGTCGGCGCATCGTGACATCGCGGGGTGCTGCGCTGCAAGGGCTATCGCACAGGCCAGGCCGGCTGCGTGACGGGCTGCACGGCGGCGCTTTGAATGGGGGACGGCGCGAGTGATGGCGGCCTTGGGACGTGAGCGTTTCCCCGGGGAAGCGTGGCGACCCGGGAATGCACAATGATCCAAGATCGTTGCTGCCCCTCACCATGACCCCAAAGGCCATTCGTGTCTCGGTCGGCGCACGTACGCTGCTGGCGTCCTTCGTGCTGAGCTTGCTGTTGGCAGCGGTGTCCAGCGGGTGGGAGCTGCGGGAAGAGGTCCGGCGGCGCGCACAGCAGCAGGACCAGGAGCTGGATGTCATTGCGCGGCTCTATACGGGGCAGCTCCTGCACAGCCAGGGGCAGCCCCCCGAAGTGGTCCGGGCCTTGCTCCAGCAGATCGTTCGTCAGCACGGATTGCGCAGCATTGAGTTGCAGACGCAGTCTGGCGAGCAAATTGGTGCGCAGGGCGAGGACCTTGGAGAGCCCGGCCCGAGCGCCGAATTCACCTTGGGCAATGCTGGCGGCGCCTTGCGCGTCCAGGCCCAGGGCGTGTCGGTCATGCAGACCTTGCGTCACGACGCGCTTTTGCGCAGTGTGTGGCTGCATCTGTTGGTGGTGGTGGGGCTGGGCCTGGTGGCGGCGGTTTTGCTGGACCGGTGGCTGCTGCGCCAGCTTCGCCGCCTCTCTGAGGAGGCACACCGGTTCGAGGCCACGATGCCGCCGCAGTCGCTGTCCTGGCTGGAGCCGGACGATCACGGGCCACATGAGGTGCTCCAGTTGGAGCGTGCCTTTGCGCATGTGCACAGCACCTTGGGCGGCGAACTGCAGCGTGAACAGACACGCGGGCAGCAACTGCGCGACGAGATGCTGAGGCAGCACCAGCGGCTGGAGCAGGTGGAGCGTTCGCTGGATGCCAAGCGCCGTGAACTGGCGGCGCTGGAGCGGCATGACCCTTTGACGGGCGCTGCCAACCGCCGGGAGTTCGAGCTTGCCTTGCGGCGGGAATTCAAGCGTGTGCAGCGTGACCAGGGGCGTCTGGCGCTGGCGGTACTGGATGTGGACGACCTCAAGCCCTACAACGAGCGCCATGGCCGTGCGGCGGGTGATGAAGTGCTCAAGCGCCTGGCGCAATTGCTGGCCGAGCAATTCCAGCGCGACACTGATGTAGTGGCGCGCCTGGGCGGCGAGGAGTTTGTTGTCTTGATGCCTGGCCTGGACATCCGCTTTGCCCAGGACCGCCTGGAGTCGGTACGCGACGCGCTTCGCGCCCTTGGCCTGCGCCACGGCGCCCTGCCCGCCTCACGGGGCCGAGCGGCTCCGGACGACCTCATCACCATCAGTGTCGGCATCGCGGCCTACCAGCCCGGCCGCCCCTACCTCAGCACCCAGGCCCTCCTGCAGGCCGCCGACGAAGCGCTTTACCTCGCCAAGCACACCGGCCGCGACCGCATCTGCTTGGCTCCGTGACGCAAACGCACGCCACGGGGGCCGTTCCCTGAGAAGGCGGCGCCCCCCAGGGGACGGATGAACGAGCCATAGGCGAGTTCAGCCGGGGGCCAACACCCTCCACCGAAGCCACCCCTATGCACATAGTCGCGCCGAACGCGCGCAGCGCCGTTCAAGCGGGGCTGGTTGTTCGCCGAGAGGGCCGGCGCCGGGCCGCCCCAAGCCGGCCCGCAGCCCCCTTGGGGGGCGGTGGGACCGGACCCTAGGTCCGGTCCCACGGGGGCCCCATCATCTACCTCGGGACTCGGCCTGCTGCAGTTGTTCTTCGACCCGCCGGGCGGCGCGCAGCATCAGCGTCTCATCCAGTTGCGCCTGGGGCGCGATCTGCATGACGGTCTCGTCCAGCTTGGTCGGGTCGTTCATGAGCGTCCAGGCCACCAGTGAAATGGCGCCCACGCCGCGGCGCTGCATCGCCTCGGGCATGCGCAGCTCGTCCTGCACCTGCACATGGAAACGCACACTGCTCACCGCCGATGGCGCCAGCCCCCAGCTTTCACACAGGGCCGAGCCCAGCGCATCATGGCTCACGCCAAAGGCGGTGTGTTCCAGCTGCACCAGCTCCACATCGCTGCCGGCTGCGCGCAGCATCGCCGGATAGTGCCCAGGTGCATGGCGATACAGCACCGCCTTGCCGCATTCTTCGAAAAGGCCGGCCGAGTGCGCCGCCCAGGGGTCCACGCCCAACATCTGCCCCATGCGCCCCATCAAGAGGCCGCGCTTGGCCGCACGGCTCCACACCGGTTCCAGTTCGACCGCGGGCGGGAAGGCTGCGCGCAGCCCCATCTCGAAGGTGATGGCCGCCACTTCGCGCATGCCCAGGTAGGTCAGCGCCTGGTGCACGGTCTGCACACGGCCACGCAGGCCGTACAGCGAGGAGTTCACCGCCTTCATGACCGCGGCGGCCAGCGCCATGTCGGTTTCCACGAGCGAGGAGACGGCCTGCAAGTCGATGTCCTCATCGGCCATCAGCAGGGAGAGCTTGACCAGCACTTCGGGCTGGGTAGGAATTTCAATGTCCAACGAACGCAGTTGTGGATCGACGGGCATGGTGAGCGGCGGTTGTTTGTCCAATGGTATAGCGAGTGACGGGCATCCCGGCATCCCGCCTTTGGCGGAATGCCCAAGGACCAGTTCAGCGCAAGAACGCGTCGTAGCCCGTCTTGAGGATCAGCAAGGAAACCACGGCAACGAACATGCCGCGAACAAAGCCGGCGCCGCGCGCCAGTGCCATGCGGGTGCCGACCAGGCTGCCCGCCACATTGGCGACGGCCATCACGGCGGCGATGTGCCACCAGACATGGCCCTTGCTCGCAAACAGCACCAACGCAGCGGCATTGGTGGCGGTGTTCAGCAGCTTGGCCGTGGCCGAAGCATGCAGGAAGTCGAAGCCCAGCAAGCGCACGAACAGGAATACGAAGAAGCTGCCAGTCCCCGGACCGAAAAAGCCGTCGTAAAAGCCGATCACCAGCCCGATCACCGCAGCGATGGTGGTTTGCATGCCCAAGGTGTGGCGCGGCGCGTGATGGCGCCCCAGGTCCTTCTTGGCCAGCGTATAGAGCAGCACGGCCAGCAAGATCACTGGCAAGGCTTTACGCAGGCCTGAAGGGTCCACCTGCGTGACGGCCCACGCGCCGCAAAAGCTGCCGGACAGTGCCGCCACGGCTGCGGGGATCAAGGCGACCCACGGCAGCGACACCCGCTTGGCATATTGATGCGTCGCCCAGGCGGTTCCCCAGACGGAGGCACCCTTGTTGGTACCAAAGAGCGTGGCGGGAGGAGCGGTGGGGAAGGTGCTGAACAGCGCCGGGACAAGCACCAGGCCGCCACCACCGACGACGGCATCCACAAAGCCGGCCAGCAGCGAGGCCAGCGCCACGGTCAAGAGCTCGATCATGAGAAGCGACTCGCAGGAGCGGGCCGCAAACCACAAAAAGTCGGGCCACAAAAACAAAGCGGGCACCTGATCCAGGTGCCCGCGAATTGTGACAGTGTCACCGCAATTCGTTGGTGTTGGTTCTGATCTGTTTGTCTCCTCAGCCCCCGTAGGCGACCGCCATTCGCACAGCGGTCACGTCGAGTGATTGGCATCGTAGGACGGTGTATCCATGCACGCACTTGGGGTTTTCACTCGGGGAATGCACCAAGTTGGAACCGTGAGCCTGTGCTTACTTGCGGAATAGCCACGCCATTGCTCAGGAGGCGCATACCGCACGCTGCACGTTTCTGCGCATTGGGCGGGTTGCGAACGGCGTTACATCGCGTTGTCATACCCCTGAAATGAAGGGGATGGGCGGTGTTGAGTCAGCAGGAGACCTCCACCAAGAGGCCCGTGCAGCGCTGGGAGCCGTGACGAGCAGGCACCAGTTGAACGACCCGCTCACACCTGGGAACTTTTGTCCGAGCCGCTGCAATACGGTCATGCTGCGACTGTTCTGCCCCCACCGTCTGCTCATGGCCCGCACTGCCTGCTTCGGCATGTCCCTACGCCGGTGCCAGCGACCGGCGCCCCGCACCGCTGATGCGCAGCGAGGCGATGGGTGCGCGCGCCGGGGCGCGTCGCAAAGGACGGCGCCGTGAGGTTCTGGCCCCGCAATGCCGGCCGGGAACGCTCAGGCGCTGACACGCCCGAGGCCGCAGCTCCGACCGCCACCGCCGAGGCGCTGGTGCGGCGGCTGCGGCAAGGCGACGCCTCCGCGCTGGAGCCGCTCTACCGCACCGAGTCCGGGCCGGTCTATCGCTATGCGCTGGCCCTGTGCGGTCAGCCGGACTGGGCGGCCGACGCCATGCAGGAAGCCTTCGTCGCCTTTGCGGGGCGGCCGGAAGGATGGGATCCCGGCCGGGCACCGCTGGGCGCCTACCTGGCCGGCATGGCCCGCCATCATTTGCTGGCCCGGTGGCGAAGCCGCCCGGTGGCAGACGACGCCGACGCCCAGCCAGAAGACCTGGTGTCCTCGCCCGAGGAGCAACTGGTGCGCGCCCAGGACCACGCCCGACTCTGGGAAGCCCTGCAGCGCGTGCCCTGGAACTTCCGCGAGGCGGTGGTCCTGGTGGACCTGCAGGACCGTAGCTACACCGAAGCCGCCGCCATCGCCGGCATTGAACTCAACACTCTGCGGACCCGGCTACACCGCGGCCGCGCCCGTCTGCTGGCGCTGCTGCAGGACCATGCGCCAGCACACGCCACCGCACCTGCCACACCCCTGCCATGACCTCCGACGCCCCCGCCCGATTCATCCGCCTGGCCGACTGGCTGTGGTCCGGCGCCCGGGAGCTGCACACCCGCAGCCCGGACGCGACCCGTCAGGCCGCCACCCTCCAAGCCATGCAGGCGCGCTTCGCGGAGCGCCAGGGGGCCCTGCGGCCCCGGCGCTCGCGCTGGTGGCTGGCTGGCCCCGGCCTGTGCGCTGGCGCCCTGCTCGCCTGCTTCGGTCTGCTCAGCCTTGCGCCGCCCGGTGACGACGGCGCCGTCGTGGCGCGTGGCAGTGATTTCATCGTGCTGGTGAGTGCGGAGCGCTGGGCCGCCTACCAGGCCGCCGGCAGCAGCACGGCGTGGCTGGTCGACGCGGATGTCCCTCGCGAGCGCCTGGCCTTGCTCGGCCTGCCCTACGACCCCAGTGCCGCCGCTGAGCCCGTGCACGCGGAGCTGCTGGTGCAGGCCTCGGGTGATGTGCTGGCCATGCGTGTCTTGCCTTGATCAAGGAGAAATCTCATGAAGCCTCGACGCTCAACCGGGATGCGTCCCCGTTCCAACCGGCCGGTGTTTGCCACCATGGCCCTCCTCGGGCTGGCTGCCGGACTGTCCCTGGACCCAGGCGCGGCCCACGCCCAGCAGGGAGCTGGCCGCCCAGCCAGCGCCGCCCCCGTCTCGGCCGCTCCGCCCGCACCGCCGGTCGAGCCCCCGGCCCGCGTCGCGGAACTGCCGCGCATGGACATCGACACGGGCTTTGCCAGCGTCCTGATGGCGCGCGAGCGGGTGGTCAAGGGCGCGCCTTACTGCGCCGAGGCCCTGCATGAGACCGTGCAGCCGCTGACGGATGGCAACCGGATCGTTCACCAGCAAAGCAGCCAGCTGTGCCGCGACGGTGAGGGCCGCACCCGACAGGAGGTCGATCGCCAGGGGCGCCGCGTGGTGTACCTGAAGGATCCGGCCAGTGGCGAGAGCTGGCTCCTGGACCCCGCTCGCAAGACGGCGCGGTGGCTGGGCAGGCCAGTGGACGTGACGGCCAGCCGGGATGAAGCGCAGCGTCAGCGCGAGCAGGCACAGCGCCAACGCGACTATGCGGAACGCATGCGCGAATATGCCGAGCGCATGCGGGAGAAGGCGCGCCAGCACACGGACGCACTGCGCGAGCGCCTGCGCCGTGGCGACAGTCCCGCCGCCAGTGACATGCCGCCTTCCCCGCCCGCTGAAGCAGCACCCGTGCCGCCGACACCGCGCCCGGCGCCCGCACCCGAAGCACCTCCGGTGCCCACGGCGTCGCCGCTGCCACCAGCCCCGCCTCGACCCGTCGTCATTGCGCCCGCGGGGGACTTGCACAACATCCGCATCATCGAGATCGGTGCGCCGGACGGCGCCGCCATCCCCACGCCGCCCATCCCGTCGGCGGTCGGCCTGAGTGACGAACGGCTGGCGGCCGCTGCCGGCAAGGCGAAGGTCGATACGCTGCCTGCCCGTGAAATCGAGGGCCTGGCGGTGACCGGTCGCCGCATCACCAACACCATCGAGGCGGGCAAGGTGGGCAACGAAAGGCCGATCCTGATCACCACCGAAGTCTGGACCTCCCCCGAGCTCCAGCTCACCGTCAGCTCGGTGCGGAAAGATCCGCGCAGCGGTGAGCAGAACTACCAGCTCAAGGGCATCAAGCGCGGCGAGCCGGACCCGGCGTTGATGAAGGTGCCGGCGGACTATCGCCGCACCGGCCAGCCCGCACCAGGCAAAGGCTGAAGACGGTGGCGACAGGAGCGGCGATGCGGGCAAGGGCCGTCGCCTGGCCGATCCCTACACCCGCCGCCCCTGCCACGCTGCGGCGGCCCGGGCTGATGCGCAGGACCGCCGACAATGGCGGGTGATGTCCAGTGACCGCGATCGTCCCCACCTGATTCTTCGCACCCTTTCCCGCGGCGACGGCCTGCTGGGCATGCGTCCGCACGGCAAGCTCGGCCCCCGAGGCGACCGGGTCACGCTGATCCGCCAGGTCAGCGCCCCCCAGACGACCGAACACCGCCTGCAATGGTCCCGGCTGCCTCTGCAGGCGGTGGACCCGGACATGCTGCAGTGGCGCGACACCGGCATCGGCCGCGCCCTGACCCCGAGCTGGACCCTTGAGCGGGAAGACCTGTTTGCCGACTTCGTCGCCGACGAGGTGCCTCGACTGCGCGAATCCGGATGGCAGGTGGAGTTCGCACCGGGCTTCGCCCATCACAGCCAGGCCATCGATGGCTGGCAGCTGGACGCGGTGGAGGCGGATGCGGCGGATGAGCCACCCGCCGCAGGCCGGTCCGGTACGGCGGCCGGGCCGGACCGCGTGCCGGCCCTGGGCCTGTCGCGCCGCAAGGGTTCCTGGCTGCTGAGCCTTGGGGTGCTGGTGCAAGGCGAGCGGGTGGACCTGGCGCCGATGATCTGGGACCTGCTGCGACGGGACAAGCGCTGGCTATCCGCCGAGGCGATCAGCCTGATCGATGACGACGCCGTGCTGAGCCTGCGCGCACCGGGCGGCCGGCGGCTCCACAGTACGGCGGCACCGCTCAAGCGCCTGATGCTGACGCTGCTGGAGGTGCTCGTGGCGCAGCGGTCGCGCCGCGCGCCCCTGCTCTTGAGCGCCTGGGAAGCCGCCCGCCTGTCCCTCCTGGAAGGGCAGGACAGCCGCTGGCACCTGCATGGCGCCGAGGCCTTGCGCGCCCTGTGGACGCGACTGCGCAGGGCCGGCCCCCCGGCCCCCGTGGCACCGCCGCAAGGCCTGGGAATCAACCTGCGCCCCTACCAGCTGCAAGGGCTGGCGTGGCTGCAGTACCTGTCCGCCCACGGGCTGGGCGGCATCCTGGCCGACGACATGGGGCTGGGCAAGACTGCCCAGGCGCTGGCCCACCTCTGGATGCAAAAGCAGGCCGGTCGCTTGACCAGCCCGGCGCTGGTGGTGGCGCCCACGTCGCTCATCTTCAATTGGGCGCAGGAGGCACAGCGGGTGGCCCCTGGCCTGCGGGTGGCCAGTTTTGCCGACGCTGCCGACCGGACGGCGATCCTGGCCGGGCTGGGCGACACCGATGTGCTGCTATGCAGCTACGGACTGGTCTGGCGCGAACTGCGGGCGCTCTCCCGGCATCCCTTCAGCGTGCTGCTGGTGGACGAGGCCCAGGCCGTCAAGAACCCTCGCTCCAGGGCCGCGCGGGCGCTTCGGCGGCTGAACGCGCAGCAGCGTCTGGTGCTCACCGGCACGCCACTGGAAAATCACCTTGGGGAACTCTGGACCCAGTTCGACTTCCTGCTGCCGGGCTACCTGGGCGACAGTCGCCATTTCACCCGCTTCTGGCGCAAGCCCATCGAGCAAAACGGCAGTGCGGAGCGTGCCCGGCTGCTGGCGCAGCTGGTGCGGCCCTTCATCCTGCGCCGGATCAGGGAAGACGTCGCGCCCGAGCTGCCGCCGCTGACCGTCATCACCCAGCGCATACCGCTGCAGGGCCGTCAGCGCCAGCTGTATGAAAGCGTCCGCATCGGTGCCGACCACCTGGTGCGGCGGGTGCTGGCGCAGCAGCGCATGTTTGGCGACGGACTGATGTCGGTGCTGGACGCCATGCTCAAGCTTCGCCAGGTCTGCGGCGATCCGCGCCTGGTTCCGGGCATCACCTTGCCTGAAGGGATGGAGTCGGCCAAGCTTGACTGGCTGCGCACGCAGGTCCCCGTCCTGGTGGCCCAGGGGCGGCGCTTGCTTGTGTTTTCGCAGTTCACCGGCATGCTGGCGTTGGCCCGGGACGCGCTGACGGCCGCCGGCATTCCCTGGCTGAGCCTGACCGGCGAGACGCCGGCCAGTCAGCGCGGCGAGCTGGTGCGGCGCTTTCAGGAGGGCGAGGTACCGGTGATGCTGGTGAGCCTGAAGGCCGGCGGCGTGGGGCTGACGTTGACCGCGGCCGATACCGTCATCCAGGTGGACCCCTGGTGGAACCCGGCAGTGGATGCACAAGCCATGGCGCGGGCCCACCGGTTGGGACAGACGCGGCCGGTGTTCGTCCACCAGCTGGTCATTGAAGGCAGCATCGAAGAACGGATGCTGGAGCTCCAGGCGCGCAAGCAGGCGCTGGCCGACGGCCTGCTGGGCCGCGACAGTGGCGAAAAGCTGGAAAAGTTCACTCCCGCGGACATCGAACGCCTGCTGGCGCCTTTGGTGGACGACGGGGAGGATATGGCCTGATCAGGCTGGACGGCGCCGCGACGCGGGCCGCCCGGACCGGTCAGCGCGGGCGCGAGCCCGCCGACCGTCCTGCTGGCGCGAGACCCGCCGAGGGCCTCGCGGTATGGGTCAACGCTTGCGGTCGAAACGCAGGGCGCGGGCCAGGCTGCGACGGTCGCAACCCAGGCTGGCCACTTCAAAGGCCTCGTGCTTGCGGCCCTTGTCGTTCTGCCATTCGGGCAGCGGGGCGCGACGGGTTTGGGATTCGGTACGGGACTGGGACTTCATCATGGTCTTGGACCTTCTGGCTTCCAAGCGGGCAATGACCGCTTTGTGCTCTCTAACGCACCGTCTCCACGCCCCGTTGACAGGCATTTAACAATTTCCGGCGGCAAATATGCACCAAAACGGGGCGGATGCAGCTTTCGTTCTTTGCAGGAACAGCTCTGCACCTGGTCCCTCAGCGCAGCGTCGCGGTGATGCAACGGGACTTTGTCGTGATCGGGCGGCGGCTCAGCGGGTTTCTGGCTAAGCTTCCCTCATGTCCGTCCTGCCTTCCCCCTCCGCACCTACCCCCGCTGGCGCTGATGGCGCCTCGTCTGGTGATTCGCTGCTGGTGGCCTGCCTGTGCGCTGCCTGGTGCCGCGTCTGTGATGGCTACCGGGATGATTTCGCCCAGTTGCGCCAGCAATATCCAGGCGCCCGGTTCCTGTGGGTGGACATCGAGGATGACGCGGAGCTGGTGGATGACCTGGAGGTCGAAACCTTCCCGACGCTGTTGATCGGCCAGTCGGAGCGGCTGTGTTTCATCGGGCCGGTGCTGCCCCAGCCCGGTGCGGCGCAGCGCCTGGTCCAGGCAGCGGTCGAGAATCCCCAGATGACCGCCGCCAGCGCTGGCGGGTCCGCCGGCACCGCCGCCGCGGCCCAGGCGCTGCTGTCACGCCTGCGCCAGGCCTGCTGAGCTGCCCGCTGGCGGCGGATGCGCCAGCCGCCCGCTTCCCCGCAGTGTGGTCCACCGGCCACGCGCTGGATCCGTTGTTTGTGGGACCAGCCGCAGGTCACTTGTGTCCGCCTGGCCCCTCCGGGGGAGAATCCGTCTCCTTCACGGCCCTACCAGGGCCGCCCCTTCCTAGCCCAACGGCAAGTCGATGAACGTCCAATTCAAGAGTTCGGTGGCCCGCGCCACGCCCATCCTGGTGCTGGACCGCGCCACCTACAAGACCCTGCTGCCCCAGCTCCCCAAGCGCACCCAGCAATGGCTGTCCACCCTGGGCTTCAGCGCCGCGCCGGACACCTTCGCACTGGTGCCGGGTGACGACGGCAAGCTGGCGCAGGTGTTTGCGGGGGTGGCGCATGCGGCGCATCCGTTCGCGCTGTCGGCCCTGCCGCTGGCCCTGCCGGAGGGCGACTACGCGCTCTCGCCCGAGGGCCTGAAACTGCAGGACGAGGCAGCCGCCCTGTCCTGGGAACTGGGCTGCTACCAGTTTGACCTGTACAAGCCGCGCAAGCGTGCCCCGGCACAGCTGCTGGTCAAGACCAGCCCGGATGGGCAACGTGGTCTGGCCCTGGCCACCGCCATCAGCGCGGTGCGCGACCTGGTCAACACGCCGGCCGAGCACATGGGGCCCGAAGAGCTGTCGCGCGCCGCCGCGGTGGTGGGCAAGCAGCACGGCGCCAAGTTCAAGGAAGTGGTGGGCGACGACCTGCTCAAGAAGAACTTCCCCGCCATTCATGCCGTGGGTCGCGCCAGCACCCGCGCACCGCGCCTGATCGAGCTGAACTGGGGCAGCGACAAGCATCCCCGCCTCACCCTGGTGGGCAAGGGCGTGTGCTTTGACACTGGCGGCCTGGACATCAAGCCGGCCGATGGCATGCGCCAGATGAAAAAGGACATGGGGGGCGCGGCCAACGTGCTGGGCCTGGCCACGCTGATCATGGCGCTGAAGCTGCCGGTGCGTCTGCAGGTCCTGATCCCGGCCGTCGAGAACGCGATTTCGGGCAATGCCTATCGCCCCGGTGACGTGATCAAGACTCGCGCCGGCCTGCACATCGAAATCGGCAATACCGATGCCGAAGGCCGGGTGATCCTGTGCGATGCGCTAGCCTACGCCGCCGAGTCCAAGCCGGAGCTGATCATCGACATGGCCACGCTGACCGGCGCGGCACGCATCGCCCTGGGCGCCCAGCTGCCCGCCCTGTTCTCGCGCCACACCGACACGGCGCGCGACCTGATGGACCTGGGCTTTAAGCTGGACGACCCGATGTGGCACATGCCGCTGTGGGCGCCTTACAAGGAAGGCATTGCCTCCAGCATCGGCGACATCGTCAACACCGGCCGCAGCGCCCTGGCAGGGGCCATCAATGCGGCGCTGTTCCTGGACGCCTTCGTGCCTGAAGGCCAGGACTGGCTGCACCTGGACCTGTTCGCCTGGAACGATATTTCCCGCCCCGGCCGGCCCGTGGGGGGCGAAGCCCAGACCATCCGCACGCTGCTGGCCTATCTGGAAGAACGCTTCGGCGCCTGACCCGACCCGGCCGCCTCAGTCGCCGAGCCGCAGCCACTCGGCGGCTCGCTCGGCGATCATCAGCGTCGGCGAGTTGGTGTTGCCGCTCGTGATGGTGGGCATGACGCTCGCATCGATCACGCGCAGCCCGGAGACCCCGCGCACGCGCAGCCGGCTGTCCACCACCGCCCCCTGATCGTCCGCCCGGCCCATGCGGCAGGTGCCGACCGGATGGAAGATGGTGGTGGCGATATCCCCGGCCAGCCGCGCCAGTTCCTCGTCCGTCTGGTAGGCCAGGCCCGGCTTGTATTCCTCGGGTTGGTAGCGGGCGAGGGCCGGCTGCGCGACGATGCGCCGCGTCAGGCGCAGACTGTCCGCGGCCACCTGGCGGTCCGCCTCCGTACTGAGGTAGCGAGGGGCGATCAAGGGCGCATCCGCGGCGTCGGCGCTGCGCAGCTGCACCTGCCCCCGACTGGTCGGATTGAGATTGCAGACGCTGGCGGTGAAGGCATTGAAGCCGTGCAGGGGCTCGCCGAAGGCATCCAGGGACAACGGTTGCACGTGGTATTGCAGGTCGGGCCAATCCCGGGCTTGGGAGCTCCGCGCGAAAGCACCCAGCTGCGAGGGCGCCATGCTCATCGGCCCGGTGCGCCGCAGTGCGTACTCCAGGCCGATGCGGGCCTTGCCAAACCAGCTGCTGGCCAGCGTATTGAGTGTGCTCACGCCCTGCACACGAAAGACCGCACGAATCTGCAGGTGGTCTTGCAGGTTGCCGCCCACACCCGGGAGATCTTGCTTCACCGGAATGCCGTGGCGTTGCAGCAGCTCTGCCGGCCCAATGCCGGACAGCTGCAGCAGATGCGGTGAACCGATCGCGCCGGCGGCCAGCAGGGCCTGCCCGCCTGGCGTCAAGCCCACACGCTCAAGCCCCTGGGGCGTGCGCACCTCCACGCCTTCGCATACGGTCTGGCCGTCCACCTGCGTCAGCAGCAGGCGCTGCGCCTGAACGCCGGTCCACATCTCGAAGTTGGGCCGCGCCAGGCAGGTGGGGCGAAGGAACGCCTTGGCCGTGTTCCAGCGCCAGCCGCCGCGCTGGTTCACCTCGAAATACCCGACGCCCTCGTTGTTGCCGGTATTGAAGTCGCTGCTGGCCGGAATGCCGGCCTGCTGCGCCGCCATGGCAAACGCGTCCAGCACCGCCCAGCGCAGCCGCTGCTTCTCGACCCGCCATTCACCGCCGTGGCCGTGCTGGCTGGCATCGAACCCGGGCGGCCGTTCGGCCCCCTCGTCCAGGCGCCAATGGTGCTCATGGCGTTTGAAAAAGGGCAGCACGGCGTCCCAGCGCCAGTCGTCGTCACCGGTCATCGCGGCCCAGCCGTCATAGTCCCGGGACTGCCCGCGCATGTAGATCATGCCGTTGATGCTGGAACAGCCGCCCAGCACCTTGCCGCGTGGGTAGCGCAGGCTGCGGCCGTTCAGGCCCGGGTCGGGTTCGGTCTTGAACAGCCAGTCGGTGCGGGGGTTGCCAATGCAGTAGAGATACCCGACCGGGATGTGGATCCAGTGGTAGTCATCGCGCCCGCCGGCCTCCAGCAGCAGCACCCGCTTGGAGGCGTCCGCGCTCAGCCGGTTCGCCAGCAGGCAGCCGGCCGTGCCGGCGCCGATGATGATGTAGTCAAACCGCTGGTCTCCGAAGTGGTCAGGCATGCGTGCAGCTGTCAAGGACGAAGGGGTTGGCCCTTATCGATGCCCCCATGCTGACCCATGCCGTGCCGCCTCGCAATGGCGTTGTTCCGGAGGCCGGTGCCGGCGGCATCAGCCCCGGCGTTCCGGCGAGGCGTCCAGGCTGCCCTGCAGCGCATACCAGTCGATGCGCCGCGTCAGCACCATCACTACGGTGAGCACGCCAAACAGCAGCAGCGCACCAATCAAGAGGGCGGCCTGTTCCTGGATCAGCACGATATACAGCGAGGCATACAGCAGGGCGATCAACGCACCAAACCCCAGCCCACGCCCGACATGCCCCAGCATCGCGGTGCCGTAGAACGCCAGCAGGGCGACCACCGCGGCGGCGGCGGCGCCATAGGACACACCGAAGCCGACGTGCTCGGACAGGCTCAGCAACAGCAGGAAGAAGAAGCTGATGGCCAGGCCGACCAGCAGGTACTGCACCGGATGGACCCGGCGCCCCACCAGCAGTTCCAGCATGCCCACGCAGACGAAGGTCAGCACGATGAACATCAGGCCGTACTTGATGGCGCGGTCACTCAGGACGTAGGGGTTGATCGGGTCGACCATGGAGAAGTCCAGGGTGTCGAGCTGCTTGTCGCCCTTGAGCACACTGGCCACGGCATCGGTGGCGAGGTCCGACACGGCCCACTGGGCCGAGAAACCATTGGCATCCACCGTGCGGGTCTCCGGCAGCGGCAGGAAGCGGCCCCCGAAGCTCGGGTGGGGCCAATCCGACCGCAGCGTCACGGCCGTGGCCGTGGCAGCGGGCACGACGGCGAAGCGGCTGGTGCCGGTGAGCTGCAGTGTCACGGTGATGTCCAGCGGCTGGTCCAGCGGCAGATCGCGCAGGGCGGCATGCAGCCCGCGCGGGAAGGCGCTGTGATGGGTCCCCGAGGCCACCGGCAAAGCGTGGCCGCCGCGGCGGATGTCCACCGCCTGCAGCCCCCTGGGGTCGGACAGGGACACGGCCACCTGCGGATCGGAACAGGTCATGGTGCTGTCCGTATGCTGAGCCACCGGGGTGAGCGCAGAGAGGTCGGAAAACTGCGCCTTCAGGGTGACGCGGCCCGCATAGCCACGCACCTTGAACAGGTGGCGGTAGCGGGTCTGCTGGTTCAAGGCACCGTCCACCGACAACCGGGCAGGCAACTGCATGGGCGCGAACTCACGCCGCTTGCGCTCCACGCGCAGGTCCCTGCCAGTGCCGGTGGTTTCTTCCCAGCTTTCCACGCACCAGCGCGACAGCATCGGTCCGAGCAGCATCTGCTCACCGGCCTGCGAGGCCGCCACACTCTCGACGGCTTCGCGCTGACGCAGCTGGCGTTCGTCCACCAGCCAGCCGATGCGCGACAGCACCAGCAGCAGCAGCAGCGTGGTCGCGAAGAGGATGAGCAGTTTCATCCATACCGCCTTGGTTCTCATTGGTCTTGCTCCAGATCAGGGAAGACCGCAGTGTCAAAACGGCGTGTGAGCTCAGGGCGAAGTTTGTGAGGCCTTCGTGAAGTCGGCGGGGAAGTCGAGCCGCACCCGCAAACCCGGGTCGGCCGGAGAGAAGCTGAGCGTCCAGCCATGCAGGCCGGCGATCTGCCGCACGATGGCCAGGCCCAGGCCAGAGCCTTTGCGAAGGCTGCCCGGCCGCGCCGTGGAGAAAAAGCGCTGGCCCAGCTGCGCAAAAGCGGCCGGAGGTACCCCGGGGCCGTGGTCGCGCACTTCGAACCACCCGCGGCCAGGGCCTCCGGTGCTGCCGGACGCCGCGTCCAGGCCCACGCTCACGTCCAGCCTGCCGCCCGCCGGGCTGAAATCCACCGCATTGGCCAGCAGGTTGCTCAGGGCCAGCGCCAACAGTTCAGGCTCGGCCTGCTGCATCAGGGCGTCGCGGCGCTGCCAGTGCACCTGCAAGCCGCGTTGCTGCAGGCGATCACCGGCTTCGGCCAGCGCCTGTTCCACCACCTCGTCCACGCGGACCGCCCGGGGATGCTGCGGCCCGCGGCGAAGCTCCAGCGCCGAGAGTTCCAGCAGCCGCTCCACCAGTTCGGTCATGCGCTCACTCTGCGACACCACCTGGGCGGCAAAGCGCTGGCGATCGACGGGGGCCAGGTCGTCCTGCAGCAACTCGCCGGCGCCCCGCAGGGCGGCCAGCGGACTTTTGAGTTCGTGGGTCAGCGCGCGCGCCAGATGCTCCATCCGCTCCCGGCCGTCGAGCCGCTCACGCATGGCGTCCATGGCCATGGCCAGCTCACCCAATTCCCCCGGCACCCGCGGCGGTGCCTGGCGCTCGCCCATCTGCACCTCCTGGGCATAACGCCGCAGCCGCCGCACATGGCCCACCACCCACAGCGTCACGGCCACCCCAATGCCCAAAGACACTGCCAGCAGCCCCAGCCCCGCCGCCCAGATCCGGCGCTCGGCCCGGTCGATGAAGCGCTGCACCGTGGCCACGGGCTTGGCCACCGTCACGACGCCCAGCAGTTGGCCCTGTGAGGATCGCACCGGCGCTGCCACATACATGACCGGGCTGACCTCACCGCCATAGCGGTCCTGGGTAGACC
>Ga0065165_1001506_pt1 | contig 24645 bp, 22 predicted proteins | sample AraplaMF_Cvi_mMF_FD_63813 | JGI IMG/M metagenome (GOLD analysis project Ga0065165, IMG submission 63813) | Arabidopsis root microbial communities from the University of North Carolina, USA - plate scrape MF_Cvi_mMF (version 2) (version 3) | ecosystem: Host-associated > Plants > Roots >... | reverse complement strand
TGGAGCGGAGGAGGATCGAACTCCCGACCTTCGCATTGCGAACGCGACGCTCTCCCAGCTGAGCTACCGCCCCACGAAGCGCGAACTATATCAGCGATCCCGGCGACTGCCAACATCCTCGGGGGCGCTTCGGCGGTCCGAGGGTCAAGGGGCTGGGATCAGATGGAAGGCCTTCAGCAGCTCCCCGACCTCAGTGGCTTCCAGCTTCTTCAACAGGTGTTTGCGCAGGAACTCCGGGCCGGGGAAGTCGATGGGTTTGCCGTCCCTCAGCGGGCCGATCGCGGCGAGCAGGGTGCGAATGTCGTAGGTCGAGTTGAAGACCTCGGGTACCCCGCGTTCGACATCGAGCAAGGTGTAGACGGCCTCCATGGGCGTGCGCACGGAGTACTCCGTCGTGAAGATGCAGTCGCGCTGCTTCGATTCCGCGAACTGTCCGATGAAGGCGAAGTTCATGGCGCCCTTCGGTACCACGTCCGGCCGGTCGCCCGCCTGCCGCGGCATGAAGAACGCGGTGATGTACGGCATCATCACTGGCACCGTTCGCGCACCGCTGGCGGCGAGTTCCGGGATGTCCTCGACCGGCACGCCGAGGTGGTAGAGCCATTCCTGCGTGATTTCTTCGCCCGTACATTCCTGCATGGGCTTCTTCACGTAGTCGCCCGGCTTGTCCACGAAAAGCGCGTAGAGCCAGCCAACGATCTGGTCCTTCGGCTGCTTTCGGAAATGGGGTTGGCGGCTTACCGTCCAGCTCAACAGCCAGCTCGAGTCCTTGACGGTGACGATGCCTGCCGTTACGACCTTGCCGCTGAACGGATCGCGCTTCGCGATCCTCTCTATGTAGCGGGGGATGCGCGCGTCCAGCGTTGTGATGGTCGCCGAGGCCCATTTGGTTTTCGGGATGTCGCCGCCGAATACATCCGGTCTGCCGAAGGTAGGATCTTTGGCGGCGATGCGGCGCCACAGGTCCCAGGCGGGAGCCGGTCCGTCCTTCAGCCTTGCCGGCGTGTGGTGATCGCCGTCGTCCGAGTTTTCGGTCAGCGAGCCGATGGTGATGAAGGCAAGATCGTCGGCGCCCAGGTCCACCCCACCTTCGACGCCGTTTTCGATCCAATGAATGCGCGTGGCCTGTTTGGTGTCGGCCTGGATGGCGAAATCCACATCCGTCACCGTGACCCCATAGCGGAACCGCACGCCCCGGTCTTCCAGCCATTTCACCAGCGGCAGGACCATCGATTCGTACTGGTTGTAGCGATTGAACTTCAGGGACGAGAAGTCGGTCAGGGATCCGACGTGGTGAATGAAGCGATGCAGGTACAGCTTCATCTCGAGCGCCGAATGCCACTCCTCGAAGGCGAACATGGTGCGCCAGTAGAGCCAGAAGTTGCTCTTCAGGAAGTCCGCGCCGAAGACCTCGTCGATCCGCTTGTTCTCCATCTCCTCGCGGGTGGCGAGGAAGACTCCGATCAGTTCCCTCAGCGCCTTGTCGCTCAGGGTCAGCCGTGCCTTGTCCGGTACGTCCCGTCCCCGATCCTGCGTCACGCGCTGGAGTGAGACGTTCGGATCGTCCTTGTTCAGGCGATAGAACTCGTCGAGGACGCTGGCATCTTCGATCTCCAGCGAGGGGATCGAGCGGTACAGGTCCCACAGGCATTCGAAATGCTGTTCCATCTCGCGGCCACCGCGGATGACGAAACCCTTGCCGGGAACGTCGAGGCCGTCGAGCGCGCCGCCCGGTAAAGCCAGTTCCTCGAGAATGGTGATGCGGTCTCCGGCAACACCGCCATCTCGGATCAGGAAGGCGGCTCCAGCCAGCGCGGCGAGGCCGGAGCCGACGAACCAGGCCGTTTTCTTCTCGGCACCCTTGGGCTTGCGGGGGCGAACGAAGGCCTCGTAATTTCCACTGCTGTAATGCATGGCTCGGCAATTCCTCGCGATTCGCAGGTCGAAACGCACGATAGCAACCGATAGTCGGCCGTACATGATCTGTGTCAATTCGGCCAGAGCCGAAGGCGCCTAAGTTCTCTTACGCAGGCACACCGGCAGGGTGGGCCAACCATGCGGAGCATTTAATGGCGATCGAGATAGCGGTGCTCAGGGAAACCGGGCCCGGAGAGAAACGCGTTGCCACCGTCCCTGCGGTTGCCGCGCGTCTTGCAAGGCTCGGAGCATCGGTGACACTGGAGCGCGGCGCGGGGGTGAGTGCAACGTTCCCCGACCAGGCCTTCCAGGACGTGACCTTCGCGGACACGGCAGCGGCGCTGGTAGCAAGCGCCGATATCGTCCTAGCCGTGCAGCCGCCGTCTGTAGAGGCGGTAAAGGCCATGAAGCCCGGGGCGGTGCTTATCTCGTTCCTTTACGGTGCCCAGAACCCCGCCCTTGTCGCAGCATTGCGCGACGGCAAGATAACGGCCTTCGCCATGGAGCGAATTCCACGCATCAGTCGTGCGCAGGCGATGGATGCCTTGTCCAGCCAGGCCGCGCTTGCCGGCTACTACGCCCCGTTGCTGGGCGCCGTGCACATGCCGCGCATCCTGCCGATGATGACGACCGCCGTGGGTTCGCTGCGCGCCGCCACCGTCCTGGTGATGGGCCTCGGCGTCGCCGGTCTCTCGGCGCTGGCCACCGCGCATCGATTGGGAGCCATCACCGAAGGCTACGACGTGCGTCCCGAAACGGCCGAGCAGGCGCGGTCTCTCGGCGCGAAGTTCGTGGATACCGGCGTCGATGCTCGGGGCGAAGGCGGTTACGCGCGCGAACTGACGGCGGAAGAACAGGCGAAGGTGCGCGAGGTCGTTTCACGGCACATCGCCCAGGCCGACATGATCGTCACCACGGCAGCCGTGCCGGGGCGCCGCGCGCCGATCCTCATCACGGCGGAGCAGATCGCGGCGATGAAGCCGGGTGCGGTCATCGTCGACCTCGGTGCCGAGAGCGGAGGCAACTGCGAAGGCACGCGACCGGGTGAGACGGTCACGGTGGGTCCGGTGACGATCCTGGGGCCGCTCAACGTGCCCTCGGCACTCGCGCAGCATGCGAGCGAGCTCTACGCGAAGAATGTCCTCAACCTGCTCACGCTGTTCGTGAAGGACGGTGCGATCGCTCTCGATCTCGGCGACGAGGTGATCGCTGGAACCGTTCTCACGCACGCGGGGGAGATACGCGACGAAGGAGTCAGGAAGGCGGTGGAACACAACGATACATCCTGCGTGGAGACGGCGAAATGACCTTGGACACGACGATGACCTGGCTTATCGCGCTCTACATTTTCATGCTGGCTGCCTTCACGGGCTACGAAGTGATCAGCCGGGTGCCTTCGATCCTGCATACGCCACTCATGTCCGGATCGAACTTCATCCACGGCATCGTCGTCGTCGGCGCGCTGCACGCGCTTCTCAACGCGACGACGCCCTTCGCTCAAGTCGTGGGCTTCGTCGGCGTCGCGCTGGGTGCCGCGAACGCAGGAGGTGGCTACGTGGTGACGGACCGCATGCTCGCCATGTTCAAGTCCAGCGGAAAAGGGAAGAACTGAACATGCTGATCCAGCACATCCTCGGCCTCAGCGGCCTGGTCGCCGCGTGCCTGTTCATCTTCGGTCTCAAACGCATGTCGTCACCGGTGACTGCGCTTTCCGGCATCGTCGTGGCGGGCGTCGGCATGGTGGTCGCCGTGGCGGCCAGCTTCCTGGTGGTGTTCGATCTGCCTGCCGACGTTGCACCGAACCGCGTCGTGAATGTGATGCTCGCCATCGTCGCGCTGTGCGTGGGCGGCGGCTGGGCGTTCCTGCGCGGGCGCAAGGTCGGCATGACGGCCATGCCGCAGATGGTGGCGCTCTATAACGGCATGGGCGGTGGCGCCGCCGCCGCCGTCGCGGCGGTCGAATTGTCGGCTCATGCCGAACCGACGACGCTGGGCCTGGCGACGACCGCAGCCGGTGCGCTGATCGGTGCGATCTCGCTGACCGGTTCTGTGATCGCCTGGGCCAAGCTGGACGGCAAGATCCAGAACCCCTGGCGTTTCGCGGGACAGCGCATCGTCAACGGCACGCTGTTCCTCGCCACCGTGCTCCTGGGCCTCGCGCTCGTCGTGTCCTTCGACAGCCCTCATTTCGCGCTTCTGGCCATCCTGTTCTTCGCGGGTGCGCTCGCCTTCGGCGTCATGATGACGCTGCCCATCGGCGGCGCAGACATGCCGGTGGTGATCTCGCTCTACAACGCGTTTACCGGTCTGGCGGTGGGGCTCGAAGGCTTCGCGCTGCAGAACCCGGCGCTCATGATCGCGGGCATGGTGGTGGGCTCGGCCGGCACGCTGCTGACCCTTCTGATGGCGAAGGCGATGAACCGCTCGCTGGCCAACGTGCTGTTCTCGAACTTCGGCGATGGCGCCGCCCAGGGCGGCGCCGAAGCGCACGGGGAGATGAAGAGCGCCGATGCCAGCGATGCCGCCGTGGCCATGCGTTATGCCACGTCCGTCGTCATCATTCCGGGCTATGGGCTGGCCGTCGCGCAGGCGCAGCAGAAGCTGTATGAGTTCGTGAAGCTGCTGCAGGCCGCGGGTGTGAGCGTGAAGTTCGCGATCCATCCGGTGGCGGGGCGCATGCCCGGCCACATGAACGTGCTGCTCGCCGAGGCAGGCGTGCCTTACGACATCATCTTCGACATGGAAGACATCAACGCCGAATTCCCCGCGACCGACGTCGCGCTGGTCATCGGTGCCAACGATGTCGTAAACCCAGCCGCCCGTACCGACACATCGTCGCCGATCTACGGCATGCCGATCCTCGATGCCGACAAGGCCCACCAGGTCTATGTCGTCAAGCGCGGCCAGGGCAAGGGCTACTCGGGGGTCGAGAACCTCCTTTTCTTTGAAGACAACTGCAGCATGGTCTACGGCGACGCCCAGGCCGTGCTGACGCAAATGGTTCAGGCAGTGAAGGATCTGGCGGGCTGACCGCTCCGACCATCGCAGAACCCCTACTTACGAAGGACACCATCCATGGCCTATGCAACCACCAACCCCTACACCGGCGAAACCGTTGCGACATTTCCCGATGCAACCGACGCCGAGGTCCGTACCGCCCTCGACAAGGCGGACGCGGCCTTCCAGAAGTGGCGCGGCACCTCGTTTGCCGAGCGCGGGCGCATCCTGCAGAACGCCGCGAATATCCTGCGCCGTGACAGCGAGGCCTTCGCCAGGCTGCTGACGCTGGAAATGGGCAAGCTCCTCGCCGAGGCGAAGGCGGAAGTGGAACTGTCCGCGAAGATCTTCGAGTACTACGTGCGCCATGCGGAAGAACTGCTGAAGCCCGAGAAACTGCCGGTGCTCGACCCCGCGGAAGGGGACGCGATGCTGGTGCACGAGCCGCTGGGCGTCCTGCTGGCGATCGAGCCCTGGAACTTCCCCTACTACCAGATCGCGCGCATCCTGGCGCCGCAGCTCTCGGCGGGCAACACGCTGATCCTCAAGCACGCCTCCAACGTTCCGCAAAGCGCAGCCGCGTTCGAGAAGCTGATGGCCGAGGCGGGCCTTCCGGACGGCGCATTCAAGAACCTCTACGCCACCCGCGAGCAGATCAACCTGATCATCAATGACCCCCGCGTCCATGGTGTGGCGTTGACGGGCTCGGAAGGCGCCGGGGCCGTCGTTGCCTCCGAGGCGGGCAAGGCGCTGAAGAAATCGACGATGGAGCTGGGCGGCGCCGATGCCTTCGTCGTTCTGGCCGACGCCGACATGCTCAAGACGGTCGACTGGGCGGTGTTCGGCCGCCATTGGAACGGTGGTCAGGTGTGCGTTTCCTCCAAGCGCATGATCGTCGTGGACGAGGTCTATGACGCCTTCCTCGATGCCTATCGCAAGGGTGTCGCCAAGCTGGTGGCGGGCGACCCGCTCGATCCGAAGACCACGCTCGCGCCTCTGTCGTCGCAGAAGGCGGCCGACGACATCAAGGAACAGATCCGCAAGGCGGTCGAGCTGGGCGCGAAGGCCGAGGAAGTGGGGCCGCCCGTGCCGACCCAGGGCGCCTTCGTGCAGCCGACCATCCTGACCGACGTGGGCGAAGACAATCCGGCACGTTATTGGGAGTTCTTCGGGCCGGTGTCCATGCTGTTCCGCGCGAAGGACGAGGAGGACGCAGTGCGCATCGCCAACGATTCGCCGTTCGGTCTCGGCGGTTCCGTCTTCACCGCCGATACGAAGCACGGCGTGGAGGTGGCGAAGCGCATTTCCACCGGCATGGTGTTCGTGAACCACCCGACCAAGGTGGAGGCCGATCTGCCGTTCGGCGGCGTTCGCCGCTCCGGTTATGGCCGCGAACTCCTGGGCCTGGGGCTGAAGGAATTCGTCAATCACAAGCTGATCGACGTCGTCGATATCAACGCGCACTTCTAAAGCGAGGAACGAGCAATGGACAGAACGATGAAAGCCGCGGTGGTCCGCGAATTCGGAAAGCCACTGGTGATGGAAGAGGTGGTCGTGCCCAGGCCCGGCCAAGGACAGATCCTCGTGAAGATCGCCGCCACGGGCGTTTGCCATACGGACCTGCACGCGGCGGAAGGCGACTGGCCGGTCAAGCCCAATCCGCCCTTCATTCCGGGCCATGAAGGCGTGGGCCATGTGGTCGCCGTCGGCGCAGGCGTCACGCACGTCAAGGAAGGCGACCGCGTGGGCGTGCCCTGGCTCTACGACGCCTGCGGTCACTGCGTCCACTGCCTTGGCGGCTGGGAAACCCTCTGCGAGCAACAACACAACACCGGCTACTCGGTGAACGGCAGCTTCGCCGAATATGTCGTCGCCGACCCGAACTACGTGGGGCACCTTCCCGACAGCGTGTCCTTCATCGACATCGCGCCGATCCTGTGCGCAGGTGTCACGGTCTACAAGGGGCTCAAGGTGACCGACACCAAGCCCGGTGACTGGGTGGTGATCTCCGGTATCGGCGGGTTGGGGCACCTTGCCGTCCAGTACGCCAAGGCCATGGGCCGCAACGTCATCGCGGTGGATGTCGACGACAGAAAGCTCGAACTCGCCAAATCCCTCGGCGCGTCGCTCGCAGTGAACGCCCGCAACGAAGACCCGATGGCATTCGTGAAGAAGCATGTGGGCGGAGCCAAGGGCGTGCTGGTCACCGCCGTGTCGCCCAAGGCCTTCGAACAGGCGATGGGCATGGTGGGGCGCGGCGGCACCGTGTCGCTGAACGGTTTGCCGCCGGGCGACTTCCCACTGCCGATCTTCGATACCGTGCTCAACGGAGTGACGGTGCGCGGATCGATCGTCGGCACGCGGCTCGACCTGCAGGAGGCGCTGAACTTCGCCGGCGAGGGCAAGGTGAAGGCCACGATATCGACCGACAAGCTCGAAAACATCAACGACATCTTTGCGCGCATGCACAAGGGCGACATCCAGGGTCGCGTCGTGATCGATTTCGAGCACTAGCCGCCGGAGCGGCCGTCGGTTCGTCTTCCTGGATGGCCCGGAAAGCGCCTTCCCGCCCGCGGGCGGGGAGGCTTCAGCCCGGCAACAGCGGCGACAGCCGCTCGTGGAGCACGCCGCGGCGCCAGCCTTCGAGGGCTTCCGGCCACGCGCCGGTCATCACGTACTCCTCCATCGAGCGGCGTGCGCAGAGCAAGCCGGGCGGGATGTCGAGCTGCACGGCGAGCGTGTCCACCGCGCTGCGCATCTCGTTGATGGCGCGTTTGGCTTCGCCCACGGGATGTCCGACGACCGGTGCCGTCGTCTCGATGTCCTCGGCGTCGAGCGGGCGATGGAGAAGATCGAACAATTCCTGCCGCTGCGGCGAACGCAGGGCCCGCGTGCCGCGGGTGCGCTCGTCGAGCTTTGCCGGCGCATCGGGCACGTTGCCCACGAGGTCCAGCGCCTGCACGTCTTCGAGCAGCCATGACCGCGGTTTGTCGAGTTCGCGGGCCGTGACTTCGCGCCAGCGCAGCACGCGGCGGAGCAGGGCCTGCTTCTCGCGCGGCCATTCGCTGGCCGCCTTGAAGCTGCGCTGTGGCTGCGGATCGCCCTCGCGGTGGCTGGCGCGGCGCTTCATGCGGGCGCAGTCTTCGGCGTGCCATGCCGTGCGGCCGCGTTCCGCCAGCCGTTCGGCCAGGATGGCGTGCACGGGATGCAGGTGAACCACGTCGAGCGTGGCGTAGAGCTTCTGCGAGTCCGTGAGCGGGCGTTGCAGCCAGTCGCTGCGTGTTTCCCCCTTGTCGAGCTCCGCGCCCACCAGCTCCGCGACCAGTGCGCGATAGCTGATCCCTAGGCCCATGCCGACGAAGGCCGCGGCGATCTGCGTGTCGAACAAGGTGTGCGGGCCGTCGGGCAGGTGGGGTGCCAGGGCTTCCAGATCTTCGCCGGCGCTGTGCATCACGGTGACCACGGGCTGCGCGGCGAACACGGGCTCCAGCGCTTCGCGCAAGGGCAGGGCGAGCGGGTCGATGAGGGCGTAGCGTTCGTCGTGGGCGAGCTGGAGCAGGGCCAGCTGCGGGTAGAACGTGTTCCGCCGCATGAATTCCGTGTCGAGGCCGACGACCGCATGCGGCCCTATCGGGGCCAGCCAGGTGTCCAGTGCCTCGCGGTGTTCGATCCAGGGGGCGTCGGGGGCGACGTCGCTCGATGTCATGCGGATTCCTCGAAATTCCGGGGCGCGTCGACGCTTCGTGTTGCCCTGCCGCGCGCGATTCCCTAAGGTGGCAGCGCACGATAGCAGGCCAGCACGGAACCGCCCACCATGCCGAACACCGAGACCGTCCGCCGACAGCGCGCCATAGGCGGGGCGCTCGGTGTCGCCGTGCTCGCGTTCGCGCTGTTCTACCATTTCTTCCCACAGGCGCTGCATGTGCAGCGCACGCAGAACACGCCGCGCTCGGCCCTGCGCGGTCAGCCCACGGTCATGGGCTTCGACCAGCGTCCGCAGGCGGCGCCGCCGTCCGTGGCGTCCGAAATCGATGCCGGGCCGCCCATCATGCTGGCGCCCGCCGCCGTGATCGCCGCGCGGCATCGCGAGACGAGCACCGATATCCAGCTGCCCGCGCAAAAGGCGCCCGACTCACCCGAACTGGTCGCCTTGCTCGACCGCGGCGACAAGGCGCTGGCGGCCGACCGGCTCGTGGGCGGCAAGGACAGCGCCGCGGCGCTCTTCGCCAGCGCACTCAAGCAGCAGGCGGATAGCCACCGGGCCCTTGCCGGCATGGAAGAGGTGCGTGCGCGGCTCGCCGCCGGCATCGAGCAGGACATCGCGCTCGGGGATGCCGACGCCGCCAGGGAGTCCCTGGCGGCGCTGAAGGCCCTGCCGTCGTCGGCGGCCGTTGCCGCGCCGTTGCAGCAGAAGCTCGAGGTGCTCGACAAGGTACGGCCGCTGCTGGGGCAGGCTGCGGCGCAGCTGCAGGCAGGCAAGACCACACAGCCGAGGGGCGACAGCGCCCTCGACACCTACCGCGCGGTCCTCCAGCTGGATCCGGAAAACGCGGTGGCCGAGCAGGGCATCAACACCGTGCAGCGCTCCGTGCTCGACAAGGCCCTGGCCGCCGTCGCGCAGAACGATTTCGCCGCGGCGGATGCCGCGCTGGCGGAAGCGGCGACGATCCTGCCTGAATCGCAGGCGCTGCAGGATACGCGAGGCCGCATCGAGGGCATGCGGCGGCAGAACGCCACCGCCATGCTTGCCCAGGCGCGCTCGGCGCTGGACGCCGGCAACATCGAGCTGGCCGCGCAGCTTGCCGCCAAGGCCCAACAGATCAGCCCCGACCTTGCCGGCATCGACGACTTCAACGAGCGGATGACCAACGCGCGCCTTTATGCCAGCTACAAGCCGGGACAGGTGTTCGCCGACCGCTTCCTCGACACGGCAGGGCAGGCCCCCGCGATGGTCGTCGTGCCGACGGGAACCTTCACGATGGGCTCGCCGGAAAGCGAGAACGGCCACGATGCCAACGAAGCGCCGGCGCACGAAGTGCAGGTAAGCAAGGGCTTCGCCATGGCGCGCAGCGCCGTCACCATCGGACAGTTCCGCGACTTCGTCAGGTCGTCCGGCTACGTGCCGCAGTCGCAGAGCCTCGGCGGCGGCAGCGTCTACGACGAGCAGAGCGGTGGCTTGCGCGACGACGCCTCCGCGACGTGGCAGGACGACTACGCCGGTAAGCCAGGGCAGGATCGCCTGCCGGTCATCAACGTTTCCTGGAACGACGCCAAGGCGTACGCCGACTGGCTCTCCAAGCGCAGCGGCAAGACGTACCGCCTGCCCAGCGAGGCGGAGTTCGAATACGCCCTCCGCGCAGGCAGCACCACGCGCTACTGGTGGGGCGACGGCAACCCCTCGTCCCGTGTGGAAAACCTCACCGGCGGTAACGACCGCTCCGGCTCGGGCCGCCGGTGGAGCAACGCGTTCACCGGTTACAAGGACGGCTACTGGGGGCCGGCACCGGTCATGAGTTTCGCCCCGAACCCCTTCGGCCTTTACGACATGGGCGGCAACGTGTCCGAATGGGTGGCCGACTGCTGGCACGACAACTACGTGCGCGCGCCGCGCACTGCCGAGGCCTGGGTCAATCCGGGCTGCGCACGCCGCGTGATCCGCGGCGGTTCCTGGGGCAGCGCACCGAACATGGTGCGCTCGGCCTATCGCCAGGGCGCGCCCGCCGACCTGCGCAATGCGCGCGTCGGTTTCCGCGTGGTGCGCGAACTCTGATCGCGCCGGGTCGACCACCGTCGCCCACGGTGGCCTCCTTCGCAAGTTCTTGCTGAACTTCAAGATTATTCACGACATCTATTGACTTGTCGTGACGGCGACGCATAGTCTCGCTCTCGACCCGCAAACGGTTTGGACGTCCAAATACTTTGGCGGGTCCACCGATACCTCCGTCCGTCGCGATGCGACACGTTGCAGCTTGGGGAAGCGGCAACGTGGCATCGGCGGTTTCGCCGGGGTCGGTGCCAGACCAACTTTTTTCAATTCGCGTCATTTTCCTTTGGGGGAGAGCATGGAATTCTTGAGAAGCGAACGGCGCACCTTGGTGCGGCCGTCGGTGCTGGCTGTCGCTCTGGCGATCGGTATGGGCGCAAGCTGCACGGTCTTCGCACAGGCGACAAGTGGTTCCATTTCCGGCCAGGTGCCGGCCGCGGCGGGAGAGTCCGTCACCGTTACGAGCGATAGCGGCTTCACGCGCGATGTGCCGGTCGAGGCCGATGGCCGCTACCGTGTCGGTAACCTCCCGCTGGGCACTTATACCGTCAGCCTGAAGCGCGATGGTGCCGTGGTGGATTCGCGGAAGAATATCCAGATCAAGGTGGGCGGCAGCACCGACGTCTCGTTCGTGAGCGCCGCGAGCGCAGCGAATGCGCAGGCGCTGGAGTCCGTCACCGTCTCCGCCAACTCCCTGCCTCCCATCGATACCTCGACGGTCGACTCGCGTACGGTCGTGACCGCGCAGACCCTGGCTCGTCTGCCCCTGGGCCGTAACGCGGAAGCCATCGCACTGCTCGCCCCGGGCGCCGTCCCCGGCCAGAGCACGCTGGGCAACGGGCGCTTCCGCACGGTGTCGTTCGGCGGTTCCGGTGCCTCGGAGAATGCTTACTACATCAACGGCTACAACACGACCGATCCTTATAAGGCCCTCGGCGGTGTGGGTCTGCCGTACGGCGCAATCGACCAGCAGGAAGTCTATACGGGCGGCTATTCCGCCAAGTACGGCCGTTCCGACGGTGGCGTGATCTCGCAGGTCGGCAAGCGCGGTACCAACGAATGGCATTTTGGCGCACAGGTTCTGTGGGAGCCGAAATTCGCCGCCTCCGATCCGGGCAGCGTGTACTACGGCAGCCGTCCGCTGCCGGCCGGTTACGGCTATCAGGACACCAGCAAGGTAGGTGCCATCTACCGCAACGGTGAAGACAATACCAAGTGGACGCAGACCTATAGCGCTTACGTCGGCGGTCCGCTCATCAAGGACAAGCTGTTCTTCTTCGTCGCCGCCGAAGCCGAGAAGTCGGAAGGCACCAGCACCTCGAACGTCGAGGCCAACCCGGTCGCGAACAATCACTACACGTACAACCTGCCGAAGATCTACGCCAAGATCGACTGGAACATCAACGACAGCAACATCCTGGAGTTGACGGGCATCCACTCGACCGACGAGCAGCGCGGCTACTACACCGGCTACGACTACGACACCCGAACCAACACGGGTCGTACCGGCGCGGATGCGGACACGTCGAAGATCACGTCGAAGTACGCGATCGCCAAGTACACCTCCTACATCACCGACGACATCACGCTTTCGGCGACGTACGCGAAGGGATGGACCACCGATTACCTGCAAAACCCGACGCCGGACATCGACCAGCAGCCCTACATCTACAATCCGGCGCTGCAGAATCCCGCGCTAAACGGGGGCACCCCCATCACGAACCTGAACTCGTCGCAGACCACCCAGGATCCGCGCGCGGGTAGCCGGACCCACGGTCTTCGCCTCGACCTCGAATGGCAACTGGGCGATCATCACCTGGCCGGTGGTATCGACAACATGCATTACAAGGGTATCGACGAAGGTACGTTGACGAGCGGCCCGGGGTATTACTGGCGCTACTTCCACTCCGCCAATCCGGGCAATCCCATCAGCGTCGGGCAGGGGATCGGTGCGCCGGGCGGCGATGGCTACTACGTTCGCCGCGTGGTCTTCTCGAGCGTGACGAACATGTCGCTCGACCAGCGCGCGCAGTACCTCGAGGATCGCTGGCAGGTCAACGACAAGGTGCTGCTGAGCATCGGCCTCCGTAACGACGGCTTCAAGAACTTCAACGACAAGAACAAGCCGTACGTCAACAACCAGGCACAGTGGGCTCCGCGCCTCGGTGCGTCGTGGGATGTGTTCGGCGACTCGTCACTGAAGATCTACGGCAACCTCGGCCGCTACTACCTCGCGCTTCCCAATAACGTGGCGGTACGCGGCGCTTCGTCGTCGACCTATACGTACGAGTACTTCAATTACACCGGTATCGACCAGAACGGCCGACCGACCGGTCTTACCCAACTGGGCGGCCTCGTGTCGCCGGACGGCGAGTTCGGCCAACCGATCGACGCGCAGTCGGTCGCGGCGCGCGACCTGAAGTCGCAGTATCAGGACGAGGCCATCCTGGGCTTCGACAAGACCTTGGGTTCCGACTGGGTCACCGGTGCCAAGGTCACCGTGCGCAAGCTGCGTACGGCGATCGACGACGTATGCGATACGGGCAAGATCGCCGACAAGATGACCCGCGAGGGTCTCGACCCGGATTCCGTGGTCATCCCGAACTGCGTCATCTTCAATCCGGGCGACACCAATACGTTCAGCCTGGCCAATGTCGACGGCTCCGGTCGCACCGCAGTGAAGATGAACCAGGAAGACTGGGGCTTCACGCAGAAGGCCAAGCGTTCCTACTACGCACTGGATCTGTACCTGGAGCATCCGTTCGACGGTAAGTGGCAGGGGCGCCTCGACTACACGTTCTCGCGTTCCTACGGCAACACGGAAGGCCAGACGAAGTCGGACATCGGCCAGACGGACATCTCGAAGACGCAGGATTGGGATTCCGCCGAACTGATGCGTTATGCCAACGGCCTCCTGGCGAACGATCGCACGCACCAGATCAAGGCTTACGGTGCCTACCAGATCACGGACGAATGGCTGGTCTCGGGCAACCTGCGTCTCGCCTCCGGCGCACCGAAATCGTGCCTGGGCTTCGAGGACGGCGAAGCGGATCCGGATCCGATCGGTTACGGCTCGTCGTACCACAACTGCAACGGCCAGCCGTCGCACCCGGGCGACAAGCGCAACCCCTGGTACCGCCAGCTCGACCTCGCGCTGACCTACCGCCCGTCGTACTTCGAAGGCAAGCTCGCTTTCGGCCTGTCGGTGTTCAACGTCACCAACGAACGCAAGCCGCTCAACAGCTACGCGACGTATGAAGCGCTGCCGCAGACTGTGCTCAACAACTACGGTCTAGGTCAGTACTTCCAGAACCCGCGCTACGCCCGCCTGACGGCCACGTACGACTTCTAAATGACGTTTCGTCCATAACTAGAGTGTCCCGCTAGGGCCATCGCGTGTTTCCCCAGCGCCGCCTGCTCACGCAGGCGGCCTTTTTATGGGTTCTTCGCGTATTGCCGGAGACTGCGGTTGCGTTACTTGGTGCTTGCGGAGTTTCGCTTCGCAGGGAGGGCTCGGCGCGCGGCGTCGCTTGTGCCGTTGTCTGGAAGCCGGCAGCCATCATCGGACGGTGAGTTAGCGTGCTGTCAGTGGCGCGGAGGTTTTTATTTGCGGCCGCGATCGTCCGCGTTGGAGTCGCTGGGTGCCTGCCTTCGCAGGCACGACGGTAGGTGGTGCTGAGGACACACGCGCCGTCCTGTAGGAGCCGCCATGGCGGCGAGAAAGCCTGGCCGCAGTCGCCACGAAACACGACCCCCCCGCGCATTCCGCGGGAGATCCTATGTTCCCGCGTCAGCAGGCACGCCCGCGAGCCCGTATCGCCGCTATAGCGGCTCCTACACGGCGATTGTCATGGGCATCGCTTCGGCAAACGCCTCTCGGCTCCGGCCTTCCTATCTCGCGACCTCACTGTCCGGAGAGACATTGGCCGGCGCGTCGGGTTTGGCGCGGGGTTTCAACCGGAAGCTGATGCCCATGCGGTTGATGGCGTTCATGGCCGCGATGGTCAGCGTGAGGTCGACCAGATCCTTCTCCGTGAAAGCCGCGGACGCCGCTGCGTAAGCCTCGTCGGAAGCGTGCGTCTCGCTGACGCGAGTCACTTCCTCGGCCCAGGCCAGGGCAGCGCGCTCCTGGTCCGAAAAGAGATAAGCCGCTTCATGCCACACAGGCACCAGCACGACCGTATCGATCGACATGCCGGCCTTGATGAGATCGCGGGTGTGGATATCGATGCAATGCGCACATCCGTTGATCTGCGACACGCGCAGGAACACCAAATGGATCAGCTTGGGCGGCAGCGCCGTACCCGTCGTGACGAAGTGATGCAGCGCCCCGATGGCCTTGGCGCCGTCGGGGGACGCAGTGAACCAGTTCGCGCGATTCATGATGAGACTCCTCGTTAGGGACGATGGCGCCCGGCACCGTGCCGGGCGTACGTTACCTAGACGATTGAGCGAGGGAGTTTGTGACGGCCCTTGGGGGCATTCTTGTCGCGCGCCGGCGCACGAGCCCGCGCGCCGCCTCCGAGCAGCGTGAGTCAGCGCCCGGAGCGGGCGAGCGTCACGGCCTGCAGTATGTTGTCCACCACGAAGTCGGGCGCTTCGTGCGGAAGTCCATGACCGGCCGTAGCGGCAATGTTCTGGTGGCTATTTGACGAAAGCGACAGGAATGCCTTCTGCATGCGCTGCGTGGCGTCTTCGAGCTTGACGGCCAACGGCTCGGACAAGCCCGGCACCATCCTGAAACGCGGGCTATGCGTCGCTACCACGACGGGCTTCGCGCCCAACGACCGCAACTCCCTGGCCTGTTTCGCGCTGGCATTGAAATCCAGATGCTCTTCGTTCTTCGTGGGATCGCTCGCCATCGTCGTGAGGAAGTCACGGGCTTCGGTGACGGCCTTCTCTTCGCCCGGCGCGGGCGCGGGGAGTAGCGCGAGCCACGTGCGCGCCTGGTCCGGATGTGTCGACGACACCAGGACCAGTCCCGCCGTGTCGGCGGGATATCGGCTGGCGAACACTTGCGCGTGCAACCCACCGATCGAATGCCCGACCAGCAGATAGGGCGCTGGCACGTGTGCGGCGCGTAGCGCGGCGTGAAGATCGTTGGCAGAGTCGGCGCTCGTGTGCGGTCCTGCCCCAGCCTTCGCACTGGCACCCAGGCCGGCCCGGTCATAAAGGCATACCGTGGTGACCGCCGCCACCCGCTTCGCGATGCCTTGCCAGCCCGGATCTTCGGCCGGCGCGGTGCCCATCCCGGCGTCGACCACGACAACGGGGTTGCCGCGACCCTGGCATGCCAGGTGAATGGTCCGGCCACCGACGTCGAAATCTCCCGCCGCAGGGGTGGGTTCGGTGGATGCCGCCAATCCGGCACTCGTAGTCAGGGCGACGAGCAGGAAGGGGATCGCGAATGTGCGCATAGGGCTGCTCCACGGGAGGCCATTGCGATATAGCACGCGTTCTTTTTTTCGGCACAGTGTCTTTAGACACGATATCGCCAGGTTGCCTCGCCGCTATGGCGGCTCCTACAGAAGGCGCTCATCCAGACCCGGCGAAGGCCACAAAAAAACCTCCGCTTGCGCGGAGGTTCATTGTGTACTGGTGCCGAAAGTGGGACTCGAACCCACACTGTATTTCTACAAACAGATTTTGAGTCTGCCGCGTCTACCGGTTCCGCCATTTCGGCATGGGGAGGCGAATTATGCTGGATTCAGTGCACCCGGTCGAGGCCCAGCTGGCGTTCGGTGCGCTGGTACCAGTCGTCGCCCTCGGGCTTGAACACGGCGCACTGCGTCATGCGGCCCGAATAGATGTGCAGGCTGACGGCCACGGCGTCGTCGCTGGGGTTGCGGATGGTGTGGTACTCGTGCGGCGGAATGAGGCTGCCGGCGGAGCCCGGGCCGGCCTGGATCGAGCCCACGGGGCGGAAGTGGTAGCGCTCGGCCTCGCGGTCGAGCAGTTCGTACTGGACGATCTCCAGGGCGCCGTTCCATACCCCCTCGACGCACCACATGCCGCAATGGTCGTGGATCAGCGTGCCCTGGCCGGGGCCCCAGGTCATGGCGACCACGCTGTAGCCGTGCTCTTCGCTGCGATAAAGCTCGCGGCGGGCGTAATGATCGCCGGCGGGCTCGAACACGCAGCTGGGCAGCTCCACTTCCCGTGAGCGGATCAGCCGGCACAGCGCATTGCGCAGGTTGTCGGTGATGGCCGGGGTGCTCGGCTGGACCACCGATTCGTCGATGGCTGCGATGAGCTTGCGGCTGCCGGGGAAGTCGACCGTGATCATGGGTGGAACCTCGTCGGTACGTGGCGCGAGCGGGCGCCGGTCGCCCCCGATGATAGCAAATCGGCCATGCCTGCCTTGAAGATAGCGGACGCCGCGGTGCCCGGCCGTCAGATTTTTCGAAGAAACCCGCCGATCGCCCGGCTGTAGTTCTCGATGTCCACAAGGAACGCATCGTGTCCCTGAGGGGAGTCCAGGGCCACGAAATCGACCCTCGCGCCGGCGGCCTCCAGGCCTTTCGCGATCGTTTCCTGCTGTTCCAAGGGGAACAGGATGTCCGTGCTCACGCCGATGACCAGGGCCTGGTCGACATGGATGCGCGCCAGGCCGCGCATCACATCGCCCTCGCCATATTCGGCCACGTCGAACCAGTCGCTGGCGCGCGACAGGTAGAGGTAGCTGTTCGGGTCGAACTGCCGGTTGAAACGGCGCGCGTGGCCTTCCAGGTACGACTCCACCTGGAATTCGAAGCCGAAGGGCGCATTCTCGTCGCGTTCGTCCGGGTCGAGGCGGATGCGTGCGAAGCGACCGTTCCATTCCATGGCCGAGCGATAGGTGATGACGCCCAGCTTGCGCGCGATGCTCATGCCATGTTCCGGCCACGCGTCGTCGCTGTATTCGCCGCCGCGCCAATGCGGGTCGAGACGGATGGCTTCGCGCTGCAGGGAACGGATGGCAATGGCGAACGGCTGCGCCTGGGGCGCGGTGTCCACGCTGATGTGTGTGCGCACACTGCCCGGGTGCAGCAGCATGTACGCGAGCGCGCTCATGCCGCCCATGGAACACCCGACGAGGCAGGCCAGCCGGTCGATGCCCAGCCCCGACACGGTTTCGTGGGCGGCATTGGCGACGTCCTCGAGCGACAGCTCGGGGAAGGTGAGCCGGTAGGGTTCGCCTGTGGCCGGGTCGATGGAGGCGGGGCAGGTGGAGCCCTTGTCGCTGCCCAGCGAGTTGACGCAGATGACGAAGAAGCGGTCCGTGTCGAACGCGCGGCCGGGGCCGATCATGTCGTCCCACCAGCCACGCGTGGGGTCTTCGGCGTTCGCCGCGGCGTGGGCGCTGGGCGAGAGACCCGTGAGGATCAGGATGGCGTTGTCCCGTGCCGGCGCGAGCGTGCCCCAGGTTTCGAAAGCCACGCGGGCGCCGTGCAGTTCACCGCCGCGCTTCATGCGGAACGGCGAGGAAAGCGGGTGGTAGCGGCGCGCGTCGCCCATGTGTGGTTCCTTCACGGTTTGCCGTCGATGGTGCCACGCTCCGCGTCGGGTTGTCCCGCGGCGGCGCGTTTCTCCGCCACGGCGATCTGCTGGGCGACGGCGTGGGCCACGTTGGAGTCCGGATCGAGCAGGGGCTGCAACCGGCGCCAGGTGCCCGCGGCCTCCGCGTAACGCTCCTGCTGGAACTGTGCGATGCCCAGCAGCCACAGTGCACGCTGGCTGTCGGGTTCGATGGCGATCGCCCCCTGCAGCAGGTCCAGGGCGCGTCCCTCGATGCGATGGTCCGTACGCACCAGCGAATCCGCTTCCGCCCAACCGACCATGGCGGCGACGTTCTTCGCGTCGGCCTTCAGCGCATGATCGTAGGCGCTGCGCGCGTCCGCGGGTTGCTTGAGCATGGCGTACGTCTTGCCCAGCAGCACCCAGGCTTCGGCGTCGTCCGGGTGGTCCTTCACGCGCGCCAGCAGCTGATCGATGGCTTCGCCGACCGTCATTTCCCTGGCCGGCTCCACGCCGCCCAGGGTCGAAGGCGTGCCCACGAGCAGATAGATGCCGACGCTGGCGAGCGGCACCACAATAGCGATGGCCACGGCCAGGCCGAAGACGGCGCGCGAGCGTCCGTGGCGGCGGCCCTGGCGAACGAGGGGAACGAGCAGCAGGGCGAGCGCGAGGGCAAGCATGGCCCCCGCGACGAGATAGAACGCGAGAGTCACCAGTCGTCCTCGGTATCGTTGGCGGGCGTGGACGCCGATGCCTGTCGGGCGCGACGGCGCACCTGGATGGCGACGACGATGGCACCGGCGGCCAGCAGCACGGCCGGCCCGAACCACAGCAGCCACGTGGAGGGCTCCACCGGCGGCTTGTACAGCACGAATTGCGAATAGCGGTCGACGAGGTACGTCTTTATCTCGTCGTCGCTCTTGCCCGCCTGGATCATCTCGAAGACCTGCCGGCGCAGGTCGTGCGCGATGGGGGCGTTCGAATCCGCCAGGGTTTCGTTCTGGCACATCGGGCAGCGTAGTTCGGCGCTCAATTTCTGGAACCGCACTTCTTCCGCGCGGTCGCGGAACGGCAGCGGCTGGATCGCCTGCGCGAACGCCAGCAACGGCAGAAGGCAGAGCGCCAGCCAGACGAGGAACGGGCGCATCACGGCGTTTCCTTCGCGAGGGCCGCGAGCGCCGGACGGATTTCCTTTTCCAGCACCTCGGGGGTGATGGGGCCGATGCGCTTGTAACGGATCACGCCCTTTGCATCCACCAGGAAGGTTTCGGGAGCCGCGTACACGCCGAAGTCGATGCCGGTGCGGCCGTCACGGTCGGCGACGATCACGTCGAACGGATTGCCGTGCTCCTCCAGCCATGCCGTGGCGGCCTGCGGGTCGTCCTTGTAATTGAAGCCGACGATGGGAAGGCCAAGCTGCTTCACATCGGTCATCAGCATGGGATGCTCGTGCACGCACTCGATGCACCAGCTGGCGAACACGTTGAGGAAATAGGGCTTGCCCAGCAGCGAGGCCTTGTCGACCACGCGCGCCGGTTCGCCCAGCACCGGCAACGAGAATGCCGGGGCGGGCTTGTCGATCAGCGGCGACACGATCTCGTGCTGGTCGTGCTGCGTGTTCCACCAGATGCCGAAACCGAACAGGCCCACGAGCAGCAGGAACGCGAAGAGGGGCAGGAGGCGGCTCATGCCGGCGATTCCCCCGCCTTCAGCGCCGGGCTGGCGGGCTTTGCGGCAGCCGCCTCGGCGGCGATCTTCTTCGCCCGGAAGCGGCGTTCGCATGCGGCGAGGAAGCCGCCGGCCATCATGAAGAGGCCGCCGAGCCAGATCCAGCGCACGAAAGGCTTGTGATAAAGCCGAACGGCCCAGGCACCGGATACGTCGTTGGCGTCCATGGGTTCGCCCAGCGCCACGTAGATGTCGCGGAAGAGGCCGGCGTCGATCGCGGATTCCGTCTGCACCTGTCCACGCGAATACGTGCGCTTCTGCGGATGCATGGTGCCCACCGTCTTGCCGTTGCGCAGGATGGTGACGATGCCTTCGTCCGCGCGCCAGTTCGGGCCCTCGGTTTCTTCCACGCCGTCGAACCGGAAGTCGTAACCGCCGACGGATGCCACCTCACCGGGGGCGAGGCGCACGTCGCGCTCGACGCTGAGCGATTCGGACAGCATCACGCCGATGAGGAAGATGGCGACGCCGGCGTGGGCGATCAGCATGCCGCCCATTTCGGCGGGAAAGCGGCGGCCGCGCGGCATCTCGCGCCAGCGTTTCACGACGTAGGCGAGGGTGCCCGCGCCCACCCACACCGCGCCCGCGACGCCGGCGATCGCACGCAGGTGTCCCTGCGCGAAGAAGGCGGCGGCGATGGCGCAGACGATCGCCGCCACGCCGGCACGCAGCGCCATGGCCGTCAGCTGGCGACCTTCCGCACGGCCCCAGCGCAGATAGGGGCCGAACGGCAGCAGCAGCACGGCGGGTGCCATGAGCAGTACGAAGAGGAAACCGAAGTATGGCGGCCCGACCGATACGCGGCCGAGATTCAGCGCGTCGCCGATCAGCGGGAACAGCGTGCCGAGCAGCACCATGGCGGCAGCCGTCGTGAACAGCAGGTTGGCGATCATGATGCCGGTTTCGCGCGACATCGCAGCGAATGGTTTGCCGGTGGCGACCTTGGGCGCGCGGATGGCGTAGAGCAACAGGGAGCCACCGATCACGATGATCAGGAAGCCCAGGATGTACAGGCCACGGCGCGGGTCGGACGCGAACGCATGCACCGAGGTCAGCACGCCGGAGCGCACGAGGAAGGTGCCCAGCAGCGACAGGGAAAAGGCGAACAGCGAGAGCAGCACCGTCCACGCCGGCAGGGAACCGCGCTTCTCCGTCACCGCCTGCGCGTGGATCAGCGCCACGCCCACCAGCCACGGCATGAACGAGGCGTTCTCCACCGGGTCCCAGAACCACCAGCCGCCCCAGCCGAGTTCCGCGTAGGCCCACCAACTGCCGGCGACGATGCCGAGAGTGAGGAACGCCCAGGCCACGTTCGTCCAGGGACGCGCCCAGCGCACCCAGGCCTGTTCCATGCCACCGCCCAGCAGCGCGGCGATGGAAAACGCGAAGGCCACGGAGAAGCCCACGTAACCCATGTAGAGCACGGGCGGGTGGAAGGTCATGCCCGGGTCTTGCAGCACCGGATTCAGGTCGCCGCCGTCCGCCGGCATGGGCAGTTCGCGCAGGAACGGATTCGAGGTGAACAGGATGAAGGCGAGAAAGCCCACGCCGATGAGTCCGAGGACACCCAGCACGCGCGCCACGAACACATCCGGCAGGTGACGGCTGAAGGCGGCCAGCGCCAGCGACCATACGTTGAGGATGAACACCCAAAGCAACATCGAGCCTTCGTGCGCGCCCCATACCGCGGTGACGCGGTAATACCAGGGCAGGGCGAGGTTCGAGTTGTCGGCCACGTAGGCCACCGAAAAGTCGTAACTCAGGAACGCGTAGATCAGGATAGCCATGGCGGCGAACACGAACACAGCCTGGCCGGCGGCCGTGGGGCGGGCCGTGGCGACGAGCGCAGCGTTGCCCCGCCAGGCGCCCACGATAGGCAGCACACCCTGGGCCAGCGCGAGAATGAGCGCCAGGACGAGGGCGAACTGGCCAAGCTCGGGGATCATGGTTGCGGATCCTTCATGGCCTTGTCGTCGATCTTGCGGTTCTCGTGCGCCTTGGCCATCGCGTCCTTGAGTTCCTTCGGCATGTAGTTCTCGTCGTGCTTCGCGAGCACTTCGCTGGCGATGAAGCGGCCGCTGTCCATGCGCCCGGTGGCGATCACGGACTGGTTGTCGCGGAACAGGTCGGGAAGGATGCCGGTGTACTCCACCGGCATGGCACCCGCGTCGTCCACCACGATGAAGCTCACCTTCAACGAATCGGCGGCGCGCTGGATGGATCCGGCCTTCACCATGCCGCCCAGGCGGAAGGTGGGGTACTGCGTGGCTTGCCCTTCCTGCACCTGGCTGGGGGTGAAGAGGTAATTCATGTTTCGCTGCAGCGCGAACACGATGAGACCCACCGCCACGACGGCGGCGACCACGACGGAAATCACGATGGCGAGGCGGCGTTTACGCGTTGGATTCATTGCTTGGAGGGGTTCCCGGCCGGCGGCGGTTTTCCTGGCGCGCGATGCGTGCGCGGAGTTCGCGCAGGTTGCGGCGGCGCCGGGCCAGCGGAGCCAGCGTGTCGATCAGAAGGACGAAGAAGAAGACGGCAACGGACGACCACACATAGAAGCCGTACGCGCCCATGGCGAGGGATGCGCTCATGCGCCGCTCCCGTCTCGGTGCGCGAGCAACTCGCGCACCCAACCCTTGCCGCTCTCGGAAGCGATGAGGTCGGCACGCACGCGGGCGAAGAGACTGGCGACGTAGTAGAGCTTGGTGGCGGCCATCATGGTGAGCAGGGGCCACAGCATGCTCGCTTCGATGTGCGAAGGGCCGAGCAGGCGCACCGTGGAGCCCTGGTGCAGCGTGTTCCACCAGTTCACGGAAAAATGCACGATGGGCACGTTCACCGCGCCCACGAGCACGAGGAACGACGCGGCGCGGGCACCCTGGCGACGGTCCTCAAAGGAGTGGTAGAGCCCGATCACCCCGAGGTAGATGAAAAGCAACACCAGTTCGGAGGTGAGCCGCGCGTCCCAGGTCCACCACGTGCCCCACATCGGCTTGCCCCAGAGCGAACCGGTGACGAGGGTGATGAAGGTGAACGCGGCGCCCACCGGCGCGGATTCCATGGCCACGACCTCGGCGATCTTGATCCGCCAAACCAGACCGACGAAGGCGGCCACGGCCATGGCACCGTAGATGAAGAGGCTCATCCACGCGCTGGGCACGTGCAGGAAGATGATGCGATACGCGTCGCCCTGCTGGTAATCGGCGGGCGCGACGAAGAGGCCACCGTAGAGGGCCACGCCCGCCAGCACGAGGGCGAGGCCAAGCGCCCAGGGCCTCACGGCTCCGGCGAAACGGTAGAACACCGGCGGCGAGCCGAGGCGGTGAAGCCAGAGCGGAACCCAGTTAGCCATCGATCCTCGTCGCAAGTTCGTTCAAACACCATGTGTCCCCCTTTCGGGCCACAGGGTTGCTTCGCGTTCATGTGTCCATGGCGATGCGGAGCGCGGCGGCGCAGGCGAGGGGCGCCAGTACCACGGCCATCGCGAGCCCGGCGCCCAGCCAGGCGATCGGCGCGATCCACGGCAGCCCTTCCTGCGCGGCGGCCACGGCCCCGGCGGCGAAAATCACGACCGGCACGCACAACGGCAGCAACATGAGCGCCAGAAGCATACCAGAGCGCCTCGATCCCGCCGTCAGCGCGACCAGCACCGCGCCCAGCAGGCTGAGCAGCGGCGTGGCGAGCACGAGCGCGAACACCAGCACAGGCGTGGCCGCCGCGGGAAGCTTCAGCATCCCGGCAAGCAGCGGCGCCACGACGATCAGCGGCAGAGAGGAGGTGATCCAGTGCGCGAGGATCTTCATGCCCACCAGCAAGGCCAGCGGCTGCGGTGCCAGCATCAGCTGTTCCATCGAGCCGTCTTCGATGTCGGCGCGGAAGAGGTGGTCGAGGGACAGCAGCACGGCCAGCAGCACGGTGACGAACACCACGCCGCCGGCGATGCGGGCGAGCAGGGTGGGCTCGGGCCCGAGCGCGAAAGGGAACAGCGTAGCGACGATCAGCGCGTAGAGTACCGGCATGGCGATGTCGCCGCGGCGGCGCCAGGCCAGGGTGAGGTCGCGCCGCAGCAGCGCGGCGCACGCGGCGGACGTGCTGCCGGGCGTCATGCGTGCAACCGGATGCGTCGGGGCTCGCCACCGGCGAAGCTCACCGCCCCGTGGCTGGTGACGAGGGCGGCGCCTCCGCGCGCGGCGTGGCCTTCCAGCAGCCGGTTCACGAGGGCGATGCCCTCGCGGTCCAGGTTGGCATAAGGCTCGTCGAGCAACCACACGCGCGCCGGCAGCAACAGCAGCCGTGCGAGGGCCGCACGCTTCTTCTGGCCTGCCGAGAGGCGGCGCACCGGTTCGTCCTCGAAGCCGGCCAGGCCCACCTCGGCGAGCGCGGCCGCGGCGCTCGTGCCTTCGCGCTGGCCGTAGAGGCCCACGCTCACGCGCAGGTTCTCGCGCGCGGAGAGATCCAGCTTGAGGCCGAGGTGATGGCCCAGGAACACCACCGCACCAGCCATCGTGTCGAGCGAGAAGGCGGCCCCGTCCAGGCGGACCTCGCCTTCACCCGGACGCAGCATGCCGGTGAGTACGCGCATCAACGTGGTCTTGCCGCTGCCGTTGTCGCCTTCCACGAGCGCGATTTCGCCGGCGCGCAGCGCGAAATCCAACGGCCCGAACACGGGCTCGTCCTGACGAAGGAAGCGCAGCGCGCGGGCTTCGAGCAAGGGAGCGGGTTCGAGGGCGGAAGTCATC
>Ga0065165_1001505_pt1 | contig 24645 bp, 22 predicted proteins | sample AraplaMF_Cvi_mMF_FD_63813 | JGI IMG/M metagenome (GOLD analysis project Ga0065165, IMG submission 63813) | Arabidopsis root microbial communities from the University of North Carolina, USA - plate scrape MF_Cvi_mMF (version 2) (version 3) | ecosystem: Host-associated > Plants > Roots >... | reverse complement strand
AAGCCGGCCGACTACGACAAGGCCTGGTGGGCGCTGAAGGAGCAGTACCAGGGCGTGAGCCGTCCGGCCCCGACGCTTGAGGGCGGCTTCGACGCCGGCGCCAAGTTCCACGTCGCCAGCGACACCCCGTACGCGCGCTACTTCCTGGCCCATGTCCTGCAGTTCCAGTTCCACCGCGCCCTGTGCCGCGAAGCCGGCTACAGCGGTCCGCTGAACCGCTGCTCGGTGTATGGCAACAAGAAGGCCGGCGAGAAGTTCCAGCAGATGCTCGCCATGGGCAAGTCGAAGCCGTGGCCGGAAGCGCTGAAGGCCATCACTGGCGAGGACAAGATGGATGCGACGGCGATGCTGGATTATTTTGCGCCGCTGAAGCAGTGGCTGGATGAGCAGAATCGGGAGCTGGCCAAGACTGACGCGTCGGTCAAGCCGTAACGCATGATCCGTCGTTCCCGGCATTGCCGGGAACGACGTGCTAACTTAGCAGCCCGTAACACTCCACCGCCTGATCAGGCAAGCCGGCAAACAAACCCGCTTCTCCATCCTCCACCAATCCCTGCTCGGCCAGCATCCTGACCTTGCCCAGGTAATCAGTCAGCATCAGCAAGCGCCCCAGCGGCGACATCACCGCCCCCTTGCGCATCCCGCCCTGTTCGGCCAGCGCCTGCACCACGCTGTCCGGGAAGTTCCACTCGCGCGCGATGCTGACGCTCAGCAGGCGGGTATCGCGCGCCAGCTGGGCCCAGAACACCCCGGAACCGAGCTGCGGCTCGTTCTTCGTCGCCTGGTCCATCGTGCGCAGGGCCACCGTCAGGCCGACGTTCTGCAGCAGGGCCGCCAGGAAAGCGTCGAAGGGTTCGATACCGAGCTTCGATGCCATTGTCCGCGCCGCCGTGGCGCAGCGCTCCGAGTGCTCCCACAGGATCGGCGCCAGGCGCCGCACATAAAAGCCGGAATGAACGTCGATGATGGGACGGAAGGCGACGGTTGTGATCAGCTGGCGCAGGCCTTCCTGGCCGATCAGGATCACGGCCTGCTCGACGCTGGCGACCGTGGCGCCGGTGCCCTTGTAGCAGCTGTTGGCAAGGCGGATCACGGCCGCCACCAGCACCACGTCGGACGAGATGGTGCGCGACAGCGCGCTGCCGGAAAAGCTCTCGCTGCGCAGGCTTTGCAGCAGCTGCGGGATCAGGCCGGGCATGCGGCGCACCAGCGCGGCGCCGGACTGCTGCGAAGAGAGGATCCCGGCCAGCGTCTCCAGCACCTGCGCCTCATGCGGATTGAGTTCGAGGCCGCCTTCATCGGCGCGTTCGAACAGCCAGGCATTCCAGGCGCCGCCGACGCGGTCGCGCAACTCGAACGGCACCGGCGGACCGGCGGGGCGGGCAGGGCCGGCGCCGGGCGCCGGGACAGGGGCGGCGGCCGGAGCGGCGGCAGGCAGCGGCGCTTCGGGAGCTGGCGCAAGCGGCGCAGCTGCGGGCGCTTCTGGTGCAGGGGCCGGGGCAGGGGCAGGGGCAGGGCCCGCGGAAGGCCCGGAAATGAGGCGTCGCAGCCAGCGGTACATGATCAATTCCTCGTTGTTTCGCTTGCGCGCATGGGCGGACATTGTACGGACGCGCCCGGCGAAAGCAAGCTTGCACCTGCTTTTGGGAAAGATTGACAGCACTCAATTGTTTCGAGAGACGCCCGCCTTAGTATGACAATCTTGAATAAAGGACGCGCCATGCATGACACCACGACTTCTTCCGGCTCCCAAGCGTCGCAGTTCCTGAGCTTCACCCTCGGCGGCCTCGAATACGGTATCGACTTCGCCAAGGTGCAGGAGTTGCGCGTTCTCAAGGCGCTTGAGCGTTTCGCCGCCAGCGGCGAGATCATCGGCGGCGTCGCCGTGTCGCGTGGGGTGATCATCCCACTGGTCGATATGCGGATCGCCTGCGGCACCAGTCCGGACGCGCCAGATCCGATGACCGATGTGATCATCCTCAAACTGTCCAGCTGCGTGATGGGGATGGTGGTGGATGGCGTGACCGGCGTGGTCAGCCTGGACGCCGCACACATCGCGCCGCTGCCGGCCACGGGCGCGGACGGCGTGCGGCCGGATTACTTCATTGGCCTGGGCGAGACGGGCGGCCGGCGCTTGATTCTGGTGGATATCGAGAAGCTGATGTCGGTGCGGAAGCCGGCGGCGGCCAGGCAGGTGGCCTGAATATCCTTACGTCGTTCCCGCGGAAGCGGGAACCCATGCTGAATTGAGCGAAGCCGCAATGCATGCGAATCGACTCCGGTAGCTCAGCATGGATTCCCGCTATCGCGGGAATGACGGCGAAAATCAAGCCGCCAGCGCCTCCAACTGCTCCTGCAACGCCAGCCACTCCTCCTCCAGCGTCCCAAGATCCCGCACCAGGAAAGCCTGGTCCGCCACCAGCGTCTTCAGCTCGTCCTTCTTGTCGGCCTCGTAGATCGCCGGCTCCAGCAGGCGCGCGTCGATGTCGCTCTTCTTCGCGTTCAGCTTGGCCATCTGCTCTTCCAGCCGCTTGATGCGGTTCTCGATCGGCTTCTTGAGGGCGGCAAGGCGCTGGCGCTCCTCGGCTTCGAGGCGCTTCTGCTCCCTGCGGTCGACGGCCTGCACCGGCGCCACAGCAGCCGGCGCGCCAGCCTTGTCATCCTTCGACGGCAGCGGCGTAGCGGTGTTGTCCTTCGCCAGCTTGGTCTTGAACAGCCAGTCCTTGTAGTCGTCCAGGTCGCCGTCGAAGGGCTGCAGGCGGCCGTCGGCGACGATGATGAATTCCTCGGTGGTGGCGCGCAGCAGGTGGCGATCGTGCGAGACCACCACCAGCGTGCCTTCGAACTGCGCCAGCGCCAGCGTCAGCGCCTCGCGCGTCTCCAGGTCGAGGTGGTTGGTCGGTTCGTCCAGCAGCAGCAGGTTGGGGCGCTGCCACACGATCAGGGCCAGCGCCAGGCGCGCCTTTTCGCCGCCGGAGAAGGGCCGGATCGGGCTGGTCACCATATCGCCCGGGAAGTTGAAGCCGCCCAGGAAGTTGCGCAGCTCCTGCTCGCGCGTGGTCGGCGCGATCTTCTGCAGGTGCCATAGCGGCGACTCGTCGTGGCGCAGCATCTCGACCTGGTGCTGCGCGAAGTAGCCGATCACCAGGCCCTTGCCGAGGGTGGCCTTGCCGGCGAGCGGCGCCAGTTCGTTGGCGATGGTCTTGATGAGCGTGGATTTACCGACGCCGTTCACGCCCAGCAGGCCGATGCGCTGGCCGGTCTGCAGCGAGAAGTTCACGCGGTGGACGATGGTCTTGCCGCCGACCTTGTCGCCGTGGCCGTCGAGGATCGGGTAGCCGGCGTCGACGTCTTCCATCACCAGCAGCGGATTCGGCGCCGAGACCGGGTCGCGGAATTCGAAGGAGAACTCGGCGGCGGCGCGCAGCGGGGCCAGCTCCTCCATCTTGGCCAGCGCCTTCATGCGGCTCTGGGCCTGGCGCGCCTTGGTGGCCTTGGCCTTGAAGCGGTCCACAAAAGACTGCAGGTGGGCGCGGGTGCGCTGCTGCTTCTCGAAGGCCGCCTGGGCCAGCACCATGTGGGCGGCGCGCTGGCGCTCGAAGGCCGAGTAGTTGCCGGAGTAGCGCTTCAGCTTGCGTTCGTCGATATGCACGACCACGTTCACGATTTCGTCGAGGAAGTCGCGGTCGTGGGAGATGATGATCAGGGTGCCCTGGTAGCGCTTCAGCCAGTCCTCGAGCCAGATGATGGCGTCGAGGTCAAGGTGGTTGGTCGGTTCGTCCAGCAGCAGCAGGTCGGAAGGGCACATCAGGGCCTGCGCCAGGTTCAGGCGCATGCGCCAGCCGCCCGAGAAGCTGGCCACCGGCTGCTGCATCTGCTCCAGCGAGAAGCCCAGGCCCAGCAGCAGCTGCTCGGCGCGCGACTGCACCGTGTAGGCGTCGGCATCGGCCAGCGCGGAGTGCAGGTTGCCAATGGCGATGCCGTTCTCCGTCGTGTGCGGCTGTGCTTCGACGCGTTCGAGTTCGGCCTGCAGCGTGCGCAGGTGGGCGTCGCCATCGATCGCGTACTCGATGGCCGCACGGTCCAGCGCCGGCGTCTCTTGCGCCACATAGGCCATGCGCCAGCGCTGCGGGAAATCGATCGCGCCCTGGTCCGGGTGCAGCTCGTTGCGCAGCATGGCGAACAGGCTGGATTTACCGGCGCCGTTCGCGCCGATCAGGCCGATCTTGTCGCCGGGGTTGAGGGTGAGGTCGGCGTCTTCCAGCAGCGGCTTGGTGCCGCGCATGAGACTGACGTTGGAGAATCGGATCATCTTATTTCGCCAGCTGCTCCGCGGTCAGCAGAAACACCGCATCATCGCCCTGGCTCGTGGTCAGCCACGTCAAGCCCAGATGCCCGAACGCCGCTTCCGCATACTCGCGCTCGTTGCCGATCTCGACCACCAGCACGCCTTCCGGCGTCAAACGCTCGGCGGCGCCGTCGACGATCTTGCGCACCAGGTCCATGCCGTCTTCGCCGCCGGCCAGCGCGATCTGCGGTTCGCGCAAGTATTCCGGCGGCAGCTTGCCCATCGAATCGCTGTTCACATAAGGCGGGTTGGTGATGATCAGGTCGTACTTCTTGAAGGGCACGTTCTCGTACAGGTCGGACTCGATCGGGTTCACGCGGCCGTCCAGTTTATAGTCGCGGATGTTGCGCTCGGCCACCGCCAGCGCGTCCTTCGAGATGTCGACCGCATCGACGGTCGCGTTCTGGAAGGCGTCGGCCAGCATGATCGCCAGGCAGCCGGAGCCCGTGCACAGTTCGAGCACGTTCTCGACGCTGTCCGGATCCGACACCCAGGGGCTGAACTGGTGCGGGATCAGCTCGGCGATGAAGGAACGCGGCACCAGCACGCGCTCGTCGACATAGAAGTTGTAGCTGCCCAGCCAGGCTTCGTTGGTGATGTAGGCGGCCGGCACGCGCTCGCTGACGCGGCGCTCGATCACCTCCAGCACCTGCAGCACTTCCTCCTGCAGGAGGCGGGCATCGAGGAAGGGCTCGAGCTTGTCCAGCGGGAGCTTGAGGGTGTGCAGGATCAGGTAGGCCGCTTCGTCGAAGGCTTCGGCGCTGCCGTGGCCGAAGAACAGCTTGGCGGTGTTGAAGCGGGTGATAGCGTAGCGCAGCAGGTCGCGCGGCGTGCAGAAATGGGGCGTGTTCATGGCCGGGGTCTCAGTTTGGAGCTCAGTTGGATGGAGTTGCGGGCGAGGGGCCCGCCAGCAGGGTTTCCAGGGTGCGGCGATAGATGTTCTTGAGCGGATCGATGTAGCGCAGCTCGATGTGCTCGTCGATCTTGTGGATGCTGGCGTTCGGTGGCCCGAATTCTATCACCTGGGGGCAGATGCGGGCGATGAAGCGCCCGTCCGAGGTGCCGCCGGTGGTCGAGAGCTCGGTGTTCACACCCAGCTCATGCTTGATGGCGCCGCAGATGGCGTCCGACAGCGTGCCCTTCGGCGTCAGGAAGGGTTCGCCGGACAGCGTCCATTTCAAATCGTAGTCCAGGCCGTGCCGGTCGAGGATGGCGTGCACCCGCGCCTCCAGGCCGTCGGCCGTGCTGGCGGTCGAGAAGCGGAAGTTGAAGTCGACCTTCATCTCGCCCGGAATCACGTTGTTGGCGCCGGTACCGGCATGGATGTTCGAGACCTGCCAGCTGGTCGGCGGGAAGTATTCGTTCCCGTCGTCCCATTTTTCCGCCGCGAGTTCGGCCAGGGCCGGCGCGGCCTGGTGGATCGGGTTGCGCGCCAGGTGCGGATAGGCGATGTGGCCCTGCACGCCCTTGACCGTCAGGCAGCCCGAGAGCGAACCGCGGCGGCCATTCTTGATCATGTCGCCCAGCACGTGGCTGGAGGTCGGTTCGCCGACCAGGCAGTAATCCAGGGTCTCGCCGCGCTCTTCCAGCATGTCGCAGACGACCACGGTGCCGTCGACGGCCGGGCCTTCCTCGTCGCTGGTGATCAGGAAGGCGATCGAGCCGGCATGGCCGGGATGGGCGGCGACGAATTCCTCGACGGCGACGACCATGGCCGCGATCGAGGTCTTCATGTCCGAGGCGCCGCGGCCGTACAGCTTGCCGTCGCGGCGGGTCGGCGTGAAGGGCTGCGATTCCCATTGTTCAAGCGGGCCGGAGGGGACGACGTCGGTGTGGCCGGCGAACACGAACACCGGCGAAGCCGTGCCGCGCCGCGCCCACAGGTTGGTGACGCCGTTCGACTCGATGGTCTCGCACTCGAAGCCGAGCGGGGACAGCAGCTCGATCAGGCGCTGCTGGCAGCCCTTGTCCTGCGGGGTGACCGAATCGAGGGCGATCAGTTCCTCGGTCAGCAGCAGGGTAGGCGATGCTTTCATGCCGGCCAGTCCCCGAAGCTGCGCTCGTACTCGTCGGCGGAGAAGCCGACCTTCAGCGGGCCGGCGCCGACCAGGACCGGGCGCTTGATCACGGACGGATTTTCCAGCATCAGCTCGAGCGCGCTGGCCTTGTCGACGACTTGCGCGCGGCGCTCCTCGGACAGCTTGCGCCAGGTGGTGCCCTTGCGGTTGACCAGGACTTCCCAATCCTGCTGCTCGAGCCAGGCGGCGACGGTGGCGCGGTCCAGGCCCTGCTTCTTGAAATCGTGGAAGGCGACATCCTGGCCATGCTCGGCCAGCCAGGTGCGTGCTTTCTTGACGGTGTCGCAGTTCGGAATACCGTAGAGAGTTTTTTTCATGGCAATGGTGCTGGGGAAAGGCGCGAAGGATAGCACAGGCCGCCACCTCCTGAGGATAGTTTAGCAAGCGCTATTCCGGGCTGTCGCCGTGGTCGGAAACTGCTGGCGAACCATCGGCTGAGCAGATGGTCTTATGGTGGTAGATGCCCGAAGGAGGCGCCGATGTCCAGAGTAAACACCCTCACGCTGGCCGCGTGCGGTGTCGTACTGGCGATGCTGGCCCCGCTTGCGCTCAGTGCTCATCCTGCCAATCGTGCGAATGCGGATGGGCAGGAATGCGCTCGCCGGTACCGCATTGATCCGCAGCTGGCGGGCGAGCTGACCGGGGTGTATGCGCTGACGAATGGCGAGCTGCTGCGCATCAGCCGCGAGCTGGGCCGTTATTATGCGGAGCTGCCATCCATCGGGCGCATCGAGATCGTGCCTGTCGATAGCGATGTGTTCGTGGAGCGTGACGGCCCGGTACGCCTGTCTTTCGAGCGCGAAGCGTTCGCGACGGACGTCAGCTTAACGGGGCTGGACGGCCAGGCGAGCGGATTGCCGGCATGCCGTAGGTAAGGCCGTTTATGCGAAATGGGTTTCCTGTGTACAACTTATTGCCATTAGCGTAAGCTGATTTGGCTTTGCTTGGCATAAAAACACTACACTAGGAGACCTAATGAAAACTTGGCTGCCCCTCATTGCGACCGCAATCTTGCTTACAGGATGCGTTTCAACGGCAACAAAAACGATCGACGCGCAGTCAATCGGTGCCGTCCGCAATCAGAGCGTGGTACACACTGCTCGGAATATGCCCGATTTCGCTGAGATGACGCCGGCGAAAGCGGCCTTCGGCGTGCTGGGCGCGGCGGCGATGATCTCGGAAGGGAACAAGACCATCGCCACGAACAAGATCGCCGATCCCGCCGATGCCATCGCGGAGGCCCTGTTGAATGCCATGCAGTCCGCCCACGGCGTCCAGGCCATCGCCGCTCCAGTCCGTATCGACAGTGAGGAGCCTGCACGCATTGCCGAGCTGGCGAAGGGCAAGGCGCGCTATGTGCTCGATGTGCGCACCCTGATGTGGCAGATGGGCTATTTCCCAACGGACTGGACTCATTACCGCGTCCTGTACACCGTCAAGGCGCGCCTGATCGACGTCGACACCAAAAATGTGGTCGCGGAAGCGTTCTGCAAGCAGATGCCGGATTCAAACGCCAATGCCCCGACCTACGACGACATGCTCGCCCTGAACGCGGCACGCCTGAAGGCGATCAACGCCGCGCATGCCCAGGCCTGTGCGGACAGCTTGGGCCGCGACATGCTGGCATTGCAGGGACCCGTCCCGCTGCGCGGAGAAGCCAGCTCCCGCACCGCGAGTTTGAAATAATCCGACCTACAAGGGATTTGTGACTCGGCGTCACAAATCCCGAAGGGTCAATTGTCGAGGGTAAATTCCGTGAACGAGGGACCGGCCGCTTCCTCGACGGGTTTCGCCTGCTCCTCGGCCTTCGCCGCCTGGCTGTCCGGTCCATTGTTGATGAGCCACAGCAGGTTGGTGGCCGAGTCGGCGTTCGCCAGGGCTTCTTCCTGGGTGATCAGGTCGGCCTGGAACAGCTCCAGCAGCGCCTTCTCGAAGGATTGCGAGCCCGGCGACAGGCTCTTGTCCATCGCTTCCTTGATCTGGCCGATCTCGCCTTTTTCGATCAGGTCGGCTACGTGCCGGGTGTTGACCATGATTTCGACTGCGGCGTGGCGGCGGCCGCCGGCCTTCGAACGCACCAGGCGCTGCGAGACGATGGCCTTGACCGCCGAGGACAAATCCTGCAATAAGGCCGGCCGGTTCTCGATCGGGTAGAAGCTGATGATGCGGTTCAGCGCGTTGTAGCTGTTGTTCGCGTGCAGGGTCGCCAGCACCAGGTGGCCGGATTGCGCATAGGCGAGGGCGGCGGCCATGGTTTCCTTGTCGCGGATCTCGCCGATCAGGATACAGTCCGGCGCCTGGCGCATCGAGTTGCGCAGGGCGACGTCGAAGCTGGTGGCGTCACTGCCGATCTCGCGCTGGTTGACGATCGCCTTCTTGTTCTTGAACAGGTACTCGATCGGGTCTTCCAGGGTCAGGATGTGGCCGGCACGCTGTTCGTTGCGGTGGTCGAGCATGGAGGCGATCGTGGTCGACTTGCCGGAGCCGGTGGCGCCGACGATCAGCAGCAGGCCGCGCTTTTCCATGATCAGCTCGGACAGTACCGGCGGCAGGGCGAGCTCTTCCAGCGGCGGGATGCTGGCCGGGACGAAGCGGAACACGGCCGAGATCGAGCCGCGCTGGCGAAACGCCGACAGACGGAAGCGCCCCAGGTTGGGCACCGAAATACCCATGTTGAGCTCGTTGGTGCGCTCCAGCTCGGCCATCTGCTCTTCCGAGGCGATTTCCGCCAGCAGCACCTGGATGTTTTCCGGCTCCAGCTTGTTCTGGTTGATCGGGATGAGGTTCCCGTTGATCTTGATGTGGACGGGCGAATTCACCGCGAAGAACATGTCCGACGCGTTCTTTTCCTTCATCAACTGGAACAGGCGTTCCATCATCATGGTTTTCTCTCCCTTGCTTCGCGGTAATTTTTTGCGTTTCGGGGATTGTAACTTGTTGCGGAGCGCTTGAGGCGGTGCCGAGGGCACCCGGGATGGGGGATGTTGTGGGGCGGGCACGAGCGTGCCCACCCCGTACGCGGTATTACACGCCGCGCAGCAGCTCGTTGATACCGGTCTTGGCGCGCGTCTGCGCATCCACGCGCTTGACGATCACGGCGCAGTACAGGCTGTACTTGCCGTCCGCCGAGGGCAGCGAGCCCGACACCACCACCGAGCCCGAGGGCACGCGGCCGTAGCTGACTTCGCCGGTTTCGCGGTTGTAGATCTTGGTCGACTGGCCGATGTACACGCCCATCGAGATCACCGAGTTCTCTTCGACGATCACGCCTTCGACGATTTCCGAACGGGCGCCGATGAAGCAGTTGTCTTCGATGATGGTCGGGTTGGCCTGCATCGGTTCCAGCACGCCGCCGATGCCGACGCCGCCGGACAGGTGGACGTTCTTGCCGATCTGGGCGCAGGAGCCGACGGTGGCCCAGGTGTCGACCATGGTGCCTTCGTCGACGTAGGCGCCGATGTTCACATAGGACGGCATCAGCACCACGTTCTTGCCGATGAAGGAGCCGCGGCGGGCAACGGCCGGCGGCACCACGCGGAAGCCGCCCTTGGCGAAGTCTTCGGCGCTGTAGTTGGCGAACTTGGTCGGCACCTTGTCGTAGAACTGCATGCCGCCGCCTTCGACCGGCACGTTGTTTTCGAGGCGGAACGACAGAAGGACGGCCTTCTTGATCCACTGGTTCACGACCCAGCTGCCGCTGTCCTTCTGCGCCACGCGCAGGCTGCCGTCGTCAAGGCCGGCAAGAACGTGGGCGACGGCGTCGCGCACTTCCGCGCTGGCGTTCGACGGGCTGATCTCGGCGCGCTGTTCCCACGCGGTGTCGATAATGGTCTGGAGTTGTTGGGTCATGATGTTCTAGATTTACGTAGCGATTTCAGGAGGAGGACTTCAAATCTTTGCAGAACTGGACGATGCGGTTGGCCGCTTCCAGTCCTTCGTCCACTTCGGCGACGAGCGCCATGCGGATGCGGTTGCGTCCCGGATTGCTGCCGTGCGCGTCGCGCGCCAGGTAGGAGCCGGGTAAAACCGTCACATTATATTCGGCGTAGAGGCCACGTGCGAAGTCGGTGTCGGACAGGCCGCTGGCGCGCACGTCGGCCCACAGGTAGAAGCCGGCGTCCGGCAGCTCGACGTCCATCACCTGCTTGAGCAACGGGGTGATCAGCCCGAACTTTTCCTTGTACAGGTTGCGGTTCTCCTGCACATGGGTTTCGTCGTTCCAGGCCGCGATCGAGGCTGCCTGCACCGGCGGCGACATCGCACCGCCGCAATAGGTGCGGTAGAGCAGGAATTTCTTCAGTACGTCCGGGTCGCCGGCGACGAAGCCCGAGCGCATGCCCGGCACGTTCGAGCGCTTCGACAGGCTCGAGAACACGATCAGGTTGGCATAGGGACGCTGGCCGGCGCTGCGGCCCAGCTGGTGCGCGGCTTCCAGCGCGCCCAGCGGCGGCGCGGCGCCAAAATAAATCTCGGAATAGCACTCGTCGGCGGCGATGACGAAGCCGTGGCGGTCGGCCAGCTCGAACAGCTCGCGCCAGTCGTCCAGCGTGAGGACCGCGCCGGTCGGGTTGCCCGGCGAGCAGAGATACAGGAGCTGGACCCGCGCCCACACCTCGTCGGGCACGCTCGAATAGTCCGGAGCGAAGTTGCGCGCCGGGACCGAGTTCACGAAGTAGGGCTCGGCGCCCGCCAGATAGGCCGCGCCTTCGTAGATCTGGTAGAAGGGGTTCGGGCACATCACCAGTGCGCCGCCGTTCGACGCTGCAGACGCTGCACGCGGATCGATCACGCACTGGGCGATCGCGAACAGCGCTTCGCGCGAGCCGTTCACCGGCAGCACCATCGTGTTCGGATCCAGCGCCGGCACCCCGTAGCGGCGTTCGAGCCAGGCGGCGATGGCGGCGCGCAGCGGCTCGCCGCCGTGCGTGCTCGGATAGTTCGCCAGGCCGGCCATGCTGTGCGTCAGGGCCTTCTGGATGAAGGCCGGGGTCGGATGCTTGGGTTCACCGATGCCGAGGCTGATGTGGGCATAGTCGGGATTCGGCGTAACACCGGCGAACAGCTGGCGCAGCTTTTCGAACGGGTAGGGGTGCAGTCTTTCGAGATGTGGATTCACGGCGTTACCAGTTGAGGGGTTCGATGCGAGAAGATCAATTATAACGAGGCCGGCACGATGCTGCTCTCCCTTGGGATGCAGTAATATTGACTAAGGGAATTTGCCCCAACGTCCAATCTTCAGGTCTGCCGTGCCACTCCACTACGCCCGCAGTCTGCTCGGCCCCTCGCGCAGTCCGCGCACCATCCGCCACCTCGGCCTGGCGCTGGCCTTCGTTGCCGGCGCCATCAACGCCGGCGGCTTCCTCGCCGTGCAGCAGTACACCTCGCATGTGACCGGCGCGATCTCCTCGGCCGCCGACCATCTCATACTGGGCGCCGGCAGCCTGGCGCTGGATGCGTTCGGCGCCGTGCTGTCCTTCCTGCTAGGCGCCGCATGCACCGCGCTCACCGTCAATTACGGGCGCCGACGCGGCCTGGCCAGCGAGTACGCGCTGCCGCTGCTGCTTGAAGCCATGCTGCTGCTGGCCTTTGGCGTGCTAGGCGCGCGCCTGGCCGAGGTCGACGCGCTGTTCGTGCCGCTCACCGTGATGTTGCTGTGCTTCATGATGGGCCTGCAGAATGCCCTGATCACCAAGCTCTCGCAGGCCGAGATCCGGACCACCCACATGACCGGTATCGTCACCGACATCGGCATCGAACTGGGGCGCATGCTTTACTGGAACCGCGATGCCGACCAGCCGCCGGTGGCCGCCAACCGGGCGCGGCTTGGCCTGCTGGTGTCGCTGCTGGTGAGCTTTTTTGCGGGCGCGCTGATGGGGGCATTCGGCTTCAAGCATGCGGGCTATCTGGCGACCTTGCCGCTGGCCTGCCTGCTGTGCGCGCTGGCGATCGTGCCGGCGGTGGACGATCTGCGGCGCCTGGCGCCGCGCTAGCCCAGTCCCGCCAGCGCCCGCTCCCGCCAAGCCCCCGGATTCATCCCCGACCATTCGCGGAAAGCATGCGTGAACGCGCTCTGCTCCTGGTAGCCGAGCAGGAAGGCGATGTCGGCCAGCGACAGGCCGCGCTGGCGCAAATAATCCTGGGCCAGCGCATGGCGCGCATCGTCGAGCACCTGCTGAAAGCTGGCGCCGCTATCCGCCAGCTTGCGCTGCAGGGTGCGCGAGGATAGTCCCAGCTCGGCCGCGATGCCGGCCAGGCGCACGCGGTCCTTGGCCAGGTGGCGGATCACGCATGCACGTACCTGGGCGACGATACCGTGGCGTTCCCGCTCCTCTTCCCGCTCCTGCAGCAGGCGCTCGGCATGCTGCTGCAGCACCGGATACATGCCGGCGTCGGCGTTCGGCACGGGCGTCGCCAGCAGGGCGGCGTCGAAGCCGATCTGGTGGGACTGCGCCCCGAACTCGGGCACGATGCCCAGCACCCGCGCGTACTCGGCCGGATCGGCATCGCTGGCATGCGCGAAGGCTAGGCGCAGCGGCGCCAGCGGCCGGCCGGCGAGCCAGGAGCTGAGGGTGCGGATGCCGGCAAAGACGCTTTCGGCCAGGTGACGAGTGGCGCCCGGGAAGTGGCTGGTCCAGGTGTAGCAGGCCATGTTCGCATCGAGGTCGAGCTCGAGCCGGGAGCGCCCGAGGTCGTGGGCCAGCTGTTCGTAGCGCTGCGTCTGTTCGATGACCTGGGCGAAGTCGGTGCAGGCAAGCAGGATCAGGCCGTACACGCTGTAGGTGCCGAGCCGCACCCGTTCGCCCACGTGCAGGCCGAAGTGCGGATCGTCGGCCAGTTCGGCGCCCGCCGCCAGCAGGGCGATGTAGTCGCGGGCCGCCAGCGATTCCGGCAGCGGGTCGAGCGCGCCCTCCGCCAGCCCGGCGGCGCGTACCAGCACCTGCGTGCTCACGCCGCGCGCGGCAGCCTCCTCCAGCAGCGGCTGCAGGTAGGACCCGGTGACGCGGGCAAGGATGGGCACATTCGTCGGTGGCATGTTCGAACAAGCGCTTGGCATGAATCCGCAAGACGCGGGCAGGTTGTTGCCTTAATCTTACTTGAAATAAACATAAGGAGACAGCTTCATGCGGCGATGGAATGGCTGGGGAGACGACACGGTCGAGGTGCCGATCGGCGAGGGCGTGCTGCGCTTCCTCGACGAGCGGCTAGGCCCGGGCAGGGCGCCTCGCGACGCGGAATTCGCCGACGTCTGCGCGCGCCTCGCCCCTTCGAGCTTGCCGCCGCATCCGCTGGTGGACATGGCACCGGAGGTGCGCCTGACCCACGCGCTCGGCCAGAGCCTGCCCGACTGGCTGCGCCTGCGCTACGGCCGGGTGGAAAGCGCGCCGGACGGCGTGGCCTTCCCGGAAAGCGCCGACGAGGTCCGTGAGCTGATCCGCTACGCCATTGCAGCCGGCGCGGCCGTCGTGCCTTATGGCGGCGGCACCAGCGTCTGCGGCCACCTGGACGCGGCGCGCGGCCGGCCGACGCTGTCGGTGGACATGCGCCGCCTGCGCGCGCTCACAAGCCTCGACCGCGAATCCCTGCTGGCTACCTTCGGCGCCGGCGTCGCCGGCCCGGACCTCGAAGCCCAGCTGCGCGCCCAGGGCTACACGCTCGGCCACTTCCCGCAATCCTTCGAGTACTCGACCCTGGGCGGCTGGGTCGTCACGCGTTCATCCGGCCAGCAGTCGCTGCGCTACGGCCGCATCGAGCAGCTGTTCGCCGGCGGCCGCGTGGAGACGCCGGCCGGCATGCTCGAGATCCCGACCTTCCCGGCATCCGCCGCCGGTCCCGATTTGCGCGAGCTGGTGCTGGGCTCCGAGGGCCGGCTCGGCATCCTGACGGAGGCCACGGTGCGCGTCAGCCCCGTTCCGGCGTTTGAAGCTTTCCACGCCGTGTTCCTGCCCAACTGGGAGTGCGCGGAGCTGGCCGTGCGCGAGATCGTGCAGGCGCGCCTGGGCCTGTCGATGCTGCGCCTGTCGAACCCGGTCGAAACGGCGACCATGCTGACGCTGGCGGGCCACGCGAAGCAGGTGGCGCTATTGGAAACCCTGCTGCGCCTGCGCGGTGCGGGCGAGGGCAAGTGCATGCTGCTGATCGGCGCCAGCGGGGCAAAAGCGCAGGCGCGTCCCGCGCTGGCCGCCGCATTGAAAATCGCGCGCAGGCATGGCGGAGTGCACGCAGGGAAGGGGCTCGGCGAGCGCTGGAAGAAAAACCGCTTCCGCAACGTCTACCTGCGCAATGCCGCCTGGACCCGCGGTTACGCCATCGACACTGTCGAGACGGCCGTCGACTGGCCGCGCGTGACGCCGGCGATGCAGGCGGTCGAAGCGGCGGCCGGCGCCGCGCTGGCTGCGGACGGCGAGCGCGTGCACGCCTATACCCACCTGTCGCACCTGTATCCGCAGGGCGCCAGCGTCTATTCCACTTTCATCTGGCGCCTGGCCGGCGACTACGAGGCCGACCTGGCGCGCTGGCGCCGCCTCAAGTCCGCGGTGTCGGAGGCGATCGTCGCCAGCGGCGGCACCATCAGCCACCAGCACGGCGTCGGCACGGACCACGCGCCCTGGCTGCACATGGAGAAGGGCCAGCTCGGCATGGAGGCGCTGCGCGCGCTGTTCCGCCGGTTCGACCCGGATGGCTGCATGAACCCCGGCAAACTGCTGCCGGATGAGACCCGGCCATGAAACCGCTATGGCAGCGCGACGGGCGCGCCAGCTTGCCCGGACTGATGGCGCGGGAGTGGGACTTGCTGGTGATCGGCGGCGGCATCACCGGCGCCGGCATCCTGCTGGAGGCGGCAAGGCGCGGCCTGAAAGCGCTGCTGGTCGAGCAGCGCGACTTCGCCTGGGGCACCTCGAGCCGCTCCTCGAAGCTGGTGCATGGCGGCCTGCGCTACCTGAAGGATGGCCACCTCCACCTGACCAGGGAGTCGGTGCGCGAGCGCGAGAGCCTGCTGGGCGATGCACCCGGCCTGGTCGAGCCGCAGGGCTTCGCCTTTGCCCACTACGATGGCCAGCGCGGGCGCCGCAGCTTCATGGCCGGCCTGGCCGTCTACGACCTGCTGGCGGGACGGCGCGAGCGGCACTGGCTGGCGGCCGATGAATTCCTCGAACGCGCGCCCAATGTATCTCGCGAAGGTCTCGTGGGCGGCATTGTCTACACCGACGCCAAGACCGACGACGCGCGCCTGGTGCTGCGCGCGCTGTGCGAGGCGATGGACCATGGCGCGGCGGCGCTGAATTACGTGGCTGCGTCCTCGCTGCTGCGTGAAGAGGGCCGCGTTGCGGGTGCGGTCCTGCGCGACGGGATCGAAGGCGGCAGCCACACGGTGCGCGCCCGCGTGACCGTCGACGCCACCGGCGCCTGGTCCGGCGCTCTGCACGGAAAAGGGCCGCGCCTGCGTCCGCTGCGCGGCAGCCACCTGATTTTGCCGGCCTGGCGCCTGCCGCTGTCGCAGGCGGTGAGCCTGATGCATCCGCATGACGGGCGCCCGGTGTTCGCCTATCCCTGGGAAGGCACGACCCTGGTCGGCACCACCGACCTCGATCACGCCCAGCCGATGACGATGGAAGCGCGCATTACACGGGCCGAACTCGATTACCTGCTGGCGGCGCTGCGGATGCAGTTCCCCGGCCTCGGCATCGTCGAGTCGGATGTGCTGTCGACCTTTGCCGGGGTGCGTCCGGTGATCGCCGGCGGCCATGCGGAGGCCTCGCGGGAGGGGCGCGAGCACAGCGTCTGGAGCGAGGACGGCCTGGTGGCGGTGGCCGGCGGCAAGCTGACCACCTTCCGCGCCATTGCCCTCGACGCCTTGAAACTGGTACGCGCCCAGCTGCCGGACTGGCGCGACGAGCTGAAGCCCTGCCGGGTGTTCGCGCCGTTGCCGCCGGCACATGACGGCCGCCTCCCGGTGGGCATGCTGCGCCGCCTGCAGGGCCGCCATGGCGCAGCGGCCGGCGCACTGCTGGCGGCCGCCGGTGAAGACGAGCTGGCGCTCATTGCCGGCACCGAAACCGCCTGGGCCGAGCTGCGCTGGGCCGCGCGCGCGGAAGCCGTGCAGCGCCTCGACGATCTGCTGCTGCGCCGGACCCGGCTTGGCTTGCAGCTCAAGCAGGGCGGGGCGGGGCTGATGCCGCGCATCCGGGCGATCTGCCAGCCGGAGCTGGGCTGGGATGACGCCCGTTGGTTAGAGGAAGAACGGGATTACCTGGCCCTGTGGCGCTCCCACTACGGCCTGCCTCAGGAGCAGCAAGAGGAGAACCGCATATGAGCATGCAAGCCACCATTCTCGCCATCGACAACGGCACCCAGAGCGTGCGTGCGCTGCTGTTCGACCTGCAGGGGAATATCGTCGCCAAGTCCCAGGTCATGCTGGAGGCCTATTATTCGACCCAGGCCGGCTGGGCCGAGCACGATCCGGAAGACTACTGGGCTTCGTTGTGCAAGGCCTGCCAGGGCTTGTGGAGCCAGCCCGGCGTCGACAAGGCGGCCGTGCAGGGCGTGGCCGTGACCACCCAGCGCGGCACCGTAGTCAGCCTCGGCAAGGACGGCCAGCCGCTGCGCCCGGCCATCACCTGGCTCGACCAGCGCAGGACAAGCGTCTATCCGCCGATCGCCTGGTGGTGGCAGGCGGCGTTCAAGCTGGCGCGCGTCGACGGCACCATCGACTACTTCCGCGGCGAGGCCGAGATCAACTGGATCAAGGCCCACCAGCCGGATATCTGGGCGGCCACCGATAAATTCCTGCTGCTGTCCGGCTACCTGAACTGGCGTTTATGCGGCCGCTTTGCCGATTCAAGCGGCTCGCAGGTGGCCTATCTGCCCTTCGACTACAAACGCCGCCGCTGGGCCGCGCGTCACGACTGGAAGTGGCAGGCGCTGGCGGTGGAGCCGCACATGCTGCCCGAGCTGGCGGAACCCGGCGAGCGTCTCGGCGAGATCTCGGCACAGGCCGCGTTAGACACCGGCATCCCGCAAGGCCTGCCGCTGCTGGCCGCGGCGGCCGACAAGGCCTGCGAAGTGATCGGCGCCGGCTGTCGCGAGCCGCACGTCGGCTGCCTGAGCTACGGCACCACGGCCACCATCAACACCACCAGCACGCGCTACACCGAAGTCACGCCCTTCATCCCGCCCTACCCGGCGGCGCTGCCGGGCGCCTACAGCAACGAGGTGCAGGTATTCCGCGGCTACTGGATGGTCAACTGGTTCAAGGAGCAGTTCGGCCACCACGAACAGACCCGCGCGCTGCTTGAAGACGTCGCGCCGGAGCAGTTGTTCGACCAGATGGCCAGCACGGTGCCGCCGGGGTCGATGGGCCTGATGCTGCAGCCTTACTGGACGCCCGGCATCCGCGTGCCGGGCCGGGAAGCGAAGGGCGGCATCATCGGTTTCGGCGACGTGCACACGCGTGCCCACGTCTACCGCGCCATCCTGGAAGGGCTGGCCTATGCGCTGCGCGAAGGGAAGGAGCGGATCGAGAAACGCAGCGGGGTGGCGATCACGGAGCTGCACGTGTCCGGCGGCGGCTCGCAGAGCGACTGCGCGATGCAGCTGACGGCCGACATCTTCGGCCTGCCCACCGCGCGCCCGCACGTGTACGAGACGTCCGGGCTGGGCGCGGCGATCGATGCCGCGGTCGGGCTGGGGCTGCACCGCGATTTCGACGCGGCGGTGGCGGCGATGACCAGGGTGGGAAGGGTGTTCGAGCCGGTGGCGGAGAACCAGCGGATTTATGACCGTTTGTACCGGCAGGTGTACCGGCGGATGTATCGGCAGTTGCAGCCGCTTTATCGGGATATTGCGGAGATTACGGGGTATCCGCGGCAGCTCTGATCACATCATCGCCACATTCCGAACCGCCTCCCAAGCCGCCCCGGCCACCGCCGTCTCGACCCGGTTCCGTCCACCGCTCTTGGCCGCATACATGGCCCGGTCGGCGATCATGAACAGCTGCTCGATGTGGTCGAGCTGGGTCGGCACGATGGTCGCCACGCCGACGGACACCGTGATCCACGGCGAGGTCGGCGAGCGCGGGTTCGGCAGCTGCAGGGCCTCGACCGTGGTGCGGATGGCTTCCGCCAGGCGCGCTGCCGCTTCGTGCGGGGTTTCGCCGAACAGCAGCACGAATTCCTCGCCGCCGTAGCGCGCCGCCAGGTCGGTCGGGCGGAGGGCGTGCGCCTGCAGTGCCGACGCGACCTTCTGCAGGCAGGCGTCGCCGGCGGCGTGGCCGAGGGTGTCGTTGTACAGCTTGAAATGGTCGACGTCGAGCACCACCAGCGACAGCGGCTGGGCATTGCGGATCGCGCGCTGCCATTCCTTTTCCAGGAAGCTGTCGAAGTGGCGGCGGTTGGCAATCTTCGTGAGCGGGTCCAGCATGGCCGCGCGCTGCAGCGCATCCTCGGACTGCTTGTGGTGGGTGATGTCGTGAAGCAGGGCGACGAACAGGCCGTCGTCCGCGTGCATCGGCGTCATCGTCAGGTCCATCGCGCGCAGGCCGCCGTCGCGGTGGCGGATCAGCACTTCGCGGGTGCCGTGGCCGATCGCTTCCATTGCGGCGCAGCCGTCCGGGTACGCGTCCTGGTCGGCCAGCAGCCCGGCCAGCGAACGGCCCACCAGCTCGTCCGCGGCATAGCCAAGGTAGCGGTCGCAGGACGGGTTCGCATACTGGATGCGGCCGCAGCGCTCGACGATCAGGAGGCCCTGGTCCATGCTGTCGACGATCATGCGCAGGCGGTCGGCCTGCTCCTTCTGGCCATCGTCGCCGCTGCCGGCGCTCAGGCGCAGCTGGGCGCGCACGCGCGCGCAGACTTCTTCCATGCGCAGCGGCTTGGGGATGTAGTCGGCGGCGCCGATGTCGAAGCCGGCCACGATGTCCTCGGTCTCGCCGCGCGCGCTCATGAAGATGACGGGGATGCGGGCGGTGGCCGGGTGGGTTTTCAGGCGGCGGCAGGTTTCCAGGCCGTCCATGCCGGGCATGACGACGTCGAGCAGGATCAGGTCCGGCTTGATGCGCTGGGCGATCTCGAGGGCGCGGTCACCCGAGGTCGCGAGAAAGGTCTGGTAGCCCTGGCGCAGCATCATCGTGCGCAGCATGGCGAGATTGTCCGGCGCGTCGTCGACGATCAGGATGGCGGGCTTGCGGGGCGTGGTAGGCCCCACGCTGGCTAGGTTGGTCATACTGTGCCTTGTGAGGCTGCAGAAGGAGTGATCGTTCAAAATCATACATCCTTGCGCACCATCATGGAGCAAGTATTGCTTGTTTGATAGAAAAAACTGTGACTTTGGCGCAACTTTTGGTTGCGATGAAAAATACCGGGAGTTACGCGGGACGGGTGAATGCGCGGGCCGGACGGCCCGCGCGGCAGGAACAAGGAATCAGATTACAGCTGGTCCTTGATCAGCTTGCCCAGCACGGCGATGCCTTCGCGGATGCGCTCCGGCGGCACGGTCACGAAGGACAGGCGCAGGGTGTTGGTGGCCGGATCGTTGGCGTAGAAGGGTGCACCCGGCACGAAGGCGACGCGGGCGGCGATCGCCTGGTCGAGCAGCTTGGTGGCGTCGATCTGCTTCGGCAGTTCGACCCAGATGAACATGCCGCCTTCCGGACGGGTCCAGCTGACGCCTGCCGGGAAGTGCTCGTCCATCGCGTCCAGCATCACCTGGCACTGGTTGGCGTAGAGGCTGCGGATGGTCGGGATGTGTTCGTTCAGGAAGCCGTCCTTGACCACTTCGTGCACGACCATCTGGGTCAGCTGGGCGGTGTGGAGGTCGGCGGCCTGCTTGGCCAGCTCGAGGCGGCGCACCAGCGGCAGCGGGGCGCACACATAGCCCAGGCGGATGCCCGGGGTCAGCACTTTCGAGAAGGAACCCATGTAGATCACGCCGTCCGGGTTCATGTTCAGCATGCGCGGCATCGGCTCGCCCTTGTACGACAGCGCGCCGTATGGGTCGTCTTCGATCAGCGGCAGGCCGAGGCGGGCGCAGGTTTCCACCAGTTCGCGGCGGCGTTCCAGCGACAGCGAGCGGCCGGTCGGGTTCTGGAAGTTCGGCAGTGCGTACAGCAGGCGCGCGCCTTCGGCCAGGCCTTCCAGCGAGGACGGCACCAGGCCGTGGTCGTCGGTCTCGACCGAGTGGAAGTCCGGGCGGTAGACCGAGAACGCCTGCAGGGCGCCCAGGTAGCTCGGGGTCTCGACCAGCACTTTGCTGCCTTCGTCGATCAGTACCTTGCCCAGCAGGTCGAGCGCCTGCTGCGAGCCGGACACCATCAGGATCTGCTCGGGCAGGATCTTGCAATCCGGGGTGGACAGGTAACCCGCAATCCATTCGCGCAGCGGGGCGTAGCCGTCGGTCGGGCCGTATTGGAGGGCCTGCTTACCGGTTTCCGACAGCACTTTGTCGTAAGCGGCTTTCATGCGCTCGACCGGGAAGGTGGCGGGCGACGGCAGGCCGCCGGCGAAGGAGATGATCTCCGGACGCTGGGTGATTTTCAGGATTTCGCGGATCGCCGAGCTTTGCAGCTGCTGCGCGCGTTCCGAAAACTGCCACTGGATGGGATTGGGATTTTCGATTTTCATACTGATCTCACAGGAAGGACGGCTGGGATGCGTCGGCCATTATAAAGCACGCTGGATAGGCGGCTTCGTCAAAAAGGCCCGCCTTGTGGGCAAGCCTTATTAGGGGTAATGCTAAAAGATTACGCTACTTCCACAATCATCTCGATTTCGACGCAGGTGCCACGCGGGAGCGAGGCCACGCCGAAAGCGGAGCGGGCGTGCTTGCCGGCGTCGCCGAACACTTCGCCGATCAGTTCCGAGCAGCCGTTGGTGACCAGGTGCTGTTCGTTGTAGTCCGGGGTCGAGGCGACCAGGCTCATCACCTTGACGATGCGCTTCACGCGGTTCAGGTCGCCGCCGCAGGCTTCCTGCAGGGTGCCCATCAGGTCGATCGCGACCGAGCGCGCAGCGGCCTGGCCGTCGGCGGTGGTCTTGTCCTTGCCCAGCAGGCCGGCGTTCGGCGAGCCGTCGGCGTTCTTGGCGATGTGGCCGGAGATGAAGACCAGGTTGCCGGTTTGCACGTACATGACGTAGGCCGCAGCCGGGGTGGCCGGTGCCGCGAGGGTGATGTTCAGTTCTTTGAGTTTGTCGTAGACGGACATGGGATCCCCAGGATGACTTAATAAGAGCCGGTATTGTACGACTTGACACTGCCTGAGGCTACCTGCGCGCCGCAGTGTCGCGTACTCAGCGCCGCACCTGCATCCGGCGCCCCAGCGCCACCACGCCGATCACGGCCAGGGCGAAGCCGCAATGCGCCACGCTCAGCGGCTCGCCCAGCAGCAGCCAGGCGCCGCCCAGGGAAAGGAAGGGCTGCACCAGCTGCACCTGGCCGACGCGCGCCACGCCGCCCAGCGCCAGCCCGCGGTACCAGAAAAAGAAACCGACGATGGTCGAGAACACGGTCGTGTAGCCCAGCCCCAGCCAGGCGCGGGCGCCGACCCCGCCCAGGCGCGCGAACTGGCCGCCGTCGAACACGGCCAGCAGCAGGGCGCTCGGCAGCGCCGCCAGCACCAGCGCCCAGCTGATCGTCTCCTGGCCGCCCACGCTGCGCGCCAGCCTGCCGCCTTCCGCATAGCCGACCGCCGCCGACAGCACGGCCGCGAACATCAGCAGGTCGGCCGGCGCCAGATGGCCGCCGCCCTGGCCGAGGGCAAACGCGACCACCAGGGCCGAGCCGAGCAGGGCCAGGGCCCAGAAGCCGCGCGATGGACGCTCGTGGCCGCGCAGGGCCGAATACAGCGCGGTGCACAGCGGCAGCGCGCCGACCAGCACCGCGCCGTGCGACGCCGGCAGCGAACGCATGGCGATCGAGGTCAGCAGCGGAAAGCCGAGAATGCAGCCGAGCGCGACCATGCTCAGTGGCAGCAGGGCGGTGCGCGGCGGCAGCGGGACCCGTGCCCAGCGCAGCCAGGCGCCGGCGATGAGCGCGGCACCGACCGCCCGCGCCAGCGCGAGGAAGAGCGGGTCGAGCTCGGCCACGGCCATGCGCGTCATGGGCAGGGTCAGGCTGAACAGGGCGACCGCTGCCAGGCCGAGCAGCATGCCGCGGGTTTCACGCCGGGTTTCGTTCGCCCTCTCGTCGAGTGTCGCGGGTAGGGAGGGGGCGAGGCTGGATTGTGTCATGCGGGCTCCTGGAATCATGGATCTTGCGTCAATACCTTGCTGACGCTATGCTAGCCCCGAGCAGCAGTACAGTACCTATACACTTACTCGCATAATCCTTTGCACTGTCACGGTGAAATGACCAACACAGCCTTCCAGGCCCCGATTTCCCGGGATTCCGGCGAGCCGCTGGCCGACCAGATCGTCCGCGCCGTCGCCGCCCGCATCGACGACAGGCATTTGCGCGCCGGCGCCCGCATGCCCTCGATCCGCCAGTTCGCCGGCGCCCACGGCGTCTCGCCCTTCACGGTGGTGGCCAGCTACGACCGCCTGGTGGCCCAGGGCTACCTGGAATCGCGCCGCGGCGCCGGTTTCTTCGTGCGCGAGCGCTCGAGCCTGAACACCGGCTTGCCGGCGGCGATGACGCCAGGCCCGGCGCCAGCGGCAAAGCTGGATGTGGTCTGGCTGATCCGCAACCTGTTCCGCCAGGCCCCGGGGGAATCCAGCTCGGCGGCCGGCGTGCTGCCGGCGGAATGGCTGGATGGGCCGGGCATCGCGGGCGCCCTGCGCGCGATCGGCCGGCAGCCGGGCGGGATGCTGCTCAACTACGGCAATCCCTACGGCTACCTGCCGCTGCGCCAGCAGCTTGCGCGCAAGCTGGCCGAACTGGAAATCGAGGCGGTGCCGGAGCAGATCGTGACCACGGTGGGCGTGACCCAGGCCCTGGACCTGGTGGCGCGCGAATTGTGCCGGCCGTGCGACACGGTGTTCGTCGACGATCCGGCCTGGTTCCTGATGTTCGGTTCCTTCGCCGCGCTGGGCCTGAAGGTGGTCGGGATTCCACGCCTGGCGGACGGCCCGGACCTGGCGCAGCTGGCGGCGATGGCGGCGCTGCACAAGCCGCGCCTCTACGTGGTCAATTCGGTGCTGCACAACCCCAGCTCGACTTCGCTCTCGGCGGCCAAGGCCTTCCAGGTGCTGCGCATCGCCGAGGAGCATGGCATCACGATCGTCGAGGACGACATCTATTGCGACCTGCACCCGGGCACGGCGGTCCAGCCGGCCACGCGCATGGCGCCGCTCGACCAGCTGCGCCGGGTGATCTACCTCGGGGGATTTTCGAAATCGTTGGCCGCCAACCTGCGGGTCGGCTTCATCGCGGCCTCGCCGGACCTGGCGCAGCGCCTGGCCGACCGCAAGATGCTCGCGACCCTCACCACCAGCGAGCTGGGAGAGCGGGTGGTCTACAAGATTTTGTCGGAAGGCGTGTACCGCAAGCACCTCGAGCGCATCCGCGCGCGCCTGGACGCGGCGCGGCCGCAAGCCATCCGCCGCGTCGAGGCGCTGGGCCTCAAGCTGGAAAACCTGCCCTCGGCCGGCATGTTCCTGTGGGTCGACGCCGGCCGCGACACCAGCGTGCTGGCGGCGCGGGCGATGGAGCAGGGCCTGCTGCTGGCGCCGGGCAGTCTGTTCTCACCGGACCAGCTGCCGTCCACGCGCATGCGGCTGAACGTGGCGGCATTCGAGGATGCGCGGCTGTGGGACTTCCTCAGCGCCGCAGTTTAGCCTGCGGGGCGAGCAGCACGCGCTCGATCAGGGCCGGATCCATCCGCATGCCCTTCATGAAGGCGCGCGCCGCACCGGGGCCCAGCAGGCGCAGGATGACCTGCGCCTTGTAGACGGCGCGGGCCATGACCGGATCGCGGCGGGTGTACGACATCCCCTCGCCGCTGCTTTGCCTGGGATGGTTCATTCGACCAGTCCGCGTGCGGCAGCCACCTGGCCGCGATAGGCGTCGAAGATGCCGCGCAGGGCGTCGGCCATGTTCGTGGTCGGCATCCAGCCGAGATCCTCGATGGTGTTCGCGATCTTCGGCACGCGGTTCTGCACGTCCTGGTAGCCGGCGCCGTAGTAGGCGCCCGAACTCGTTTCGACGATGTTCACCTTCTGCGCGCCGGCCGCGTATTCCGGGTACTCGGCGGCCAGCTTCAGCATCATGGCGGCCAGGTCGCGGATCGAA
>Ga0065165_1001504_pt1 | contig 24661 bp, 26 predicted proteins | sample AraplaMF_Cvi_mMF_FD_63813 | JGI IMG/M metagenome (GOLD analysis project Ga0065165, IMG submission 63813) | Arabidopsis root microbial communities from the University of North Carolina, USA - plate scrape MF_Cvi_mMF (version 2) (version 3) | ecosystem: Host-associated > Plants > Roots >... | reverse complement strand
CTCGCCACGTCGTCGGGATCGGTCGCCGCCGTGAACTGGGCATGCGCGTGGGCCACGGCCTCCATGTCCCGCTCGGCGAGCCAGGCCATCATCTCCAGGTCGCGGTCGGTCGCGGACATGGCGAGAGAGGTAGGCGCGTGGTGCGTCAGATTCGGACGTAGCTAGCGACAGGGGTCCTGGGCCCGGTCGCGACACGGCCGCGACGCTCGCCTAGGCCCGCATCCGGCGCAGGCGATTGTGCATGGCGGTGGCGGCGATGGCGGCTTCGCCGGTGGCGACGGCGATCTGGTTGAGGCCGCGAACGACGTCTCCGGCGGCGTAGAGCCCCTCGACCGAGGTCATCTGGTGGGCGTCCACGAGAAGGTTGCCGTCTTCGTCGGTGCGTGCGCCGCAGGCCGTGGCCAGCGCGGTCTGCGGCTGGCAACCGAGGGCGAGGTACAGGTGATCGAAGGCCTGGACAGGGCCACCGTCGGGCGGTGTCCACAGGACCTCCGCCTCCTCCAGCTCGAGGCGCCCCTCGCCGCTGCGCAGGACGGTCAGGCGGTCGGAATAGTCACGCAGGAACGCCGCCTCGCGCTGGGCGAGGCCGCCGTCGCCGATGACGGCGATGCGCCGGCCCACGGCCTCGTAGGCATCGCAGATCGGGCACATCCGCACGAGGCCGCGGCGGACCGCGGCCTCGACGCCACGCAGGTCGGGCAGCCGGTCGCGGACACCGGTGGCGAGCAGGACGCTCGGCGCGGCGACGGCGCCGTCCGCGATGCCGACCTCGAAACCGCCGTCGGCGGCGGCGGCCACAGCCTCGGCCCTGGCCTCCCACCGTTCGACCCCGAACTCCTGGGCCTGCTCGGCCAGCCGGGTCATCAGGTGGCGGCCGCCGACGCCATGGGGGAAGCCGGGCGTGTTGTGGCTTTCCGGAATCCAGTCGGCGCGCGACGGGCCATCGCCGAGCACCAGCACCCGCCGACGGAAGCGCGCAAGGTAGATGGCCGCGGTCAGGCCGGCGGGTCCGGCGCCCACGATGACCGCGTCGCGGCTCTCCACGGGTCGCTACGCCAGCAGACGCACGCCAGGCTCGCGCGCCCATTGTCGCGTGCGCGCCGGCGGCAGCAACGCCCGGGCGCCCTGGCCGAGGTCGACCACGCCGTCGTCCGGGACCACGCCGGCCTTGTCGAGCAGAGGCTGGGCCTCGGCCGTCGCGCCGATCGCCTTCAGATGAACGAAGGCGTTGTGGACGAAGTCGATCGCGGCGCTGTCATTCATCAGTTGGGCGCAGCCGTCGGCCGAGACGACGACCGCCACCGCGTCGAACAACACCGACGGTGTGCCGGCGAGCTGCCCATCGGCGGCCAATGCCTTGCCGCCCTTAAGCGTCACGCCGCCCACCTTGGGCGCCACGATCTTCACGCTGGCGCCCTCAGCCTCGACAGCCTTGCGGACCGCCGCGACCACGGCGCCGTCGGCCCCGTCGGTGACCAGGATCCCGACCGCGCGCCCCAGCAGGGTCTCGGGGTACTTGCCGACGATGCGGAGGGCCGGGGACAGGTCCATGTCCTGCGGCTCGACCGCCGCCGGCGCGATGGCGGGCAGCGGCATGTTGAGACCGTCGGCGACGCGCCTGGCGAGCTCGGCGTCGACGTTCTGGAGGTTGCCCAGCACGCGTTCGCGCACGTGCTCGAAAGCGCATTTGGACAGTTCGAAAACCAGGGCGCTGGCGAGGTGGGCCTGTTCGATCTCGGTCTGAGACCGGAAGAACAGGCGGGCCTGCGTGTAGTGGTCGGCGAAGCTTTCCGCGCGCAGGCGGACCTTGGCGCCGTCGAGCGGAACCGCGGCGGTGCGGAACCCGCCACGGGGATCCTCGCGCGGCCCCTCGATCTCGCCGGCTTCGCCCAGGCTGTTCGGCTCATAGTTGGCGCGGCCCTGCGGCAGGTAGGTCTGCATTTGGCCGTCGCGCTGGAAATTCTGGAACGGACAGCCTTTGGCCTGATTGATCGGCAACTGGTGGAAGTTGACCGTGCCGAGCCGTGAGAGCTGGGTGTCCTGGTAGGAGAAAAGCCGGCCCTGCAGCAGGGGGTCTTCGGAGACGTCGATGCCGGGCGGCATGTTGGTGGGCAGGAACGCGACCTGTTCGGTCTCGGCGAAGAAGTTGTCCGGGTTCCGGTCCAGGACCATGCGGCCGACGATCTCGATCGGGTGGAGCTCCTCCGGGATCAGCTTGGTGGCGTCGAGAATATCGAACGGCAGGGCGTCGGCCTCGGCCTGGCCCAGGACCTGGACCCCGAACTCCCATTCCGGGAACGCGCCGGAGGCGATGGCGTCGTGCAGGTCACGGCGGTGGTAGTCGGGATCGGCGCCCGCGATCTTCACGGCCTCGTCCCAGCAGGTGGACTGGGTCCCCAACTTCGGGCGCCAGTGGAACTTCACGAAGGTGGCCTCGTCCCGGTCGTTCAGCAGGCGGAAGGTGTTGACCCCGAAGCCCTCCATCATGCGCAGCGACCGCGGGATGGCCCGATCCGACATGGCCCACATGATCATATGGGTCGTCTCGGGCATCAGCCCCACGAAGTCCCAGAAGGTGTCATGGGCGCTGGCCGCCTGCGGATAGCCGCGGTCGGCCTCCATCTTCACGGCATGGATCAGGTCGGGGAACTTGATCGCGTCCTGGATGAAGAACACCGGGATGTTGTTGCCGACCAGGTCCCAATTGCCCTCCCGCGTGTAGAACTTGACCGCGAAGCCGCGGACGTCGCGTGGCGTGTCGATCGAGCCGGCCCCGCCGGCCACAGTCGAGAAGCGGGCGAAGACCTCGGTCCGCTTGCCGACCTCGGTCAGGATCTTGGCGCGGGTGAAGCGCGACAGCGACTTGGTCAGCTCGAAGTAGCCGTGGGCGGCCGAGCCGCGGGCATGGACGATCCGTTCCGGGATCCGCTCGTGGTCGAAGTGCTGGATCTTCTCCCGCAGGACGAAGTCTTCCAGCAGAGAGGGGCCGCGGGCGCCGGCCTTGAGCGAGTTCTGGTTGTCGCTGACCGGAACGCCGTGGTTGGTGGTGATGCGATCGTCGGGCGTCGAGGCCGACTGATGCGTCTCGCCGCCCGCGGGGCGCGTGAGGCCGATGGTGTGTTCGGCTTCGGAAGCGGGCTTCGGGGCGCGCGTCGGCGCGTCCTTGGACTTGGCCATGTGATGGGGATCCGGTCTGGGGTTGATGAGGTCTGCCGGCCCAACGCGGGGCGTGGCGTTCCGGACCCGCGACGCGGATACTTTATTTCATGCGGCTGGCCACGGCGGCCTCAGAGGCGCAGGCGGCTCTCGATCACCGTGACGGCCTGGCCCTGCAGGCGGACGCGGTCGCCGTCGAGGCGGCCTTCGAGGTCGGCGCCGCGGCCGGGGTAGGCCTGGCGGAAGCGGATGGGGCCGGGCGGCAGGCGGGGCGCGAGGAGCGGGACCAGGATGGCGTGGAACGAGCCGGTGGCGGGGTCTTCCGGGAAGCCGTAGCCGGGGGCGAAGAAGCGGTCGACGACGTGGTGCGGCGCGCCGGGCGGCGCCAGCGCGGCGACGCCGAGGTTGCCCTGGCCGCCGAGGCCCTCGGAGATGCGGCGTATCTCGGAGAGGCGGGGCCGCAGGCGGCCGATGGCGTCGGGGTCGTCGAGGAGGGCGACGAGATAGGGGGCGGCCCAGACCTCGGCCGGCTCGGCGCCCAGGGCCTCGGCCAAGCCCGGCGGCGTGTCGATCCGGCGGGCCGGCGGGCGCGGGAAGGAGAGCTCGTAGCGGTCGTCGGCGACGCGGGTGGCGACCAGCTCGCCAGAGGCGGTCTCGAATTCGAGCGCGGGGTGGTCGAGGCCCAGTTCGCTGAGCAGGGCGTGGGCGGCGGCGAGGCTGGCGTGGCCGCACAGCGGCACCTCGGTGGCGATGGTGAACCAGCGCAGGCCGAAGCGGGACGGCGACGACGGGCGGCGGACCAGGAAGGCGGTGGCGCCGGCGGCGTTTTCCGCGGCCAGGGCCTGCATCCGGGCCTCGGACGGCCAGTCGTCGAGCGGCTCGACCACGCAGGCGGCGTTGCCCAGGAAAGGCCCGGCGGCGAAGGCGTCGATGGTCCACTGGCGCATGGGGCGTTCCTCTGTTCGCTCAGGCGAGGCGTTGGCGGAAGAAGGCGAGGATCTCGTCGCGGGCGGCGACCGTGGGCTCGCCAGCGGCGTCGATCAGGTGGACCGTGACCACGCTGTGCGGGGTGGTGACGTAGCGCTCGTGGAACGGCGGCAGGGCCTCGCGGTTGGCGGCGGCGTCGGGCAGGACGCGGGGCTGGAACCGCGGGCCCAGCGCCCTGGCGTAGGCGGCGAAGCGCTCGGCGCGGCAGAAGCTGTCGCCCTCGAACCGATAGGCCAGGACCGAGAGGTCGTCGCGGTCGAGGCGCTTTGCGATGCGGGCGAGGTCGTCGTCGGCGATCTCCAGGCCTTCGGGGACGTCGAGCGGCAGGGAGGGCTGGGCCAGGACGGGGGCGACCATCGAAGGCTCCAGCATCATCGAGAGCGCGAAGTTGCCAGTGAAGCACATGCCGATCGCGCCGACGCCGGGGCCTCCGCACTCGGCATGCGCCTGGCGGGCCAGGGCGCGCAGCCAGTCGGTGACGGGGCTGGAGACGCCGGCGCCGAAGGCGCGGAACTCGGCGCTGGCGCAGGCGCGGCGGAAGACCTGGGCGGCGGTGTCGGCGTCGGGCACGGCGCCGTCGCGGCCGAACAGCGAGGGCATGTAGACCGTGAAGCCGGCGTCGCGGACCCAGCGGGCGAACCGCGCGACGTGCGGGCTGATCCCCGGCATCTCGGCCATGACGATGACGGCGGGGCCGGCGCCGGTGACGTGGACGATCTTGGTCGCGCCTTCGAAGGTCAGTTCGCGGGCCTCGAAGTCGGCCAGGGCGTCGTCGTGCAGCAGATTGTCGGCGGTCATGCGCGTCCCCCGGCCCGGCGTCTTGGGGCCACGTTGGCGAGACTGGCGGTGGCGGCCGGGGCGGGCCAGTGTCACAAACGACATCGTTCGGGGATTTTTCGCCAAGATGATCGTGGATGTGTTCGCCGCCGCCGGCGCCTCGCCCTCCAGCGTGGCGATCACCTTCGAGGTGCTGGCCACCGCCAACCGGGTGCTGGGCGGACAGGGCCGCGAGGCGGCCTTCGCCGTGCGGGCGTTCGGCGAGGCGGCCGGGGCGGCGCGGGCGTTCGTGAGCGGCCTGGAGCCGGCGCCGGGCGGTCCCGCCGACCTGGTGATCGTGCCGGGGCTGGCGCTGGCCAGCGAGGCGGCGGTGGCCGAGGGCCTGGCGCGGCCGGAGCTGGCGGCGGCGCGGGAGGTGCTGGCGGCCGCGGCGGCGCGGGGCGCCGAGATCGCGGCGTCGTGCTCGGGGGTGTTCCTGCTGGCGCAGGCCGGGCTGCTGGACGGGCGCCGCGCGACGACCTCGTGGTGGCTGGCCCCGGCCTTCCGGCGGATGTTCCCGCGCGTGATGCTCGACACCGACCCGCTGGTGGTGCGCGACGGGCCGTTCACGACGGCGGGCGCGGCGATGGCGCAGCTGGACCTGATGCTGGCGCTGGTGGGGCGGCACGCGGGGACCGAGACGGCGGCGCGCTGTGCGCGGTTCCTGGTGGTGGACGAGCGGCGCTCGCAGCTGCCCTACATGGCGATCAGCCTGCTGGCGGCGAGCGACGCGCAGGTGGCGCAGGCCGAGGGCTGGGCGCGGTCGCGGCTGCGAGAGGGCTTGCGCGTCGAGGAGCTGGCCGCGGCGGTGGGCCTGACGCCGCGCACCTTCGCCCGGCGGGTGGTCCGCGCGACGGGCCGCTCGCCGGTGCGGTTCGTGCAGCAGCTGCGGATCGAGCAGGCGCTGGAGCTGCTGGCCACCACCCGGCTGTCGTTCGAGGCGGTGGCGCACCAGGTGGGCTATGCCGAGCCGTCGACGCTGCGCCGGCTCCTGCGGGCCGAGGGGGTGCGGAGCCCGCGGCGGCCGCAGGCGCGCGGCTGAGGGCTCAGCGGGCAGGCTCGGGGAGCTCCGCCAGCACCTCGGCCACCGCTTCCACGATCGCCTGCGGCGCGTCGAGCTGGATGTTGTGGTTGGCGCCGGGGACGACGCGGTGGCGGCCGCGCGTGGAGAGCCGGGCGGTCTCCTGGTGCAGGGCGACGCCGGCGGCCTGGCCTGCGGCGTCGAGCGGGTCGCGGGGGTCGTAGAGGCCGTGGGTCAGCACGACCAACGGCTTGCGGCCGAAGGCGCCGGGGCGGAACAGGTCGGCGTAGACCGCCTCGCCCCGTGCGTCGCCATAGACGCTGTTGAGGATCTCCGAGGCCTGGGCGAGCTGGTAGGCCTGGGTCGCCTGGATGCGGCGCCGCTCGGCCGCGATCTCGGGGCCCAGCCGGGGCCGCACCGGGTCGGTGCAGCGGCGGTAGGTGAGCGAGGCCGGGTCGAGGGGACCGTCACGCGCAGCGTCGGCGCAGGCGCGGTAGCGGTCGGACAGGCGGGTCCAGAAGGCCTGGTCGAGCAGCTCGGCGCGGGCGGCCAGCGTCGCGCCGAACCGTCGCCGGACCAGGTCCCGCGTCCGGGCGGCCGAGCGGTCCTCGGCGGGATCGACCAGCACCAGGCCGGCGACGTCCTGCGGGTAGAGGGCCGCATGGAGCTTGGCGTTGAACCCGCCCAGCGAGTGGCCGACCACGACCAGGGGCGTCGGCAGCTTCGCCGCGGCGATCAGGGCGTGCAGGTCCTCGACGACCGCGATCGGAGTGCGGGGTCCGGCGGCCGGGTCGCTGTGGCCGAGGCCGGCGCGGTCGTAGGCGCAGGCCCGCGCCCGGCGGGCCACGGCGGGCGCCACGAGGGCCCAGGTGTCGGACCAGTCGCTGCCGCCCGCCTCGAAGAGCACGACGCGCGGGCCCGAGCCCAGGCAGATGAGGTTGAGGCGCCGGCCGCCGATGTCCACGGCGTCGTGCGGCGTGGCCAACTCGCGGCCGAGGTCCGGCGGGACCTGCGGCGGGTCGGGCTCGGCGGCGGCTGCGGGGCCAAGCGCGAGCGCGGCCAGCAGCACGGCGAGGGCCAGGCGCGGGCGAGCGGAACGGCGTCGGGGGATCGTCTTGAGCATGGCCCAGGATCGCCGGCCGGCCAGGCTTCGCCAGGGCGAGGCTGGTCAAAAGCGGGGCCGTGTTCGCCATGTGCGCGGGAGGTTCGCCGCCTAGGATTCGGACTCGAAAGCGTTGATCAAACAACCTCTGTCATCCCGGCCAAAGCCCGCTTGCGGGCTGCCGAGCCGGGACCCAGAGGGTTCTGTTGCGCGGTAGCTCCTGGGTCCCGGATCGGCCTTGCAGGCCGTCCGGGATGACAGATCTATTTAGACGGCTGAACGTGTTCTCGTGTCGCCGCGCCGCAATTGAGTGCGGCCCCTACCCCCGCGGCAGCTCGCGGATCTCGACGGTGCCGCCGGCTTCGTAGACGGGGTTGCCGGGCAGGAGGCCCTGGGCTTCGGCGAGGTCCTTGGCGGTGACGCGGACGAAGCCGGTGATGTGGGTGATGGGGTCGGGGGCGACGCCGGACTTGTTGAGGCAGTGGCCCTGGCCGATGCGGCTGCCCCCTTGGAACACGCCCGCCTCACGCAATTTGCTGAGGTAGGGCTCCCAGTCCAGCCCGCCGTCGCCCGAGGCGTCGTCGTGGTGGAGGAAGATGAAGTCCGGCATCAGCTGTTCCCCTCGACCGCGTGGCGCACCGCCTCGGCCGCGGCCTCGAAGGCCAATAGCGTCGACGTGTGACGGGCCGGATAATCCTTCACCGGGGCCAGCAAGGCCAGATCGCCGAAGCGGCCTTCCGGCGCCGGGCCGCCCGTCTTGAGCATGGCCCGGAAAGCGTCCCGCGTCGCTTCGAGTTCCGCGAGGCTGGCGCCGATCACGTGCGCGCCGAGCACCGAGGCGGCCGCCTGGCCGAGGGCGCAGGCCTTCACGTCCTGGGCGAAGTCGGCGACCTGGCCGTCCTCGACCTTGACGTCGACCACGACGCGGCTGCCGCACAGCTTCGAGACCTTCTCCGACGTGGCGTCGGGGGCGGCGAGGCGGCCGGCGCGCGGCATCTCGGCCGCCAGGCGCAGGAGCTTCGCCGAGTAGAGGTCGTCGATCATGGCCTCTAGGTCGTCATCGGCGCGGGCGTTGTCAAACGCGGGCTTTGCCCTGCCCCCTCTCGCTCGCCATGGCCGGGCTCGACCCGGCCATCCAACCGGCCTGGCCGGAGCGGGCGCGAGCCTGTCGAGCGCTCTGGAATGGATCGCAGGGTCAAGCCCGGCGATGACGAGGAGAGAGAAGGGATGGCTTACGGCCGCACCCGCAACGTCTCCATGCCGCGGAAGAACGGCAGGGTGCGCCATTCTGGGGTGGCGTCGGGGTCGGCGAGCTTGAGGTCGGGGAAGCGTTCGAAGAGGCGGACCAGGGCGACCTGGGCCTCCAGCCGCGCCAGCGGCGCGCCGATGCAGATGTGGGCGCCGCCGCCGAAAGAGACGTGCGGCTTGTGCTTGCGGCCGACGTCGAAGCTGTGCGGGTCTTCGTAGACCTCGGGGTCGCGGTTGGCGGCGCGCAGGACGACGGTGAGCGCCTGGCCCGCGTGCATGGGGCAGCCGGCCACGTCCATGTCGCCCGAGACGATGCGACCGGTGATGTCGACGGGCGGCTCGTAGCGCAGCACCTCCTCGACCACGGCGTTGATGATGCCGGGATCGGCCTTGAGCTTGGCCAGTTCTTCGGGGTTCTGGATCAGCAGGCGCACGGCGTTGCCGATCAGGTCGGTGGTGGTGAGGTTGCCGCCCACCAGCAGCGCGGTGAGGTTGATGCGCAACTCGTCGTCCGAGAGCTCGGCGCCCGCGGCCTGGAGCTGGACCATGTCGCTGATCAGGTCGTCGCCGGGATTGGCGCGGCGATCGACGATGGCCTCGGAGAAGTAGGCCTTCAGCGCCGCGTCGGCGACGACCATGGCGTCGGTCTGTTCGGGCGTGCGGAAGGGGTTCAGGCCCTGGATGATGCCCTCGGACCACTCGCGGAACTCGGCGAGACGGCTGCGGTCGACGCCCAGGATCGAGGCGATGACGTCGATGGGGATGGGCACGCAGAAGCGGGCCATCAGGTCGAACTCGGCCTCGCCGGCCACGGCGTCCAGGGCCTCGCCGATGATGCGCTCGACTTCGGGCTTGAACTTGGCGACGCGGGCGTAGAGCGCCTGGGCCAGGGGCTGGCGGACGCGCCCGTGGTCGGGGTCGTCCAGCATCAGGATGCTGGTTTGGCTGGTGCGCGGCCTGCTGGGATCATACTCGGCCATGAAGCGGCGCTGCAGGTGGGCGCCCTCTTCCGCGTGGATCGGGTCGCGCCAGAGCTCGCGGTTGTTCACGACGGCGCGGACGTCGGCGTAGCGGCTGAGCACGAGGCTGCCCGACATGGGGTCCTTGTGGGCGGGGCAGCGGCCGCGCAGGTCGTCGAGCATGGCGTGCGGATCGACGCGGTAGGTCTCGTTCAGCGGGGTCAGCTCGAACAGCGAGGGGATCGGACGCTCGGTCATGACGGTTTCCTCAGGCGTGGACGGCAGACCCGCCTCTCGAAAATGACGCTCGCGTCACCTTCTGCCTGTGGAGCCCGACTTTCAACCCCGAGGCGCGTCAGCGCCGATCAAATTTGAACCACGGACCACACGGACGTGCTCCACGCGCGGAGGCGGAGATTGATCGTCCGTGTGGTCCGTGTGGTCCGTGGTTGAAATGACTGCGCCTGCGGCGCGCTAGGTCTTGGCGAGGTCGCGGAGGGCCGCGGTCAGGGCGTCGACGTGGGCGGCGGTGTTGACGAAGGAGGGGGTGACGCGGATGCAGGCGCCCTTGGCGGGGCCGACGCGCTCGACGGTGAAGATCTTGTACTTGTCGAAGAGGGTCTTGCGGAGCGCGGTGGCCTGGGCGGGCGTGGCCAGGCCGGCGAGGCGGAACGAGGTGATGCCCGCGTGGAGCGCCGGGTCGGCGGGGGTCAGGACCTGCACGCCCGGAGTGTTGCGCACGGCCTCGGCCCAGCGATCGCGGAGGTAGCTGAGGCGCTGAGCCTTGGCGGCCGGGCCGATGGCCTCGTGCACGTCGATGGCGTCGGCCACGCCCAGGACGGCGGCGTAGTTCACGGTGCCGGTATGGACGCGGGCGTCGATGCGCTCGCTGGGGCCCTCCAGGATCGAGACGTCGATGTCGGGGATGCGGTCCTTCTTGATGTAGACCACCCCCACGCCCAGGGGCGCGCCGATCCACTTGTGCAGGTTCAGGCCTGCGAACTCGACGCCCATCTCGCGCAGGGAGAACGGGGTCTGGCCGAGGGCATGGCCGCAGTCGAGCAGGACGTCGACGTTCCGGCTCTTGGCCAGGGCCACGATCTCCTTCACCGGCGGGATCAGGCCGGTGCGGTGGCTGAGGTGGGTGACCAGCATCAGCCGGATGTCGGGATTGGCCTTCAGGGCCGCGTCATAGGCGTCGATCAGGCTCTGTTTCGTGGCCGGCTCGGGCAGGTCGATCTTCACGACGCGGACGCCACGCACCTTGGCCAGCGACTCCATGCCGGCCTGCATGCTGTCGTAGTCGAGATCGGCGTAGAGGACGGCGTCCTTGGGCTTCAGCCGGTTGTAGCCGCCGATCAGGGTCAGCATCGACTCGGTGCCGCCGCGGGTGAAGGCGATCTCGCCGGGATCGACGCCCAGCAGGGCGGCCGCGCGCAGGCGCACCTTCAGCAGGTCGGCGTTCACCGGGCCGCGCGTATAGAGCGTGGTCTCGCGGTTCACGCGGGCGGTGTGCTGCTCGAAGGCGGCGCGGGTGGATTTCGCCATGGCGCCGAACTGGCCGTTCTCCAGCTGGATCACCCCGGCGGGCGGGGCGTCGAACAGGGCGGCGACCTTGGCCCAGTGGGCCTCGTCGTCGGGCCGGACGGCCTCCGCGGCGAGGGCCGCGCCCGCCGGCGCGGCGCCTGCGGCGGCAAGGATCGCGCGGCGGGACAGGTCCATGATGTGCTCCTACTGGCGCGCCATCTCGGCCTCTCCGACGGCGTCGCCGTCAAGCGTCTGGTCGGCGTCCATGACAACCGTAACCTTGCGCAGCGTCCCGGTGAACGAAAACGGAGCGGCGTAGTCCGCCACGGGGCTGCCGCGGTCCAGGCCGATGTCGAGACCCGACCACGAGATCAGGGTGACGAAGCCGGTGGTGGCCAGGACCTCGCCCGCCGGCTGGCCGTCGATGGTAAGGGTGAAGGTGCGGTTCAGCGCCTCGCCGGTGGCGCGGGAAACGACGCCGAGGCGCGTTGCGCCCGCCGGCACGGGACGGTCGGAACTGACGGTCGTCTTCTGGCCGCCGATGTTCAGCGTGTGATGCAGCCGGCCGTCCTGGAGGTAGAGGCTGTAGCCGCTGGTGGCGTCGCCGTGTGCCAGCAGCACGCCCTCCTCCCCGCCCTTCAGCCGCACGTCGGCCTCGATGCGGTAGGTGCGGGCGCGGACGTCGGGGGCGACATCGGTGGGCAGGTGGCCCATGCCCTTGTGGAAGACGAACCGGCGGCGCGCGCCATGGAAGCGGGCCGAGTTCTCGGCGAAGCGCGGGCCGAAGCGGTCGTCCAGCGGCAGCACCTGGCTGGCCTCGGCCGCCGCCCACCATTCGTCGACGAGGGCCTTGAGCTTCTCCGGCTCCCGTTCGGCGAGGTCGTCGGTCTCGGAGAAGTCGGCGTCGAGGTGGAACAGCTCCCAGCGGTCGTCCTCGAAGGGCGTGCCGGTGGGGTGGAACGCGACCGCCTTCCAACCGTCCTTCCAGAGGCCGCGGTGGCCGAACATCTCGAAATACTGGGGCTTGGGCCGCGGCGGGGCCGTGGCGTCCTTCAGGCTGGCGGCGAAGCTGACGCCCTCCAGCGGCATCTGGGCCACGCCGTTCACAGAGGCCGGCGGCTGCACGCCGATCACCTCCAGCAGGGTCGGGACCAGGTCGCAGGCGTGGGCGAAGTGGGGCCGCACCTCGCCGCGGGCGGCGATCCCCTTGGGCCAGGACATCACCAGCGGGTCGCGGATGCCGCCGCCGTGGGTGTTCTGCTTGTATCGCCGCAGCGGCGTGTTGGACGCCATGGCCCAGCCGTGCGGGAAATTCGAGTGGGTGTCGGGCCCGCCGATGTCGTCGATCCGCGCCAGCTTCTCGGCCATCGGCTCGCCGCGGAAGTTGAACGGCCCCATGGCGTTGACGAAGCCGAACGGCCCGCCCTCCTGCGACGCGCCGTTGTCGCTCATCACGATGATCAGGGTGTCGTCGCGGACGCCCGCCTGCTCCAGGAAGCCCACCAGCCGGCCGATGTTCTGGTCGGTGTGGTCCAGCATGGCGGCGAAGGCGCTCTGCAGGCGGGTGAACACGCGGCGCTCGTCGTCGGAGTAGCTGTCCCAGGCGCGCACGCCGTCGTTGCGCGGCGGCAGCCTGGTGTCGGGCGGCACGATGCCCATGGCCTTCTGCCGCGCCAGCCGCTCCTCGCGCTCCACGTCCCAGCCGCGTTCGAAGATTGGATCGTAGCTGCGGATCAGGTCGGACGGCGCCTGGTGGGGCGCGTGGCAGGCGCCCGGCGCGAACCACAAGAGCCAGGGCGTGGCCGGCGCGTCGGCGATGTGGTCGGCCAGGTAGCGGATGGCCTGGTCGGTCAGGTCCTCGGTCAGGTGGTAGCCGGTCTGGAACGTGCCGGGCGGCGGGACCGGCGTGTTGTCGCGCACCAGCTCGGGGGCGTACTGGTCCGTCTCGGCGTCCATGAAGCCGTAGAAGCGGTCGAAGCCCCGGCCCAGCGGCCAGCCGTCGAACGGTCCCGACGGGCCGGTCTCGGTCAGCGGCGTCACGTGCCACTTGCCCAGCATGTAGTTCCGGTAGCCGTGCGGGCGCAGCATCTCGGGCAGCGTCCCGGCCGCCTTGTCGATCTTGCCGCGATAGCCCGGATAGCCGCTGTCGAAGTTGGCGAGGCAGCCCACGCCCACCGAGTGGTGGTTGCGCCCGGTGAGCAGCGCCGCGCGGGTGGTCGAGCACATGGCGGTGGTGTGGAAGCCGGCGTAGCGCAGGCCCTCGGCCGCCAGCCGGTCGATGTTGGGGGTCAGGATCGGCGAGCCGTAGCAGCCGAAATCCGAGAAGCCGACGTCGTCGAACAGGATCACCAGGATGTTCGGCGCGCCCTTCGGCGGCGTGGGCGGGTCGGGCCACTCGGGAACCGAATCCGCCACCGTCCGCCCGATCCTGCCCGTCATTGCACGTTCCCCGTTCCTGATCGGCGGTCACCTTGGCGAAGCCCGCCGGAAGCGCCAAGCACGCGCCTACCCAGTTTCCGGATCGGAACCACCGCTCACTTCCCGCTTTCCTAGTTGTGTCGGGTAGTGGACATTGGAATCAGCAACCGTCGGGGGTGGGGCGATGGCTGGGCTAGGGGACTCGATCCGGTATTTCTTCGAGACCAAGGCGCTGAACCCGCACGGCATATGCCTGCTCTGGCGGCCCGAGCTGATCTGGACCCACGCGGTCTCGGACCTCTTGATCGGGCTGGCCTACTTCTCCATCCCGCTGGTCCTGGGCGTCTTCCTCTATCACCGGCGCGACGTGCGCTTCAGCTGGGCGGTCTGGATGTTCGTGGGTTTCATCCTGCTCTGCGGGGTGACCCACTTCATGATGATCGTGACGCTCTGGACCCCGGTCTACGGGATCGAGGCCCTGATCAAGGCGGCGACGGCGACGATCTCCGTGGTCACCGCCGTGGCGCTCTGGCCGCTGTTGCCCAAGGCGATCGCCCTGCCGTCGACGCAGAGGCTCGAGGCCACCCTGGCCGACCGCGATGCGGCGCTGACCGAGCTGCGCGCCGCGATGGCGACCATGGTGGAGATGCGCGAGCATGAGGCGCGGCAGAAGCTGCTGCTGGACGAGTTGAACCACCGGGTGAAGAACACCCTGGCCTCGGTCCAGTCGGTGGCCGCCCAGACGCTCAACGACACCAAGGGCATCGACGAGGCCCGGCACCTGTTCATCGAGCGGCTGATGGCGCTGTCGTCGACCCACAACCTGCTGACCAAGCGCGAATGGGAGAGCGCCTCGCTGCACGAGCTGATCGACCAGGCGCTGACGCCCTACGGCCGCCCCTATGCCTACGACGGCCCGGACGTGCGGCTCGACGCCAACCTGGCAGTCAGCCTGGGCATGGCGCTGCACGAACTGGCCACCAACGCGCTGAAGTACGGCGCCTGGAGCGGCGAGGGCCGGGTCGACATCGTGGTCTCACGGACCAACGGCTCGCTGGACATGGTCTGGCACGAGAGCGGCGGCCCGCCGGTGCAGCCGCCCGGGCGCCGCGGCTTCGGCTCGCGCCTGCTGGAGCGCGGCGTGGCGGCCGAGGTCGGCGGCGAGGTCACCCTCGACTTCGCGCCGGGCGGCCTCATCTGCATGATCCGTGCCCCGCTGTCGGAGCGGCTGCGGGTGGAGGCGGCTTAGGGGGCTTCCCTTGCGGAAGCCGGTCGGATGAAGGTCGCGCTTCTCCGTCAAACGCACAGCGCGCCGGAGGCGCTGTCATTTTTGACCACGAACCACACGAACCACACGAACACGCAGCCGCACGGCTCCGAGCCAGCTTGTCCCTTTCGTGTGGTTCGTGTGGTTCGTGGTCGATATTTTGGGCGCTGGCGCGCCATCTCGGCTGAAAGGCCTGCGCGACCCCTCATCCGACCTGCTCCGCAGGCCACCTTCTCCCGCAGGGGGAGAAGGGCTGGGGAGAGCCTACCCCTTGCGTCTGGCCCATTCGGCTTCGGCGCGGTCCTTCAGGGCTTCGTTCATGGCCAGGAAGCCGCGGCGGACGGGGCCGCGCATGCGGCGGCCGAGGGAGGGGCCCATCAGGCCGGCGAAGAATTCGCCGTTGTCGACGACGCAGCCGTTTTCCGAGAGCGGGGTGATCTCGATGTAGCGCAGGGTCCGGATGAGGCCGCCCAGGAACCGCAGTTCCCAATGCAGCTGCTCGTTGGGCACCCACTCCAGGACGCGGGGCTTGATCTCGGTCTTGTCCTGGCCCGGCAAGGCCAGGTCCATCGACAGGATGCTGCCGATGCGGATCTCGCCCTCGGCGCGCGGATAGGTCGGGTTCCACTCCGACCACCGGGGCAGGTCGTGGATGATCTCCCAGATCACGTCGGCGGGCGCCTGGATGCCGATCCGGTCCTCGACACGGAAGCCGCTGGGCCCCTTGGGCGGCGGCGGCTTGCCCTCGGTCTTGAGGTCCAGGGTCTGGGGGCCGAGCGCCCCGCCCTTGCGCTGGAACGGGGCCGCCTTGAGGTCGGGTCCGGGCTTGAACGCCATCACGCCTGCTCCTTGATCCGCCAGGTGGCCCCGGTCGGGCCGTCCATCACCTCGACATTGAGCGCATTGAGCTCGTCGCGAATGCGGTCGGCCTCGGGCCAGTTCTTGGCCGCCCGGGCCTCGCCGCGCGCCGCGAGCAGGCCCTCGACTTTCGACTTGAGGTCGTCGTCGGCCCCGCTCTGGAACCAGGCCTGCGGGTCGGCGGTGAGGAAGCCCATGAGGTTGCCCGCCTCCACCAACAGGCCTCGCGCGCTGGCGACGGCGCGCGCATCCTTGGCCATCACGGCCGCGCGAACCTTGTCCGACAGCTGGAACAGGGCCGCAAATGCGCTGGGGGTATTGAGGTCGTCGTGCAGGGCATGGCGGACGTTGGCGTGCTCGGCCGCGGCGGCCGCGTTCTGCCAGCCGTCGGCCGCCGGCTCGCCGGCCAGGAAGCGGCCTGCGTCGTCCAGCACGCGGTAGAGGCGGTCGAGCGCGCTCTTGGCCTGTTCGATCAGGCTGTCGGTCCACTCCAACTCCTGGCGGTAGTGGCCCGCCAGCAGGGCCCAGCGCAGGGCTTCGCCGGGGTAGGTCTTGAGGAGGTCATGGGCCAGGGCGACGTTGCCGACGCTCTTGCTCATCTTCTCCTCGCCCATGTTGAGGAAGCCGTTGTGCAGCCAGTAGGCGGCGTATTCGCGCTCGCCGTGGCCCGAGCAGACGCCCTGGGCCAGCTCGTTCTCATGGTGCGGGAAGATCAGGTCGACGCCGCCGCCGTGGATGTCGATCGGCAGGCCCAGGGCCTCCTCGATCATGGCGGTGCACTCGATGTGCCAGCCCGGCCGGCCAGGGCCCCACGGACTCTCCCACTGGGGCTCGCCCGGCTTGGACGGCTTCCAGAGCACGAAGTCGCGGGGGTCCTTCTTGTAGGGCGCCACGTCGACGCGGGCGCCGGCGATCAGGTCGTCCATCGGCTTCTTCGACAGCTTGCCGTAGTCGGCGAACGCCTGGGTGTCGAAGAGGACGTGGCCCTCGGCGGCGTAGGCCCCGTTGTTGCGGATCAGGTCGCCGATCATCGCGATGATCGCGTCCATCGTCTCGGTCACGCGCGGCTGGAACGTGGGCCGCAAGCTGCCCAGCGCCGCGGCGTCGGCGTTGTAGGCGTCGAGGTAGCGGTCGGTGATCGTGCGGATCGGCACGCCCTCGTCGGCGGCCTTCTTGTTGATCTTGTCGTCCACGTCCGTGACGTTGGCGGCATAGAGCACGGCGTGGTCGCCATAGACGTCGCGCAGGACCCGGAAGAGCAGGTCGAAGACCACCACCGGGCGGAAGTTGCCGATGTGGGCGAAGTTGTAGACCGTCGGCCCGCAGACATACATCGTCACCCGCGACGGATCCTTGGGCGCGAAGGGCCGCTTGGCGCGGCTCATGGTGTCGTAGAGGCTGAGGGTCATCGGTTCTTCTAAGGTGACGCTACGGACGGTTGCCCAAGGCGGGCTCGCGCCCATATACAGATCGCCCGGACGCGAGGCCACTCAAGCCCCGTCCGACGTGAAAGGGTGGCACGCGTCATTTCCGGGACCATCGTCCCGGCGCAACTCAGCCCTGGAAAGAAACGCTCTCTCATGGACGCTATTTCCCGCGACCGTACCCTCATCGGGTCCGACGATGGAAACCTTGAGCCCTTCAAGCGGCCGACCCGCGAAGAAGCGATGGAGGCCGTGCGCACGCTGATCGCCTGGGCCGGCGACGACCCGCGCCGCGAAGGCGTGATCGATACGCCCAAGCGCGTGGTCGATGCCTACGGCGAATGGTTCGAAGGCTACAACCTCGACCCGTCGAAGGAGCTGTCGCGCACCTTCGAGGACGTGCAGGGCTACGACGACATCGTCATGCTCCGCGACATCGAGGTCGAGAGCCACTGCGAGCACCACATGGCCCCGTTCCTGGGCAAGGCCTACGTGGCCTACATGCCGACGAACCGGGTGGTGGGCATCTCCAAGCTGGCCAAGGTGGTCGAGATCTTCGCCCGCCGTCTCCAGACCCAAGAGACCATGACCCAGCAGATCGCCGACGCCATCACCGACAGCCTGCGCCCCGCCGGCGTGGCCGTGCTGATCGACGCCGCGCACCAGTGCATGACCACCCGCGGCGTCCACCACCGCCACGTGAGCACGATCACCACCCAGTTCACCGGCGTGTTCAAGACCGACCCCACGCTGCGCCAGCGCTTCCTGGACTTCGTGAACCGGTAGGAGAGCCGCGGATCTCACCTCCCCCGTCGCGGCAGCGACGGCGGGAGGGGGACCGCCCGCCGAAGAGCGGGTGGTGGAGGGGCGAGCCCCAGGCACGAAGCCTGCGGCCGCCTTTTTTTGATTCAGCGGGCCTGGCTCGCCCCGTCCACCAGCCGCTCTTCGCCTGCGGCTCGGCGACTGGTCCCCCTCCCGCCGCTTCGCGGGGGAGGTAGGGTGACGGGCGCGGTCGCCTGCGCCATATGTCTGCGATGACCTTCCCCACCGCCCCCGACAAGGCCGCCCTGGAGCAGGGCGAGACGCTGAGCCCGCGGTTCGACGCCGCCGGGCTGATCGCGGCGGTGGCGACGCACGCCGACACCGGCGAGGTGCTGATGCTGGCGTGGATGAACGCCGAGGCGCTGGAGCGCACCATCGCCACGGGCCAGGCCCACTACTTCAGCCGCTCGCGCAACGAGCTCTGGCACAAGGGCGCGACCTCCGGCCAAGTGCAGGTGGTGGACGAACTGCGGGTCGACTGCGACCAGGACGCCGTCTGGCTGAAGGTGCGGCCGCAGGGCGACGGCGGGGCCTGCCACACCGGGGCGGTCTCATGCTTCTACCGCGTGGTCGAGGGCGGAAGGCTGGTGCGGAAATGACCGTCGTCCAGGCGCTTTCGGCCTATGTGCTCGCCGCCGGCCTCCTGACCATCACGCCCGGCCTCGACACCGCGCTGATCCTGCGCACGGCGGCGGTCGAGGGCCCGAAGCGCGCGGCGTTCGCGGCCCTGGGCATCAACTTCGGCTGCCTGGTCTGGGGCGGCGCGGTGGCGCTGGGCCTGGGCGCCCTGTTGGCCGCCTCGACGCTGGCCTTCAACGTGCTGAAGTGGATCGGCGCGGCCTATCTGGTCTGGCTGGGCCTGAACCTGCTCCTGAAGCCGCGCGACCGGTTCGACGTCGGGCCAGATGGAGGCGCGGGCGCCGGCGCGAGGCGCGGCGGCGGCGACCTCACCTGGATGCGGCGCGGGTTCCTGACCAACCTGCTGAATCCCAAGGTCGGGATCTTCTACGTGTCGTTCCTGCCGCAGTTCCTGCCGACGGGGGTGCAGGCGGCGCCCTTCATCTTCCTGCTGGCGGTGATCCACGTGGTGCTGGGGAGCTGCTGGTCGGCCACCCTGATCGCGGCCACGCGCCCGATCGCCGGGGTGCTGCAGAAGGCGGCCATCGTCCGCTGGCTGGACCGGCTGACGGGCGGCGTCTTCCTGGCGTTCGGGGTGAAGCTGGCGCTGGAGCGGCGCTAGCCCCCCTGCGGCGCCTGCGGCAGGCTGTCGCACTCCGTTTAACAATTCCGGTCAAGGTGACGCTAACCGTCGCTGTCGTGAAATGGGCGGGACGGATCGGCGAAACGAGAGGCGCCGACCTGCTTTCGGGGTGCGTCGCGTATGTTCTTCCTGCTCAACACCATGGTGATCCGCACCCAGCTGCAGCTGGAGCTCCCGCCCGGGCTGGAACGCCTGGCGCGGATGACGGCGGCCGAGGTGGTGAGCGCGGGCAGCGAACTCTATCGCGCCCATCCGCGCCTGGAGCGCGACCGCCCCGACATCGCGCGCTGGTACGCGACCCTGCTGGAAGACCGCTTCCCGGAGAAGGGCGGCATCCTGTTCCTGAAGTCCGGCGAGGCCTTCATCGCCCAGCTGCTGGACGTGCCCCTGCCGGAGCTGATCCGGCTCCACAGCCTGCAGGAGGCCGGGATCGACATCCTGTCCGAGCTGCGCGCCGGCGTTTGGCGCGAGCAGGTGGCGGCCTAGCCGCCTCATCGGCGATCCAAACAATCTTAGGCTCGTCATCGCCGGGCTCGTCCCGGCGACCCATGATCTCCGTGGATGCGGAAAGGCCCACGGCCGACGCCGTGCGATCTGCATCGAGTCCTGCGATCATGGGTGGCCCCCCGGGTCGCGCCGCTGTGCGGCCCGCCCGAGGGCAGGCTTCCAAGCCCGGCCATGACGATCAAAGGGGAGCGGTCGGCTGGCCTAGCTGACCCAGGCCAGCAGCACCACCGAGAGCGCGGCGAAGGCGACGCTGCCGCCCAGCAGCGCGCGGGCCCAGAGGGCCGGGCGATCCGTTTCGGCGGGGGGCTTCGCGGCCATGGCGGGTCTCCTTCGGCGTAACACGAGACATCCTGGCGTCCCGAACCTGAACCGCGCCTGACACCGGGCTTAACCTTTGCGGCCGCGCTTGCGGCGCAACGCCCGTCGCTTTCATTAGTGTTGACTCATCAATTAGCCGTCACTAATTGAATGAGCATGACCGAACCCGACGCCCTCAACACCGTCATGCGCTCGCTGGCCGACCCCACGCGGCGGGCGGTCTTCGAGCGCATCGTGCAGAGCGAGGAGATCACCGTGGCCGAGCTGACGCGCGGCAGCGGCGTGACCCAGGGGGCGGTCTCCCAGCACCTGAAATCGCTGCGACAGGCCGGCCTGGTGGCCGAGCGGCCCGAGGGCCGCCGCGTCTACTACCGGGCCGAACCGGAGGGGCTGGCCCCCCTCTTCGACTGGATGAGCCACTACGGCGTCTTCTGGCGCGAGCGGTTCGCCAACCTGCGCACCCTGCTCAAGGAAATCGACCCATGACCGACGCCGCCCTCAAGCCCGTGACCCAGGAGATCGTGGTCGACGAGGTGTTCCCGCACGCGCCCGCGGCGATCTGGAAGGCGCTGACCACCGGCGAGCTGATCGGCCGCTGGCTGATGGAGCCGACCGGCTTCCAGGCGGTGGAGGGGACGACCTTCACCTACCGGACCACGCCGGCCGGCGCCTGGGACGGGCTTATCCGCTGCCGGGTGCTGGAGGTGAAGCCGAACGAGCGCCTGGCCTATTCGTGGGAGGGCGGCGACGCGGCCAACGAGGGCTACGGCTCGCGGCTGGAGACGGTGGTCACCTGGAGCCTGACACCGGGCGAGGGCGGCACACGGGTGCGGCTGGTTCATTCCGGCTTCGTCCTGCCCGCCAACGAGACGGCCTACCGCAACATGAGCAACGGCTGGACCAAGGTGGTTCGCAACCTCGACGACGTGGTCGGCCAGACGGCCGGCGCGACCCACTAGCCCACCCATTTCCAAGGCCGCCCGCCGGCGCGCCGCCCCGCGTGCGCGATCGACGGCGCGCGCCCGCATCCCGAGGAGATTTCCGATGTCCAAGCTCTTCACTGGCGGCTGCGCGTGCGGCGCCGTGCGCTATTCCGTGGCCGGCGAGCCCAGTCGGATGAACGACTGCCAGTGCCGGCACTGCCAGCAGCGCAGCGGCGCCGGCCACGGGTCGTACCTGGCGTTCATCGACGCCGAGGTCGAACTCACGGGCCAGGCCCGGACGTGGGAGATCACCGGCGACGGCGGCACGCGCAAGGCCCACGCCTTCTGCCCGGAGTGCGGCGCGCCGGTGTACCTGGGCGTCGTGGGCGCGCCCGGCGTGTTCATCGTCCACGCCGGCAGCCTGGACGAGCCCGGGCGCTACCGGCCCGACGCAATCCTCTACGCCTCGCGCGGCCACGCCTGGGACGTGATGGACCCGGCGCTGACGCGGTTCGAGACCATGCCGCCGGCGGGCGGATAAGGTCCGCGTCCGACCCTTAGCGGACATCACCCTCCTCTCCCCCGACCCCCGGCCTTGGGCCGGGGGGAAGAGAGGGGAGAGGGGAGGGAGAGGGGCGACGCTGGCCTTTCCGCTCGCACGACGGTCCAGCCATTGCCCACGCCCGGTCGCGTGGCGAGGTTCAAGACGCTCAAGCACGACGACCGCGCCCGATCGGCTCTGGAGAGCGCCCCGCGAGATCCTCAGCCCTGGGGCGGCAAGCCTCGCTGATGGGTTCTGGCTGAACCCCGAGTGGTGGCGGCGCGTCCTGCGTCGCCCCTCTCCCTGCCCTCTCCCCTCTCGCTTCGCGGGGGGAGAGGAGGGGCTGCTTCCAACGCCTCGCCAACGTTCGCGGCGACCGTCCGAGCGCCTCGCGCGATCCGGAACGATCTGATTTATGAGGACACGACCTAAGGCTTCGCCCCGGCCTCCACGTGGGCCAGCAGGTTGTCGCGCAGGCGCACGACGGCCTTCTGCACCTTGGGGAAATCGTCGCCGAGGCCCGAGGCTTCCTTCAGGCTCATGTCGTAGGCGCGCTCCCGCAGGCTGCGGCCGGCTGCGGTCAGGCTCACGAGGACCTGCCGCTCGTCGGACGGATCGCGCCGGCGTTCGACGTAGCCCAGGGCTTCCAGCTTCTTGAGGATCGGCGTCAGGGTGTTGGACTCGAGGAACAGCTTCTCGCCCAGCCCGTGGACGCTCTGATTGTCCTCCTCGAACAGCGCCACGATGGCGATGAACTGGGTGTACGAGGTCAGCCCCAGCGCCTCGAGGATCCGGCGGTAGGCCCGGCCGTAGGCCAGGTTGGCCGTGTAGACGGCGAAGCAGAGGAAATCGTCCAGCAGCGGCGCATCGGCGGACGGCGCGGGAGCGGACTTGGCTGCGGCAGACGGCATGGCGGCCTCACGGAAGGGTGATCGGTCGCGACCTATATAAATCGCATCCGATTAAATCGGAAGGCCTTGACGTCGGTCGGGTCGCCGATTATTTGATCGCTACCGATTGAAACGGTACCGATCAACCTCAGACCAAGGACACCTCCCATGACCAGCAAGGTCCTCTTCACGGGCAAGACGCACACCACCGCCGGCCGCGACGGCGGCGCCGTCAGCCAGGACGGCTTCCTCGACATCAAGTTCCCCGACCCGCATCCGGCGGCCGAGAACCTGTTCGGCGCGGCCTGGTCGGGCTGCTACCTCGGCGCCGTCCAGCTCTCGGCCGCGGCGGCCAAGGTGAAGCTGCCGGCCCTGCCGGAAGTCGACGCCGAGATCACGCTGAACCGCAACGACGCCGGCGAATACTTCCTGGCCGCGCGCCTGACCGTGGCCCTGCCGGGCGTCGAGCGCGACGTGGCCGAGGCGCTGATCCACGCGGCCCATGAGATCTGCCCCTATTCGAAGGCCGTCCGCGGCAACATCGCGGTCGAGACGATCCTCGCCTGACGCCTGCGACGCGCGACCTGCCGGGCCCCTTACCGGCGGGTCGCCGCGCGATTTTCGCGCGGGCCTATGGCTCCGCGGCTTCCTCGCCCGGTATACCCTGGCGGGGGCGGCCGATGAGGAGTGTCCGTGATCCGCGTCTCGTCCGGACGTTCCGTCCTGTCGCCCGACCGGCCCCCGTGGCTGCTGGCGACGGCCTATGCGGCGGCGGCGACCCTGGCGATCTGCTGGCCCGTCTGGCCGGGCTTCATGACCTACGACGGCGTGCTGGCCTGGGAGCAGACGAAGACCGGCGTCCAGACCATGACCTGGCCGCCGATGCACACCTACCTCTTCGCGCTCAGCCGCCAGGCGGGCGCCGGGACGGGCGGACTACTCGCCGCCCAGACCTTCCTGCTGTTCTTCGCCGCTGCGCTCGCCCTCGGGCTGGTGGCCTCGCGCCGATGGATCGCGATCGCGGGCATGGCCGCCTTCGCCGCCCTGTTCGTCGCCGTGCCGGCCCTGCTGGGCGTCACCTTCGTCCACTGGCGCGACGTGCCGACGGCCAGCTTCGCCCTGCTGGGCCTGGCGCTGTGGCTGGCGGCGGCGCGCGCCCGCAGCCTGCCCTTGCTCGTCGCCGCCGTCGTCTCGATCGGGCTGGCGATCTCGCTGCGCTACAACGCCTTCGCGCTGTTCGCGCTGGTGGTCCCGCTGATGGTCTGGTCGCCCTACCTGGGCCCGTCGCCGGCGCGGGCGCGGATCGCAGTGGTCGTCACGCTGGTGGCTGGCCTGGCGCTGGCCTGGGGCTCGACGCGCTGGCGACTGCCCGACCTGGCGCCCGTGCCCAAGGTCGACAATTTCGCGGGAACCCAGCTGCTGGACCTGTTCGGGGTGTCGGCGTGTTCGGGCCGCAACTACCTGCCGCCGGCCGTGGCCGAGGGCGCGACGGTCACCCAGGCGCAGATCCGCCGAGCCTACGACCCGCGACACCTGCACCTGACGATCAAGGCCCAGCCCGGCCTGCCGCACTTCTTCGAGACCGACGGCGACGGCGAGGTCAAGGCCGCCTGGCGCGACGCGGTGGCCCGCGACTTCCCCTGCTACCTGGCCCACCGCAACGCCGTCTTCGTCGAGCAGATGGGGCTGTCGCGCTACGGGGTCTTCATGACGACCCATCCGGCGATCGACCCGACCTCGGACCGGATCGTCCTCGCGCGGCCGGGTTATGCGACCCAGGCGGCGCTCTATGCGATGCGCAGCGCAGACGGCTACGGCCGCCGGCCGATCTTGCTTTATCTGGCCGCGCCGCTGCTCGCGCTGCTGGCCATGATCCGGCGGCCCGCCGCCTGGCCGCTGCTCACGGTCCTGCTGGGTGGATGCGCGGCCTACCCGGCCCTGCTCTACGTGGCCGCGCCGGCGGCCGACGCCCGCTACATCTTCCCGTCGAGCGTGCTTTGCGCCTTCGTCATGGTCGCCTCGGCCCTGATCCTCGCCTCCCCCAAGCGCCAGGAGCCCGCCCCCGATGCCGGCTGAGCCCATCCGCCTCGCAGCCCTCCTGGCCCTGGTCGCCGCGCTCGGCGGCTGCGACAAGCCCCGCTTCAGCGACGCCCCGCGCGTGAAACAGACGTTCGGCGTGGTGACCACCAAGGATCCGCCGCCGCCGCCGCCCGCCTGGGTCGCGCCGATGCTGGGCAAGGGCATGCGCGACGTGTTCCCGCTGGTCGCGGATTGCGTGGGCAGCGCCGACGCGGTCGACATGCGCTACGAGGGTGCGACGCCCGGTTCGCGGGTGATGGGCTGGGCCTGGGACCGCGAGCGCAAGGCGCCGCCGCCGCGGATCGTACTGACCGACAAGCGCTTCCGCATCGTGGGCGCCGGCGAGACCGGCCTCTCGCGCCCCGACGTGGCCGCCGCGCGGCCGGAGGTCACCACGCCCAACGCCGGGTGGCAGGCGGTGACGGCGCGCATCGAGGGCCAGATCTACGCCTTCGGCGCGGAAGAGAGCGGGCGGGCGTGCAAGCTGGGGCGGATCGGGCTGTAGCCGGCGCGGCGATTGCGGGGTGATCTTGGCAT
>Ga0065165_1001503_pt1 | contig 24665 bp, 22 predicted proteins | sample AraplaMF_Cvi_mMF_FD_63813 | JGI IMG/M metagenome (GOLD analysis project Ga0065165, IMG submission 63813) | Arabidopsis root microbial communities from the University of North Carolina, USA - plate scrape MF_Cvi_mMF (version 2) (version 3) | ecosystem: Host-associated > Plants > Roots >... | reverse complement strand
ACTCGTCCTCCTTGCCGCTCCTACATGGGCACAAGGCGACGATGGCGCGCAGCAAAGCCAGGACCCAAGCGTACGCGAACGTATCCAGGCCGCACGGGTAGCCTACATTACCGAACAGCTTACCCTCACCGCAGACGAAGCTGAAAAATTCTGGCCGGTGTACCGCGAGTACAGCGACAAACGCAGAGCTCTTCATAAAGAACTGCGCACAGCACGTAGAAACCCGCCCGCCGATAAAACCACAGAAGAAAATGAGAAGGCCCTGATGGAGCTTGACTTCAAGATCAAACAACAACAGCTTGATCTTGAGAAAGAATACACCGACAAGTTCCTCAAAGTTATCCCGGCCCAGAAAGTTCGGATGCTGCCGGAAGTCGAACGCAAATTCAAAATGCTGATACTCGACCAGATTCAGCAGCGGCGTCAGGGCCGCCCCGACCACAGACCGCGGGGGCAACACTGAAAAGCCATGTAAAAGATGTTTGGAAAAACCCGGGCTTTGAATATTTTGCAATCGTTAACATTTAAACGCGTAAAATGCTGAAGTTTAAAGCCCTATTACTCTCTCTAGCAACAGTAACATTAACTCAAATTACCCAGGCGCAAGACTACCGTTGGCAGCAACGCGTGGAATATGCGATGGAAGTACGCCTGGACGTAAAGAGCCATAAAGTAGCAGGCTCACAGAAACTTACTTACTACAACAACTCCCGCGATACCCTTCGCAAAGTATACTACCACCTGTACTTCAACGCCTTCCAGCCCGGAAGCATGATGGACGTACGCTCACGTAACATTTCTGATCCAGACCGCCGCGTGGGTGACCGGATCTCTAAACTGAAGACAGACGAAATAGGCTATCAGCATGTACAAAGTCTTAAACAAGACGGCAAAGACGCAACCTACCGGGTAGACGGAACCATCCTGGAAGTAACGCTGCCCAAGCCCATTCTGCCTGGAACCAAAACCGTATTCGAAATGAAATACGAGTCGCAGGTACCCGCGCAGATCAGACGCTCCGGCCGAAATAACAAAGAAGGCATCTCCTACTCCATGACACAGTGGTATCCTAAAATGGCGGAATACGACCACCAGGGATGGCACGCTTACCCATACATCGCTCGTGAATTCCACGGCGTGTGGGGCGACTTCGACGTAAAGATCACCATCGATCCCTCGTTCGTTATCGGCGGAACCGGCAAACTCCAGAACCCCGACAAAATCGGTCACGGTTACGAAAAACAAGGCACCAGCGTAAAAACCGGTTCAGGTGAACTTACCTGGCACTTCATCGCGAAGAACGTAATCGACTTCGCCTGGGCTGCCGATCCGGACTACATACACGACCGCGTACAAGTACCCGACGGTCCCGAACTGCACTTCTTCTACCAACCCAAAACCGCCGATAACTGGAAGAAAATGGAAGGCTTTGCCTCACGCCACTTCGAGTTCCTCAGCAAGACATTCGGCAAATACCCGTATGACACATACTCCATCATTCAAGGTGGCGACGGTGGCATGGAATACCCCATGTGTACCCTCATCATGGGCGAAGGTTCAATCGACGGACTCATTGGTGTAATGGCACACGAAGTAGCGCACAGCTGGTACCAGGGCGTACTCGCCTCTAACGAATCGCTTTACCCCTGGATGGACGAAGGCTTCACTGACTTCGCCTCACAGGAATTCGAATCATTCGTAGCCAACGAGAAACCGACTCACGCCGGCAGCTACAACGGCTACTTCAGCCTGGTAAAGAGCGGTCTGCAAGAGCCTATCAGCCAGCATGGTGACCACTTCAACACAAACCGCGCCTACGGCACCTCATCGTACGCTATGGGAACCGTGTTCTTACACCAGCTCAAATACATCATCGGCGAAGAAACCTTCTATAAGGGTATGCGCCTGTACTACAACAGCTGGAAATTCAAACATCCTGAACCTAACGACTTTATCCGCATTATGGAAAAGACTTCCGGCCTGCAGTTAAAGTGGTACATGAGCTACTGGGTTAACACCACCAAGACCATTGACTACGGCATCGACAACATTATTGAATACGAAGGCGCCACCTATGCCACGCTCGCACGCGTGGGCACCTTCCCTATGCCGGTAGACCTGGTCGTGACCTACAAAGACGGATCGAAAGAACTGTATTACATACCACTTAACGAAACCCTGGGTAACAAACCCGTTGAAGACCAGGCCGTGCAGCGTCGTGACCTTGAAGCTTGGCCTTGGGTAAACCCCACCTACACCCTCAAGATCAACCGCAAAGCCAGCGACATCGTATCCCTTGAAATCGATCCCTCACTGCGCATGGCAGACGTAGAGCGTAAGAACAACAAAGTCGAGATCGGCCCCCAACTAAGGGCCTACGAAGATCCGACCAAATAAGCCGGGTCTATCCCCGCTAAAAGCAGCCACAAATTCACATATTTGTGGCTGCTTTTTGTTTTTCACACACCCTACGCACCACTCCTAAACCCGCAAATCCATAATACGGGCTTGAAATGTGCTTCACACTACCCTAACTTTAAGCCTTCAAATCGTACGCATGACCCAAGACCAGGCACAAAAGGAGATTCAGAAACTCACCGAGCAGATCAACCGCCACAACGACCTGTATTACCAACAGAATCGGACCGAAATCAGTGACTTCGAGTTTGATAAGCTTCTTGAGAAACTGATTGCGCTTGAAAAGCAATTCCCTGAGCTTAAAGATGCTCACTCGCCCTCGCAGCGGGTTGGCGGAGCAATAACGAAGGAATTCGCCACCGTTTATCACAAATATCCCATGCTCTCCCTGGGCAACACGTATAGCCAGGAAGACCTGGAAGAATTCGACGCCCGGGTAGCCAAAGGCCTGGAAGGAGAACCGTACGAATACTTCTGCGAACTAAAGTTCGATGGCGTGTCCATCAGCCTGATATACGAAAACGGCGCGTTGAGCAAAGCCGTTACCCGCGGCGACGGCGTGCGCGGCGACGAAGTAACCAACAACATTAAGACCATACGCACAATCCCCCTGAAGGCCAAGGGAAAAGACGTTCCGGCTTCCTTCGAAGTACGGGGCGAAGTGTTCCTGCCCAAAGAGGTTTTTCTTCAGATCAATAAAGAGCGCGAAGACATAGGCGAAGAGAAATACGCCAACGCCCGCAATACAGCTTCCGGCACCGTAAAGATGCAGGACTCGTCTGTCGTGGCGCAGCGTAAACTGGACTGCTATGCCTACTACCTGCTGGGCGATGAATCCGGTATAACTACACACGCGGATGCGATCGAAAAACTGGAGGCTATGGGATTCAACGTCTCTCCTACCTATAAGAAATGCGCCAACATTCAGGAAGTGCTGGAGTACATCAACACGTGGGAAACCGAACGCACAAAGCTTCCGCTGGAGACCGACGGTGTTGTTATAAAAGTAAACAGCATCGCGCAGCAGGTAGCCCTCGGGTTCACGGCTAAGAGTCCGCGCTGGGCCATAGCCTATAAATATAAAGCCGAGAGCACAAGCACCCGCCTGAACGGTATAACCTATCAGGTAGGCCGCACCGGTGCCGTTACCCCCGTCGCCGAGCTGGAACCGATCTTCCTGGCCGGCACCACTGTAAAGCGCGCATCGCTCCACAATGCCAACGAGATCGCACGCCTCGACCTGCGCATTGGCGATTATGTATTCGTAGAGAAGGGCGGCGAAATCATTCCGAAAGTAACAGCCGTAGACCTTGAAAAACGCCCGACCGAAAGCACACCGGTGCAGTACATTGAACACTGCCCTGAATGTGATACTCCCTTAGTACGCGTAGAAGGCGAAGCAGCTCACTACTGCCCCAACTTCAACGGCTGCCATCCGCAGATTACCGGACGCATTGAGCACTTCATTCAGCGTAAAGCTATGGATATAGATTCACTGGGCGGTAAAACCATTGAACAGCTCTACAAGCTGGACCTGGTAAAAAGCCCTGCTGACCTATACGATTTAAAGGCCGAAGATCTGCTGCGGCTCGAAGGCTTTAAAGATAAATCTGTTAAGAACCTCCTGGCGGGTATAGAGAAATCCAAAGAAACCGCTTTTGAGAGTGTACTGTTTGCCATTGGCATCCGTTATGTAGGAAAGACCGTGGCCGAAAAACTAGCACGGTACTTTAAGTCCATTGACAAGATCGCGGAAGCAACCGAAGAGCAACTTCTGGCAGCTCCCGAAATCGGCGAGAAGATCGCACAGACTGTATACCAGTTTTTCCGTAACGCCGAGAACCAGCGTGAAGTTGAGCGCCTTCGTAAAGCCGGCCTTCAACTCGAAAGCACCTCGAAAGATCCGGAAAAAGAGAGCGACGTGTTGGGCAACAAGTCGTTCGTAATCTCCGGCACATTCGAGCATTATGAGCGCGACCAGCTACAGGACATTATCCTCAAAAACGGCGGGCGTATACTCTCTTCCGTATCCGGAAAATTGGATTATTTAGTAGCAGGTGATAATATGGGCCCCTCTAAACGTGAGAAGGCCGAAAAGCTGGGCGTTAAGATCATCTCTGAACAGGACTTTGAAAAACTACTGCAGGGGCAGGCATTATAAACTGTGGCAATGAAGCTTAAATTACTTAGGATCAAGACGAACGCGCTTCTCAGAAGAAACCGGACACAACGCAACAGTGTGCCTTACGAGCAGGCCAAAACCGTAGGCATCTTTTTCACGGTAGAAGACAAACAGAAGCACCATGCCGTAAAGGAGTTTATAAAAAGACTCGAAACCGATGGCAAGCACGTGCAAATACTGGAGTACCTGCCCGAGCAGCGGGATAACTACGAATTCAAGTTCGACTTTTTCACCCAGAAAGACATATCGTTTTGGGGTACCTTATCATCGCACGCGGCAGTACAGTTTGCAGACGCGCCCTTCGACTATCTGTTTTACCTCGACCTCGCTCCTAACCTGTTGTCTATGCACATACTGGCACGGAGCAAGGCAAAGTGCCGGGTAGGTCGCTTCTGGGATGATGGCCAGAAATACCTTGACTTTATGATTGAAGCGGTGAGCAACAACCAGGCCCTGCTCGACAACATGTACAATTATACTACACAACTGAAATAAATGAAAAAGCTTCACGGCACCGGGGTAGCCCTGGTAACACCTTTTACAGACAAACGCGAGATTGATTACAAAGCGCTGAAGAAGCTGCTGAACCACACCGCCAAGGGATCGGATTATTATGTGGTAATGGGTACAACCGGCGAATCGGCCACCTGCACCAGCGACGAAAAGGAACAAGTGTTGGAGTTTGTAAAAGCGAACAATACCCAGAAGCTTCCCATTGTATATGGCATAGGCGGAAACAACACAAACGAAGTTATCGAAACAATACAGCACACCGACCTTCAGGGTGTAGATGCATTGCTATCGGTAAGCCCATACTATAACAAGCCTTCACAGGAGGGGATCTACCAGCATTTCAAGGCTGTAGCCGACGCCTCTCCTATTCCGGTTATATTGTACAACGTGCCGGCCAGAACATCGTCTAACATGACAGCCGAAACCACCATTCGCCTGGCTGAACATCCCAATATTATCGGAATCAAAGAAGCTTCGGGTAACCTGGAGCAATGTATGAAGATCGCCAAACTGGCGCCCAGGAACTTCATGCTCATCTCTGGCGACGACATGCTTACAGTACCCTTATATGCTATTGGTTCAAAAGGTGTTATATCGGTATTGGCGAATGCTTACCCGAGCATCTTCCGCAAGATGAAAGAGGCTGCCGACGCTTCAAACTATGGCCGCGCCCAACAGGAGCAGTTCAAGTTATTGGACATTAACGGGCCTATGTATGAGGAGGGGAACCCTGTAGGTGTAAAGGCCTTACTGGCAGAGATGAATGTATGTGCACCGTATGTACGTCTGCCGTTAACAACAGCGTCTGCGCCGCTTCAGCGCAGAATTAAAGAGCTTAACGCTTCTGTAAAAAAGTAGTAAAAAGTAAAGGGATAGCCAATTGGCTATCCCTTCTTTATCGTTACAAAGATTGTAGTCTTATTACGCTTTGTTTTTGATATCCTGTACTTCTGCACGGATGTCTTGAGCTAGGTTTTTCAGGTCTTGCATTCCCTTTCTAACTCGGGTACCTGCAGCGCTGTTACCTTTATTATAGAATTTGTCAATATCCCCTTCGAGTGAAGCGATGAGGTCTTTCAGCTCTTGAAACTTTTGCATTGTATTAGAGTTTTAGGATTAAAAATTAGTTTCTTAATGCCAATTTAAGTAAAAACCTTAAAAAACAACCAAAAACGCGGTTTTTTTTAAGTTTACTTGGTTACCGAAACTAATGCTTCCTCTTTGTAATACCCACTGTCGAGCTTGGTCTTAAGCTTCGAGAAGGCCTGTAATGTCTCTTCTACATCAGCCATCGTATGGGCTGCCGTAGGGATAATCCGGAACATAATAACGTCCTTAGGAACAACCGGATATATAACTACTGAGCAGAAGATGTTGAAGTTCTCGCGAAGATCCATAGACATATTCGCAGCCTCTCCTACACCACCCTTGAACAATACAGGTGTTACAGGTGAAGATGTTGTACCTATATTAAAGCCACGTTCTACCAGACCAGTCTGCATAGCACGAACAACTTTCCATAGGTTATCTTTCAATTCAGGTTTGGTGCGGAGCAGCTCCAGACGCTTCATGCCGCCAATAACGAGGGGCATAGGAAGGCTCTTGGCATAGATCTGAGAACGTACGCTAAAGCGCAGATATTTAACAATGTGCTTATCACCAGCGACAAACGCACCGATGCTGGCCATTGACTTCGCGAACGTAGAGAAATAAAGATCGATCTGATCCTGAACGCCCTGCTCTTCGCCAGTACCAGCGCCCGTTGTACCCATGGTACCGAAGCCGTGCGCATCGTCTACAAACAGACGGAAGTTATATTTCTTCTTAAGTTCTACTACTCCTTTAAGATCGCCTTGCTTTCCTGACATGCCGAATACACCTTCGGTAATCACGAGGATACCGCCACCGGTTTCATCGGCAAGCTTGGTAGCACGCTGAAGTTGTTTCTCCAGGCTATCCATATCGTTGTGTGCATATACAAAGCGTTTGCCCATGTGCAGACGTACACCATCGATAATACAAGCGTGTGATTCAGCATCGTATACAATCACGTCCTTACGGTCTACCAGTGCGTCTATAATAGACACAACGCCCTGATAACCAAAGTTAAGGAGCATAACATCTTGTTTCTGCACGAACTCGGCCAACTGGCGCTCGAACGTGAGGTGATTTACTGAATTGCCTGACATCATACGGGCGCCCATAGGTGAGCCCATACCATATTGTGCCGCAGCATCAGCGTCGGCCTTACGAACTTCAGGATGGTTTGCGAGACCCAGATAATTATTCAAACTCCAATTGAGAACGTCCTTGCCATTAAACTTCATGCGTGGACCAATCTCACCCTCTAACTTGGGGAAAAAGAAGTAATCGTCAGGAAGATGTGAATATTTGGCCAGCGGACCCGCTTCCATTTTGAGCTTTTCAAATAAATCGACCATTGATGATGTGGATTAAATTGGCGCAAAAGTAACAAAAACCCGGCATATTTTAGCCAATAGGCTATTGAATATGCCGTATTGTAACATTTTTTGACAAATCGTATCAAATTGGATACCAGCCATAAGTCGCCCAGGTACGATGATTTGAAGCCGGGATTCCGGCCGACATCATCCTTACCCGATCAGGCTCCGCCGGCAATCTTTAACCATACAGTTGTAAGGCTCTCCTTCCTACAATCCAAAAAAATGACGAGCTTTATCGGATTAATCTAACCCTAACACAAGAAGACCCTCCCGGCATGCGTCAATCCAGTGTACTTTATCCTGTTTTCACGACTGCATCGCCATTCTTATCTCCAAAGACTTTCACGGTATGACAAAAATCAAAAAGATCCTGGTCGCCAACCGTGGCGAAATAGCATTGCGTGTTATGCGCTCTGCACACGAATTGGGTATACAAACAGTAGCCGTATACAGCGAGGCTGACCGCAATGCGCTGCATGTGCGGTATGCGGGCGAAGCCATCTGTATTGGGCCACCGGCCTCGGCAGAGTCGTACCTCAGAATTGATAAGATCATTGACGCCGCTAAGCGCACCGGGGCGGATGCTATCCATCCGGGCTATGGCTTTCTTTCAGAGAATGAAGACTTTGCACAGGCGGTGGAAGATAACGGTATGATCTTCATCGGCCCTTCGGCCAAAGCCATTGAGCTTATGGGAAGCAAACTGGCTGCTAAAGCCGCCGTGGCTAAATTCAATGTGCCCCTCGTACCCGGCACAGCAGAACCCATTACCAATATCGACGCGGCGAAGAAAATTGCTGCCGAGGTACGCTATCCCATTCTCATCAAGGCCAGTGCCGGTGGTGGCGGAAAAGGTATGCGTGTTGTTGAAGACGAAGCCAGCTTTACCGAACAGATGGAACGTGCCGTAAGTGAAGCAAAGTCAGCCTTTGGCGACGGCTCGGTCTTCATCGAAAAGTATATCACAAAGCCACGACATATTGAATTCCAGATCTTTGGCGATAAACATGGCAACGTGGTACATCTCTTTGAACGCGAGTGTTCTATTCAGCGACGGCACCAGAAGGTAGTTGAAGAAGCTCCATCGTCTGTATTGACTCCAGAGAAACGTAAGGCTATGGGTGAGGCCGCTATAAATGTGGCAAAAGCCTGTGGCTACTATGGCGCAGGCACAGTAGAGTTCATCCTTGACCAGAACCTTGATTTCTATTTCCTCGAAATGAACACCCGCCTTCAGGTAGAGCATCCGGTAACGGAAGAAGTAACGGGCCTTGACCTCGTTAAGCTACAGATTCGTGTAGCAGAAGGTGAACCGATTCCGTTCAAACAGGAAGACCTCCGTATCAACGGTCATGCGGTGGAGGTTCGTGTATATGCTGAAGACCCGGCCAATAACTTCCTACCCGACATTGGTACCCTGGAAACCTACAACCGCCCGCAAGGCCACGGTATTCGTGTTGACGATGGGTTTGAGCAGGGAATGGCGATCCCTTTCTATTACGACCCCATGATTGCCAAGCTTATATGCCACGCCGAAAACCGCGAAGCAGCGATCGAAAAGATGATACGCGCCATCCGCGAGTACGAAATAACCGGCCTCGAAACAACACTCGGCTTTTGCAAGTTTGTGATGGAGCACCCTTCGTTCCGCTCGGGTGACTTCGATACACGGTTTGTAGAGAACTACTTCAAACCGGCCGTACTGCAGAGCGAAGCCACTGGCCCCGAAGACATGCTGGCAGCGGCATTGGCTGCCACAATCTTTAGCAGCAAGAGCAATACAGCGGCTGCCGAGATTGCCGTGGTTGAACCGTCGCAAAGCAAGTGGCGAAAAAACAGACTTTGATCCGTACCGGTACGATAAACCGAAATCCTTATTTTTGAAACCGCTGTCGGCTACACGCCGGCAGTCGATTTGAACGAACGTGAATGGCTGAAATTTTACCTTTTCGCCCCTGGCGATATAATCCTGAGTTGTCTCAAGATATTGATGCACTGACATCTCCACTCTTTGACGTAGTCTCCGAGAAGCAGCGTCGTGCACTATATCAGAACCCATTGAACAGTATACATCTTTCTGTGCCGATGCCTCCCGATGCCGCACCCCGTGCCGCACGGCTGCTGTCGGAATGGAAATCAACCGGTGTGCTTATTCAGGACAGACTGACAGGCATCTATGTATATTATCAGTACTTCAGGCTGGCAGGTTCACCAAAAGAGTACTGCCGAAAGGGCTTTATCTGTCACATCCGTCTGCACGACTGGCAGGACAACGTTATCCTACGCCATGAGAATACAATTCCAAAAGCCGTAAACGACCGGGTCGAACTACTTGAAAAGACTTCTCTACAGGTAAGCCCCACCCACGGTTTATATACCGACGCTTCTTTTGAGCTGGAGCGGTACATGGACGAGGCCATTACGAACCCCATTTATTCCACCGAAGACTACCAGGGTGTACGCGATGTGCTGGCCGTAATACACGATGCTTCGATCATCCAGAAATTTATCGCAATGATCCAGCCACAGCCGATCATACTGGCCGACGGGCACCATCGCTACGAAGGATCACTGGCCAACATGCATACACAAATGAAGAATAACCCCACCCATACAGGCCGCGAGGGATACAACTTCCATTTGATGTATCTTACCAACACCGAATCAGACGACCTCCGGATTCTTCCGACACACCGGCTGATCCGTAACCTACCTCAGTTCGATGAACAGGAGATTCTTCGCAAGCTCGAAACGGACTTCATCGTAAAACCAGTTGAAGATGCCGACACATTAAACGAAATCATTACCGGAAAACCCTGGACATTCGGCATTCTTCTGAAAGAGAACGCGTATAAAATACGGCTGCGCCCCGAGGCATTTTCCAGCATGACCTGGCCCTTTCCCGAGGAAGTTAAAACGCTGGACCTTACGGTAATGCACTACTTCATCATCGAAAAGATTTTAGGGATACCCGGCAAAGAACAACGCCAGTCTGAGCACATTGACTTCGACAGAAGTTTCTCCGATTGCTTCCAGAAGGTGAGTCAGGGCACAGCCCAAATGGCCATCATTACTAACGAGGTTTCTATTGAAGATGTAAAACGGATTTGCCGAAGCGGTTATACCATGCCGCAGAAGTCCACCTACTTCTACCCGAAGGCTATCTGCGGTTTCCTGTTCAGCTCGATCCGCGAAGAGGAATTTAAAGCCCCGGTGTATTCACCTTTTCAGTAAACATTAACGAACCAACATCATGAACCGCCCGATAATTCTCGCTTCCAGCTCTCCACGCCGTCAATACCTAATGAAAGAGGCTGGATTTAACTTTACCGTAGAGAAGCCCGATGTGGAAGAAGACTTTCCCGATACATTGCCGGTAGCCGAGGTGGCACGGTACCTGGCCACCAAAAAGGCCGAATACTTCCGCCTGCGCATGCAAGACGAAGTTATTGTCACCGCCGACACAGTGGTGATTCTTGGTAACACCATTATGAACAAGCCGCAAGACCGGCCGGAGGCGATTGCCATGCTTACGGCGCTTTCGGGTAAGACGCACACGGTTATGACCGGCGTATGCATCCTATCGAAAGAACGTGAGGAAAGTTTTGACGATACCACCGAGGTTACCTTCGTAACGCTCACCGAACAGGAAATTGCCTATTATGTAGACAATTACAAACCTTACGATAAAGCCGGCGCATACGGCGCACAAGATTGGATTGGCATGGTGGCCATTGCAGGCATTAAAGGTTCTTACTTTAATGTAATGGGCCTACCGATTCACAAAGTGTATCAGCATCTAACCAAATGGTAACAACGGCAGGGCGCCCGCAAAGATGGGCGCTCCACTCCTATTCCCAATTACCTATGGCTAGCGCTTCGATAACTTTAGTCCCGCGTTACGAAGACTGGTTATCAATCCTGTGACATTTTCACCGAGGGCAGTCAACGATGCTACATCTTCTTTCCAGAAAGAGATGCCGGTGGAGTCATGAATGAATCGGCCTTTTAGCGCATTGCGCTGGTGCTTATCAATACCGTGCTGTTGCAATGGAGCTTTGGAGTCAACCGTAAGAATATACGCTCCCCCCGCCTGGTCTATGGCCTTCCGTACGGCGCTGCCTTCTACCGATTCAACGTACGTTAACGGAACCGGATACTGCCCAGCCGTTGTATCCATAAGCTTTTGTATATCACCACTCTGGGCGTTACCTGCGACAATAACCTCCTGGGGTAGCACGGATTGCTGCCGCACATTCACGAGGACAGTTTTAAGCATCTCTACTGATGCCGGAGGCAACACCACTACCGATACTGATGCCATACGGTTAAGCTCCTGAAGCTTGGCATATTTATAAAAGACATTATTGGCATTTGATGCGGCAATGACTAACCCGGAATAACCATCAAACATGCCTCGCTGGAGGATGTAGTTCTTAAAGAATGCTGCGAACGTCTTATAGAAAATTTTGAATGTACTGACCTTTTTTCGGAATGCGTGCTGTTTGGCATACAAGTCGGAATACTTCTGCATTTTACCCAACAGTTCTGCAACGCTGCGATACGAGTCGTGCATCAGATCGCCTGCCAGGTGTTTTTGAACGCCACCGTTGCGCAGTGCTACGACTTCATGAACCAGGTCTCCTACCCAGCGGCCTTTCCGTCGGTCCCATAGCCGGATCTTAGCGTCGGGATACCACCCACAGGATTTTATGGGCCGGCCTTTAAAATGATTAAGCCTGTTAAAGGTATAACCGTCGGCTTGGCTTTGCTGTTTAATCTTTAGAATGGACTCAACCAGGGTGTCGGACAGGTATTCGTCTGCATCCAGCGACAGGATAAGATCAAACCGGGCCTGTGTAAGGGCAAAGTTCTTCTGATCGGTAAAGCCGCTGAAGGGGTGCTCGACTACCCATGCTCCTAGCGAGCGGGCTATTTGCTGTGTATTGTCTGTAGAGTAACTATCGACTACAACCACCTCATCGGCTACACGCTGGAGTGAACGGATACAGCGCGCAATGTTCCGGCCTTCATTGTAAGCAATAATAACTGCGGATAGTTTTAGGCTGACCATAAGCGTTTCGGGTATTGTAGGAAAACAGTGTGGTCGTAAAGATAGCCTTGTTACAACGATTTGTAAACGGCGTGCAGATCGCGCGCGATCATTTCGGGTTCGAATCGTTGGATGTATGCCCGGGAAGCATCCACCATATTCTGACGCAACCTACTGTCTGTCAGAACCTGATTGAGGTAACGGGCTAACTCCTCTGCCTTATTCGGATCGGCATATAATGCCGATGGTCCTGCAGCCTCGCTAAAACAGGAACCTGTGGAGGTAATGACAGGAATACCCGACTCAATGGCCTCTACGAGGGGAATGCCGAATCCTTCGAATAACGAAGGATACACAAAAACCGTAGCACTCTGATAGATGGCTGGGAAATCCTGAAACGAGGTATCGTGCAGAAACTGAAGATGCTGCACGACTCCTAATGTGCGGGCAATCTGTAGAATCTCTTCTTTATAAGCTGTGGCCCGCCCTACCAGGACTATTGGCAACCGGCTGGCTTCTGGCAACTCCGCTAACGCCCTTACCAACTGCGCCGCATTCTTACGGGGCTCAATAGTGCCTACGCAGAGTATAAATGCTTCGGGTAAGGCATATCTGGACTTTACACGTTGCTTTTCTTCGGTCGATGCCTGCCGTTTGAATATAGGATGGCACCCCTGGTACACCACTTCTATTTTAGAAGCATCGACTTTTAGGTATTCTACGAGGTCTTCGGCCGTTTGCCTGCTTATGGCGATAACGCGATCTGCCGCACTACAGGCAGCGCGTGCTTTGGCTTTGTAGATAGCTACATCAATGGGCTTATAAAACTGGGGGTAACGGATGTAGATGAGATCATGTACGGTTACTACTTTCCGAACATGTTTTGGTAAACCCACCGGGAGCTCCTGGCTCAGGCCGTGGTAAACAGAAAGTGTTTTTATACTTGGATGGCGACTCACCCCCCACGAACGCCATACCCCCTTGAACCACCGATAGCCACCAGAAGGACTTATTACGTCTACATTCGGGCGGACTACTATGGGGTCGATCTCTGGGTGAGACCGCTCCCGCGGTGTATATAAGGTATAGTGATCCTGGGGGACGAACTCGCTGAGTGCTCCAACAACAAAACGGGCATAATTCCCCAAACCGGTAAAGTTTGAAAACAGCCGCTTTGCCTCGAAGCCGATATACATTACTTCTTGCCGTAAGTTTCGTTGTAGCGGGCAATGCTGGCGTTGATGATTTGCTCAGCCTTGTCTTTCGAGAAGAACTCGTCTACCTTAACGACCTTGTTTTCAAGGGTTTTATAATTTTCGAAGAAATGCTTCAATTCATTACGCAGGTGATCGGGCAGATCTTTCACGTCCTGAATGTGGCTCACGCTTGGATCGTCCTGAGCGACAGCAATGATCTTATCGTCAGCCTCTCCATGATCAATCATTTGCATAACGCCAATTACCTTGCAGGGAATGAGGCACATTGGCACTACGGTTACTTGCGTCAATACAACAACATCCAATGGGTCATGGTCTTCACCCAGGGTTTGGGGAATAAAGCCATAGTTCAACGGATAGTACATTGACGAATAGATTACACGGTCCAGTTTGATAAGACCGCTCTCTTTGTCAATCTCGTACTTTGCACGGGAACCCTTGGGAATTTCGATAAGTGCGTTTATACGCTCTGGGGTGCTTTCCCCTGCGGATACCTCATGCCACGGATGCTTTGCCATAGTTTGTCCTTAATTTTCTTTTTAGAACCGCAATATTAAACAAAAAGCCCCGACTAGTCGGGGCCTTTTGTATTATTTGCTTTTTGTCTCTTTCTTCTTCTCTTCTTTTTTAACAGGTCCACGAACCTTATCTCCGTCTTTCAAACGTTTGGATACCGCCAAAAACGGCCCTGTGATTACTTCGGTGCTATCGCTAACGCCGGTTAGAATTTCGATGTTATCGTAGTCGCTGATGCCAGTTTTAACTTCTATCTGTTTGGCTACACCCTTCTCGTTCACGAAGATAACCGTTTTGTCCTGGCTTTTCTTCGCGGTTGCGCCTGCTACATTACCGGCATTTTGGTTTTGTGCAGGGGCAGTGCCCTCTCCTTCTGTGTTCTTTTTCTCGTCTGCATTGCGGGTTGTTACCGCTGCCAACGGAACCGATAGGGCGTTTTCCTTCCGCGTGGTGATAATGTCCACACTGGCCGTCATGCCTGGACGGAAGGGAAATTTGTTTCCGGTCTTAACAAGATCTTCGTACGATGAACGCAGGATAAGGATACGAACTTCGAATTCAGTAATGGCATCTGCCGACGTTTTATCTTTGGCTGTATTGGCGATCAGCGTAACAAGCCCCTTAAATTCCTTTTTCTGTGTGGCATACGAGTCCACATCAATGATAGCGGTATCGCCCATGTGCACCCGCACGATATCATTCTCGTTTACGTTTACACGAACTTCCATGGTGTTAAGGTCGGCAATACGGAGCATTTCTGTACCGGCCATGGTTGCCGTACCTACCACGCGCTCACCGTTCTTTACGATAAGCTTGGATACTATACCGCTCATCGGGGCGTCTACTGTGGTCTTGCGGAAGTTTTCACGCGCTTCCTGTAACGACGCTTCTGTGCTGCGTATGGTGTAGCGCGCTGCTTCAACCATTTGTTCGGAAGACTTCACGTCGTTCTTGGCTACCAGATAGTTCTGTTGTGCCATTTGCCAGTCTGCTTCAGAAATTACTTTCTCGTTCCACAGGCGTTCCTGGCGTTTGTAGTCGGCTTCTGTGCGGGCAAACTGTGCCTGCGAGCGGAGCAGACTTGCCTTGGATTGCTCCAGGTTGGCTCGTTGCTGGCTAAGTCCCGCCTCTGCCCTATCGAGCTGGCTTTGCCATGTATCGGGACGAATCTTAACGAGCGTCTGACCTTTGCGTACGGAGTCGCCCTCTTCAATCAACAGGCTTATAATCTCGCCGGATACCTCAGGAGCAATTTTAACTTCAGTTACCGGTTGTACAGTTCCGGACGCACTAACCTTCTCGACGATTGTTACACGCTTCGCTTTGGCTAATTCAACTTCGAGTTCTTTCGGTTTTCCGATCCATCCGGCAGATTTGCCAACGAAGAGGACAACGATTAGAACTGCCAGGACTATGATTATCCATTTAACTAAACTGTTCGACTTGCGTTTTTGCTTTGCCATTGCGTAGGGGTATTAATATTCGATGGTTTTACCTTGGTAGAAATCAAGAACTTTCTTCTTGAAAATAAAGTCGTATTTGGCGCGGGCCAGATCGGTTTGAGCCTGGAACAGGTTATTCTGAGCTACCTGAAACTCAAATGAGTTAGCTGAACCTGCGGTATACCGTTGATTCATCATTCGGAATGATTCTTCGCGGGCAGACACCTGCCGTAGGGATGAGTTGTAGGTTTTCGAGGAGGCTACCGCGTCGTTATAAGCACGCTCTACCGTTTGCCGTAATGTATTGGAAACCTGTATGGCATCTACCTGCGCCTGATTTCTCTGAATTGCTGCACGTTGCAGTCCGGCTCGTGCAGTATAACCGTTAAAAATGGGTATAGACAATTGAACACCCAATGTACGGTATACGTTGTCTTTAAACTGCGTCCCAATTCCATTCGTGGTACGGTATGTACCCGTGGGGGTCATCGTGTATACGGGGGTGTTGGTGTCCTGATTACCGACGAAACCTACCGGGCTTTGCGAGAAACGAACACCTCCATCGGGATAAAACACCGATTCCTGCGTGGACGAGTAGTTTGTGTTTATAGATCCGACCAGGCTAAGGCGTGGCTGCAGATTACCACGGGCAGCGCGGATAGCATACTCAGCGCTTTCAATTTTATAACTGGCGCTTTTTATCTCGGGCATGGTTTTGCTGGCCAGTTCGAAAATCTCATCGCGTGTTTCGGCCAGCACGAGGTCTTCCGGATCAAGGTTAGGGATTTCTACATCCAGCGGATCCTGAGCGGGTATGAGCAGCGCTTGTTTAAGTTGCAGGATTGACAACGCCAAGGCGTTTTCTTGTTGTACCAGGGTCACTTCGTTGCTCGCAACCTGCGCATCGAGGTCCAGTTCTTCTGACTTTGGCAGTGCGCCGGCCAGTACCTGCTTCCGTGTGCGATCCAACTGCTGCTGGCTGGAGGCCAGCTGGAATTTGGCATTTTCTACCAGTTCCTTGTTGAATACAACGTTTATGAACAGATTCGCTACGTTAAGAATGACATCGTTTTTGGCTTTGGCCAGATCGGCTTCCGAGGCGGAATAGGCTCTGGAATACTGTTTAACCGAGTTCTGTATCCGCATACCGTTATATAACGGAAGTGAAGCGTTTGCCGAAAGGTTGGAGGAGCGAATTTCCTGTGTTACGAAATCGTTGTTTACCGGGTCGAGACCACGCCCCCAGCTATAACCATACGAGGCGTTACCGCCTACGGAGGGCAGTCTCGACATGCGCGCCTGACGCAGATCGACTTCACTGTTCTCCACCAGGTATGTCCCTCGTTTTACGTCGAGGTTGTTTACGAGTGCATACTCAACACATTGTTTCAGTGTCCATTTAACTGGAGAAGGAGGCGTTTGCTTCTCCTGCTTGAGTGTGTCGATTTGGGCAAAGCCGGCGTAGGATGCCAGCAGCATAAACGTTGCCAGGGGTATTTTCTTCATGGGGGGATCAATAACGATCAAAAATCCGGTATATAAATTACGACTTGTTTTACCCAGCTAAGACTCCGAAGATACTCTAATGTTACAGGCTTGAGTCCGGAATCCATTTCAATTACGAGACATGCAACGTCATTTTTTCCTTTGCGGGATACAGACATGGTGGCGATGTTGCAATCGTCGTGCGCCAACACATCTGAAATGAACGCGATACTCCCCTTCACATCGTTTGCTGTAACAATGATGGTGTGAAGGCTGGCGCTGAAGTCGGCGCGAAAGCCATTGACTTCGGCGATATTGATAAGGCCGCCACCACGACTTTCACCGATCACTTCAATACGCTCCTCTCCTTTCCGAAGGTTGAGCTTGATGGTGTTGGGGTGCATGGTGGATGCATTGCCAATAGACTTGAACCGGTAGATAAGCCCGCCCTCCTTGGCCAGATCGAGCGATTCACGAATCCGTTTGTCGTCGGTCTTGAAATCCAGCAGGCCAGCAATAATTGCCCGGTCGCTGCCGTGACCTTCGTAGGTACGGGCAAACGAATTGTAAAAGGTGATCTCTGCTTCGTCGGGAATCCCGCCGAGGAGCTTTAGCGCTGTTCGCGCGATGCGTACTACCCCCGCTGTATGCGAACTGGATGGACCGATCATAATAGGACCGATCATATCAAATACACTGCTTTTTTCTGTCATACAGGGTTCAATTACGCAATCTGTCGTAAGAATTATGAAAATGTTACAGGAAAAGTTTAAACAAAATTCAGCTATTGAATCAACCCCTGAGAATCAGGGTGAAGACGGAGCGCGAGGGCGGGAAATACAGGGAAAGGCATCAAGTAGAAGCAGAGTGAGGACGGCGAGTGAAAACAGAATGTGCTATCGATACTTATCCATGCGAATCAAGCTCCCCGCATGATCCTTTCCGGGTTCTTTGCAGACATAGTGCAGACTCTTTACAAACACTCATCCATACAAGGGGACAGCAGCTACGAACTGGCCGGGAGTTAGCGGGTGCTGCCTAACGTGCATGCTATGAGTGAATAACGGAGATAACTTGTATTATATAAGTATAAGGTATGTTCAGGAATTATACCGCGATCGGGGCCTTGATCGACGGGTGGGAAACGTAGTTTACGATCTCGAAATCTTCGAATTGATAGTCAAAAACAGAGTCTGCCTTGCGTTTGATTACAAGTTGGGGTAAGGAATGAGGTTCGCGTGATAACTGCAAACGTGCCTGTTCGATATGGTTTGAGTACAGGTGAACGTCGCCACCGGTCCAGACGAATTCGCCGGGGAGAAGGTCGCATTGTTCTGCAAAAATATGTGTTAAGAGAGCGTATGAGGCAATATTGAACGGAACGCCAAGGAAGAAATCGGCGCTGCGCTGGTAGAGCTGGCAGGAGAGTTTGCCATCGGCCACGTAGAATTGGAACAGCGCGTGGCACGGCGGCAGGGCCATGTTATCGACTTCTGCGGGATTCCAGGCGGTTACGATGTGGCGGCGGGAATCTGGTTTTTGGCGAATCTGGTTGATTACCTGAGTAATTTGATCAATTGAGCGGCCATCCGGTGTTGGCCAGCTGCGCCACTGCGATCCGTACACGGGCCCCAGATCGCCATTTTCGTCTGCCCATTCATCCCAAATGGTTACGCCGTTGTCTCGAAGGTATTTTACGTTCGTATCGCCTTTGAGAAACCAGAGTAATTCGTGGATAATGGACCGGAGGTGAAGCTTTTTGGTGGTGACCAGCGGGAAACCAGCCTGTAAATCGAACCGCAGCTGGCGTCCGAAAACAGAGTATGTTCCGGTGCCTGTACGGTCGCTTTTGTGGGCGCCGTTTTCAAGGATGTCCTGCATGAGGTCGAGATACTGCTTCATAGCGGGCAAAAATAAGCACGGTTCGGAGATATTGGATGCGTATACAGCATATTGATTTAAATGCCGGGAGAATAATCCAAAATATCGATTGCAGTATTCTATACCAAACCCTTCAGCATGGCGGGAATTTTAATACCTGAAAGACGTGCTTTTATAATCGACGACAGAAATTCTGTCGATCCACCTTCATATAAGAGTTCACTTAACATCTAATAATTTATTAATTAACAGATATGTTACGCGTTATTCCATTTACGGTTACTGTAACTGTTTTATCACATGTACCGTCGCCATAGTCAATGGTTATCTCCTTATCGCCGTCAAGAGTGTAGACCTTGATTCCGGATACGGCTATGCCGCAGTAACGTTGATAGGTCAGCGCTTCACGGAGGGCTATGGTGTAGGCGCGTCCGGCGCGGGTTGTGCCATTGGCCGTACTGTTCTGGTCAACCGTTAACTGATCGGCTGTTGGATTGGCCGCCCGTATCCACGACCAGGTTATGTTTGACTCGCGAGTAGCCTGCGAGCCGTCGGAAAAAGTGGCGACTCCATTTGCCAATACAACGTTGAATTTGGGAGCTTCGGCGGTACTGCCCGTTACGTTGGTTAATGTTCGCGTGCCGCTGAGCTTAACACCGTTTATCGTATAATTCTCCGTGGTGGCCACCACAGTAGCACCGGGCTGAAAGCGCCAACCCGTATAGGTGAAGTTCAGTTTTCCGGCTCTTACGTTACCCTTAAGGTCTGTGCACCCTGTACCGAAGTCTACAACAATCACACCTTTCGGGGCTGCTTTTGTGGAGCCCTGAGCGGGTGTGATGGTAACGACTATGCCCTGGCAGGCGAATCGGCTATCCTGAACGTTGATTGTTGTGGCGGTGCGGCCACCAGTAAACTGATCGTCGGTAGAGGCGGCTAACGATACTCCGGCCAGATCGTCAACATCCTGAAAGTAAGCGTCTACCGTAGCCTCTTCCGAAATGTCCCGGGTGTCTTCCAGGGTGAGCCGGTCATCGTCTTTATCGCGGCACGATACGGCACATATAAGCGCGCAGCCAATGGCTAACGCTGTGGTTTTCAAGGACACAGTGCGTTTCATTGTAGGGATAGTTTTTACAGTAATTTAACGATTAGACCGACCGTCTCAAAAAAGGTTTAAATGCAAACATTTTTTACCATTTTTAAGCTGTTAAATCATTAGGAGCTAACTATGAGGATGCGTTTTCTTGTCTTTTTAGGGTGTCTTACCGCTGCGTCGTTAACGGGAAGGGCACAGTTGCCGGTAAAAATAGCCAAGCTCAAATATAACGGAGGTGGTGACTGGTATGCCAACAAGACTGCGCTACCCAACCTGATTCGTTTTGCTAACCAGGAACTTTCGATGATGATTGCCCCGGAAGAGGACGTTGTTGAAGTTGGGAGCCGCGACATCTTTCTGTATCCCTATATCTATATGACCGGCCACGGTAATGTGGTGTTCTCGGAAGGCGAGGCTGCCAACTTACGGAAGTACCTGAGTGGTGGCGGTTTTTTACACATCGACGATAATTATGGTCTGGACAAGTTTATCCGTCTCGAGTTAAAAAAAGTATTCCCCGAGCTTGACCTGGTAGAGGTGCCCTATACACACGCCATTTATCATCAGAAATTCGATTTCCCACGAGGCCTTCCCAAGATTCACGAGCACGATGGAAAACCCGCGCAGGGTTGGGGTCTGTTTTACAATGGCCGCCTGATTGCCTTTTACTCATATGAGTGTGACCTTGGCAACGGCTGGGAAGACCAGCGTATACATAACGACCCCGACGCCATACGCCAGCAGGCGCTGCGTATGGGAGCAAACATTCTAAGCTACTGTTTTACAAATTCCTTCTGATCGGCCCGATGAAGTTGTCTGTATTTCTCGCCCTGTCGGGTATTGTTTTGATTCTGGCAAGTTGTGAATCGCCGCAGCAAAAAGAAGAACGGCTGGCACGGCACTACTGTTCAAGTTGCCATGTTTTCCCGGAACCATCGCTGCTGGATAAACAAACCTGGGATAAGCACGTTTTGCCCCAGATGGCATTCCGGATGGGCCTGCCAGACATGAGCACGCTGATGCGTATGAATAAGGCTGACTGGAATATTATTCTTGCCTCGCTGCCCGCAAAACCAATGGTTACACTGGAAGAATGGGAGCAAATAAAACACTACTATAACACGTTGGCTCCGGATTCGCTCACGCCTGCTCCACCCCTACCCGCCGTGCCGCTTACACAATTCGATACGCTGACGGCTGCATTCGGCAACGCGCTGCCTACATTCACTGTCGTAAAGGCTGATACTGTGGGTGGGAATATTTTCGCCGGCGACCGAATGTCGAAGTTATACCGGTTCGATACGTCATTACAACTTAAAGATTCGTTTACGCTCCCCAGTCCGCCATCGCACATTATCGTGGCGGAAGGTTCAGATCCTATTATAACCTGTATGGGCAATATGGATCCGAACGACCAGTCCATTGGCGAGGTTCTGAGCTTATCGCTACAAAATCATTCTACCGCTCAGCGCCTGGCTCAATTACAACGGCCGGTGTATTTGGAACAGGCAGATCTTAACAATGATGGGCGGGAGGATTACATTGTCTGTGAGTTCGGCAATTTTACCGGCATGCTTTCGCTGTTTGAGCAACTGGCCGACGGCACGTTTAAAAAGCATGTGCTACAAGCCATGCCGGGAGCACGGCGCGTGGTGGTACGTGACGTAGACGGTAATGACCTACCGGATATTGTTTGCCTAATGACACAGGGTGATGAAAAGATCGTTATGCTGCACAACCACGGCGATTTCAAATTCAGACTGTCTACCCTATTGCGCTTCCCTCCGGTTTATGGTTCGAGTTATTTTGATGTGGCTGATTTCAATGGTGACGGGAAGTTCGACATTCTCTATACGCAGGGTGATAACCTGGATTACTCTATGGTATTAAAACCCTACCACGGTTTACGGCTATACCTCAACAACGGCCAGAACGAATTTAAAGAGAAGACGTTTTTGCACATGGATGGTGCGTCGCAGGCCGTTGCCCGCGATTTTGATGGAGACGGCGACCTGGATATCGCTGCTATTGGCTTCTTTGCCGACTTTGGAAAGGATCCACAGAAGAGCTTTCTGTACTTTGAAAACGTAAATGGCGAGTTCAAAGCTCAGGAAACTCCCGCAGCAGCAACAGGGCGATGGATTACAATGGACGTAGCCGATGTGGACGGCGATGGTGATCCGGATATTGTGTTGGCCTCGCTGGCCTATAACTCAGGCGTGCCCGATGTACTGTTTAACCGCTGGATGAAGCGCCCAGTTTCGGTTCTATATCTTAAAAACCGAGCGCATTAATACATCCGGCCTAGCGTAAAAGCTCTCCCAGCGATTGATACGGGACGACGAGCTCAGTTGGTCCGTTGACATACGCAGCGATTTCGTAATTGTTGTAATAGAAAACAATACCCTCGTCGGTAAAACCGTAGTTGTCGGTCAGTTGAAAGGCATCGTCGGGAAAGTCAAAGCCATTCTCCTGCAATGACGCTGTGGACGATAGTTTATATTTTTCACGGAAGTTCTTTTCAGCCTGGAGCGTTAACTGTTGCTCGTAATTATCTTTCAGTATATCGCCCAGGGCAACTACAGCGCCGGTAGAAGGATTAATATTTATAAAGTGCTTTCCTTCTGAACCATGTGCTCCCCCGGTATAGTATTCACCATGAATTGCAACACTGAGCACTTTATCGTCTATACGTTGCGGAGTCACGTCGCCGGTATAATACCAAACTTCATTCAAGTCTGGGATGGTGTTGCGCACTTCTATATATGACGCTATAAATTCGGTGGCTTGCTGCCGCATGGGCTTACCACGCTCTTCCTTGTTGTCCCATACCAGCGATGTATCTATCATGGCGGTCAGCTTTCGGAGCACCGCGCTGTCGAGACCTGCAAACTGCGGATATGAGACGTGAAAGTAAGTACACGTGCTATCCGAAGATTTGCATCCCTCCGGATAGGCCGTGTTTATTGTTTTCTGCTCAAATGATATGTCCTGAGGTTTCTCTTCACGCTGCGTTTTGCAGCTTACAACCATTCCTCCCGCAAGGAGGAACAGCAGGTAATATGGCCTGATCAATTTGTTTTCTTGTCAAAGATTTCGGCAAGCTTATCATCCAGTGCCTTACCTCTCAGGTTCTTGGCTACGATAATGCCTTTCGGATCTACCAATACGCAGAAAGGAATAGCGGTTATATTATACAGCTGGGCAGCCTCTGACTGGAAGTACTTCAGATCAGACACGTGTGTCCAGGTAAGACCGTCTTCGGCTATAGCCTGCACCCACTCATCTTTGGAGCGATCCAACGATACACCGTATACGGTAAAGCCTTTACTGTTGTAAGCCTTGTAAGCTCTTACCACGTTGGGGTTCTCACGACGGCATGGACCGCACCACTTTGCCCAGAAATCGACCAGTACATATTTTCCACGAAGCGAGGACAGCTTTACAACTTTTCCGGAAGGATCGGGCAAAGCAATTTCGGGAGCTGGCTGACCGATGGCGGTTGCCTTCATTTTATCGACCATGCTGACAAACTCTTTGGCGTGGTCGTAGTTCGGCCATTCTTTCTTCAACTTTTCAGCTACGGTGATGTAGGTTGCCGCATACTCGTCGCGATCCAGAACGTTACCTGACATCAGCATGTTGATGACACCCAATGAGGCAGGCGCGCTGCTAAGTTTGGCGGCCACTTCATCTTGTGTCTTCTTGATTTCGCTTCTATAGGCTTGCTGGATTTCCAGGATCTTCGCTTCATTTTTGGCCTGAACGGCTACCTGAAAGTCAGCATTCAGTTTGGCGATTGCTGGTGATTGCTCGGCCTCCTGAAGCTTCCGCTGTACTTCAACGATCAGGTCTATTTCGGGTGATCCTTTTACTTCCTGAAAACCACGTGGGTCATTTCCATCTACATTCAACTCTACATCGTTTTTAAACAGAATCACATCGACCGCCTGACGGCCGAAAAAGTTAACCTTGTAGTAACCTGGCTGAGAAAGCTTTATCTTCTTGGCGTACGTGTTATCCTACGCAGCATGATGGTATCTTTCCAACCGTTACCGCCGTTCTTCATCTCCTGAATCACGATCTGTTGACCGGTCTGCGGCGATACTACTTTACCCTTTAGGGTTACTGTCCAGCTCCCACCCTGCTCTGTTTTTTCTTCTTTGCTTGTGGTGGAGGAACACGATATGCAAAAGGCCACCAGCGTAAAGCAGACGGCAAAGATTCTGTTCAACAATGTTTTCATACCTTGATGGTGTTGTGTGTGACAGTTATACTTCTTCAAGTTTTTTGGCCAACAATGCAGAGGCCACTTTGGGGTCGGCCTTGCCTTTGCTACGTTTCATAACCTCGCCCATAAACATGGCTAGGAGGTTCTTTTTACCGTTCTTGTA
>Ga0065165_1001502_pt1 | contig 24670 bp, 13 predicted proteins | sample AraplaMF_Cvi_mMF_FD_63813 | JGI IMG/M metagenome (GOLD analysis project Ga0065165, IMG submission 63813) | Arabidopsis root microbial communities from the University of North Carolina, USA - plate scrape MF_Cvi_mMF (version 2) (version 3) | ecosystem: Host-associated > Plants > Roots >... | reverse complement strand
TCTTCCTTGGACTGGCCGTTGCCCAGGTCCTTGTCGATCCAGGGAATCAGCGAGCCGCCCAGCGGCACGCCGAAATTGGCGGTTTCTTCGCCCGACAGGCTGCGCTGCTTCTCGACGATCTTGCGGTCGATTTCCAGGATGGCGCTCTTGGGGTCATCCAGCAGCGCGCGCACTTCGGCGTTGAGCGTGCCGTACTGGGTGAGCAGCTCGCGCATGTGCTGCGCACCGCCGCCGGAGGCCGCCTGATAGGTCTGGGTGGACATCCATTCCACCAGGCCCGCCTTGTACAGCGCCCCAACGCCCATGAGCATGCAGCTGACGGTGCAGTTGCCGCCGATCCAGTCACGCCCGCCCTTGGCGAGGGCGTCCTTGATCACCGGCATGTTCACCGGGTCCAGCACGATGACGGCCTTGCTGTCCATGCGCAGCGACGAGGCAGCATCGATCCAGTGTCCATTCCAGCCTGCGGCGCGCAGCTTCGGATAGACCTCGGTGGTGTAGTCACCACCCTGGCAGGTGATGATGATCTCGCAGCGCTTGAGCTGCTCGATATCAAAAGCGTTCTGCAGCTGGGTTTCGTTCCTGGCGAACGACGGCGCAGTGCCGCCGGCGTTCGAAGTGCTGAAGAACAGCGGCTCGATCAAGTCGAAGTCGCGCTCCTCATGCATGCGGTCCATCAGCACCGAGCCGACCATGCCGCGCCAGCCCACCAGTCCTACCAATGTCGTCATCTTGCGTTCCTCTATTTGAGTTCACCGACCACACAAACCCTCCGGGTCCTGCCCGGCTCGCTTCGCCGGGTTTGTGCAGGGGCGAGACGAACCGGAGCGAACTAGCTCTTGATGGTTTTGGTGGTGGTGATGGTGGCCGTGCCGGCTTTGACAGCAGCAACGACAGCATCACCCATCTCGCGGGTGCTCACCTTCTGGGTGCCCTCGCTCCAGATGTCCGCAGTGCGCAGACCCTGGGCCAGCACGGCTTTGACCGCCTGCTCGATACGAGCGGCGGCTTCGGGCTGGTGGAGGGAGAACTTGAGCATCATGGCAGCAGAAAGGATTGTAGCCAGAGGATTGGCGATTCCCTTGCCCGCGATGTCCGGCGCGCTGCCATGGCTGGGCTCATACAGGCCCTTGTTGTGCTTGTCCAACGAAGCCGAGGGCAACATGCCGATGGAGCCGGTCAGCATGGCCGCTTCGTCCGAGAGGATGTCACCGAACATGTTGCCGGTGACCACCACATCGAACTTCTTCGGTGCCTTGACCAGTTGCATGGCCGCGTTGTCCACGTACATGTGTTCGAGTTCCACATCCGGATACTGGGCATGCACCTCGGTGACCACGTCCTTCCAGAACTGGAAGGTTTCCAGCACATTGGCCTTGTCGACGCTGGTGACCTTGCGGTTGCGCAGCCGTGCGGCCTGGAAGGCCACATGGGCAATGCGCTCGATCTCCGGGCGCGAATAGCGCATGGTGTCGAAGGCTTCCTCGCTGCCGGGGAAGTGCCCGTCCACGGCGGTGCGGCGGCCCCGGGGTTGGCCGAAGTAGATGTCGCCTGTCAGCTCGCGAATGATCAGGATGTCGAGGCCGGCCACCAGTTCCGGCTTGAGGCTGGAGGCGTGGGTCAGCTGCTCATAGCAGATGGCGGGCCGGAAGTTGGCGAACAGCCCCAGTGCCTTGCGCAGGCCAAGAATGGCCTGCTCCGGCCGCAAGGCCCGCTCCAGCTTGTCGTACTTCCAGTCACCGACGGCACCAAACAGCACCGCATCGGCCTGCTGGGCCAGCTTGAGCGTGGCCTCCGGCAGCGGATGGCCCGCCGCCTCGTAGGCGGCGCCACCGACCGGCGCCGTCTCCATCTCCAGCGGCAGATCCAGCACGTTCAAGACCTTGACGGCCTCCGCGATGATCTCCGTGCCAATGCCGTCACCCGGCAGGACTGCAATTTTCATGGGTGCTCCCCTTCGCGCTGTGCCGGCCGGCGGTCGTGAACCGTCCGGCGTGTGGCGAGGTGTTTATCTCGGAAGTTGATGGTTGAGCCACGGCTTGGTGGCGATGCGCTCGGCCTCGAAGGCCTTGATCTTGTCCGCATGGCGCAGCGTGAGGCCGATGTCGTCGAAACCGTTCAGCAGGCAGTACTTGCGGAAGGGCTGCACGTCAAAAGGCAGGGCTTCGCCATCGGGCTTGAGGACGACCTGGCGGTCCAGGTCCACCGTCAGCTGGTAGCCGGGAAAGGCCAGCACCTCGTCGAACAGCCGGGCTACCTGGCTCTCCGGCAGCACGATGGGCAGCACGCCGTTCTTGAAGGTGTTGTTGAAGAAGATGTCGGCAAAGCTGGGCGCGATCAATGCGCGAAAGCCGTATTGCTGCAGCGCCCAGGGGGCGTGCTCGCGGCTGGAGCCGCAACCGAAATTGGCCCGGGCGATCAGGATGGAGGCGCCCTGGTAACGCGGCTGGTTCAGCACGAAGTCCGGATTGGGCTTGCGGCTGGCCGGGTCCTGGCCCGGCTCGCCGTGGTCCAGATAGCGCCATTCGTCAAACAGATTCGGGCCGAAGCCCGTGCGCTTGATCGACTTGAGGAATTGCTTCGGAATGATCGCGTCGGTGTCGACGTTCTCACGGTCCATCGGGGCGACCAGGCCCTTGTGAATGGTGAACTTGTCCATCAGATGCCTTTCTTGCAAGCCGGCCGGGCGTTGCATGAGCCCGCCGGCACGGCAGCACCGGCCTTGCCGGGCGGCTGTCGCGGCCCCGGCCAGGGGCGCGCGACGCTTGTTGGGGGAATCAGTGAATCCGGCGAACGTCGACGAAATGGCCCTGCATGGCAGCCGCGGCGGCCATGGCCGGGCTCACCAGGTGGGTGCGGCCACCCGCGCCCTGGCGGCCTTCGAAGTTCCGGTTGCTGGTGGATGCGCAGCGCTCGCCCGGCTCCAGCCGGTCGGCGTTCATGGCCAGGCACATCGAGCAGCCCGGCTCACGCCATTCGAAGCCGGCCGACTTGAAGACCTGGTCCAGTCCTTCGGCTTCCGCCTGGGCCTTGACCAGGCCCGAGCCGGGCACCACCAGCGCCAGCTTCACATTGCTGGCGATGCGGCCACCCAGGCGCTTGACCACGGCAGCGGCCTCGCGCATGTCTTCGATGCGGCTGTTGGTGCAGGAGCCGATGAAGACCTTGTCGATGCGGATGTCGTTGATGGCCTTGTTGGGTTCCAGCGCCATGTATTGCAGCGCGCGCTCCATGGCACCGCGCTTGACGGCGTCCTTTTCCTTGTCGGGGTCCGGCACGCGGTCCTCGATGGACAGCACCATCTCGGGCGACGTGCCCCAGGTCACCTGCGGGCGGATCTGGGCGGCGTCGAGCTCCACCACCTTGTCGAACTGCGCGCCGGGGTCGGACTGCAGCGTGCGCCAATATTGCACGGCCTGGTCCCACTCCACGCCCGAAGGCGAGAAAGGCCGCCCTTTCACATACTGGATGGTGGTGTCATCCACCGCGATGAGGCCGGCGCGCGCACCCGCTTCGATGGCCATGTTGCACACCGTCATGCGGCCTTCCATGCTGAGACCGCGGATGGCGGAGCCGGCGAACTCGATGGTGTAGCCGGTGCCGCCGGCCGTGCCGATGCGGCCGATGATGGCCAGCACGATGTCCTTGGCGCCCACGCCGGGGGCCACCGGGCCATCCACCTTGATCAGCATGTTCCGGGCCTTCTTGGCCAGCAGTGTCTGGGTGGCAAGCACATGCTCCACCTCGGAGGTGCCGATCCCATGGGCCAGCGCGCCGAAGGCGCCATGCGTGGAGGTGTGGCTGTCGCCGCAGACCACGGTCATGCCGGGCAGCGTGGCGCCCTGCTCCGGGCCGATGACATGGACGATGCCCTGGCGGCGGTCGCTCATCTTGAACTGGGTGATGCCGAAGCGGTCGCAATTGGCGTCCAGCGTATCCACCTGCAGGCGCGAGATCGGATCGGCGATGCCCTGGCTGCGGTCCGTGGTGGGCACGTTGTGGTCGCTCACGGCCAGGTTGGCGGACAGGCGCCAGACCTTGCGGCCAGCGATATCCAGGCCTTCGAACGCCTGCGGGCTGGTCACCTCATGGACCAGGTGGCGGTCGATGTAGAGCACGGCGGTGCCGTCTTCTTCCGTGTGCACCACATGCTCGTCCCAGAGCTTGTCATACAGGGTGCGCGGGGTGGTGTGGGGGGTGGTCATGGGACTCTCCATCACTTCAGGGTCACTGGGATCGCTGGGCGGATCACTTGGCGGGCGGCGGGCACAGGGCGTCCACGAAGCGCTGCACCACGGTGGGCAGGCGCTCCTGGCGCGCCACGCCCAAAACATAGTCGCGGCGGGCCCAGGGTTCATCCAGGTCCAGCCGCTTGACCGCGAACACCTGGGCAAACCGGCGGGCCGGCGCATCGGGCAGCACGGCCACGCCCATGCCGGCTTCCACCAGCTGGGCGATGGCGTCGAAGCCGCGCACCTGCAGACGCGCCTTGAGGGTGCGGCCGCGGGCCATGGCTTCCTGCAACATCAGCTCCTGCGCGGCGGCGCCGCTGTGCAGGCCGACGAGATCGTGGTCCAGCAGGTCGTCAAAGCTCAGCGTGGTGTGGCCGGCCAGGGCGTGATTGTTGGGCACCAGCACGGACAGCCGGCCCTGGCGGTAGGACCAGGTCTGCAGGCGGTTGTCCAGCAGCGGCGTGGTGAACACGCCCACGTCGGCGCGGCCTTCGGCCACGGCGGCCTGCACTTCGGCGCTGGTCTGGTCTTCCAGGCTGATGCGGATCTGGGGATGAGCCTGCGAGAACGCGGCGAGATCCGGCGGCAGCGCCTCGGCGATGGCCCCGGCGTTGGCGGCGATGCGCAGATGGCCCTTGATGCCGCGGGCAAACTCGACGACTTCGCTTTCAAGCGCATGCAGTGAGGCGTGCAGCGAGCGGATATGGCGCACCAGGGCGCGGCACGCCTCGGTGGGCTCCACGCCGCGCGCACGACGCTCGAAGAGCTGGACGCCGAGGCGGGTCTCGAGGTCCGAAATTCGTTTGCTGGCCGCGGCCAGCGCCAGGTGCTCACGCTCAGCGCCCCGGGTGATGGACCGGGTCTGTTCGATGGCCAGGACGAGGTTGAGCGTGGTGAGATCGAGGCGCATGGTGGGCTTCAGGCTAGAGTGGACTGTAGCCTTCGCCTCTGCGGCGTGGACTACCGACATTCATGATAGCCCCTTCGCATTGCGCGAAGTCTAGAGAGTTTCACCAGCTACTCATCGAGAGCTGGGCCCCGGGGCGCATACGACAGCACCTTGGCGGGCTTCCGGCCTGTCTCTCCAGCTTCTTCGCGGCGCCTACGGCCCGAACTCGGCAGGAGTCTGCGGCGGATCTCATACGGCCATAACAATAGCCACTAAACCGCCAAACAAGCCGTAGTGGCCATATTGATGTCCACTAATAAACAGGTCAAGGCATGGGCGACTGGAGCTACCCATGCGCGCCAACTCAACGCGCGTCCAGCAACGCCCGCCCCACCGCCTCGGCCACTTCGATGCCATCCACGCCGGCCGACATGATGCCGCCCGCATAGCCGGCACCCTCGCCGGCAGGGTACAGGCCGCGGACGTTCAGGCTTTGATAGTCCTTGCCACGCGTCATCCGCAGCGGCGAGGACGTGCGCGTCTCCACCCCCGTCAGCACCGCGTCGTTCATCGAGAAGCCGCGGATCTGGCGTTCAAAGGCCGGCAGCGCTTCACGGATGGCGTCCAGCGCATACTCCGGCAGGCTGCCACGCCCCTTTTGCTGCAGGTCGGTCATGGTCACGCCAGGCTTGTAGCTGGGCTCCACCGTGCCAAGCGCCGTGCTGCGCTGCCGCTTGATGAAGTCGCCCACCAGGGCTGCCGGCGCGCGGTAGTCACCCTCGCCGAGTTCATACGCACGGGTCTCCCAGATCCGCTGGAAGGCCATGCCGTCCAGCGGATTGACCGGGCTGCCGTCCCGCTTGCCATCCTGGCGGTAGTCCTCCGGCGAGATGCCCACCACGATGCCGGCGTTGGCATTGCGCTCCTCACGCGAGTACTGGCTCATGCCGTTCGTGACCACCCGATGGGGCTCGGAGGTCGCCGCCACCACCGTGCCGCCGGGGCACATGCAGAAGCTGTAGACCGAGCGCCCGTTGGACGCGTGATGCACCAGCTTGTAGTCCGCTGCCCCAAGGATGGGGTTGCCGGCATTGGGGCCAAAGCGCGCCTTGTCGATGATGGACTGCGGATGCTCGATGCGGTAGCCGATGGAAAACGGCTTGGCTTCCATGTAGACGCCGCGCTCGTGCAGCATGGTGAAGGTGTCGCGGGCGCTGTGGCCCAGCGCCATGACCACATGGTCCGTCCGCAGTTCCTCGCCGGAGGCCAGCTTCACACCGCGAATGCGACGCCCACCGTCCGCTTCCGGCTCGATCAGCACATCCGTCACCTTCTGCTGGAACCGGATCTCGCCGCCCAGGCGCTCGATCTCGGCCCGGATCTTGATCACCATGCTCACCAGCCGAAACGTGCCGATGTGAGGCTTGCTCACGTAGAGGATCTCTTCCGGCGCGCCGGCCTTGACGAACTCCGTCAGCACCTTGCGGGTGAGGAAGCGCGGGTCGGAGATCTGGCTGTAGAGCTTGCCGTCCGAGAACGTCCCCGCCCCACCCTCGCCGAACTGCACGTTCGATTCAGGGTCCAGCTCGCTCTGGCGCCACAGGCCCCAGGTGTCCTTCGTGCGCTCACGCACCTGCTTGCCGCGCTCCAGCACGATGGGCCGAAGCCCCATTTGCGCCAGGATCAGCGCCGCGAAGATGCCACAGGGCCCGAAACCGATGATCACCGGGCGAGGCCGCCCGGACGCATGAAAATCCGCCGGCGCATGGCCCACGAACTTGTAGCTCGTGTCGGGGGACGGCTTCACATGCACATCCCCCTCCAGCCGCTTGAGCACCGCCTGCTCGTTCTCCAGCTCGCAGTCGATGCTGTAGATCAGCACCATGGCCGCCTTCTTGCGGGCGTCATAACTGCGCTTGAAAACCGTGAAGCTCGTCAGCTGCGCATCCTTGATCCCCAGGCGGGACACGATGGCAGGGCGAAGCGCTTCTTCCGGATGGTTGAGCGGCAGGCGGAGTTCATTGATGCGGATCATGGCAATTGATCGAGCAAGGGAAAGGGACGGCTCCGGGATGGAAGCCTAAAAGAAAACAGGCCCCGCCGGATGGCATGGGCCTGTGATTCGGTGCTGCAGGGGTCTTGCCGGGCGGCTCACGTCCTGAAGACGGCCACGCCGGGACCCGTCACCTCAACCCGAATGGGGGCGCTTGCCCGGGTTCTTCTTGCTGCGGGTATGCGAGCCACGCTCCAGGCTGGACTTCTGGCCACGCACGGTGGTGACGGTCACACCCTTGGGCGGAACGGGACGGGGAGTGGCGCGGCGATCGGCCTCGGTGATGATCTTGTTGCCCATGTTGGCTCCGGTAATGAATTGAACTGACACCCAACCGAAGTCACAACTCGCCAGCCGCGGCGGGCACCGGTGCCACCTGTGAGGTACGCACCCGCCCGCCAGAACGTGCTTCGAGCAGCGTCGGAAATTCGGTGAAGCCCGCGAGTTTACATCAGCCGCGCCTCACCCCGGGAGCGGGAAGACGCGAGCCAGCCGCGGTCAACCGCGCCGGCGTTGCGCCGTTGTCCTCAAGGCGCACGCCGTGCGCGCGAACGCCGGCCCGCCGCCGGCCTCCAGGGAGTCAATCACGTATGAGCACCTGTGACGGGCGCAAGGCCCAGTATCAACCTCTGCCAGCACGGCGGGCGGCGCTGCGAGCGCCCCTGGCCTTGGCCCTCGCCGCCTCCCTCACCCTGCTGTGGGGCTGCAGCGCTGGGCTGTCGCCTGCGCGCCCTGCGCCAGCGCAGCCTGTCAGCCCAGCCCCATCCCCCGTCGCCCCGGGCCCGCAGGACACCGCACGGGTGGCCCTCATCGGAGAACGCGCGCGACTGAACCCCGGCATCGCCCCGATTCCCAACGCCTCGACCGCGAAATACGAGGCCTTCGAGGACAACAGCTGGCAGCGCGTTGCCGAGCATCCTGTCTCCACCTTCAGCGCCAACGTGGACACCGGCAGCTATGCCAACGTGCGCCGCTTCATCAATCGAGGCCAGTTGCCTCCCAAGGACGCGGTGCGGGTGGAGGAACTGGTCAACTACTTCGGCTTCGAAGCCGCGGGGCCAGCCCCGGACGCGCGAGATCCGTTCAAGGTGCAGGCGCAAGTGATGGCCTCCCCGTGGCAGCCGGATCGGGGCTTGATCCGCATCACGCTCAAGGGCAAGGATGTGGCCAAGGCGACGCTGCCGCCGGCCAACCTGGTGTTCCTTGTCGACGTTTCGGGCTCCATGGGTCCGGATGACCGCCTGCCGCTGGTGCAATCGGCCTTGAAGTTGCTGACCGCACAGCTGCGGCCACAGGACCGCGTCAGCCTCGTGACCTATGCCAGCGGCTCGCACGTCGTGCTTCCGCCCACGCCCGGTGACCAGAAAGAGCGCATCCAGCTGGCCATCGAGCAGTTGCGCGCAGGCGGGGGCACGTACGGCGAAGGTGGCATTCGTCTGGCCTATGCCCAGGCGCGCGATGCCTTCATCAAGGAAGGGATCAACCGCGTCCTTCTGGCCACCGACGGCGACCTGAATATCGGTGTGACCGACCCCCGCATCCTGAAGGCACTGGTGGAGGAACAGCGCAAATCCGGCGTGAGCCTGACCACGCTGGGCGTGGGAGACAGCAACTACAACGAGGCGCTGATGAAGCGTCTGGCGGATGCGGGCGACGGCAGCTACCACTACCTGGACTCGCTGCAGGAGGCCCACAAGGTGCTGGTGAACGAAATGACGTCCACGCTGGCCCCCATCGCCCAGGACCTGAAGCTGCAGGTCGAATTCAATCCCGCCACCGTCGCCGAATACCGGCTGATCGGCTATGAACTGCACGCCTTGAAGCGGGAAGACTTCAACAACGACCAGGTGGATGCCGGCGACATCGGTGCGGGCCACCAGGTGACGGCGCTGTATGAATTCGTGCCCCAGGGTGCACGCGGCAGCGTGGATCCGCTGCGTTATGGGAGCGATGCCCCGGCTGAGCATGCGGCACCGGGCGGCGCAGGCAAACCCAATGAACTCGCCTGGGTGAAGCTGCGCTACAAGTACCCCGGGCAACCCACCAGCCAGTTGAGCGAGCTGCCGGTGGCGCGCCCTGCGTCACTGCCGGCCGTCACGACCCTGGACCCGGACGCCCGCTTCGCGGTGGCCGTGGCCGCCTGGGGGCAGTGGCTGCGCGGCGGCACGCTGATGGGCGACTATGGGCCGGCGCAGTTCCTGCCGCTGGCACGTGACGCCCGCGGGGAGGATCGCTTCGGCCACCGCGCGGAATTCGCACGACTCGCGGAGCTGTCCGCCAGCCTGAAGCGCTGAGTGGCACCGATCCAAGCGCCGGCTCCGGCGCAGGCCCTTATCCCAGGGCCGCGATCACCTCTGCCGGCGCCTGCACCAGTTCGATCAGGACGCCTTCTCCGGCAATCGGAAACTCGTCGTTGCTCTTGGGATGGATGAAGCAGATGTCGTGGCCGGCGGCGCCGCGCCGGATACCGCCTGGCGCGAAGCGCACGCCGTGGGCGGTCATCCATTCCACCGCCTTGGGCAGATCGTCCACCCACAGGCCGACGTGGTTCAGCGGCGTGGCGTGCACCGCTGGCTTCTTCTCCGGGTCCAGCGGCTGCATCAGGTCCACCTCCACGCGGTGGGGGCCGGCGCCGATGGTGCAGATGTCTTCGTCCACGTTCTCCCGCTCCGAGACGAACTGCCCGGTCACCGTCAGGCCCAGCACGTCCACCCACAGGCGGCGCAGGGCCTGCTTGTCCGGCCCGCCGATGGCGATCTGCTGGATGCCCAGGATGCGATAGGGTTTGCTGCTCATCACTCGAACCTCAGGATCGGTTGATCCACCGCCAGGCTTTCGCCGGTCTTGGCCAGCACCTCCGCCACCTTCACGTCCTGGCTCGCGGTGAGGATGTTCTCCATCTTCATGGCTTCGATGACCGCCAGGCGCTCGCCTGCCTGCACCGTCTGCCCCGGCTGCACGGCAATGTGCACGAGCAGGCCTGGCATGGGCGACAGCAGCTGCCGGCTGGTGTCCGGCGGCGCCTTGTAGGGCATGAGCTGGTGCAGTTCGGCGGCGCGTGGCGACAGCACCGTCACTTCGATCGCCCGACCGTTGTGCTGGATGCGGTAGGCCAGGGGCGCCTTCGGGGTGCCACGCTCGGCCTGTGCGGTGAAGTCGCTCCCGTCCACCGTGCCGCTGATGCGGATGTCGTTGAGCCGTGACTGGCTCACGATGCGATAGGACTTGCTCGCCACGGCATGGCTACCGCCCACGCCGCCGAGGCCGCCTACCGTCACCAGCGCCTCGCCCAGGCTGCCGACGAATTCGGTGATGCTGATGGGATAGCGGCTGAAGCGCCCTGCCCCTTCATGGACCACCGCCACGTAGTCGTGCTCCACCTTGACCTCATGCCCGGGCAGCTGGCCGCTGATGCCGGCCTCTCGTTCGCGTGCCTTGCGCCGGATGAATCCGGCCAGGGCCACGAGAAAGCCGGGGTCGTCATGCGGCACGTCCTCGGCCTGGAAACCGCCTGCATAGTGCTGGGCGATGAAGCCTGTGTTGAATTGTCCGGCCTGGAAATCCGGGTGGGCCAGCAGGGCGGACTGGAACGGGATATTGCTGGAAATGCCGCGGATGACGAACCCGTTCAAGGCCTCGCGCATCTTGGCGATCGCCTCGGCGCGGTCTTTCCCGTGCACGATCAGCTTGGCGATCATGGAGTCGTAGAACATCGGGATCTCGCCGCCTTCGTAGACACCCGTGTCCACGCGCACGCCAAAGCGCTCTGGCTGCGCCGCCACCATCGACGTCTCGGGCGGCTGGTACTTCACCAGGCGGCCGGTGGACGGCAGGAAGTTGCGGAAGGGATCTTCGGCATTGATGCGGCACTCGATGGCCCAGCCGTCGCGCTTGAGTTCTTCCTGCCGGAAGGCCAGCGGCTCGCCGGCTGCCACGCGGATCATCTGCTCCACCAGGTCCAGCCCGGTGATGCATTCCGTGACGGGATGCTCCACCTGCAGCCGGGTGTTCATCTCCAGGAAGTAAAAGCTCTGGTCCTTGCCGACCACGAACTCCACCGTGCCGGCGCTTTGGTACTTCACTGCCTTGGCCAGGGCCACGGCCTGTTCACCCATGGCGCGGCGTGTCGTTTCACTGATGAAGGGAGACGGCGCCTCCTCGATCACCTTCTGGTGGCGGCGCTGGATGGAGCATTCGCGTTCCCACAGGTAGACCACGTTGCCCTGGCTGTCGCCCAGCACCTGGATCTCGATGTGACGTGGCTCCTCCACGAATTTTTCCATGAAGACGCGGTCGTCGCCGAAGCTGTTGCGTGCCTCGTTGCGGCAGCTGGTGAAGCCCTCGAAGCATTCCTTGTCATTGAACGCCACGCGCAGCCCCTTGCCCCCGCCACCGGCACTGGCCTTGATCATCACGGGGTAGCCGACGCGCTGCGCGATCTGGACGGCTTCCTCGGCTGACTCGATGGGCTCGTTGTGCCCTGGGATGGTGTTCACCCGTGCTTCGCCGGCCAGTTTCTTTGAGGCGATCTTGTCGCCCATGGCCGCGATGGAATAGTGCTTGGGGCCGATGAAGACCAGGCCCTCCTCTTCCACCCGCCGGGCGAACTCCTCGTTTTCCGACAGGAATCCGTAGCCTGGATGGATCGCTTGCGCGCCTGTTTGCTTCGCGGCCGCAATGATCTTGTCCGCCACCAGGTAGGACTCACGCGACGGTGCGGCCCCGAGCAGCACGGCCTCATCGGCCAGCTCCACATGGCGCGCGTCCTTATCCGCCTCCGAGTACACCGCCACAGTCGCGATACCCATGCGCCTGGCTGTCTGAATCACCCGGCACGCAATCTCACCGCGATTCGCCACCAAAATCTTCTTGAACATAGTCAACCCATCCACCTAGCGTTCAAAAAACTACCCACCCGGCCAACGCCCCCTCGCCCCTTCCGGGAAGGAGCCCACCAGCCTCGCCCCCCGACTGGCCCGCCGCCCGCAGCCCTCCGCCCCTCCGGGACGGAGGGCCCCTCCAGCCACCCCCGCGGAACTGGCTCTGCCAGGCCGCTGGGGGGCGCCCCTTGGGGGCAGGAGCGAAGCGACTGGGGGGCACAAGCCATGGGCAGGAGCGAAGCGACTGGGGGGCCTATGGTCACAATGGGATATTGCCGTGCTTCCGCCACGGGTTATCGAGCTGCTTGTCCTTCAGCATCACGAGTGACCGGCAGATGCGCTTGCGCGTTTCGTGCGGCTGGATCACATCGTCGATGAAGCCGCGCGCGCCGGCCACGAACGGGTTGGCAAAGCGCGCCTTGTATTCCGCTTCCCGCGCCGCCAGCTTGGCCGGGTCGTTCTTGTCTTCGCGGAAGATGATCTCCACCGCCCCCTTGGCCCCCATGACGGCGATTTCCGCATTGGGCCAGGCGAAATTCACGTCCCCGCGCAGGTGCTTGGAGCTCATCACGTCATATGCGCCGCCATAGGCTTTGCGCGTGATCACGGTCACCTTGGGCACGGTGCATTCCGCATAGGCATACAGCAGCTTGGCGCCATGCTTGATGATGCCGCCGTATTCCTGGCTGGTGCCCGGCATGAAGCCCGGCACGTCCACGAAGGTGATGACCGGAATGTTGAAGGCATCGCAAAAGCGCACGAAACGCGCGGCCTTGATGCTGCTGCGGATGTCGAGGCACCCCGCCAGCACCAGCGGCTGGTTGGCCACGATGCCGACGGTCTGCCCCTCCATGCGCCCGAAGCCGGTGATGATGTTTTTGGCGTTCTCCGGCTGCAGCTCGAAGAAGTCGCCGTCATCCACCACCTTCAGGATCAGCTCCTTCATGTCGTAGGGCTTGTTCGGGTTGTCCGGCACCAGCGTGTCGAGCGAATAGTCCAGCCGGCTGCCCGGGTCACCGCTAGGCCGGCACGGGGCCTTTTCGCGGTTGTTCAGCGGCAGGTAGTTGAAGAAGCGCCGCAACATCAGGATGGCCTCGACGTCGTTCTCCAGCGCCAGGTCCGCCACGCCGCTGCGGCTGGTGTGGGTGGCCGCGCCGCCCAGCTCCTCGGCCGTCACTTCCTCATGCGTCACCGTCTTCACCACCTCGGGGCCGGTGACGAACATGTAGCTGGAGTCCTTCACCATGAAGATGAAGTCGGTCATGGCGGGGGAGTACACCGCGCCGCCCGCGCAAGGGCCCATGATCATGCTGATCTGCGGAATCACGCCGGAGGCCATCACGTTGCGCTGGAACACATCCGCATAACCGCCCAGCGAGGCGACCCCCTCCTGGATACGCGCTCCGCCCGAGTCATTCAGGCCGATCACCGGGGCGCCCACCTTCATGGCCTGGTCCATCACCTTGCAGATCTTCTCCGCATGCGCCTCGGACAAGGCGCCACCAAAGACGGTGAAATCCTGGCTGAAGGCAAAGGCCAACCGGCCATTGATCATGCCGTAGCCGGTCACCACGCCGTCGCCCGGGATGCGCTGATCGGCCATGCCGAAGTCCACGCAGCGGTGCTCGACGAACATGTCCCATTCCTCGAAGGTCCCGTCATCGAAGAGCAGGTCCAGCCGCTCGCGCGCCGTCAGCTTGCCCTTGGCATGTTGGGCCGCAATGCGGCGCTCCCCGCCGCCCTGGCGGGCCTGCTCGCGTTTGTCTTCGAGCATCTGTCGAATGTCATGCATCTGCGTTGTCTCCGGAGAATCGTGCCAGCAGCCGGCGCGCCGCGGTCGAAGCGGCGAGCCGGCCTTCCAGCACCTGTGCGAGGGTGTCGTCCAGGACCTGCCGAACGGCGGGTGCGGACGCGAATTGCGCTTTGAGGCCCGCCTGGATGCGTTCCCACATCCAGGCCTGCGCCTGCTGGCGGCGCTTGCGGTCCAGGGCGCCGCTGGCCTGCTGCAGGCTGCGGAACTCGGTGACGGCCGCCCAGAAGTCATGAATGCCCTGCGCTTTGAGCGCAGACAGGCGCATCACCCGCGGCTGCCAGGTCCGCGCGGGCGCGCCTTCAGCCTCGGCTCGCCTGTGCATGCCGTACAGGCGCAGCGACGAGGTGATCTGGGCCTGCGCCCGAGTGGCCGCCGCATCGTCAAGGTCGGCCTTGTTGATGACCACCAGGTCGGCCAGCTCCATCACGCCCTTCTTGATGGCCTGGAGATCGTCGCCGGCATTGGGCAGCTGAAGCAGCACATACATGTCGGTCATGCCTGCCACGGCGGTCTCGCTCTGGCCCACGCCGACCGTTTCCACGATGACGATATCGAAGCCAGCGGCCTCGCAGACCAGCATGGCTTCGCGGGTCTTCTCCGCCACACCGCCCAGCGTGCCGCTGGAGGGGCTGGGGCGGATGTAGGCGCGCTCGTCCATGGAGAGCCGTTCCATGCGGGTCTTGTCGCCCAGGATGGAGCCGCCGGAGACGCTGCTGGACGGGTCCACCGCCAGCACCGCCACGCGGTGACCCTGATCGATGAGGGAGAGCCCCAGCGCCTCGATGAATGTGCTCTTGCCCACCCCCGGCACGCCGGAAATGCCCAGGCGCAGGGACCGTCCGGTGTGGGGCAGCAGGTCCGTGAGCAAGGCATCGGCCTGCGCGCGATGGTCCGCCCGCGTCGATTCCAGCAGCGTGATGGCCTTGGCCATGGCACGCCGCTGCCGCGGCCCCGGCGGGCCCAGCACGGCTTCGGCCAGCGGCGCCGTGGCCGCGGGCAGGGAGGCCAGATCCTTGTGCATCAGGCGCTGGCGGTCGCGGCCTTGCGGATCTGCTCCAGCACATCCTTGGCGCTGGCGGGAATCGGCGTGCCAGGGCCGTAGATGCCCTTGACGCCCGCCTCATAGAGGAAGTCGTAGTCCTGCTGGGGGATCACGCCGCCCACGAAGACGATGATGTCGTCCGCTCCCTGCTCGCGCAGCGCCTGGATGATGGCCGGCACCAGCGTCTTGTGCCCGGCCGCCAGGGTGGACACGCCCACCGCATGCACATCGTTCTCGATCGCCTGCCTTGCGCATTCCTCGGGCGTCTGGAACAGCGGCCCCATGTCGACGTCGAAGCCCAGATCCGCGTAGGCGGTGGCAACCACCTTGGCCCCCCGGTCGTGCCCGTCCTGGCCAAGCTTGGCGATCATCACGCGCGGGCGGCGGCCCTGTTCCTCGGCGAACGCGGCAATCTCCTGCTGCAGCTTCTCCCAGCCCTGCGCGGAGTCATAAGCGGCGGCATAGACGCCGCTGACCTTCTGCGTGTCGGCGCGGTGGCGGCCGAAGACAGCCTCCAGGGCGTCGGACACTTCGCCCACGGTGGCCCGCAGGCGGATGGCGCGAATGCTCAGGTCCAGCAGGTTGCCCTGGCCGCTGCGCGCGGCTTCCGTCAGGGCATGCAGGGCGGCCGTGACCGCGGCAGCATCCCGGGAGGCCCGCAGACGCTGCAGCCGGGCAATCTGGCTTTCGCGCACCTTGACGTTGTCCACCTCAAGGATCTCGACCGGATCTTCCTTGCCCAGCCGGTACTTGTTGACGCCGACGATCACATCCTTGCCGGCATCGATGCGGGCCTGCTTCTCCGCGGCGCTGGCTTCGATCTTGAGCTTGGCCCAGCCCGAGTCCACCGCCTTAGTCATGCCGCCCATGGCGTCCACCTCCTGGATCAGCGCCCAGGCCTTGTCGGCCATGTCCTGCGTCAGGGATTCCATCATGTAGCTGCCCGCCCAGGGGTCGATGACGCTTGTGATGTGCGTCTCTTCCTGGATGATCAACTGGGTATTGCGCGCGATGCGGGCACTGAATTCCGTCGGCAGGGCAATGGCCTCGTCCAAGGAATTGGTGTGCAGCGACTGGGTGCCGCCAAAGACGGCCGCCATGGCCTCGATGGTGGTGCGCACCACGTTGTTGTAGGGGTCCTGCTCGGTCAGGCTCCAGCCGGAGGTCTGGCTGTGCGTGCGCAGCATCAGGCTCTTGGGGTTCCTGGCATTGAACCCCTTCATGATCCGGCACCAGAGCAGGCGCGCGGCCCGCATCTTGGCAATCTCCAGATAGAAATTCATGCCAACCGCCCAGAAGAAGGACAGGCGCCCGGCGAAGTCATCCACGTCCATGCCCTTGGCAATGGCGGTCTTCACATACTCCTTGCCGTCGGCCAGGGTGAAGGCCAGTTCCAGCGCCTGGTTCGCGCCGGCTTCCTGCATGTGGTAGCCGCTGATGGAGATCGAGTTGAACTTCGGCATGTGCCGGGCCGTGTACTCGATGATGTCGCCGATGATGCGCATCGACGGCTCAGGCGGGTAGATATAAGTGTTGCGGACCATGAACTCCTTGAGGATGTCGTTCTGGATGGTCCCGCTCAACTGGTCCTGCCGGACCCCCTGCTCTTCCGCCGCCACCACGTAGCCGGCCAGCACCGGCAGCACGGCACCGTTCATGGTCATGGAGACGGACACCCGGTCCAGCGGAATACCGTCGAAGAGGATCTTCATGTCCTCCACCGAGTCGATCGCCACGCCCGCCTTGCCAACGTCGCCGGTGACGCGCGGATGGTCGGAGTCATAGCCGCGGTGGGTGGCCAGGTCAAAAGCCACGGAGACGCCCTGCCCGCCCGCCGCCAAGGCCTTGCGATAGAAGGCGTTGCTTTCTTCCGCGGTGGAGAAGCCGGCGTACTGGCGGATGGTCCAGGGCCGCACCGCATACATGGTGGCCTGCGGGCCACGCAGGAAGGGTTCGAACCCGGGCAGCGTGTTGGCGTGGGGAAGGCCCTGCACGTCTTCCGCCGTATAGAGCGGCTTGACCGTCAGCCCCTCAGGGGTGTGCCAGTTCAGGGCGTCCACGTCACCGCCGGGCGCCGACTTCGCGGCCGCCTGGCGCCACTGCGCGAGCGTGACCGGCGCAAATTCTGCAGATGCGCCGGACGGGCCGGTGGCCGGCGTCGCCGCCGGCGCTGCTCCGGAAGTGCTGCCACCGGTGCCCCCGGCGGTGCTGGCAACCCTGGATTCATCAGACATGAAGTGTTCTCCTGCAGGCGACGGCGATCATAGCGCCGTGCTTATTCATAATTATGAATTCAGGATTTGACTACACTCTGACGCATCAGCGACGCCTTCTGTTTAATTCCCACCCATGTCGTCCCACCCCTCGACGATGTCAGCCCCGCTGGCGCCACGCGCCCTCTATGAAGAGGTGGCCGAGCGGCTACGCCTGCGCATCTTCGCTCGGGAGTTGGAGCCTGGGAGCTGGATTGACGAGCTGAAACTCTGCGCGGAGCTTGGCATCAGCCGCACGCCGCTGCGAGAGGCCCTGAAGGTGCTGGCGAGCGAGGGCCTGGTGACGATGCGGGTGCGCCGAGGCGCCTATGTCACCGAAATGTCGGAGCGTGACGTGCGAGAGGCCTATCAACTCCTCTCGCTACTGGAAAGCGACGCGGCCGCGCAGGTGGCGCGCCACGGCAGCGATGCCGATCTGGCGGAGCTGGCGTCCTTGCATGAGGCGCTGGAAGCATCCCTGCCGGTGCGTGAACAGTTCTTCGCCGCCAACGAACGCTTCCATCTCCGTCTCGTCGAACTGGAAGGCAACCGCTGGCGTATGCAATTCATCACGGATTTGCGCCGTGTGATGAAACTCAATCGGCACCACTCGCTGTTCATGCAGGGCCGGCTGCAGGAATCCCTGCAGGAACATCGCGACATAGTTCACGCTTTGTTGCAACGCCAGCCCGAAACTGTGGCGCATTTAATGCGGCTGCACTTTGACCACGGTCTCAAAGCGACTGGTCATCCCCTCAAATAATTGTTGTTGAGCGCCGTCCAACCTCGGCGGCGACTTCAATCAAGGCGGCATTTATCTATCTATATATGTCTCAATGACATGAGACATATGTCACGCCGCCCGATCCCCGAGGGCCGGGCCGCCCTCCTCCGTGCCTCGCCAAGGCCGATGAATGCTTGCGTCGGCAAGTACCGGCACCCCCGCATCCGCGGGCTTTACGCGCCATTCGGAAGCGTGAACTGAGGCCGACTCTCACCCCTTTTGTTTGCTTCAACGTAAAGGCTTGAGCCATACCATTTCCGGGCTGGCTCAAGTTTGTCAATTCGTGTCCGAAAACCGAATGACGGGAGCCGGTCGCTCGACCCCCCACGCAGTATTGAGATCGACAACGAGCGCCTATGGGCGCACCGCCCATAGACCACGGAGCTTCAAAGATGGCATCGCTGATTACCAACCTGTCCACTGACCAGATCCAGGCGCTGACGTCTTCGACGCTCGCACGCCTGACCAGCGAAGACTGGGCAGCGTTCACCACCGAACAGTTCCAGGCTCTGACGACGGCGCAGTTTGCTTCGCTGGGCACGAAGTCTGTGTCCTTTTTCACGACTTCCAACATCGCTGCCATCGAGTCGGATGATCTGCGCGCGCTGACTACCACCGCCGTCCAGACCCTGACGACGCAGCAGCTCAATGCCCTGGGGTCTGACCAGTTCAGCGCCATGACGACCCGCCAGGTCGGCTCCCTGACCACGCAGCAGGTGCGCGGCCTGGAGTCGGACGACCTGAACGCGCTGGGCTCCGACCAGATCCGCTCGCTGAGCAGCCAGCAAGTCGCCGCGATCACCACCTCGCTGATCAGCACCCTCGCCTCTGATGACCTGCAGGCGCTCAAGACCGACCAGATCAAGGCCCTGAGCTCTTCCCAGGTGGCGGCCATCTCGACCGACGGCGTAGCCGCCCTGAGCACGCAGCAGGCCTCCGCGATTTCCAGCACCCAAGCGGCTGCCCTGAATTCCGACCAGACCGCCGCGCTGACTTCCGACGCCGTCAAGGCGCTGAGCACCGCCGCCGTCCATGCCCTGGGCACCGACCAGGTGGCCGCCCTGAACTCCAGCCAGGTCGCCGCGCTGACCACCCAGCAGATCGGCGCGCTGACGACCGGCCAGATCCGCCAGCTGAGCAGCGACGACATCGCCGCGCTGGACACCAACCAGATCCGCGCCATCACCACGCAGCAGATCGCGGCCCTGAGCACCGACCAGATGGGCGGCCTGGCCAGCGACGACGTCCAGGCCCTGTCCACCGCCCAGGTGCGCGCCCTGAGCTCCGGCCAGCTCGCCGCCCTGAGCTCCGACTCCATCGAGGCCATGAGTTCTGGCCAGATCGGCGCCCTGACGTCCACCCAGGTCAAGGGCCTGAGCTCGGACCAGATCGCCGCCATCAGCTCCGACGACATCAAGGCGATTTCCACCGCCACGCTGCGTGCGCTCAGCACTGACCAGGTGCAAGCGATGGGTTCCGACCAGGTGGCCGCCATGACCTCCACGCAGGTCGGGTCGCTGACCACCGCCCAGGTGCAGGTGCTCTCCACCGATGAGCTGAACGCGCTCAACAGCACCCAGATCCGCGCCCTGGGCACTGCCCAGATCGCTGCCCTGTCCACCGACCAGGTGCTGGGCATGGAGAGCGCCGACGTGCAGGCGCTGACCACCGGCCAGATTTCCGCCCTGAGCTCCGCCCAGATCGCAGCGCTCTCCACCGACGCCATCGTCGCCCTGACCTCGGGCCAGGTGGCCTCGCTGAGCAGCAAGCAGTTGCTCGGCCTGACCACCGACCAGGTCGCCGCGATCGAATCCGGCGACCTGCGCGCCATGTCCACGAACGCCCTGCGTTCCCTGACCACCGCGCAGTTCGACGCCCTGACCTCCGACCAGGTGGGGGCACTGACGACCCAGCAGGTCGCCGCGCTGACCACCGGCCAGGTGGCCGCCATGGCCACCGATGACCTGAACGCCCTGGGCACCGGCCAGATCCGCGCCCTGGGCACCGCCCAGGTGGCAGCCCTGACGACCGACCAGGTCCACGGCATGGAAAGCGCCGACCTGCAGGCGCTGAGCACCGGCCAGGTGCAAGCCCTGAGCTCGGCCCAGATGGCCGCACTGACCACCGACAACGTCGCTGCGCTGACCTCCGCTCAGGTCGCCACCCTGAGCACCAAGCAGATTGCCGGCCTGACGACCGACCAGGTCGCCGCCATTGAAACTGGCGACCTGCGTGCCATGTCCACGGGTGCCATCCGTTCGCTGACCACCGCCCAGTTCGACGCCCTGAGTTCCGACCAGGTCCAGGCGCTGAGCACCGGCCAGGTGGCCGCGCTGACGACGGGCCAGGTGGCCGCCATGGCCACCGAAGACCTGAACGCCCTGGGCAGCGCCCAGATCCGCGCCCTGGGCACCGCTCAGATCGCCGCGCTGACGACCGACCAGGTCCACGGCATGGAAAGCGCCGACGTGCAGGCGCTGACGACCGGCCAGGTGAGCGCACTGAGCTCTGCCCAGATGGCTGCGCTCTCGACCGAGAACATTGCCGCGCTGACCTCCGGCCAGGTGGCGGCGCTCAGCACCAAGCAGATTGCCGGCCTGAGCACCGACCAGGTGGCCGCCATTGAAACGGCCGACCTGCGCGCCCTCTCGACCGGTGCGATCCGTTCGCTGACCACCGACCAGTTCGACGCCCTGGGTTCCGACCAGGTGGCCTCCCTGACGACCGCCCAGGTGGCCGCGCTGACCACCAGCCAGGTGGCCGCCATGTCGAGCGACGACCTGAACGCCCTGGGCAGCGCCCAGATCCGTGCCCTGGGCACCGCCCAGATCGCCGCGCTGACGACGGACCAGATCTCGCACATGACCAGCGAGGACGTGCAGGCCCTGAGCACCGCGCAAGTGCAGGCCTTCAGCTCGTCCCAGATGGCCGCGCTGGCGACCGACAACGTCGCCGCGCTCAGCTCCAGCCAGGTCGCCGCCCTCGGCACCAAGCAGGCCGCCGGCCTCTCGACCGACCAGATTGCCGCCATCGAAACCGGTGATGTGAAGGCCCTGACGACCGCCGTGATCCGCTCGCTGAACAGCAGCCAGCTTGACGCGCTGGGCTCCGACCAGGTGGCCGCATTGAGCACCGCCCAGGTGGCCGCCCTCTCGACCACCCAGATCAGCAACCTCTCCAGCGATGACCTGAACGCCCTGACCAGCGGCCAGATCAAGTCGCTGTCCACCGCCCAGGTCGCCGCACTGACCACCGCCCAGGTCAGCACCATGACCAGCGAGGACGTGCAGGCGCTGAGCACCGCCCAGATTGCCGGCATGAGCTCCGGCCAGGTCGGCGCGCTGTCCACCGAGAACGTGGCTGCCCTGAGCTCCGCCCAGATCGCTCCGCTCAACACCAAGCAGGTGGGCGGCCTGACGACCGACCAGGTCGGCGCCATCGAGACCGTGGACGTGAAGGCCCTGAGCACGCAGGCCCTGCGTGCCCTGACCACCGACCAGATCGGTGCCCTGACCTCCGACCAGGTGGCCGCGCTGACGACCGCCCAGGTGGCCGCGCTGAGCACCGCGCAAGTGGTCGCCCTGGGTAGCGAAGACCTGAATGCCCTGGGCACCGCCCAGATCCGCGCCCTGGGCACCGCCCAGATCGCCGCGCTGACGACCGACCAGGTCCACGGCATGGAAAGCGCCGATGTGCAGGCCCTGACCAGCGGCCAGGTCGCCGCCTTCAGCTCTGCCCAGATCGGCGCACTGTCCACCGAGAACGTGGCCGCCCTGACCTCCTCCCAGGTGGGCGCGCTGACGAGCAAGCAGGCCCTGGGCCTGACCTCGGACCAGGTCGCCGCCATCGAGACGGGTGACATCAAGGCCTTGTCCACGACCGCCCTGCGCGCCCTGGACAGCAGCCAGCTCGACGCCCTGGGTTCGGACCAGATCGGCGCACTGAGCACGACGCAGGTCGCCTCGCTGACGACCGGCCAGGTGTCGACCCTGTCCAGCGATGACCTCAACGCGCTGACCAGCGGCCAGATCAAGGCGCTGAGCACCGCACAGGTGGCCGCCCTGACGACCGCCCAGCTGAGCACCATGACCAGCGACGACGTGGCGGCCCTGACCACCACGCAGCTGCAGGCGCTGGGCTCGGCCCAGATGGGTGCCCTGAGCACGGACGCCATCGTGGCCCTGGGCTCGACCCAGATCGGCTCGCTGACCAGCAAGCAGGTCGCCGGCCTGACCACCGACCAGATGGCTGCCATCGAAACCGGTGACCTCAAGGCGCTGAACACCTCGGCCCTGCGTGCGCTCACCACCGACCAGCTCAACGCCCTCGGTTCCGACCAGGTCCAGGCGCTGACCACCGCGCAGGTCTCCTCGCTGACGACGGCCCAGGTCGCCAATCTCACGAGCGACGACCTCAACGCCCTGACCAGCGGCCAGATCAAGGCCCTGAGCACGGTCCAGGTGGCCGCGCTGACCACCGGCCAGTTGAATGCCATGGAATCGGCCGACGTGGCCGCGCTGGCCACCAACCAGGTGGCCGCGCTGAGCTCCGCCCAGGTGGGTGCGCTCAATACGGATGGCATCGTCGCCCTGAGCTCGACACAAGTGGCAGCCCTGAGCTCCAAGCAGGTGGCTGGCCTGAGCACGGACCAGATGGCCGCGCTGGAATCGGCCGACGTGAAGGCCCTGTCCACGAACGCCCTCGCCTCCCTGACCTCGGCCCAGCTCGAAGCGCTGGACTCCAACCAGATCGCCGCGCTGAGCACGCAGCAGGTCGCTGCCCTGACCACCGGCCAGGTGAGCAACCTGACCAGCGATGACCTGAACGCGCTGACCAGCGGCCAGATCAAGGCGCTGACGACCCAGCAGGTCGCCGCGCTGACGACGGCCCAGGTCTCGACCATGACCAGCGAGGACGTCCAGGCATTGGGCACCAACCAGGTGGCCGCGCTGAGCTCGGCCCAGGTGGGTGCGCTGGCCACGGATGCCGTGGTGGCCCTGACCTCCGGCCAGGTCGCCGCACTGACCAGCAAGCAAGTCGCTGGCCTGACGACCGACCAGATCGCCGCCATCGAGACCGGTGACCTCAAGGCCCTGAACTCGGCTGCCCTGCGCGCCCTGACCAGCGACCAGCTGCAGGCCCTGAGCTCCGACCAGGTCCAGGCGCTGAGCACTGTTCAGGTCTCCTCGCTGACGACCGCCCAGGTCAGCCAGCTGGCCACCGACGACTTCGCCGCCTTCACGACCGGCCAGCTGCGTGCACTGACCACGGCCCAGGTGGCTGCGCTCGGCACGTCCGAGCTGGAAGCCTTGAACAGCGACCAGATCGCCGCGCTGACGACCGCGCAGGTCGCCGCCCTGACGACCGCCCAGATCGCCAACCTGGCCAGCGACGACCTGAATGCGCTGACCAGCGCCCAGATCAAGGCCCTGAGCACCGCCCAGGTGGCCGCGCTGACCACCGGTCAGATCAACACCATGGAGTCGGCCGACGTGGCCGCCCTGGCGACCAACCAGGTGGCTGCGCTGAGCTCCGCCCAGATCGGCGCGCTGAGCACCGAAGCCATCGTGGCGCTGGGTTCGACCCAGGTGGCCGCGCTGACCACCAAGCAGGTGGCCGGCCTGACCACGGACCAGATGGCCGCCATCGAGACCGGTGACCTGAAGGCCCTGTCCTCCGCCGCCCTGCGTGCGCTGGACAGCAGCCAGCTGGATGCCCTCGGTTCCGACCAGATGCAGGCGCTGACCACGGCGCAGGTGGCAGCCCTGACCACCGGCCAGGTGAGCAACCTGTCCAGCGACGACCTCAATGCCCTGACCAGTGCCCAGATCAAGGCGCTGAGCACGCAGCAGGTCGCCGCGCTGACGACGGCACAGCTGAGCACCATGACGAGCGACGACGTCGCCGCGCTGACGACCGCCCAGGTCGCTGCCCTGAGCTCCGGCCAGGTCGGCGCGCTGAGCACCGACGCGGTGGTGGCCCTGAGCTCCGGCCAGGTGGCCGCGCTGACCACCCGGCAGGTGGCTGGCCTCACGACCGACCAGATGGCTGCCTTGGAGACGGGCGACCTGAAGGCACTGTCCACGACCGCCCTGCGTGCCCTGACCACCGACCAGCTCGACGCCCTCGGTTCCGACCAGATGGCCGCGCTGACCACGGCGCAGGTGTCTGCCCTGAGCACGTCCCAGATCAGCAACCTGGCCAGCGATGACCTCAACGCATTGACCAGCGGCCAGATCAAGGCGCTGACGACCCAGCAGGTCGCCGCGCTGACGACGGCGCAGGTCTCGAACATGACCAGCGAGGATGTCGCCGCCCTGACGACCGCCCAGGTCGCCGCCCTGAGCTCCGGCCAGGTCGGTGCACTGGCCACGGATGCCGTGGTGGCGCTGAGCTCGGCCCAGGTCGCCGCGCTGACCAGCAAGCAGGCTGCCGGCCTGACGACGGACCAGATGGCCGCCCTGGAAACGGGTGACCTGAAGGCCCTGACGACGGGTACCCTGCAGTCGCTGACCTCGGCCCAGCTCGAAGCGCTGGATTCCAACCAGATCGCCGCGCTGAGCACGCAGCAGGTCGCTGCCCTGACCACCGGCCAGGTGAGCAACCTGACCAGCGATGACCTGAATGCCCTGACCAGCGGCCAGATCAAGGCGCTGACGACCCAGCAGGTCGCCGCGCTGACGACGGCCCAGGTCTCGACCATGACCAGCGAGGACGTCCAGGCA